>ERZ795043.247-NODE-247-length-60856-cov-400.929623_pt1 | contig 60856 bp, 59 predicted proteins | sample MGYA00375127_ERZ795043 | MGnify/ENA primary metagenome ERZ795043 (study PRJEB30172, sample SAMN05518447) | compost metagenome | isolation source: Feedstock adapted compost from Newby Island compost facility, Milpitas, CA | place: USA:Newby Island compost... | reverse complement strand
AAAAAATTTCCAATTTTCACGAATCAGGGACTTGACATCTTACCGCTGGACTTTCGATTGTTTTCGCCTTTTCGACGCCGGAATGCGCTTCTTCTTTTCAAGCCTTCCGTCCATGCGTGTTCTCATTATACAAGCGCCGGCATGAAACGAAATAAAACAAAAGGTATAGATGGCACGAAAATTTTCGCCCGGAAAAAGATTTAACGGTTTCCTGTAGCAAAATCGCGTCCCGGCACGTCTATAAGGGCGACGGGGGTGGTGAAATGGAACGGCCGGCCGGCCATGACGACCGAGTCGACAAGGTCGACTACCCCGCGGATCCCACCGCCGCGCTTGAAATCATGATGGAACGCCACGGCAACGACGTGCTGCGGACCGCCTTTTTCTATCTGGGCGACCGGCATCTCGCCGAAGACGTCAGCCAGGAGGTCTTTCTGCGCGCCTACCGGCATTGGGCGTCGTTTCGGGGGGACAGCAGCGTCAAGACGTGGCTTGCAAAAATCACGGTGCATTTGTGCCGCGACCGGCTGAGGCTGAGAAGCGCCGCCGAGATCCCCGCCGATCCGGCGCTGCTCAGACGGGACGCGGAACGCACACCCGGCCGCGGCGCCGAGGAAGAGGCGATGCGCCGCCTCAGCCGGTCCGGACTGCTCCGCCATCTCGCGGAGCTTCCGCCCCATTATCATGAAGCGCTGTACCTCTACTACTATCTCGATCTGAGCACGAAGGAAATTGCGGAAGCCACCGGAACCCCGGAAGGGACGGTGAGGGGCCGGCTGAGCCGGGCGCGGGAACTCCTGGCGGAACGCCTGCAAAAGGAGGAACGTACCTCATGACGCGATCGGACCGGGAGCTGGCCCGAAGATTCAAGGAAGAAGCGGATGAGCTCTGGTTTCGGGACGTTCGGTTTGACGATGCGTTGAAACAAAAGGTGCGGGACCGGATCGGGGAAGACCGCGCGGCGGTCGGAAGAAGCATGCGGGCCCGGAGAACGGCGCTGGGAGCGCTGGCGCTGGCGTCCGCGGCGGCCCTCCTGCTCGTCATTGTTCCGCTGTTGTCCCCCGACCGGCAGCCCGCATCGACCGCCATCCTGTTCGGCGAGGACGGACCGGAATCCGCGCCTTTCGGAACGGCCGGCGACACCTTCGCCATGGAAGGCGCGACGATGGCCGCGCCTTTCTCCGGCGGGACGTCTACCGAAGGACCCGCCGCGCGGGAAGGCGTGTCGTGGTCTCCGCTGACCGAGGAAGAAGCGGCGGAAGCTTTCGGGCCCGGATTCGCGCTGCCCGGCTGGCTGCCGGACGGGTTTTCGCTCAGGCGGATCGGAGCCTTCGGCGAACGGGAAGGCGAGGCCTGCGCCGTCACGATGACGTACATGTCGGAGGACAGGACGTTTTGGCTGACGCTGCGGAAAGCCGAGCGTCCGGAAATTTTTCCCGCTTGGCAAACGGTGGACGTTGGTGGTGTCGTTGGATATTTGAACGCCGCTCCACCGCCGGGAGGGATGCCGGCGGTGCAGGACGGAACGGATGGCGCCCCGATCGGAGCGCCGCCGGCAGAGAAGGAAGGCACGGTTCCGGCGGTACCGTTCCCGGACGTCCCGCAAGGCGCGGCAGGGAGTAGAGACGTGCCGCCGGAAGCGCCGCAGGGAGCCGTATCAGGCAAGGCGCCCGCACACGTGCCCCCGGACGCGCCGCGGGGCACAAGACCGGGCACGGACCCGGCAAACGTGCCGCCGGCGGCGCCCTGGCCGACCGCCGAGCTGTACTGGTTCGCGGGCGGCATCCAATATGCGTTGCACGGCGCGATCACCGGAGAAGAAGCGGTGAAAATCGCCCGTTCGATCCCGTTGGCAACGGGAGAGGATGGGATCGCAAATCGCAAACTGCAAGGAGGCAATCCGACATGAGGAACCATCGTTGGACCAAATCCGTCGGCGCGCTGCTGATCATCGGGTGTATTGCCGTGTCCGGAGCCGCCGCCGCCATGGCCTTGCCGGACGAGAGCACCAGTGTGAGCCACAGGCCGGACTACGGAGTGTCGGTGATCGACGGCGCCGAACCCGTCAGCGGGTCCGTCCCGGGCATCGATTCCGCCGTGCTCGCCAAGCAGCGGGAAATCGACGCGTACGTGTTCGGAACGGAAGGCAGCGAAGAGCTGGCCAGGCGCGGATTCAAGGCAACGCACACCTCACCGTCGGGCGACCGCGTCGAGATCGGCATCCTGCCCTACGAGGAGAGCTATGCGGAGTTCCTGTACGATAAATTCGGCCGCGACCAGATTGTCGTGGTGGAAGGCTTCGAAGCGGTACTGATGGAGGGTCCGATGACCATTCTCCCCGCGCCGGCGCCGGAGGCGCAGGGAGGTGCCGAACCGGCCTACCCCGGCGGAACGGCTCCGTCGGCCGGAGGAGGGATGTCCGGTTCCGGCGGCGTGGCCGCACCGGGCGCAGTCCCCGCCGTGCCGGAACCCGTTGCGCCGGACGACGGCGGCAACCAGGCGGGCCCGGTCGCCGATCCGAACCAGCCGGTGAGCTCCGTTCCCGGCGGTCCGGCCATCGATTTGCCGGCTTTCTCCGGACCCGGCGCCGCCGATACGGCAGCGGGGGCGGCGGAGGCCGTGCCGCTCTCCGCCGAACCGATCGCCAAAGGTTCGTCGCCATGGACGTCTCCGTACCTTTACGCGGCGATTGCGGCCGCCGCGACGGGGTTGGTCATCGCCTTGCTTGCGGCGCGTCGCAAGCGCACCGCGGCGAAAAACGAATAAAAAACGGTCGCCGGTCCCTTGCGGGCCGGCGTTTTGCATTTCCGCACGGCGGCAGTACACCATGGCGGCGGTACACGGCGATACGCGCGGACAGCGGCGTGCCCGCAGGCGGCGGTTCGACCGCCTTCTTTTTTTCTGTGCCGTCCGGGTTGCATGAACCCGATGGAGCGATACGGCGGAGGGGAGGCGGAACGGACAGGAAAGAGCGGAATAAAACAGCACGCGAGGGAAATAATCCACAATGCGGACGGCACGACCCTGCGACCGCGAGGGGAGGGACGGCGGGCAGCGGGGAAGCGAGGCCGGACCAGGCAGAAGAAAAGGGCAATCCATGCCGGACGGAACGGGAAACCCACGCCGGACAGATGGAGGGCCGAGGAGAGCCATGGCGTACACGAAAAGGCGGAACGGAAACACGGGACAACACGGAGAAGCGGAATTGCTGACACGGATCAAGGAGACGCTGGGCTCGCCGCCGGATCTGGTCTGCCATTCGGTATGCCCGGAGAAATCGGCAGAACCTGTCCTGTGTCTGTACCTGGAAACGATGGTGAATCGGTCCACCATCGACGAATACATTCTGACCGCGCTGCGTAAAAGCGAGTTTTCGGAGCGGGAACCGTCTGGCGCGGGGGAGAGCGCCTTCGTGCAGGAACTGCCGGCGGACCTGGACATGGAGGAACTCGTCCGCCGCACGGCGGACGCCATGGTCAAGGGTTGCTGCGCCCTGGCGGACCCTTCCGGCAACGTCCGCCTCGTCCGCGTCACCGACCCGAAACAGCGTCAAGTGGATACGCCGGTGTCGGAGGCCAGCATCCGCGGCCCCAACGAGGGGTTCTCGGAAAGCATCGCCACCAACATCGGTCTGGTCCGCAAACGGATCGGGACGCCGCAGCTGCGCTTCGAAAGCATGCAGATCGGCCGGCTCACCCGCACCACCGTGGTGATGGCGTATATCGAAGGCGTCGCCCCGGACGAGCTCGTCCGGGAAATGCGGCGCCGCCTCCAGGCCATCCGGACGGACAGCGTGCTGGAGAGCGCCTATATCGAGGAGTTCATCCAGGACAGCACGCTGTCGCCCTTTCCGACGCTGCTCAGCACCCAGCGCCCCGACGTGGTGGCGGCGCACCTGCTGGACGGCAAGGCGGCCGTGCTGGTGGACGGCACCTCGGACGCGCTGGTCGCTCCGATCACGTTTTTCGAACTGTTCAACTCGCCGGAGGACTACTACCAGCGGGCGGATATCGCCACGCTCATCCGCTGGGTCCGCCTGCTGTCTTTTTTTATCGCCGTGTTCGTCCCTTCCCTGTATGTGGCCGCGACCACGTTCCATCAGGAAATGATTCCGGGGACGCTGCTCCTCAGCCTGTCCGCGCAACGGGAAGGGGTGCCGCTGCCCGCCTTCGCCGAGGTGCTGATGATGGAACTCGTGTTCGAGATCATCCGGGAAGCGGGCATCCGCATGCCCCGGGTGGCCGGCCAGGCGCTCTCCATCATCGGCGCCATCGTCCTGGGCCAGGCCGCCGTGGACGCCGGGCTGATCACCGCCGCCATCGTCATCGTGGTGTCCGTGACCGGCATCGCCAATTTCGTCGTGCCCGCCTACAGTTTCGGCATTGCCCAGCGGATGCTCCGGTTCACCTTCATCATCCTGGCCGGCTTCATGGGACTGTTCGGCATCCTGTGCGGCACGCTGCTGCTCGTCGCCCATCTGGCGTCGCTGAAATCCTTCGGCGTTCCCTATCTCTCGCCGATGGCTCCGTCCTATCCGGCGGACTGGCGGGATGTGCTGTTTCGCGTGCCGAGGCCGCGGATGGGTTCCCGCGTCCCGATGTTTATCCGGAATTTGAAAAAACGGAGCAGATGACCGGGTGATCCGCATGAGGGCATGGACCTTTGCCAAACGTGTTTCCGAAGACCGAGCCGGAAGCCGGGCGCCGGCACGCTCCGGGTCCGCGCCGGCCTCCGTCCCGCCGGGCGGCGGGCGGCGGGCGGCGGCCTGTCTTGCGCTCGCGCTGGCCGCCATGCTGCTTGCCTCCTGCTGGGACAAGACGGAATTGAACGAACTGGCCATCGTCACCATGATCGGCCTCGACGAAGATCCGGACACGGGCAGGAAGACGATTTACTACCAGGTCGTCAATCCGCTCACGGCGGTGACCTCCAGGGGAGCGGCCGGCGGGGATCAGGCGCCCGTCTATACCTATGAGGTGAGCGGACGGTCGTATGGCGAAATCCGCGCATCCCTTTACCGGATCCTGCCGCGCAAGCTGTTCATCGCCTACTACCGGGCGGTGGTCGTGTCGGAACGGATGGCGCGCCGCGATCTGCGGGACATGGTCAACCTGATCCAGATTCAGCCCCAGGGGCGCAGTTCGGTGCCCGTCCTGGTCGCCCGGGAACCCTTGGACAAGATCATGTACACCCTGACGCCGCTGGAAATGTATCCCGGCGAGTCGGTCAGTCTGAGGCTCAGCCTGCTCAAGGACGAATCGCTGCTGGTGGGCAAACGGATCGCGGTGCGGGACCTGGCGGAGCGGATGGAGCGGAAGGAGAGCGTGGTGCTGCCCATGCTGGAAACCGTCGGCGAGTCGCCTTCGCCGGAATTTTCCCGCCTGACCGGAACCGTCGATTCCCGGCACAGCAACCTTCACATTACGGGAGGCGCGGTCATCAGGGATTACCGCATGACGGGCACGCTGGACAGCCGTCAGCTCATCGCCTACAACCTGCTCAAAGGGAACAGGGGATGGTTCACCAGGCAGTTCCGCCTGGACGGCAAACCGATCACCCTGACCGGACGGCTGGGCCGAATCGAACGGTCGTTGGGCGCCGATTCCCGGATTGTTCTCCATATCGACCTGGCCCTTCAATATTCCGTTGAACAAATTCCGCGGACGGTTGAGGAAGTGGACCGGCTGGAACGGGAAGTGGCCGCGCAAATGGAAGAGGAATTGCGGGAAGTGTGCCGTCTGGGGCGAGAACTCGGGCTGACGGTGCCGGGCATCCGGAACCTGGAAGACGCCCGGGTCAAGGTGGTCGCCCGTCTGGAACATATCAGCAGCATCACCCAACCTTTTTAGGGGGGACGGCAATTGGGCGCTACGGTCATCCGCGGCAGCCAGCTCTATTTTCTGACCGTCAATTATTGTCTGGGGACGACGCTGTTTGTGCTCATCCAGTCCCTCGTGCTGGCGGGAGGCCGGGACGCGTGGCTCATCCCCCTTTGGGGCGGAGCCTGCGGGGTGCTGTTTGCCCTCCTGTGGATCTGGCTGTGCCGCCTTTATCCGGGGATGGATTTGGCGCAGATTTCCCTGGCCGCCCTGGGCCGGCCTTTCGGAACGGCGGTGGCGGCGTTGTATTTTCTCCATTTCAGCGCCGTGGCCGGATTTGTGCTCAGGAATTTGAGCGATTTTCTGACCGGCACCATCCTGCCGAGAACGCCCGGGCCGGTATTTCATTTCATGTTTCTGGTCGTGGCGAGTTACGCGGCGGCGCAGGGGGTGGAGACCATCGCGCGGCTCAACCAGCTGCTGACGCCTTTGCTCGCGTTTCCGTTCTGGTTCATCATCCTGCTGGCGACGGTCAACTGGGACTGGACGCGGTTTGTGCCCGCCTTCCGGCCGGAATCGCTCGCCGGCGTGTTCCGGTTCAACGGCATTTTGGGGTTTCCCTTCCTGGAAACGGTCGCGCTGCTCATGATCTTTCCTGTTTCCGGCGGCAAGAAGGGCCGCGCGCTGGTGGCGGGCATCGCCACGGCGGCCGCCTCCATCAGCCTGACGGTGTTTGCCATCATCGGTTCGGTGGGGGTGGAACGGACGGCCAAGCTGACCTTTCCCATCTACTCCCTTGTCCAGGAAGTCGCCGTCAACGACGTGTTCATCAACATCCAGTCCGTCATTTCCATCATTTTGCTCACGCTCATTTTCATCAAATTGCAGGTGCTGTTTTTCGTGGCCTTCGAGATCCTGCGCAGCACGTTTCGGCCCGTGAAGCGCTGGCCCCTTCTGCTCGGCGTGCTGCTGGTCATGGCGGGCATGGCTCCCTCCATTGTTGAAAACAGTATCCAGAACTGGGAGTGGAGCGAAAAGTACACATTCATCCATAACGCCATTTTCGGGTTGGGCATTCCCGCGCTGCTCCTTGCCGTCACCCTGATCCGGCTGGCGGCGGGAAATCGCCCCGGGGCGGGAAGAGGCGCGCGGGCCGGCGCGGGTACGCGGTCCGCGGGGAAAGGCGCGCGATCCGGGTCGGGCATGCGCCCGGGGACGGGGGGATGAAAGCGTGCTCATGTTCCACCTGTTGTACTTTTTGGTGGTCGGGCCGGTGCTGGTCTACCTCCTGGTCAAGAGGCTGCCGCGGGACGCGGCGTTGTTTATCACCCTGTCCGTATTGGCCTACGTGTTGTGGTACGGCATCGCCCGGGACCAGCCGTTTGTCATCACCCGCCTGATCGCACAGGGAATCAGCGGGGTGATGGCCCTTCTGGGCGCCGCATGATTTTCCTGTTATTGGCGCATGTTAAGGCTGCGCCGGGGGCGCGGCCGGGACGGACCTCCGAGCGCCTCTGTCCGCCGGCCGTGCCGCCCGTGCCCGCGATGAAAGCGCAAAGCGGAGGGAGACTGGCTCCATGATGGACCGGAAAAACGCCTGCGAAGTGATGGGGTTGCCGGAGGAGGCCACGAGGGAAGAAATCGAGGCCCGATTCGCGCTGCTGGTCAAAAAATACAAACGCCTCGCCACCGACGAGACGCCCGCCGGGGGCGGGCCGCCTTTCGCCAAGATCAGCGAAGCGTACCACAGTCTGACCGGATATGAACCGCTGAAGCCGGAACGGTTTCGCGAGCTTGATTTCAGGGGAAAAATCCGCCACCTGCGGGAGCATTACCTGCCGGAGATCGCGGTGGGCACGGTGCTTGCGCTTCTCGTGTGCGCCCTGGCTGTCCAGATGCGCGAGATCGTATCCGCAGTCCAGGCTTTGCCCTGAAAAAAGCGGACCGGCCCGAGTCGGGCCGGTCCGCCGGAACGCCGGCCAACCGTTGGGGCCGGTCCGTGCCGAGGCTGCGGCGGATGCGGCGTTTTCGCGCCCGCGGATCAGTGCCGCAGCTCGGGCAGTTCGCGGGCCTCCCCGTCGGCGGACCGTTCCCGCGGCGCGGACAGGCCGTCCTGCCGCCCGGCCGCCGATTTCCGTTCCGCCGGTGTCCGCTCCGGCGCGGCCCATGCCGGCAGAGCGGCGTAATAGGCGTCCTGTTCCTCCGGCGCCACGAACCCAAGCTCCACGCCGACCGCCCTGGCGAGAAACGGGTCCAGCGCGCACAGGTCCGAACGGTCCACGTCCGACAGGCTTTTTTTGCCGAGGGAGTAGCAGACGAGCTTCATTTCCTGGACCGACGCGTTCAGGAAATTGACCAGCTGCTCCGCGCTGCGGTCCGGGTCCAGCCGGTCGGTCATTTTGGCATCGTACACCACCAGGCTGGTCGGCGGTTCGAAGGGGGCCGTCTTGGCCATCTGGTCGCCGACCAGCGCCATGATCGCCGCCGTGCCGATGTAGACCGCGTCCGCTCCCAGGGCCATCGCTTTCAGCCAGTTGCCAGGCGTGATGAGCCCGCCGGCGGCGATCAGGCTGACCCGTCCGGCCGCTCCCCTGGAGGCGAGGTGGCGGGAGGCCCGGGAGACGGCGTAAAGGGTGGGCAGGCCAAGGTCGTCTTCGAGAATGGGAGCCGCGGCATGCGTGCCGCCTTCCGCGCCGTCGACGGTGACGAAATCGACATCCGCCTCCAGGGCGATGTCCAGTTCCCGTTCCAGGTGGTGAGTGGCGGCGATCTTCAGGCCGACGGGAACGCCTGTCTCCTTTTTCAACCGGCGCACCAGCCGGACGAAATCTTCCTTCGTGTCGACGCCGGGCAGCCGGGAATGGATGACCGCGTCCGCGCCTTCCGGCAGGCCGTACACCTTCCGGAATTCGGGGCCGATTTTGTCGGCGGCCGTGCGCTGCGGGCTGGACCCTTGCGCGCCCTGGCCGAGCTGGATTTCGATGGCGTCCAGCCGGGAATATTTTTCGCGATCGTTCAGCCAGCCGCCGCGGTTGTACTGGCCGATGAGCAGGGCGGCTTCGCTGCGCTCCTCTTCCATGAGCCCCGCTTCGCCCGTGTTGGTGGCGGTGCCGACTCTCGTCGCCGCCCGTGCCAGGGCGATCTTGGCCGTTTTGCTGAGAGCGCCGCCGAACGACATGCCCGCGATCATGATGGGGATGGCGATGCGGAGGGGCTTGTCCGCCCGCGGGCCGATGGTGACGGCGGTGTCGATGGTTTCCCCGTCCGGCGTGGGAAAGCGGAACAGATGCACGGGGTTGAACAGCAGTTTGTCCCACGGGGAAAACCGCATGTAACTGCCGAGGGGACGCCCCGGAGGAAGGCCGGTTTTCGTGCGCATGGCGATTTCCGCCAGCTGCACCAATCCGACCTTGCGGGACGAGGGCACCATCTCGAACAGGTTTTCCGTGTACGGGTCCCGCACCAGCCGTTCGATGGCCTTGTCCATCGCTTCGTTCGCGGCGCTGCGGATCAGGTTGCTGAGCAGTTTTTTGAACATCGGAATCCACCCGCCGGATTGTGTTCTGGTTCCATTTCTGGGTCCATTGTTCCCCGGGAGGGGGCGGAGCATGCGGGCGGCACGAAACAAACCCCGGCTGGGAGGACCGCCGGGGCTTGTCTGTCTTGCCTTGCGGCAGGATCACGATCCGAGGACGGCAGAGGCTTCCTGGAAGAAGCCGTCCACCGCCTGCTGGACGTTCATGTTGCCGAAGGCCAGCTGTTCCAGGTACTTCTTGTAAAGCGTGAAGACTTCCGCCGAGCCCTGCGGACGGTAGTCCGTGGGCGGCACATCGGGCGAGATCGTCTCCATGTGGTCGATCGCCTTGACGTCCATGGGATGCAGGTCCGGCTTGAGCGCTTCGCGAATTTTCGACGAGCCGGGAATCCCGTTTTCCAGAGCGTAAATTTTTTGCGCTTCGACGTCGTTCACGAACCAGCTGATCAACTTGGCCGCCTCATCCTTGTGCGGCGAGTTTTTGTTGATGACCCAGGAAGGCGCCTGCAGGTTTTCGCCGCTGCGGAATTGCGCGCCGTCCGCGCTCGGCGTGCGCAGGATGCCGATTTCCCGGTCGGTGAGGGAGCGGCTGTAAATCTTGCCGTGGTTGCTCGGCTTGATGTCGATGGCGACGCGCTCTCTCACGAACAGCGAGTTTTCCTGCGGCTGGCCGAAGTTCTCGAGGGTGATCTGCATCGGAACCGTCAAACCCTGTTTGCGGAAGTCCTCCCAGATGGTCCAGAATTCCACCAGGTCCTCCTTGTCAAAGCCGAGGCTCTTGAGGCCGGCCGTTGCGATTCCTTCGATCAGCCAGCGCACCTTCCGCCACGTGTCCGGGCGCATGGTGTTCGGCGGCGTCAACATCCCGGTCCGGTGCGCGGGCGTGACGGTGCGTCCCGGCGACGTCGTATGCGCCGACGATGACGGCGTGCTGGTCATCCCGCGGGAACGGGCCCACATCAAGACCGTCCGCGAATGGACCAGCTTCAACGATTACTGGCCGAAGCTGGCCACGCAGGTCGCCGGGGGCAACGCGCCCGACATCTTCAGCCTGCACGTGCTGCTCTACGGGGGCGAGTACGGAAGCAAGGACATTCTGGAACCGCTGCAACCCTATGTGGACCGCGGCCTGATCGACCTGGACGGCTGGGATGAAGCCGTCATCAACGCGGGCAAGCTGAACGGCGTATTCTACGCGCTGCCGAAGGGCGTCACGGCCAGCTCGCTGATCGTCAACGAAACGATGATCAAAAACGCGGGCCGGGGGCCAACATCGTCATCAACTACTCCTGCCGGCGGATGTCAAGTATGCGCTTTCATGTTATGCTTGGAGAACAGTGACAAAGGGAAAGGGATGATCCCATGGTGGGGGAAGATCGGCGGGAAGCCCGCCGGGAAGACGGGCCGGAGGCGCGGCGCGGGGCGCACAAGGTCGTCATGCTGAATCCCGCGGACAACGTGGCCGTCGCGCTCGCGGACATCGCCGCCGGAACGCGCGTCCGCGTGGTTTGCGGGGATAGGGCGTTTGAGGTGGAGCTGGCCGATGCGGTCGAATTCGGCCACAAGTTCGCGGTCAGGCTCATCGCCGCGGGGGAGAGCGTTATCAAGTACGGCGAAGTGATCGGCAGAGCCACGGCGGACATCCGGCCGGGCCAGCACGTGCATGTCCATAACATTGAGGGAATCCGGGGCAGGGGGGATAAACTTGCAACGGGAACTTGAAACGCGTTTTTGGGGATACCGGCGGCCGGACGGGCGGATCGGCGTGCGCAACCATGTGCTCATCCTGCCCACGATCACGTGCGCCACGCAGGCGGCGCACCAGATCACCCAGCTGGTGGCGGGGACCGTTTCGTTCATTCACCAGCACGGCTGCGCCCAGGTGGGCGTCGACTATGAGCAGACATTCCGCACCTACGTCGGCATGGGCGCCAATCCCAACGTCTACGGCGTCGTGGTGATGGGGTTGGGCTGCGAGACGCACCAGGCCCGGCGCGTGGCCGAGGAAATCGCCAAAACCGGCAAGCCGGTGGAAGTGGTGTCCATCCAGGACCACGGCGGCACGCTGATGGCGATCGCGCAGGGGGCCAGAATCGCGGCGGCGATGGTGGCCGACGCCTCCCGCTTAATGCGCGAGCCGGCGTCCGTCAGCGAGCTCATCGTCGGCACCGAGTGCGGCGGATCCGACGCCTGTTCGGGCCTGTCGGCGAATCCGGCCGTCGGCTGGGTCAGCGACCGGGTGGTGGACGCCGGCGGCACGTCCATTCTGGCGGAAACCACCGAGCTCATCGGCGCGGAACATTTGCTGGCGAAGCGGGCGGTGAGCGATCGGGTGGCCAAGCGGGTCTACGAGGTCATCCACGCGATGGAAAGCCGGGCGTTCCAGATGGGGGTGGACATCCACACGGGCAACCCGAGTCCCGGCAACATCCGCGGCGGACTCAGCACGCTGGAGGAAAAGTCGCTGGGCGCCGCGGCCAAGGCCGGCACCCGGCCGCTGCGGGAAGTGATCGACTACGCCCGGCAGCCCGGCGAGAAGGGGCTGGTCTGGATGGACACGCCGGGGCATGACATCGAGCAGCTCACCGGCATGGTGGCCGGCGGCGCCCAGGTCGTTCTGTTCACCAGCGGAAGGGGGACGCCCACAGGGTCGCCCATCGCCCCGGTGATCAAGATCGCCACGAATACGTACATGTACGAGCGGATGGGGGACAACATGGATTTCAATGCGGGCACCGTCATCGAGGGCACCGAGACCATCGAGGAGGCCGGCGCCCGGCTGTACGAAGAGCTGCTGGCGGTCTGCTCCGGCAAACTCACCCGGTCGGAAATCCTGAAACAGCACGATTTCGGCATCTGGCGGATCGGACCGACCTTCTGAAGGTTTCTCCAAACCCGGGCGCGGCGCATACCCTGATACGGGGACGATCGCCGATTGTGCCGCTCCCGGGATTTTTTTATGATAAAACCACCAATCGGCACCGGCATACGGCCTCGGCGCGGCACCGTCTTGACATCCGGCGTCATGAGCGGCCGCTGAAGTTTGTATATATAGAGAAAATCGCGAAAAACGGGAGCAAGGGGTTGCCGCCGTGTCCGTTCCAACGAAACCCAGGGTGTTTGTCGGGTGTTCCGCGGAAGCCATCCAGTACGCCCGCGCCGTGCACGAACAGCTCGCTCCCCACGCCAGGGTTCGCGCCTGGTACGCGGGGGTTTTCGCGCCGGGCGAGTATCCCATGGAATCCCTGGAGAAGTCTCTGGACGCAAGCGATTTCGCCGTGTTCATTTTCGCTCCGGACGACGTGGTGCTGTTGCGCGGCAAATATTACTTCCAGCCGCGGGACAACACGCTGTTCGAAATGGGCCTGTTCTGGGGCAGGCTGCGCCGCGGGCGGGTGTTCTGCCTGATGCCGGAACGGGTCTGGGAACGGGACGACCTGGTGCCGGGGGAAACGGTGGGCGAGTTTCGCCTCCTTTCCGATCTGCAGGGGCTGACCGTGCTTCGGTACGATCCGTCGGCCGCGGAGGAGGGAGACTTCGCGGCGGCGGTGGACACGGCCTGCGGCGCCATCATTGACGCGATCCAAAAAAAGGGATTGTTCGTCGATCCGCGCCACGCCCTGGAAGACACGAGGGCGGTGCTGGCGCGAAGGACGGCCACGCTTCGTTTTCTGTGGGAATACATCCGCGGCGTCACCGTCAATAACGAGGAAGAGAAACGCCATGCCGTCTGCGAGGCGGTCCGCAATTCGCTGCTTGTTCCGGAGGCGTGCCGCGTGACGGGAGCCGCGCTCTGGCAGCGGCTGCCCACCGGCCACATCGTCCAAGTCGCCGGCAACGTCGGGAAAGGGCGGGATATCGACCCGTCCGGGGCGGACGGACGGGAAAGGCCGAGCCTGGTGGCGGACACGTTCGAAAAAGGCGAATGGAATTTCTACGAGCGGCGGGAAATCGGCATGTTGTACGTCCTGTGCTACCCGCTGGACGGGGAACTGGCCCTCGCCGTGCACCTGTCCGCCGACGAAGCCGTGCCGCAGGAACGGCTGTACGAACTGGTGAGGCAGAACGAGGAGCTTCTGCATACCATTCACTATTTGCTGGGAGGTTCCGCATGAGCCGACAAAAATCTGGGCGAGAGCGTCCCCTGCCGGGCGCGATGCTTGTCCGCCGGAAGGCTGCCAAAGGCGTCCTTCCCGGCCGTCCGGGAGGCAGAACCGCCGGACCGCGGCCGGCCGGAAGCGCGGGGCCGGTCTTCGTCGGTCCGACGCCGGACGGCGGCGAGAAGGAGTTCGTCAAGATCGTCGCCGGCAAGGTGGGACGCCGAAAACCGTGGTTTGTATGAGGCCGGCGGCGAACGGCAAAAAACCCGGGGAGCTTATCTCCCCGGGTTTGCCTTTCGACGCGTTTGCCAGAGGCGTTGGTCAGGAACCCATTTCAGCCAGCCAGTTGGTCAGGTTGATGATCTCGTCTTCGGACAGGCGACCGCCGAACCCCGGCATGTTGCCTTTGCCCTTCGTAATGACTTGGTAAATTTGCTCCCGGCTGAGCGACGATCCGACGGCGTTGAGCGCCGGACCGAAGCCGCCCTGCAACTGGTCGCCGTGACAGCTCAGACAGTTGGATTTGTATACCGCTTCCGCCATCGCCGCGTCCGCGGGCACAACCGGCACCTCGAACGCGGGACCTTCTTCTTCGTGCGCGGCCTCTTCCTTGGGCGGCATGCCCCAGACGAGCAGGCCGACTCCGACCAGACAAGCCACACAAATGAGCCCCGCCATGAACCATTTGTGCATGTTTCGTTCTTCCTCCCGTCGCGATTGTTACAGGTTCAGCTTTTCCCGCGTCGTCCGCAGACCGGCGGACGGAGTGCTGATGAAGCAGATGGCTTCCCCGACCGCAAGGCGGTTGAAGCCGTTGCGCTGCCGGTCTGCCGGATTGCGCTCCAGAGCATCTTCCATATCCACGTATCCGAAGTGGACGGATTCGATTGCTTCTTTCGGCAGATTGCCTTGTTGGCCGCCCGGGTGCCGATAAACTCGGTGTCCCGCTTGCAGGCCGCCATTTGTTTAAGCGGCGGCACGATTACGATGTTTTCTTCCCCCCGACTGTCGGGCGGCTTGCAGGAAGGCGTCCGGGCCGTTCCCGCAGTAGGAGCCGCTGCGGCCCAGTCTGCCTTCCTCATTGTACTTCATGACGATCTGAATATACGCATTCAGCGGATGGCCCAGGCCCCCGGATCCCGCCTTGTTGAAGCAGTGGTCTGGCCGGCGTCACCAGGGTGTTTCCGATGCCGCAGCAGGCGGAAGCTTTCGGGCGAGGCCGCTCCGGGGCCCGCTCGAAAAACCACGATATATCGATCTTCTCCTTTTGTAACAAATGATTTTCGTTTTCGCAAGAACGTCCTGAAAAAGTCACGATTTGTTCAAAACCCTGGAAGGGATCCTCCATGGACGAGTATACATTTGGAAAGACGGGCGCACAACGGCGGGAGGCGGGCACGGAGCGGAGGAAAAAAACAAGGGCGGCGGAGATGCCGGGCACGGGCCTGACGGCCGGCATCCCTTGCCGCCCGTGGCGTGTTTGGAGAATTACGGGGCGCCGATTTCCTGCAGATAGAACACGTAGTCGGTCGGCACGCCGGGGTGGCCGAGCTGGCGGAGCATGGCGGCGATGTTGCCGCGGTGATACGTCCCGTGGTTGACGACGTGCCGCACGATGTCGATGTAGCGGGCGTACAGCGTGCCGAATTGGGGATGCGGGTAGGCGGAGACGGCCTCCGCGTCGATGTCGCTCAGGAATGATTTGTATTGATCGGAAAGGACGCGGAAATGCTCTTCCAGCCGACGGAGGTCCATGCCGCGGGTTTCCTCCAGGATGCGCCTGCTGGCGGGGATGATCTCGTCGATTCGCTGCTGCATCGCCAGGAACCAGACGGTGTCGATCCGGTAAATGTGCACCAGGGTGTCGAAGACCGACGGAAACACGCTTTGGAGTTCCCGGCGCGCGATGTCTTGCGGCCCTTTGTCGTTATTGCCCGCCGCGCCGGACAGCCGGACCACCCGAACAGGCAAGGCGATCGCCCGGGCGCATGGCCGAAGGACGGGCCGCGAACCCCGACCAGGGTCCAGGTTCAAAAACATCCGCGGGTCCGTTTTGCGGGGGATGGCCTCCGTTTACAATGTGGTTGAAAGCTTCGGAAAGCAAGTCAGAGAAGGCGGAAACGGGGTGAGCGCGTTGGAAGGGAAAAAATTGACGGCGGTGCTGCTCATACTGCTTGGCGTGCTGATCATCGCCGGCAAGCTGGGCTTCCTGTCTTCCCTTATGGGATTCCTGGTGCCGATCCTGATCATTCTGCTTGGCGTTGTCGCCTGGCGCAACGGCAACCGCGGACCGGGCGCCCTGGTCATCGCGGTCGGCGGCATCATGCTGTTGGGCAAGCTTTGGGGTTTGCTCCTGTGGATCGCGGCCATCGCGGCGATCGTGGTCGGCATCTCCTGGCTGCGGGGCAACTCGGCGCCGCGCTGGTGATGGAACGGTCCGGGCACCAAAAGTGACCGGCGGACGGTGGAAGCACATGCAACGCACCGCTCGGAAAAGGCCGGCCGGGAAACGCCGACCGGAGACACGGCAGCCGGCGTAATCCAATCAACCGAAATCTTGACAAGGCAACGGGGGAGGAATCGAAAGCATGAGCGTAATGAAACGCGTCCGCGACATGACCATCGCCACGCTGAACGATCGGCTGGAACGCGCGGAAGATCCGGTGCGCCTGATCGATCAGTTCCTCTGGGCCACGCACCAGGACATCGTGCAGGGCGAGCAGCTGCAGCGGCAATACGCCGCCCATGTGGAACATCTGCGGGTGCAGTGGCAAGACGCGGAATCCTGGAAGGAGCGGCGGGAGCAGCAGGCGCTGACCGCGCTGCAGGCGGGCGAGGAGCACGCCGCGCGGCTCGCGCTGCAGGACAAACTGGCCCACGAAGAACGGGCCGCCCGCTATCGCGAACTTTACGAACAGGCCAGCCGCGAGCTGCGGGATCTGGAACAGCTGCTTGCGGAACTGCGCGACGAATACCGCCAGGCGTATGACAAGCGGCAATATTACCTGGCCCGCATGGAATCCCTTCGGCTCCAGCAGCGGCTGAACGCCCGGTTCGGCACCGGCGCGGCCGATTCCCGCGAGCTGTTCCGCAGCATCGACGACCGGATCACCGATATGGAGCTCGAGGCCCGCAGCCTGCGGGAGGTCCGCCGCATGGGCCAGGAGCTGGCGTACCGGGCGGGAACTGTCCTGCAGGAAGCGCTGGAGCAGGAAATGCAGAGACTGAAGCGAAAATTAGAGCAAGGAGGCTGAGGCGATGCGAAGACTGTACCGTTCGAGGCAAGACCGGATGCTGTTCGGCGTATGCGGAGGCCTCGCCCAATACTTCGGCGTGGAATCGACGCTGCTTCGCATCCTGGTGCTCGTCGCCGCGATTTTCTCGGCGGGCTCCGTCCTGCTGGTGTACCTCATCGCCGCCTTGGTCATCCCCCGGGAACCTTATTCCGGCATGGACGGATACTACGGATCGTCCGGGTATCCGGGTTCCGGATGGGGTCACGCGGGTCCGCCTCCCCACGCGGGCGCTTCCCACTCCAACGGGGCGCGGGGCTGGAGCGGACACAATTCGTGGAATCCGGGTTCCGGCTACGGCGGAACGGGGTATGGCGCGGGCTCCGCGGGTTACGGAACGGGAACCGCGGGTTACGGTTCGGGTTCCCCGGGTTACGGCGGCACCGCCTCCGCGGGCTACGGCGGCGCAGGGTCCGGCGGACCGGGCCACCACATCGACGCCATGATGGAAGACATCGAAAAAAAAGCGCTGAAACGGGAAATCGAAGAGCTCAAGGCGCGTTTGGCCAAATATGAAAACCAGGAAAAGAAAGGGGAATAAACGATGGGCGTTTTTCAACGGGTGAAGGATCTGACGAGGGCTTCGATCCATGACTTGCTGGACAAACTCGAAGATCCGGTGGTCATGCTGAACCAATATTTGCGCGACATGGAAAAGGAAATCCGCGACGCGGAAGTGACGGTGGCCCGGCAGATGGCCGCCGAGCGGCGGCTGAAGCAGCGGCTGGACGATGCCGTGCGACTGAGCGCGGAACGCGAAATGCAGGCCGAGCAAAGCCTGCGCGCCGGCAACGAGCCGCTGGCCCGCAAGCTTCTGGAAGAGAAAGTTTACTACGATCAACAAATCGCCGATCTGACGGCGCTGCACGACCAGGCCAGCGCCCAGGTGGGCGAGCTGCAGGCGCAGCTGCACGAAATGAAAGAGGAATACTACAGGCTGCGCAACCGGCGCAACGAACTGGTGGCCCGCGCGCAGATGGCGAAGGCCCGCAAGCAGCTGGCCCAGATCAGCTCGGTGCACACCATCGAAAGCGGCCGTGCCGCCGCGGGATTCCAGCGGATGGAGGAAAAGATCCTGCAGATGGAAGCGGAAGCGGACGTGGCGCGGCTTACCGCCGGGACGCCGTTGACGGTGCGGCCGCCGGAGCTGAGCCCGGAACGGCAGTACCGCGTGGAGCAGGAGCTGGCCGCGCTGAAAAACCGGATCGCCCCCGCTCCGCCGCAAAACCACGAATAACCGTGTGACGGTCGGACGTTTGCAGGCGATGACCGCGCCGCGAGCCATAACGGTTTGAACCGTTATGGCTTTTGCGCTGAGCGACGGGATTCGGACATTCCAGGCATGAGGAGGTACGGCGCTCATGGTTCTGTCCCGCAACGCCATCCTGTTTGCCGCGGCCGCGCTGTACCTTGCGCTCGGCTTCACGGCGGGCTTCGTCACGGCCAACGCGGCGCTGGTGCTCGCCCTGGGCATCGAGCTGTTCCGCCGCGGGCGCAGCCAGTGGGGCACCGTGCTCATGGCGGGCGGCGCACTGGTCATCCTCATCCGGCATTTCATGCTGTTTTTCGCCCTGATGGTGCTGGCCGCCGCGGTGATTGTGTTCGAAGCCCGCCGGTCGCCCCACGGCAGGCTGTCCGGCCGGCACGGCTTTCATCTGGCCATGCGCCGGGAGGAGGAAAGCTGGGTGCTGAAGCCGTTTTCCTCCTGGCACCTGATCGGCGATGTGCGTCTGGACCTGACCCGGGCGGTGCCGGAGGAACCGGAAACGGTCATCGCGCTGCAGGGCCTGCTGGGGGATGTCCATCTGCTGGTGCCGGAGGACTGGGGCCTTTGGGTCGAAGCTTCGGTGCCCATCGGCAGGATCAAATGGCAGCACGCTCCGGACGACGCCGTCGTCAACCGCCTCGCCTGGCGCACGCCGGATTACGAGAACAAGCGGTTCCGGCTTCGTCTGAAGGTTTACTATCTGGTCGGCGACGTGAAAATTACGCCGGGTTGACCCGGGCGGACGGCGGGGAGGGCGACCCTTGGAACCGTTGGAATCGAAGGAAACCGAAAGCCGCAAGCATAACCCTTTGTGGCGGAACAACCCCGTCTGGCGGCACAATCTCCTGTGGCGGCACATGGCGGAATCGGTCATCTACTCGCTGATCGCCGGCGGCGTTTTCGTCTATCTGCTGTTCAGCTACGGTCTGGCGTCGCGCGCGGCGCATTGGACGGATTATCTTTTTTTCGGGCTGTCGGCGTGCGGCGCGGCGGTCATCGGAGGACTGGCTTTCGGCTTTTTGCGCGGATACCGGCTCCGCGCCAGGCTCGAGGACCTGACCGAGGCCATGCGCCTGCTGGAAACGGGAAGTCTTGGCCCGCGCCTGCCGGAGATGGGCGACGACGAAATCGGCCGGCTGGCCCGGCAGCTGGAGCGGATTCGCCGCAAGTGGGAGGAACAGGTCATGTCGCTGCAACGGCTCACCGCGAGCCTGGCGGACATGGAAACGCGGGCGCGGATGAACGCGGCGCTGGAGGAACGGCAGCGGCTCGCCCGGGAACTGCACGACTCGGTGAGCCAGCAGCTGTTTGCCATTTCCATGACGGCGACGGCGGTGCGGCGCACGCTGGACCAGGATTTCGAGCGCGCTCGCCGGCAGGTGGAGCTGATCGAGGAAATGGCGGCGGCCGCGCAATCCGAGATGCGGGCGCTGCTGCTCCACCTTCGGCCCGTCCAACTGGCGGGCAAGCCGCTGGCTCTTGCGGTGCGGGAGCTCGTGGCGGAAATGCGGGCGAAGGTGCCCGTGGAAATCGCGCTGGACCTCGACGAAGACCTGCCGCTCAACCGCGGCGTGGAACACCATCTCTTCCGACTGCTGCAGGAAGCGATGTCGAACACGTTCCGCCACGCCCGGGCGAGCCGGATGGAAATCTGCCTCAGGCGGCGGGGCGACGCGGTGCAGCTCCTGGTGCAGGACAACGGCGTCGGCTTCGATCCCCGTGCCAAGCGGCAGACGTCATACGGCTTGACCAACATGGAGGAGCGGGTGAACGAGCTGGGCGGCTCTTTGCAGATCGCCAGCGCGCCGGGCAAAGGGACGCGGGTCGACATCCGGATTCCGCTGGTGAAAGGCGAAGCGCCGGCCGGGTCGGCTGCGGACGGAGCAACGCCGGTGGAGGCCGCAACCGCGGAGGCGGCGGGCGGGGAAATGCCGGCGGCGGCGTCGGCTGCAAAGGTTGCGGATGGAGATGCGCCGGCGGCGCCGGCCGCGAAGGCGGCGGGTGGGGAAACGCCGCTGAAGGCGCCGGCCGGGGCGGAACGAACGGAAGACGGAACGGGCGGCGCCGCCAATGCGGCTGATGGGGCGCCGCGGGAAGGAGGCTGAAACGGTCGTGTCGGATCGCCCGATCACCGTGCTGATCATCGACGATCACGAAATGGTGCGCATCGGCCTGGCCGCCGTGCTGAACACGGAAGAGGATATCGAGGTCGTGGGCGAAGCGGAAAACGGGGAAAGCGGGCTTCGCCTGGCCAGGGAATACAAGCCGGACGTCGTGCTCATGGATCTCGTCATGGAGGGCATGGACGGGGTCGAAACGACGCGACGCATCATGGAGGAGCTGCCGGACTGCCGGATTGTCGTCCTGACCAGTTATCTTGATGACGACAAGGTGTATCCGGTGCTCGAGGCCGGGGCGTTCAGCTATCTGCTGAAAACCTCCCGCGCTTCCGAAATCGCCGACGCCATCCGCGCCGCCGCGCGGGGACAGTCCGTGCTGGAGCCGCAGGTCGCCGCCAAGATCATGAGCCGCTTCCGCAAGCCCCAGTCCCGGCCGCTGCCCCACGAGGATCTGACGGAGCGGGAAATGGAAGTGCTCAAGCTCCTGGCGCAGGGCAAATCCAACCAGGAAATCGCGGACGAACTGTCGATCGGCGTGAAAACGGTGAAGTACCACCTGACCAACCTGTTCGCCAAGCTTGGCGTGGAAGACCGCACCCAGGCCGCCATCTACGCCCATCGCCACAAGCTGGCCGATTGAGACGTTCGTGCAAGCGGAGCAAAAGAATGACAAATGCGCCGATTGCCGGGGCATCATTGACAAAATGTTGAACAGTCTTTATAATGAGGAATACGTATTCTGAATACGTATTCTTTATTATTTTCAAACATCAAGAATACGTTTTCACGGTCAATCGTGGGCAAAGCCAACCTGCAACAAGGAGGAACCGTGATGTCGTACCGGCTGGGAATCGACGTGGGCGGGACGTTTACGGACGTGCTGCTCATCAACGATGCGACCGGGGCCATGATCCCCATCAAAACCCCTACCACCCCGCACGACCAGTCCCAGGGTGTGCTGAACGGCATTTTCGAAGCCGCCGAAGCGGCCGGCATCGACCCGTCGGAAATTTTGCTGATTCTGCATGGCACGACGGTGGCCACGAATGCCGTTTTGGAAGGAAAAGGGGCCAAAATGGGCCTCCTGGTCACTCGCGGTTTCCGGAACATTCTCCATTTGGCCAGATCCTGGACGCCCGGTCCGCTGTTCGGGTGGATGATTTACAAAAAGCCGGATCCGCTGGTGCCCCTTACCCATACATACGAAGTCCACGAACGGATCGACAGCCGGGGAAACATCGTGGAACCCCTGGATGAAGAAGGCGTGCGGAAAAGTCTGGAACGCCTGTTCGATCAAGGGATCGAAGCGCTGACGGTCTGCCTCCTGAACTCATACGCGAACCCCGTGCATGAACAGAGAATCAAAGAGATCGCGCTGTCCATGGAACCGGATTTGGCCATTTCGATTTCGTCGGAAATCTTGCCGGAATTCAAGGAATACGAACGCACGCTGACCACGGTGATGAACTCGTACGTCAAGCCGAAGATGCGGTTGTACCTGGGAAATTTGGCATCGCGGCTGGAAGAAAACCACATCCGGGCGCGGTTGAACATCGTGCGTTCCGACGGCGGGCTGATGAGCGTCCGGGCCGCGACGGACAAGCCCGTGCACACGATGCTGTCCGGGCCGTCGGGCGGCGTCTCCGCGGTGGCGCACATTGGCAATGCGATCGGCTTCCGCAATATCCTGACGTTCGACATGGGCGGAACGTCGACGGACGTGTCCATGATCCGGGACGGAAAAGCGACCGCCACGCGGACCACGAAAGTGGGGGATTTCCCCGTCAAGGCGCCTTCCGTCGACGTCGTGTCCATCGGTGCCGGCGGCGGTTCCATCGCCTACGTGCCGGAAATTACCGGAGCGCTTCGCGTCGGGCCGCAAAGCGCCGGCGCCGTGCCCGGACCTGCCTGCTACGGGCGCGGCGGCACGGAGCCGACCGTCTGCGACGCGAACGTGGTGCTGGGCCGCCTTCCGGAGGAACTGCTTGACGGCGCCATGAAGCTGGATGTGGAGGCGGCGCACCGGGCCGTCCAAAAAATCGCCGATGCCCTCGGGATGGATGTCTATGAAGCCGCGCAGGGCATCCTCGACATCGTGAACGAAAACATGTTCGGCGCCCTGCGCGTCGTGACGGTGGAACGGGGCTTTGACCCGCGCGATTTCGCGCTGGCCGCGTTCGGCGGCGCCGGACCGCTTCACGCCAATTCCGTCGCGGTGCTCAGCGGTTCGTATCCGGTCATCGTTCCGCCGGAGCCGGGCGTCCTTTCGGCTCTCGGGTTCAACGCCACCGACTACAAGAACGAATTCGCCCGCACGTACCTCGGCAAATTGGACGAGCTCGATCCCGCGAAGACGGCGGCGGATCTGGAGGAACTGCGGCAGGAAGCGATCCGGTGGCTGGAACAGGAGCAGATCCCGGAAGCAAACAGGTCCGTGGAATTCTTTATGGATGTCCGCTACTATCTGCAGGGTTTCGAAATCCCGATGCAGGTGACGCCGGAAGACCTGCTTGCCAACGGCTTTGGCGAAGTGATCGGACGGTTTCACGAGGTTCACGAGCGGCTTTACCATTTCCGGATGGACACCAGCGTGGAAGTCGTCAATATCCGCGCCGTCGCCATCGGCCGACTGGCGAAGCCGAAGCTCACCAAGCATGAAATGGGAGGTCCCGACGCCTCCGCCGCCATTGTCCGGGAATCGCCCGTCTATTTCGACATACGGTTTGTGCAAACGCCGATTTACCGCCGTTCCCTGCTGAAGCCGGGCAACCGGATCCACGGGCCGGCCATCGTCACGCAGTATGACACGACCACTGTCATCCTGCCCGGCCATGTGGCCGTCGTCGACGAGTACATGAACATCTTGATCCACCCCGGGGAGGGAAAATGAATGGGCGCAAACTCGCAGGTGAAGCTGGACTCCATCACCCTGGACATCATCGAGAATGCGCTGAAAAACGCCAGAAACGAGATGGACGCGATCCTCTATTCCACGGCCATGTCTCCCATCGTCCGGGAACAGCATGACGAATTCCCGATGATCTGCGACCGGGAAGGCCGGATGGTGGTGGGGCAGTTTGGATCCCACATTCCGGCCATCATCAAGATGTTCAGCGAAGGCATCCATGAAGGCGACGTCATTCTGCTGTCCGACCCCTATCTGTGCGCGGGTTCCATTTCCCACGTCAACGACTGGCTGGTCATTCTCCCGATCTATTACAAGGGCGAATTGATCGGCTATACGTCGATGTTCGGGCACATGATGGACGTCGGCGGACCGGTGCCCGGTTCCCAGCCGGCGAACTCGCGGACGATCTTCGGCGAAGGCATCAAAATTCCTCCGGTCAAGCTGTATGAACGGGGGAAGCTGAACCGGGACGTGCTGAAGCTGATCCTCAACAACACGCGGACGCCGGACATGAACGAAAGCGACCTGATGGCGCTCATTGCCGGCTGCCGCACCGCCTGCAAGCGCGTGATCGAGCTGTGCGACCGGTTCGGCAAGGACGTCTATCTGGCCGCATGCGACGCGCTTCTGGAACGGACCCGGAACGCCATGAAAAACCTGATCGTCAAATTGATCCCGGAACAGAAAGTATCGTTCACCGATTTCGTGGACGACGACGGGGTGGGCAACGGCCCGTTCGTCATGCGCCTGACGATCTGGCGGGAGGGGGAGAAGGCCTATTTCGATTTCACCGGTACGGATCCCCAGTCGCCGGGCCCGATCAATTTCCACATCAACGAAGGCCTTTGCAAAATGTTTATCGGCGTGTACCTCATCATGGCGTACGATCAAAAAGTTTTGTTCAATGACGGGTTCTACGATCTGTTTGAGGTGACGTTGCCGAAAGGGACCATCCTCAATCCGGAATATCCGGCGGCCGTCGGCAACCGGCTGAACACGCACACGCGGCTGTTCGACGTCATCAGCGGAGCTCTCGGGATCTGCAACCCGCATCTGGCCATGGCGGCCGGCTATGGCACGAGCCCGTATTTTGTCTACAGCGGGCGGGACAGGAATGGGAAGTATTTTCAGATGACGGAATTGCTGTACGGCGGCGTGCCCGGCCGGCCGATCGGCGACGGGCTGGACGGCCATTCCTGGTGGCCGCTGTTCACCGCCACGCCGGCGGAATACAACGAAGGCTATTATCCGATCCGGATCGAGCGCTACACGGTGGTCAAAGACAGCGGCGGTCCCGGCAAGCATCGCGGCGGCTGCGGCATCGAGAAGCTTTACACGTTCCTTGAGCCGGGCGAAATTTCCATCAACGATGACCGAAGCCTGACCCACCCGTGGGGCGTCTACGGCGGAAAATACGGCGGTCTTTCCAAGAAAGAGCTGATTAAGAAGGACGGCACGGTCATTCCCCTCGACTCAAAAATGGATTTTGTGAAGGTGGAACCCGGCGACCGGCTGTTGTATTGCACCGCGGGAGCCGGGGGCTGGGGCGATCCGCTGGAGCGGGACATCGAGCGCGTCCGATTCGACGTCATGACCGGTTTCGTGTCCGTGAAGTCCGCCCGCGAAGATTACGGCGTCATCATCGATCCCGACACTTTTGAAGCGGACGTGGAAGCCTCCGAAAGGCTGCGCGCGCGGATGCGGGCCGAGCGCGGACCGCTGCCCATGTTCGATTTCGGACCGGTGGCCAGCCAATTTCGCAAGGAGCGGAACATCACCGGCAGCACGGACGGCCTGACCGTTGAAACCTGGAAGGGCTACACGGATGCCGCCAAAGCGCCGGACCACCAAGAATCCCCTTGACATCCATGAATGATCAAATATAATCATAACCAGAAGGAATACGTATTCTCAGGCCGTAAGGAGTGAGTAAATGGCATCCAACCAAACCGGGCCGCAACCTTCCAAAATCACGGTACACGACATTGCCGGCAAAGCGGGCGTTTCGCAGTCCACGGTGTCCAAAGTGCTCAACGGATATCCCAATTTGCGGGAATCGACCCGGAAAAAGGTGCTGCAAGTCATCGAAGAAATGGGGTTTGTTCCCGACCAGATCGCGCGCAGCCTGGTAAAAAACAAAACCGGGACCATCGGGCTCATCGTCGGTGACATTGCAAACCCTTTCTTCTCGGAAACCTCGAAGACAATCATCGCCAAGGCCCGGCAATACGGCATCGACGTCATCATCAGCGACACGGATTATGACAACGCGATCATGCAGAAGTCGTTATCGGCCATGCTGGCCAGGCGGGTCGACGGCATTCTGGTGGCGTCGGTGGAACGGGAAGATCCGAACATCGACCGGCTGGTGGAGCGGAAATTCCCGCTAATCCTCTACAACAGGAAAACGGACAACGAGCGAGCGAACTATGTCGTGTCGAACAACAGCAGTGGCTCCCGGTTGGCTGTCGAGCACCTGATCGAGCTCGGGCACACGAAAATCTGCTTCCTGTCCGGTTCAAACAAGTACTCCACGTTTCATCAGCGATATGAAGGCTACAAAAAGACGCTGGAAAAACACGGCATCCCGTTCCGGCCGGAGTTCGTGTACATGCAGAACAATCCGGAAACGGGGCTTTGCGGGTTCATCCACGACGTCTTGCGGCTGGAAGACCGGCCGACGGCCTTCTTCGCCGCGACCGACCAGCTGGCGATCCAGACGATGAATCTCGTTTCAAAAATGGGGTATGCCGTACCGGAAGACTTTTCGATTGTGGGCTACGACGACATCGAGATCTCGTCCAACCCGTTCGTCGGCCTGACGACGGTTTCCCAGAATAACCGGCTTATGGCCGAGACGGCGCTGGAAAAGCTTCTTGGGCTCATCAACGGCGACATTTCCGCCGAACAGCCGATCCAAATCGTTCTGGAATCCGAACTGATCGTCCGGAAAACGACAAGCCGGGCGCGGGAGACATAACGATTAATTTTTAGAGATTTTGGAATACGTATTCTGAATACGATTTCCTTTTCACAAATGGAAAAACGCCCCGATCAAATTCTGTGCAAAACCGTAAGGAGTGTGGCGAGTTGCAAAAGAAAATGCTCGTCGGCGGGAAATGGCGGGAAGGCCGGGAAAGCTACGAACTGCGATCCCCCTACGACAACCGGAAAATTGCCGACATTCCTTCGGCCACCCTGGAAGACGTGGAAGACGCGCTGGCCAGCGCGGCAATCGGAGCCGGCATCATCCGGAACATGACGGCGCTGGAGCGTTCGCAAATTTTGGAGCGCGTGTCCGATCTGTTCAATGAACGAAAAGAAGAATGCGCCCGTATACTCGCCGATGAGAACGCCAAGCCGATCCGGCTCGCCAGAGCGGAAATCCAGCGGACGATCGAAACGTACAAATTTGCCGCGGAAGAAGCCAAGCGGATCTACGGCGAAACGATCCCCATGGATGCGGCGCTGGCCGGCAAGGGGCGCATCGGCTTCACGATCCGCGAGCCGCTGGGGATCATCGGAGCGATCACGCCGTTCAACTTCCCGTTCAACCTTGTGGCCCACAAGCTGGGGCCGGCAATCGCGGCGGGCAACAGCGTGGTGCTGAAGCCGGCGAAGCAGACGCCGCTCAGCGCGCTCAAGACGGCGGAGTTTTTCCTGGAAGCCGGATTGCCGGAACACGTGCTGAATGTGGTCACCGGAAGCGGCGGTCTCATCGGGGACGCTCTGGTGAAGGATCCCCGGGTCAAAATGATTACGTTTACAGGGAGCGTCGAGGTCGGCAAGGCGATCCGCGAAAAGGCGGGGCTGAAACGGGTGACCCTGGAACTGGGTTCGAACTCGGCCGTCATCGTGGACAGCGTGGACGATCTGGACGCGGTGGTCAACCGTTGCGTGGAAGGCTCGTTCTCCTTCTCGGGCCAGGTATGCATCTCGGTGCAGCGCATCTATGTGCAACGGCAGCTTTTCGACGCCTTCGTGGAAAAGTTCAAGGCCGCGGCGAGCCGGCTGAAAGTCGGCGATCCGCACGATGAAGAGACGGACATTTCAGCCCTGATCTCGCCGGCCGAGAAGGCGCGCATCCATTCCTGGATCGCGGAAGCCGTGAGCCAGGGCGCGCAAGTGGCGTTCGGCGGCGAGGAGCGGGACGGCATTCTGGTGCCGACGGTGATCATCAACAGCACGACGAAGATGACCATCAGCTGCCGCGAAGCCTTTGCACCCGTCGTCAATATTGTCGGCTATGACGACTGGGATGAAGCGATCGCGCTGGCCAACGATTCCGATTACGGCCTGCAGGCGGGCGTCTATACGCAGTCCGTCGCCAAAGCCATCGACGCGATCCGGCGTCTGGAAGTGGGAGGCGTGATCATCAACGACATCCCGTCTTTCCGCGTCGACCACATGCCTTACGGCGGCGTCAAAGACAGCGGCACGGGCCGGGAAGGCGTCAAATACGCCGTCGAAGAGATGACCGAACTCAAATTCGCTTCCATCAAATATTAATAAAGGCTGACTTAAGCCTGATTGATCGGGAGGAACGCATCCATGTCCAACAAGGCAGCCCAACTGCGGAAACTGTTGACCGATGGCGAAAAGCCGGTCGTGGCGCCGGGGGCTTACGATCCCGTGTCGGCCCTGATGGTGGAACGCGCCGGATTCGACGCGGTGTACATGACCGGCTACGGCGTCTCGGCTTCCCTGATCGGCCGGCCCGATCTCGGCCTCATCACCCTGAAGGAAATGGCGGATCAGGCTTACAACATCGCCAGCACGATCTCCGTGCCGCTTATCGCCGACGCCGACAACGGGTACGGCAACGAACTGAACGTCGCCCGGACCGTCGAGCTGTTCGAACGCGCGGGCGTGGCGGCCATCCAGATCGAGGACCAGGTTTCCCCGAAAAAATGCGGGCACTTTGACAACAAAACGGTGGTGCCGTTCGACGAAGCCGTCAAGAAAGTGCGGGCCGCCGTGCGTGCCCGGTCCAATCCGGACACCGTCATCATCGCCCGGACCGACGCCCGCGCCGTGCTAGGCATCGAAGAAGCGCTGAAACGCTGCCGGGCTTTTGCGGAGGAGGGGGCGGACGTCCTGTTCTTCGAGGCGCCGGAAAGCGAAGACGAAATTCGTCTGGTCGCCAGGGAACTGAAGGGACACGCGCTGATGGCCAACATGGTGGAAGGCGGGAGAACCCCCCTTATGCCGAGCGGCGAATTGTTCAAACTCGGCTACAGGCTGATCATCTACCCGATCACGGCGCTGCTGAGCGGCGTGAACGCCATGCAGCGGGCGCTCGCCAATCTGAAGGAAAAGGGCATTTCGACGCCGGAGAATACCGTCATGACCTGGCGCGACATGTCCCGGCTGATCGGTCTCGAGAAATACAAGGCATTGGCCGAACGGCTCATTGCCGACAAATAAAACGGCCGGTCCCGAGGGGTGTGCGATGAAGCCGAAAACGCTTTATGAAAAAATCTGGGAAAAACATTTAATTATAGAAGAACAAGGCAAACCATCGCTGCTGTTCATTGACCTTCACCTGTTGATCGACACTTCGTCGCCGCAGGCGTTCGACGGGCTCCGCCTTGCGGGAAGGCGCGTCCGCAGGCCGGACCTGACGGTGGCCACCGTGGATCACAGCGTGCCGACCATGGACAGGGACAAGCCGATCGCGGACGATCTGGCTCGCCGCCAAGTCGAAGCGCTGATCCGGAACTGCAAGGAATTCGGCATAAAGGTGTTCGACCTGTTCAGCGACAGCCAGGGTATCGTCCACGTCATTTCGCCGGAGCTTGGACTGACCCTTCCGGGGCAGATCATCGTGTGCGGCGACAGCCACACCTCGACGCACGGCGCTTTCGGCGCCCTCGCGTTCGGCATCGGAACCAGCGAAGTCGAACATGTCCTGGCAACGCAATGCCTGCCCCAGTTCAAATCCAAAACCCTCGAAATCCGGGTGGACAACAGGCTGCCCTTCGGCACGACGGCGAAGGACCTCATCCTGTCCATTATCGGAAAATTCGGAACAGACTTTGCCAACGGCCACGTCATCGAATATCGGGGAGAAGCGATCCGGGAACTGAGCATGGAAGGGCGGATGACCATCTGCAACATGTCCATCGAGATGGGAGCCCGGGCCGGCCTGGTGGCGCCCGATGAAAAAACCTTCGAATACATCCAAAAGGGGGTATACGCACCGAAAGGCGAGCTGTGGGATGAGGCAATGAAGGAATGGCAGACGCTGCACACCGACGAAGGGGCGGTGTTCGACCGGTCGGTGACCTTCGATGCGTCGGCCGTGGAGCCGCAGGTGACATGGGGGATCAACCCGTCCATGGTGACCGGCATCAACGGACGCGTACCCGATCCGGACAGCTTCGCCACGTCCGAAGAACGGCAATTGGCAAAGCGGGCGCTTGATTACATGGGCCTGAAGCCGGGGACCCCGATGACCGACATTCCGGTGGACGTGGTGTTTATCGGATCCTGCACCAACAGCCGCATCGAAGATTTGCGGGCGGCGGCGGCGGTGGTGAAAGGCCGCCGCAGGCACCCGAACGTGCGCGCCGTTGTCGTGCCCGGTTCCCAGCGGGTCAAGAAACAGGCGGAAGCGGAACACCTGGACAAGATTTTCATCGAGGCGGGATTCGAATGGCGGGAGCCGGGTTGCAGCATGTGCATCGGCATGAATGGCGATGAGGTGCCGCCCGGGAAACGCTGCGCTTCGACGTCGAACCGCAACTTCGAAGGACGTCAGGGAAGGGGCGCGCGGACCCACCTGGTAAGCCCGGCCATGGCGGCGGCAGCCGCGATCGCCGGACATTTCGTCGATGTGCGCGAATTTGGCGCGAACGGATGAGGGGGGAAGCAGGTTGGAGCCGTTTCTCGAACACGAAGGCATCGTCGTTCCGCTGGACCGCATCAGCGTCGACACCGACGCCATCATGCCGAAGGAATTCATCAAGCGCATCGAGCGGACCGGTTTCGGGCAATTCCTGTTCTATTACTGGCGGTTTGATGAAAACGGCGAACCGCGGCCGGACTTTATCCTGAACCGCGAGCCGTACCGGTCCGGCACCATCCTGCTAGCGCGCAAAAACTTCGGATGCGGTTCGTCGCGGGAGCACGCCCCCTGGGGGCTCCAGGATTACGGATTCAAGGTGCTGATCGCTCCGTCCTTTGGCGACATTTTCTACAACAACTGCCTGAAGATCGGGCTTCTCCCCGTCGTCTTGGCCGAAGAGGAAGTGGACCGGCTGTTCCGGATGGCCGCGGAAAAACCCGGCATGCGGCTGAAAGTGGATCTGCAAAACACCGTCATCCGGGGAGAAGAAGGGGTGGAGATTCCCTTCGGGATGGATCCCTTCCGACGCGAGCAGCTGATGCTGGGGCTTGACGACATCGGGCTTACCCATCGATACGAAGACCGGATCAGGGAATTCGAGCGAAGCCACAAAATCTATTACCGGCTGAACTGAGAAAGGGGATCCTCGTTCCGCCATGTTCGAGAAATTTGCAGGGTTTGGAAACAAGATCGGAATGGGTGAGCGTCCGGCGGTGCTGGTTGTTGATTTTGAAAATGCCTTCACCGATCCGAACAGTCCGCTGGGAGCCGATTTCACGGCCGAGGTGGAAGCGACGCGAAAGCTGCTGGATGCCGCCCGGGACAAAAAGGTGCCGGTCTTTTTCACCACGGTGCAATACGGGAAGCATTTTCTGGACGCGGGCAATTTCATCAAAAAAGTACCCGCCATGGAAGTGCTCCTGGAAGGCACGCCGGCCGTCGACATCGACCCGAGGCTCGGGCGGAATCCGGATACGGAGCCGCTCATCGTCAAGCAGTACGCCAGCAGTTTTTTCGGAACGTCCTTGCATTCGATGCTGACCGTCCTTCAAATCGACACCGTGATCGTAACCGGTTGCACGACGTCGGGTTGCGTGCGGGCGACGGTGGTCGACGGGCTGCAGTACGGTTACCGGATGATCGTGCCGGAGGAGTGTGTCGGAGACCGGTCTCCATCCGCCCACAAAGCCAACCTGTACGACATGAACATGAAATACGGAGACGTGGAATCGCTCGGGACGGTGCTCCAATACATTCGGTCCTTGTGAAGTTCCGGATAAAAAAACTTTGCGTGAAAGGGGTTACAACCCGGTGAAACAGCATCATGTCCTGATTGTCGGCGGTGGGCCGGTCGGCCTTAGCATGGCGGCGGGGCTTGCCCATCTCGGAATCCCTTCCACGGTGCTCGAAAAAGATCCCGAAATCGTGATGTTTCCGAAGGCATCGACGATCCATCCGCCGACGCTGGAAATCATGGAGGAATGGGGACTGGTCGACAAGCTTCTGGAAGAAGGCTTGAAGGTCCACGAAATCCAGTACTGGGACCGTCCGACGAAGCGGATGATCGCCAATTTCAACCTGGATCTGCTCAAGGATGAAACCCCATACCCGTTCCGGCTCCAGCTGGAGCAAAGCGTCCTGCAGGTCATTCTGGAAAAGCATTTCCGGAACTCGGATCTGGTGAACATCAAGTTCCGGCACAAGCTGATCGCCTTCAAGCAGGATGACCGCGGCGTCGTGGCGAGGGTGGAAACGCCGGATGGAGTGGTCGAAATGGAGGGCGACTTCCTGATCGGAGCCGACGGAGCCTCGAGCACCGTCCGGAAGCTGATCGGCATCCAATACGAGGGATTTACATACGAGAGAAGATTCCTGACCCTCGGCGTGGTTGACCACGATTTCCGGCAGCACTATGAAGGCTTGGGCGATGTCAGCTATTTCTTTGATCCGAACGAGTTTGTCGCCCTCATCCACAATCACCTGATGTGGAAAATCATGCTGCCGCTGCCCGAACACATCACCAAGACGGAAGATTTGACGGACGCATACATCCAGGAGCGGATCCGGTACTTCACCGGCGTGGACAAAACCTACAACGTGGTCCACAAATCGGTGTTCAACGTGCACCAGCGGGTGGCGCCCAGGGTGTTCGAGGGCCGGGTAGTTCTCGTGGGCGATTCCGCGCATCTCAACAACCCGTTCGGCGGCATGGGCATGAACAGCGGCATCCACGACGCGTATTTCCTGGGCAAGGACATCCACCGTCTGCTGAACGATCCGGACCTGTCCGTCCGGAAAACGCTGGAAACGTTCCAGGCCAACCGGCATGCGGCCATTCAGGAAGTGCAGCGCCGCACCATCGAGAACGAAAAGGCCGCCGCGAAGAAAAACGAAAGCCAGATCGAAAAGCTCAAGCGGTATGCGGCCGACGAAAAACTCGCCAAGCAATACCTGATGCAAAACTGCATGATCGATGATTTCAACTTCATGAAAAGCAGGAATCAGGCCGCCGGATGAGACGGCGCGTCTTTCCGAACTTGATCATCCACAAGGAGGTCTTGCAGGCATGAAAAAGAGGTTTGGCGTGTTGATGGCGGTTTTGCTGGCTTTGTCCGTTGTGCTGGCGGCCTGCGGCGGCAGCGGTTCCTCTTTCGGAGGAGGCGCCGCGGGAAGCTCGAGCCCCAGCCCGTCGGCCGCGCAAGGCGGCCAGGGAGGCGGTGAAAAACCGTTCCAGGGACTGCGACTGAAGGCGGCCACCCATGACCAGAAGACGGCGTCCTACGTGTTCACGACGGCCCTTGCGGAAATCATGCGGGAGCAGGACGGCGTCATCATCGACGTGCTGCCCTACGCCGGCGGGATCGGCAATATTCCCCTGGTCAACAACGGCGAAGCCGACTTCGGCATCAGCTTCAACATTGCCGCCAAGTGGGGCAAGGAAGGCATTGTCGCGTTCGAAGAACCGCACGAAAACATCGCGGCCCTCGGCGCGCCAATGGGGTACTACAACATCGGCATCATCGTTCGCAAGGATTTCAAAGAAAAACACGATCTCAAGAGTCTGGCGGACATCAAGGAGAAAAAGATTCCGGTCAAACTGATCACCAACAACCCCGGCGCCCTGGCCGAAGTCGTCACGCGGGTGACCCTGGATGCCTACGGCCTCAGCTACGACGAGATCAAATCGTATGGCGGATCGGTGGAACTCACCACCAGCGACGTCATCATCAGCCAGATGCAGGACGGCGCGGCCAACATGTTCATCACGACCTACTCCGCGGCCCACGCCACCATCACGGAGCTTGCGCTTTTGGCGGATATCGACTTCATTCCGATCACGGAACCCGAAGTCAAGGACAAGCTGGCGGAACTCGGGTTCATCCGCGACTCCAGGTACAATGCGGCGGAGTACGGCGTCAATCAGGAATTCGAGAGCCCGGGCTTCAACGTGAATTACATCATCAGCCTGAACGTGGATGAAGACGTCGCCTATCTGCTGGCCAAACGGCTGAGCGAAAACAAGGAAGCTCTGGCCAACGCCCATGCGATCATGCACGAGTTCGATCCGGCCATCGCGGGGTATTCGGACATCAACGGCATTCCGCTTCACCCGGGCGCACGGCGTTATTACGAAGAAGTGGGCGCCGTCGACAACTGAACCAATCCGGACAGAATCGGGGGATCCAAGTGTTTCGAAACACGGCGCTCAAACATTACGCCAAATATATCGGCATTGTGCCCGTCATCGCCCTGGTGTGGTGCTACTTCCAACTCCACACCGCGGCCGCGGGTCCGCTCATGGCGCATCTGCAGCGGGCGACCCACCTTGGGCTGGCGCTCGCATTGGCGTACGCCATGTTCCGGGAACGGGACGCCAACAAAGCCGTCTGGAAACAGCTCCTGTATTTCGCGGCCATGACGCTGGCGATCGCATCCGTCGTGTACATGTTCCTGGACTACGAGCGGATCGGTTCCCGCATCGCGTTCGTGCACAAGCTGCTGCCGGGAGATTACTTCTTTGGCCTGGTGCTCGTGGCTCTTGTCTTCGAGGCTTCCCGGCGCGTGTGCGGCAACGCGATGACCATCCTGGCCGCCATCTTCGTGGTGTACGGATTCATCGGACCATGGCTGCCGGGATTGCTCAATCACCGGGGCATGGACATTCGCGACATGGTGGAAGTCATGTACTTCTCGTCGCAGGGCCTGCTCGGCGAGCCGATTGCCGTATCCGTCACGTACGTGTTCTATTTCATTCTGTTCTCGGCGTTCCTGGAGAAGTCCGGAGCCGGACAGGTGATCATCGACATCGCCTTCCGGCTGACCGGCCGGTCCAAGGGCGGACCGGCGAAGGCGGCGGTGGTCGCCAGCGCCGGCATGGGAACCATCAGCGGCAGCGCGGTGGCCAACGTGGTGAGCACCGGGGTCATCACCATCCCGCTGATGAAGAAGGTCGGGTTTCCGCCCAAGCTGGCCGCTTCGGTGGAAGCGCTTGCCTCATCCGGCGGTCAGTTGCTTCCCCCGGTCATGGGCGCCGCAGCTTTCCTGATGGCCAACACAATCGGCGTCCCGTATTCGGAAGTGGCGCTGGCGGCGGCCATACCGGCGATCCTGTTCTACGTCGGCGTCTATGTGACGATTCACCTGCAGTCGGACAAGCTGGGGCTTGCGGCCATGCTGGACCAAGACAAGAAAGAACTGACGAGGCAGATTCTGGGCAAAGCCCATCTGCTCATCCCGCTGGCCGCCCTGATCTACTTCATGTTCTTCGCCAACATGCTGTTGCAGAAAGCGGCTTTCTGGGCGATGGTCGTCCTCGTGGCCGCCGCCTGGCTCAGAAAATCGACGAGGATGAATCTGACGGCCGTCCTGGACGCTCTTGTCGAAGGGACCAAGGGAGCGGTTCAGGTGGCAGTGTCCTGCGCCATTGCCGGCATCATCGTCGGCATCGTGATGCACACGGGCCTTGGCATCCGGTTTACGAGTCTGATCCTGACGCTGTCGATGGGCGAAATGCTGCTGACCGTCGTTCTCGTCGCCATCGCCTGCATCATCCTGAGCATGGGCATGCCGACGTCGTCGGCCTACATCATGGCTTCGGTCCTCTTGGCGCCGGCGCTGACGTCCTTCGGGTTCCCGCTGATGGCGGCTCACATGTTCATCCTGTATTTCGCCATTTTCTCCATGATCACGCCGCCGGTGGCGCTGGCTTCCTATGCCGCGTCCAGCATTGCCAAGTCGGACCCGCACAAGACCGGCCTGTACGCCTTCTACCTGGCGATGCCCGGCTTCCTGATCGCCTTTGCGCTGTTGTTCAATCCGGAGCTGGTCCTGATCGGAAGCTGGTTCGACATCGCGGTCGGCACCGCGATGACCTTCTTCGGGGTAACAGCGTTGGCCATGGCGGTGACCGGATTCTACAGGGTCAACCTTCCGGTTCCGCTGCGGCTCGTTCTGGCGGCGGCCGGGATTGTCCTGATCCTGCCGAATGTCTGGATCGGTCTGATCGGTCTTGCCGCCTTCGCCGCCGTGTTCGTTCTCCAATGGTTGAGGATGAAAAAGAGCAGCCAACCGGCTGCGGCCGACGGCGCACGGCAATGATGCCGCTTTAGCCGCGACAGACGGAGCCTGATACGATGAAACATTCAGCGGCCATTCATGATAGACCGTCCTCTGCTCTGCTGCTGGCGGGCCTGCTGACGGGACCGTTCTTCTCGATGCTTTCCATCGGCATCGTCAATGTGGCGTTGCCGAGCCTGGCGGTCCTCTTTGGGGAAGACGTGGATACCGTGCAATGGGTCAGCCTCGGGTATCTCATGACGATCCCGCTTCTGATTCCGCTGATGGGCATCGCGGGGGGACGGTTCGGACACGATACGGTCCACAACATCGGCTTGATGCTGTTTGCGGCCGCGTCGCTCATGATCGTGTTCTCTCCGGGCCTGGCCTGGATGACGGTGTTCCGGATCCTTCAGGGCGTTGGCGCCTCGATGTTCCAGGCCAACAACATGACGCTGATTTCCTTGGCGTTTCCGCCCGACAAGCGTGGCCGGGTCCTCGGGATGCTCAGCGGGTCGGTGGGCCTGGGATCCCTGCTCGGTCCGAGCGTCGGAGGAGTGCTGATCGACTGGTTCAGCTGGCAGGCCATGTTTTTCTTGCAAGTTCCGTTTCTCGCGTTGGCCGCCGGTATTGCACAGCGGTACATCAGGGTTGGGCGACCGGGGCAGGCGGCAAAAGTCGATGTGTTTGGCGCGATCCTCTTCTCGGCCCTCGTCGGCGTTGTGATGCTGATTGCTTCCTTCATCCGGCAGTGGGGCTGGGGGACGGCCGGGATGATCCTGCTCTATGCGGGAGCCGCCGCGCTCCTTGCGATCAATTGGAGTTGGAGCCGACGCCGGGAAAAACCGTATCTCGATCCCCGATTGTTGACGATCAGCGCCCTGCGGACCGGCCTTTTGGTCAGCCTGCTGTCCTTCGCCGCGGCGTTGGCCGTCCAGGTTTCGGCATCGTTCCACCTCCAGACCCTGCTCGGGCTCAATCCGACGACAGCGGGCCTGCTGATGAGCGCCTATCCGCTGCTTCTTGCGGTGTCCGGACCGGTGTGCGGCAGCCTGTCGGACCGGTATGGTTCCGAGAAAGTCATCATCGCCGGACTGGCCACCATGGGCACCGCCTCCTTCCTGATGCTCGCCGTCGGAAGCGGATCCGGCGCGGCGATCGCCACCGCGTTGCTTGGATTGTTAGGCTTCGGCATGGGCATGGTGACATCGCCGAACTACAGAATGGTCATGAACCATGCGCCGGCCGATCTGACCGGAACGGTCGGCAGCATGGCGGCACTCGGGCGAACCATCGGCATGGCGGTCGGCACGACGGCCGGCTTCCTGCTGATGAATATATGGATACCTAGCGAATGGGGGGATGTGACGGGGATCCTGACGAACGGAACCCGGGAGATGGAAAGGCTGGCGTTGACGGGGTTCAACACGACCTACATGGTCATGGGCCTCATCTGCATGCTCCTGTCTTTGTCTGTATGGTTGTCTGTCAAGGATAGGGGGAGGTGAACCGTACAACCTGCATGCGCATCTACCGACGATTTGCGGACCTGGAGGGGGTGCAAATCCATTACCGGGAAGCCGGTGCGGGACCCTGCCTGGTCCTGATCCACGAGATGCCGCTGTCATCGGAGGTGTTCATTCCGCTGATGCCGCATCTCCGGGAGCACCTGCACCTGGTGGCACCCGACTTGCCGGGCTATGGTGACTCCGATCCGCTGGACGGACGGATGACGATGCCCCAATACGCCAACCTGCTTCTGCGGATGCTGGCTGCAATCGGCATTGAGACGTTCTCCGTCCTCGGCGTGCACGGCGGAGCCAGCGTTGCCGTTGAAATGGCGCATCAGGCGCCGTGTCGCGTCAGAAGCCTGATCTTGAGCGGAGTCCCTCTGTTCACGGAGGAGGAACGGATCAGACTCCACCGGAACCTGAAGCCGTTCCGACATGAAGATGACGGCCGTCATTTCCAGGAATGGTGGCAATATTTCGAAAACAAATGGGACCCTTCAACGCCGAAACGGATCATCCACAGGGCCGTCATGAACGTGATGAAGGCGGGACCCCATTATGACCGGGGATACCGGGAAGCCTTCGATTACGATCCGGAACCGGCGCTCCGGCGGTGCAGACAACCGATCCTTCTCCTCGTGGCGAAAGAGGATCCGCTGGTCGGCAAAAACGAACTCATCCTTGGCATGCATCCGCACGCGCGGGAAGTCATCGTCGACGTGCCGCAGCATCTGTCGCAGGCGGCACCGGAAGAGACGGCAAGGCACATCAGAGAATTTCTGGCAGACGCCGCAAGATGAACACGACACCATGATCAAATTCTACAGGGAGGAGTCCAATTGTGACGAACGCTCTCGGTTACATCCGCAAGAAAATCGCCGTCATCGTTCCGTCCACCAACACCACGGTCGAAGCGGACTTCAACTCCATGGCTCCGGAAGGCATCACGTTCCACACGGGCCGGATCATGCTGGAAGACATCCGCATGTCGGACAACGATCTTTTCAACAATCTGCTGGAACAATTGCGCAGAAACCTGCCGCAGGCCATCGAGCGGGTCATGACCTGCCGTCCGGACTTCATCATCATGGGCATGTCCGGCGAAACCTTCGTCGGCGGCAAGGAAGGCAACAAGCGCTTTGAAGAAAACGTCCGGAACCTGTCCGGCGGCCTGAACGTGTACACGGGGGCTCACGCCACCCACATGGCGCTGCAAAAATACGGCGCGAAGCGACTGGCGATCATCACGCCGTATCAACCTCCGGGCGACGAACAGGTGTACAAGTTCTTCACGGATTACGGCTATGACGTGAAAGTGATCAAGGGCCTCAAGATCAAGGACGCCGTGGCCATCTCCCAAGTTCCCGAATCGCAGCTGCGCGACGTCATCCTGGAAATCAACGGACCGGACGTGGACGCCATTGTCCAATGCGGCACGAACATGTCGATGGTCCGGCTGGCGGACGCCGCCGAACGCTTCCTCGGCAAGCCGGTCATCGCGATCAATACCGCCACGCTGTGGTACGCGCTGCGTTCCGAAGGGATCATGGACAAGATGGACGGCGTAGGCAGCCTGTTCAGAGACTTCTAATCCTTTCGCATCCGGACAAACAGAAAAAAAGACAGAGAGAGAGGTACTCCGTTTGAGCCTGTTCATTTCGCCTGTGAACATCGAAGCGGGGCCTGGGGTTCTGCAGGAAGTTCCCAACTTTCTGGAAAAGCTTGGCGGAACCCGTGTCTTTGTCTTCGCGGACCCGGGCATCGTGCAAATCGGATTGGTCAACAAGCTGGAAACCATTCTGCAATCCCGGAACATCCCGTACGAAATTTATTCCGAGCTGCAGCCGGAACCTCCGCTCGCCGTCGCGGACAAAGCCGTCGACGCGCTCCGGCGCAGCTCGGCGGATTTCGTGATCGGCATGGGGGGCGGCAGCGCGCTGGACATCGCCAAGGCGGCGGCCGCGCTGAAAGTCCATGAAGGATCCACCGGCGATTACCTCAACCTGACGGGCACAAAACGGCTGCAAAGAAAAGGTCTTCCGTTGATGCTGATTCCAACCACGTCGGGAACAGGATCGGAAGTGACCAACATCGCGGTGTTTTCCCTGGACGACACGAAGGATGTCATCACCGATCCCTACCTGATGGCGGATGTGGCCCTTGTCGATCCCGAACTGACCTATACGCTTCCGCCGCACGTGACGGCGGCCACCGGCGTGGATGCGCTGACCCACGCCGTGGAAGCGTACATTTCCATCCATGCCACGCCGCTTACCGACGGATTGGCGGAAACGGCCATTTCGCTGATCGCGGGGAGCATCCGCACGGCGGTCTGGAACGGGAAGGATCAGAAAGCGCGCCAGCGCATGTCCTGGGGAAGCCTCATCGCGGGGCTCAGTTTCTACAACGCCGGCGTTTCCGGCGTGCACGCTCTGGCCTACCCGCTGGGCGGCATGTACCATTTGCCCCACGGCGTCTGCAACGCCGTCATGCTGCCTTACGTGTTCGATTATATTTGGCCGTCCTGCATGGACAAGATGGCGCGGATCGCCCAACTTCTCGGCGTCCGGACGGAGTCGATGTCGGTGCGGGATGCCGCGGTGGCCGCCGTCGCCGCGCTGAGGGACATCGTCCGGGATACCGGCATTCCGCTGACGCTGAAAGAGCACGGCATCAAGGAAGACGACTTGGACAAGCTGGCGAAGGCCGGCATCGAGCAAAAGCGGCTGCTGGCCCGCAGCCCCAAGCCGTACACGCTGGATGACGTGCGCAGGATATACCAGGCCGCGTACGACGGGTATCTGGCTCTGGGCCGGGAATGAATTCACGGGGGCCCGCCTTCTTTCCTCAACGGCGAATCTGCTTGCTCCGGGAGTGTATTGCGATGGACCGGTACAGAAAAATGGTGGAATACGTGCCGATCACCAGACGGCCGGCGTTCCGGTGGCCAAATGGGGGGACCCTGGCCGTCAACGTCACCGTTCTTTTGGAAACATGGGACATCATCAAGGAAAACGCGGTCTACGACGGCGGTCCCGACATCATTCCGCTCCCCGGAGTGCCGAGGGACATCGAGAATCTGCCCAATTACACCTGGCGCGATTACGGCCCGCGGGTCGGGATCTGGAGGCTGATGGACGTTTTCTCGAACCTCGGCATCCCGGTCACGGCCGCGCTCAACACGGACTATCCCGATGTCTATCCGGAAGTGATCGAAAGCGCGAAAAAGCTGAACTGGGAGTTTATCCCGCATTCCACCGAACAACACGAACAGCTGATTTATCTGGCCAAAAATCCCGAAGCGGAACGGTCGCTCATCCGCCGGGCCGTCCAATCCTACGAGCGCGTTTTCGGCCGGCGGCCGCGCGGATGGCTGTCGCCCTCGATGGCCGGCACCCTCAACACCCCGCACATTCTTGCGGAAGAAGGGTTTCTGTTCACCTGTGATCTGCAGAATGACGACCAGCCCTACCTGCTTCGTCTCGGTGAAGGCCGGCGTCTGGTGAACGTGCCGTTTTCCAGCGAGATTTGCGATTACCCCATTTTCATCCGGAGGGGAAACACGCCGGATCAGTTTTACGCCTACATGAAACAGGAATTCGACGTGCTGCTGGAGGAAAGCCGTACCATTCCGCGGGTGTTCGCGATCAACCTCCACCCCCATGTGGCGGGAAGACCCGCGCGCGCCCGGGCGGTCCATGAATTCCTGCAATATGTCAGGCAGCAGGAAGGCGTCTGGTTCGCCAAATACGAGGAAATGGCGGAATGGACGCTGAAGCTGCACGACGGAAAGTAAACGGTATTGCTTTTCGGGTCAAAGCAGGGGGGAGATGACAAGATGGAAAAAAGAGCCATTGTGGCAGTCATGCTGAGTTTGCTGATGATCTTCGCCGCTGCCTGCGGATCGTCGGGTGAAAAAGCCGGGAGCTCATCCGGAACGGGCGGCAGTACCTCCCCGGCCGGCGGCGGCGGCTCGGGGAAGCCGGTCAAGGTCCGCATCGCGCACGTGTCAAGCGAAACGACCTCCATCCATCAGGCCATGCTCCGTTTCAAGGAAATCGCCGAAGAGAAAAGCGGCGGAAGAATCGAAGTGGAAGTCCACCCGAATGCGACCCTGGGGACCAGCCGGGAGCAGGTGGAACAGGTTCAGGCCGGGCTGATCGAAATGGTCAACGCGGACATGGATACGCTGTCGTCCTTCGTCGACTCCGTTGCGGCCCTGTCCTTCCCGTTCCTTCTTCCGACCACGTCCGGGGAATTGTTCGATTTGCTGGACAACAAGCTGTTCAACACGGTGTCGCAGCATTTCGAGGAGAAGGGATTCAAATTTTTCGGCTTCGAAAGCCTCGGATACAAGGTGATCACCAACAACGACAGGCCGATCCAATCGCCGGACGACCTGAAAGGCATGAAGCTCCGGGTCCTGCCGTCGGAAGTGCTGACGATCCAGTACGAAGGCTGGGGCGCGCAGCCGGTCGCCATCGACTACACGGAAGTGTACACCGCGCTGCAGACCGGCGTCGTATCCGGCCAGGAAAATCCGCTGGAAGCCATCTACACGATGAAATTCCACGAAGTGCAAAAATACATGAGCATGACCAACCACGCCAACCGGATCCTGACGCTTCTGGCGAACCTCGACTGGTTCAACGGGCTGGATCCCGAACTCCGGGAGATCGTCAACGAGGCCGGACTGGCGGCCACGCGCTATCAGAGGGAGTTGGCGGCCAAGGAGTGGAACGATTATTTCGAAAAATTGAGCGCGGCGCTGGAAGTCAACGAATTGACCGAGGAAGGGCTTCGGCAGTTCAAGACCGCCTCGGAACCGCTGTATGAAAAGATGCTCAAAACGGACAAGCAGCGGCAGCTGTTCGACGAGATCCGGTCGCTTTACCGGTAAGCCGTCGATCCTCCGCCATACTGTGTGGCAGAAAACGGGCATTCGCCATTCCAGCGTGAAAACGGCTTCACCTCAACGGCTCCAATGGCAGGATGCCCGTTTTCCTATCTCCCCTTCATTCGAATCGATGCCGAAGGAGCGAGTGCGGCTTGGAAAAACTGAACCGTTTCGAGGAGTATGTCATCGCGGCGTTCATGCTGGTCAGTTCGGTTCTCGTGTTCGCCAACGTGTTTCTTCGCCAACTCGACATGGGTTTTCCTTGGGCGGAAGAGCTCACCCGCTATCTCATCATCTGGATTACCTTCCTGGGAGTGTCGGTCTGCGTGCGCGAAGGAAGCCACATCAGCATCGACGCCATCCCGAACATGCTGAAGGGCAAGGCCCGACAGTGGATCGAGGCCCTGATTTACCTCCTGTGCGTCGTGTTCAGCGTTCTGATGACCTGGTATTCCTTCAAATACCTGGGCCGTTTGAGCAAGACGGGACAGCTGTCGCCGGCCCTCGGGGTGCCCATGTATTCCTTTTACACGGTGATTTTGATCTCTTCCTTCGTCATCGTGTTCCGGTATTCGTTCAGATTGATCGGCGTTTTCAGGAGAATGTAGCGCCGCGTCACACTTTGCAGCTTCCGGAGGGTTCGGGCATTGACCTACGTCTTCATTTTTGTTGCATTGGGACTGCTTCTGGCGATGGGGGTCCCCATTTACATTTCGTTGCTTCTGGCATCCTTTTTCGGCGTCATGGCCTTCACGGATATTTCCCCCGAAATCTTGATCCAGCGGTCCTTCGCGGGCATTGACAAATTCGTCATCATGTCCCTGCCCTTTTTCATCCTGGGGGCCAACGCGATGGACGTCGGCGGCCTGTCCAAGCGGATCATCGCCCTCTGCCGGGCGTTGTTCGGCCATTTTTTCGGGGGGTTGGCGGTCACAACGCAATCGGCGGCCACCCTGTTCGGGGCGCTGTCCGGTTCCGGCCCGGCCACCGTCGTGGCCATCGGCCGCATTCTGTACCCGGAACTCGCCCGAAGCGGCTATCCGCCCAGATGGGCGAGCGGGCTGATCGTGCAGGCCGGTTCCGTTTCCCTGCTCATTCCGCCGAGCATCAGCCTTCTCCTGTTCGCCTCGGTGACGAACCTGTCGGTCAGCGACATGTTCTTCGGCGGGCTCGGGGCGGGGCTCGTCTTAACGTTCTTCATCATGGTTTACATTTATATATACGCCAGAAGACATGGCATTCGGGGAGAAAAGCGGGCGTCGTTTGACGAAGTCGTCAAGGCGTTCAGGGATTCCATCTGGTCCCTGTTCGTGCCCGTCATCATCATCGGCGGCATTTTCTCGGGGATTTTCACCCCCACGGAGGCGGCGGCCGTATCCGCGGTTTACGCCATCTTGATCGGCGCTTTCGTTTACAAGGAAATCACGGTGAAGAAGCTGTTTAAGCTTTGTCTGCAGTCGGCCAAAACCACGGCTTCCGTCATGATTCTCATCGCCGCCTCGTCCGGCTTTTCCTGGCTCTTGACGATCACCCAGTTTCCGGCGGCCATCGCGGATTTCCTGACGACCTATTTCCACAACTCGGTGACGTTCCTGCTGTTTTTGAACATCCTGCTTCTGCTCATGGGCATGGTGCTGGAGCCGACCCTGGCCCTCGTCATCGTGTCGCCGCTCATTCTGCCGACGGCCGTCAGCCTGGGCATCGATCCCGTCCATCTCGGCGTCGTGATCTGCTTCAACCTGGCCATCGGCATGTTCACGCCGCCCTTCGGGTTGAACATTTTCGTCAGCCAGTCCATCACCAGGCTCGAGATGACCGAGACGTGGAAAGGGCTGGTCCCCTTTATCATCGTTTCCATTCTCGCGTTGATGCTGGTGACCTATTATCCGCCGATCAGCCTGTTTTTCCCGGGAATGCTGAATTGAGCCGTCGCCGGAGCATGGGAGCGAGCCGGTACGGTTGCAATGCCGGATGGGCTTGCGCGGGGCGGCTTCGGCCGCCCGTTCTCCGTCCGCCGGGCCGGGTTCGAAACCCTCGGAAAAAAGGATGGCGCCGAACACCCGGGTTCGGCGCCAATACCGGTCTGATCTTCCAACAGCCACTCCGATTCCGCTGTTCCGCGGTGCGTCCATGGCCTGTGCTCATCGATATTCCTCGGGGTCTTCCGTGTCGAAGCAGTAATCGTCCGGGTCGGGCACGTAATCGGGATCCAGATCGTCTTCTTCCCTATCCAGGACGTAATCGTAACCGGGCGTAAGTCCGGGCGGGACGGAGGATGCCTTGCCAAGCCGTTTGGATTCCGGCGGGTTGCGTGGGGTGCGGTTTGCACGGTGGCCGGATTCGCTTATGCGCTTGTTCCGTTTTTCCGTCATGATCACCCTCACCTTTCTCCTTGAGATTTTGAAGACACCCACAGTTTTCATCCAAAGGCGGCCGGACGATCGCCCACGTCCGGCAACATCGCGCCCCGGTTGACACGGATTTACTAAGAAATGTTAGCGCATTTCGAGCCGGGATGCAAATGGCCGCAGTCCCTAGGCCAAAACGTCACCGGACAGGGTTCGGACGCGCGCTTTTGGGCCGTCTCCGGCTTGCCGTGCTCCGCGAGCCATCTTCATCCACGTTCAGCGGCCCATGCCGCCCTGGGGCATCCACACCGATGATGGCCCGGAATTCCTCGACGCTTATCCGCAGCCGTCCTCCGCCGAACCAAAACCCAAGGCCGCATCCTTGCCAGACTGCCCGGGATTCTTGGGCCCCGCAGCAGGTTGACGCGATGGCAGGGTAAGAAACCGCCGCGTCTTTGGATTTAGTATCCGCCATTTTCCGCGGATTTTCCATCAAATATGGTACCGGAGACTGTGAATTTTCTGAGAAAAGACAGAATGAAAACCGCCGCCATTGCCGCAACGGCGTTGCCGCCGCGGCTTGCAGTCGGGCGCGGGCAAACGGGAACGTTCCAGCCGGAGCGGGGGCCCGTCCCGGACTGAAGACAAACTCCCACGTGCGACCATTGAACAATCGCCGCCGTGGGAGTTTTTCATGTCATCTTTTATGCTATCTCCGGGAAATGAATCCATGCCGCCTGTTACGATTCCCAGGATGGCCTGACCTCTTTAACCCTTGATGAGAATCAATCTGGCGCCGAGGGCGTCGTCCGGGTCGATTTGGATCGCTCCCGTGACTTGCGAGCGGGTGAAGCGGACGCCCCGGTTTCTGAGGGCGGAGGCGGCCTCGTCGGTGCCGGGCACGGTGAGGACGACGCCGCGCAAGCCATAGCCCCGTTTTGCCACAAAATCCCGCAGCGGGCTGTCAGGCGAGTTGGGCGCGATGACTTCAAGATGCCCGACATTCAGCGGGAAGAAGATCCGGTCGCCCTGGCGGCTCGGGCAGACGGACTGTTCCCCTTTGCGGCGAAGCCCGTATCCGTCCCGGAAATAGGACTCGCCCACGGCCAGCGAAGAGAACACCACTTCCAGCCGGTCGATGTGCCCGTAGCCGAGCGGGTGGGACTGCGGCGGACGGTCTCCGAAAAGGCGGCGCCGAAGTTCCTCGCCGGAGCTGTCATGCTGGATGAGAAAAGGATTTGCGCCCTCGCCTCCGGAAACGTGTGCGCTGCGCCAGCCGCGGCGATTGCCGCCCGGGGTGACCAGCGCGCCTTCCCGGGGTTCCTCTATGGCAAGGTTCGTGACGCCGGAGGCGGCGCGGGCTTTGAAGGCAGCCGCGTCCGCGTCCAGGTCGTTGCTGGCGAAGGCGAAGGTGAACAGTCCGGGGCCGTGCCGGTCCAGGTGCCGCACGAGTTCCGGCCATGCGGCGTTGCGGTCGCGGACGGCGATCAGCTCCAGATAGCCGGAATCCAGCACCGCCAGCCGGTTGGCGGTTCCCCGGCCCGGATGCTCGCCGCCTTCCGTGATGTGGAAGCCGAGCCGTTCGTACGTTTCGGCGGCTTGGTCCAGGTCCGGAACGAGAATGAGCACATGGTCCACATGGGTAATGGCCATAGGTCGACTCCTCCTTTTTCATTTTGCTTCAAGGGAATCGGCGGTTCCGTCAGCGGGTGTTTGGCGCCTCGGCGGGTTTGTGGCGTTGACTGTCGTGCGCGTCCGCGGCACCGGACGTTTTTTCCTTTTTCGCCGCGGCTTCCCGGAGCGCCGTGCCGGCCAGCGTCGACAGGACGCTGTCGTCCATCGGGGGATTGCTGAGTCCGGCCCGGACGTCGCGGAAATACCGTTCGAGCGGCAATTCGCGGTTCAGGCCGGCGATCCCGGCGATGCGCATCGCCCGGTCCGTGATCCGGATGGCATTGTTGGTGACGACCAGCTTCGCGGCGCCGAGAAACGGCGTCAATTCATGCCTGCGTTCCGGTTCCCCGTCCCACCTTTCGGCCAGGGAATAAAGCAGGGACCGGGCGGCAAGCAGATCCACTTCGATTTCTCCCAGCAGCGTGCGAATGTGGGGGACGTCGGCAATGGGACCTTTCAGCGTGCTGACCCGCCGCGTCAAGGCATAGTCCAGAATGAAGTCCCTCGCGGCCTGGGCGATGCCCAGATAGACCGCGGGGATGAGCAGTCCCCATCCGGCCCCGTCTCCGGAATTGACTTGGCATGTCCGCCCGGGGCCGAACCGTTCCAGGAGGGCGTCCGGCGGAAGCCGCACATCCTTGAGCAGGACGTCGTGGCTGCCGGTGGCGCGCATGCCCATGACATCCCACGTTTCCAGGATCTGAACGCCGGGCTGGTTCATGGGCACCAGAAACCATCCGCCGCCCTCTTCGCCCTCGATCCCGGCAGACACGACGGCATAGCGCAGCACGGGCGCCATCGTGAGAAAAGCTTTTCTTCCGGTGATCACCCAGCCGGAACCCTCGCGCACCGCGGTGGTGAAAGGCCGCCCGCCCCGGGATGGGCTGCCGGTTTCCCTTTCGCTGGCCGCGTTGTTGAGCAGGGCGCCGTGCCGCACCACTTCGCGGCAGATTCGCTCAAAGACGGCCGGCGGCCAGGTGCGGGTTTCCGCCTGCCGGCCGATGGCGGCAAGATGCCAGCCGATGGACAGCGCGGTCGCGCCGTCTCCCGTCGCCAGCTTCTCCTGGGCCAGAATGGTTTCGGTAAGGGTGGCGCCGCGGCCTCCCAGCGCTTCCGGCACGGTCAGGGTGTGGTAACCGGCGTTCCGCAAAGCGTCAACATGCGCGTGCGGAAACTCGTTGCTTCGGTCGTACCGGGCCGCGTCCCGGGACAGCGTTTCGGCCAGCTCCGAAGCCATCTCCAGAATCCGCTCCTGACGGGGCGTGCGGGGCGCAAAGGGTTGCGGGACCAGGCTCATATCGCTTTTCCTCCCAGATAGGCGTTTTCCACCAGGGGGTTGTTGAGCAGTTCCGCGGCGCTTCCGCTCAGCGTCATGACGCCGTGGCGCAGGATGTATCCGCGATGGGCGATTTCCAGCGCCGCCCGCGCGTTCTGCTCCACCATGAACACGGTGGTCCCCTGGCGGTTGATCTCCCGTATCAATTCTAGCACCCGGTTCACCCAAAGGGGAGAAAGGCCCATGGTGGGTTCGTCCAGACAGAGGACGCGCGGCCTGCCCATCAGCGCCCGGGCCATGGCTACCATTTGCTGCTCGCCGCCGGAGAGGGTGCCGGCGGTCTGGTTGAGCCGCTCCCCGACCCGCGGGAACAGGTCCAGCAGCCGTTCCAGGTCCTCCGCCACTTCCCGGCGGTTGCGCCGCAGGTAGGCGCCGAGCAGCAGGTTTTCCCGCACGGTCATGAACGGAAAAAGACGCCGGGCTTCCGGCACGGACCTCAGCCCCCAGGCGACGCGGCGGGGCGTGCTCCAGTGGGTGGCGTCTTCCCCTCCCAGGAGCACCCGGCCCGAACGGGGCTTCACCAGCCCGAAGATCACCTTCATGGCGGTGGACTTGCCGGAGGCGTTGCCTCCGAGCAGGCAGGTGATCTCTCCCGGATGGACGTCCAGGCTGACATCGAAATGGGCCTGAACGGCTCCGTAAAACGTGTTCACTTTCTCCAGGCGCAAAATCGGTTCCATCCCGGTCACCCCTTACGCTTCCGCCGTAAATGCCGAGGCGGGAACCGCCGGTCCGTTGCCGGCAGCGGCGCCGGAACGGGTCCCGCCGGCAGCCGTGACGGCGTTCCGGGTCTCGCCGGCGGCGGCGACGGCTTGGCCCGCCCCCGCGGCCGCGGCGCTGAAACGGGTTCCGCCCGCAGCCGCGGCACCGGCAGGAGGGGTGTCCATGGTTTTGCCCACATATGCCTCGATCAGCCGAGGGTCGGAGCGCACTTTGTGCGGGGGCCCGGACACCAGCACCTCGCCGGCGTCCAGCGCCACCACCCGGTGGGCGACCATCATCACCATCTCCAGCTTGTGTTCGATGAGCAGCATGCTTTGTCCCTGGCGCTGCAGCTTCAGAATCACTTCCGTCATTTCTTCCGTCTCCGTCGGGTTCATGCCCGCCGTCGGCTCGTCGAGGAGCAGCACCTTCGGGCGAAGGGCCAACGCCCGCGCCAGCTCCGTCCGCCGCCGGTTGGCGTAAGACAGGGAATAGGCGGGCTGATGGAGCCGGGGGAGAAGACGGTCGCCGAAAATGGACAGGATCTCCAGGGCTTCCGCGATCAAATCGCCTTCCAGATCGCGGAAACGGCGGGGCTGGACGATGCCGAGGACGACCTCCCGCAGGGCCGAAAACACCGCGCCCGCCGGATGGGATCCCGGGTCGGTAAGGCCGCGCAGGCGCGTGTGGGCGCCCAGCAACACGTTTTCCAGCACCGTGAGATTGCCGAACACCCGGCCGTTCTGGAAAGTGCGGGCCAGTCCCCGCGCGGCGGCGAGATGGGGCGGAAGGCCGTCGATGCGGCGCCCGTCCAGCCAAATCTCTCCCTCGTCCGGGCGGTCCTCGCACGTGATCAGATTGAACAGCGTCGTTTTGCCGGCGCCGTTGGGGCCGATGACGGCCACCGTCTCGCCTTCCTCGAGATCGAGGCTTACTCCCCGCAGGGCATGAAGGCCTCCGAAATGTTTGTGCACGTTGCGCACGGAAAGCAGACTCATGTCGGCGACACCTCCTTCACGATCTGGCGTTGAGCAGGCCATAAGGCCGGAAGCGAAGCATGACGATCAGCAACAGGCCGTACAGGATAAACCGGTATTCGCCGAGGAACCGGATCGATTCGGGCAACGCGATGAGCAGCACCGCTCCCAGGACGGCCCCTGCGATGTTGTCCCGTCCGCCCAGGATGATCATGGTGAGCACCTGAATCGACAGCGCGAACGTAAACGTGTCGGGCGCGATGTATGAATACGAATGGGCGAGCTGCACGCCGGCCAGGGCGGCGAGGAAGGCGCTCACGCCGAAGGCGATGGACTTGTAGCGGGACAGCCCGACGCCGAAGGCCCGCGCCGCCACCTCGTCCTCCCGCACGGCGCGCAGCGCCCGGCCGAGATGGGAGCCGCTCAGCCGGTGCACGACCCACACCCCGGCCAGGAGAATGGCGAGAGCCAGCAGATACTGGGCGGCCGGCGAGACCAGTTCGTATCCGAAGAAGTCCGGCGGCCGGATGTTGCTGATGCCCAGCGGCCCCAGGGTCACGGCGTCCCAGTTGAGGGCGATCAGGGAGATCGCTTCGCCCAGCCCCAGCGTGGCGATGGCCAGGTACTGGCCGCGCAGCCTTAGCGCCGGGTAGCACAGGAGGACGCCGATCGCCGCCGCGATGACGGGTGAGAGGACAAGCGACGCGGCAAACGGCAGATCGAGCCGGCTGGTGAAAATCGCCGACGCGTAGGCGCCCAGCGTCACGAAGCCCGCGTGGCCGAGGGAGATTTGTCCCGTGGTGCCGGAGATCAGGTTGAGGCTCACCGCCATCAGGGCGAACGCCCAGCCGATGGCCAGCACCTGCAGCGGGTACGGGTTCGCCAGCGCCAGCGGCAGCGCGAAGGCGGCCGCCGCCGCGGCCGGCGCCGCCCACCGGGGAAAGCGCAGGGGCCGGCCGTGGGGGATGAAGGTGCCGGCGGTGGGCTCGGGATTGAGCGCGCGGCGCGGCGCCAGCAGCCCCCTGGGCTTAAGCAGCAGCACGGCGATGAGCAGGACGACGGCCACCAGGTTGCGGTAGCTGGCGCCCAGCCATTCCACGCTGAACGCTTCGACGATGCCCAGCAGGTAGGCGCCGAGGATGGCGCCCGGCACGTTCCCGAGGCCGCCGAGCAGGGCGGCGGTGGTTCCCTTGAGCGTGGCCGAGGCGCCCATCATCGGGTAGATGTTGCTGAAGTACAGACCCACCAGCAGGCCGCTGAGTCCCGCGAAGGCGCCGGCCAGGGCGAAGGACAGGCGGCTCACCCGGCCCGCGTCGATGCCCATCTGCAGCGCCGCCTCGCGGTCCTGCGCCGTCGCCCGGACGGCCCAGCCCGCCCGGCTGCGGTACAGGAACAGGTGCAGGAGCAGCGCCGTGCCGACGCCGCAGGCCAGGATGAACAGATCGAGCAGGGTCACCGTGCTGTTGCCCAACCGGAAATGCCAATGCGGCAGAGGGTTGCGCAGCGCCTGGGTCTGGGGTCCCCAGATCACCTGGGCGGCGTTGTCGAGGATGAGCCCCGCCGCGATGGTGGTGAGCAGGAGAATCGTGCTGCCCTGGCGGGCGAACGGCCGCACCGCCACCCTTTCCAGCAGGAGACCGAGCAGGGCGCTGCCGGCCAGCACCAGGGCGATGGCGGGAAAGAGCGGCCAGCCCCACCAGGTGATCGCCATCCATCCGATGTAGGCGCCAAACATGTAAATGGAGCCGTGGGCGAAGTTGACCACGCCGGCCACGCCGTAAATCTGCGTGATGCCGATGGCGGTGAGCATATACAGGTTGCCGATCACCAGGCCGTTGATCCATTGGTCAAGCATCGGGCTTTTCGCCTCCTTTCAGGTCATGTTTGGACGGGGCCGCCGCCCGTCAGGGCTGCCAGAGCTCGAACTTGCCGTTTTGCACGATCAGGTTCACGAAGCGCGGGTTTTCCAGACGGCGGTCGGGCCCGAAGGACGCCTTGCCGTAAAGCACCGTGTCCAAATCCCGGATCGCTTCCAGCCCGTCCCGGATCGCCTTGCGTTCCGTTCCGTACTCCCGCATGACCTGGGCCAGGATTTTGATGCCGTCGTAGGCCACCGCGGAAAAGGTGTCCGGATCCTCGTTGTACTTTTCCCGGTACTTCTCCACGAAGCGTTGCACTTCCGGACGGGGATCGCCGGGATAAAAGCGGGTCGAGGTGTACACGCCTTCCGCCGCCTCGCCGCCCAGCCGGATGAACTGCGGCGAATAGATGGAACCGATGCCCACCACCGCCACCGCTTCGCCGAAGCCGACCGACAGCCGCTGCTGGGCGATGAGCGCCCCGTCGTTGTAGTAGGAGATAAGGATGAGCGCGTCCGGATCGGCGTCCAGCGCCTTGGTCAGGATGGGACGGAAATCTTTTTCATTGGACAGGTAGGCTTCCTGCGCCACGATTTCCGCCCCCAGTTCCCTGGCCTTGCCGATGAACAGGTCGGCGGATGTCTTGCCCCAGTCCGTGTTGAGGTGGAGCACCGCCAGGCGCTTCCTCCCCAGTTCGCTGACGGCCAGCTTGGCCAGGTAGGGCGCGTCGTCTTTCTGGTTGGAGGAGTTGCTCCAGATGTAGTCGCCGGTGTTCGTGAATTCGGGGTGCGAGTTGGTGATGCCCAGCTGCACCAGCCCGGAGCGTTGATAGATCGGGGACGCCGCCATCGATGCCGGAGAGCTGAAATCGCCGATCACCGCCACGATTTTCGGGTTCGCCACGAACTTCTGGGCCACGGCCGGGGTTTGTTTCGGGTCGCTTTGGGTGTCCTCGAACACGTACTCAAGCGGCCGGCCGTCGATCCCGCCGTCGCCGTTGATCTCTTCGAGGGCGAGGTCGAAGCCCTTGCGCCACTGCTTGCCGTACTCCGCATTGTCGCCCGTGAGGGGCCCGGTGACGCCGATGAGGACGGGTTCATTGGCCGCGGGCGGCGCGCCGGCTCCGCCCTGGGCGGAGGTTTGGGCGGCGTTGCTTTTGCCGCAGGCGGTCAGCGCCAGCGCGAGGGCGAGGGCGGACAGGGCCGCCAGCCGAATGCGGGAAGCGGATCTTTTCGTGTTCGCCATGGGTCTCCATCCTTTCCAATCGTTTTTTCCGTTTCGTCCCGGCCAGCGTCCGGTTTTTTCCCGTATGAAAAGAAACAGACCACTGGCCCGGGCGATTGCCTTTCGTTTCCAGTGGTCTGGTCAACAAAAGCAAATCTGAGTTTAACTATAGGAAAACTTTAATTTTAAATTACTTACTATGATAATCGGGTTCGGATGGATGTCAATAGGATTTTTTTGATGTTTTTTGCAGGCCGCAACGGCGAATCGGGGTGGTTGACAGAAAAATTCCAATCTTGTATATTGGTTACAAAATCATACGGAAAGTTAAGCAAGCGGAAGCACCGCAGCTTGGGCGTCGAGAACGCCGGGTTGCGGTGCTTTTTGTCTTCGGGGCATGGGCCGGAACCTTGTCCCGGAAGGAGGTGCGAGGCAGGGTGCGTGTCGTGCTGGCGGCGGAACATTCGGTATACGCGGCCAAGCTGGCTGCCTATCTGCGGGAGACGGAACCGGGCTGGGAGGTGGCCGTGTGCACCCATGCGTTGGCTTTGCGAATGGTCCTTCGCGACGCCGGACGGGTCGACGTGCTCGTTGCGCCTCCCGCCTGGCTGAAGGAATTGGGGGACCAGGCGGCTTTCGCCGGCGTGCGCCTGGCCCTGGTGGAACATCCCGGGCAGGCGGAAGGCGAGCGGGAACTCATCCAATATCAGCCGCTGCCCAGGCTTCACGCGGTCATCCGGGAGGCGGCGGAACATGACGGGAAAGGGGACGGCGGCTCGGGCGGAAGCGCGGGTCTGCCGCTGGTCACCGTGTTTTCCGCGTCGGGCGGAGCGGGAAAAACGACCTTGGCGCTCAATCTGGTCCGGCAGGCGGGGGAACGGGGGCTTCGGACGTTTTACCTCAATCTGGAGGCGGTAAGCGGGGCAGAGCCGTGGCTGGGACAGGAGCATCCGGACAGCCTGACGCGGCTGTTGTATGCCCTGAAGACACGCCCGGAGCAATGGAAAGAAGAGTGGGAGAGCCTGTGCCGGTACCGCGACGCGCTCAGGGCCGACGCGCTGGACTGCCCGGACCGTCCCGACGAGCGGCTGGCGATGACGCCGGACACGCTGGACAGGCTGCTGGAGGCGGTGGCCGCGGGCGGTTACGACTGGGTGGTGGCCGACCCGGACTGCGGCGCCGGCGACTGGCACTTCCGGCTGGCGGAACGAAGCCGGTGCGTGGTTTGGCTGGTGACGGAAGACATCCAGGGCGTGCACAAGGCGGCCAAGCTGTTTCGATGCTGGGCGGAACGGGATCCTTCTCTGTCCGCGCGGACCTGGTTCGTCAGCAGCAAGCGGGTGGGAGGGTTGCAGTCTCAAGCCGGGAATGTCCCGCGGAAGGCCGCGGGCGGCGCTTGGCCGTTGCCGGGGAAAGGACCGGCGGCGGCGCTTCCCTACATCTCTTTCTGGAAGACGCTCGACCATCCCGGGCGTCTCTTGAATGAACCCGCCTATCAGGAGGCGGTGGCAAGGCTGATGGATCTTTTGGGCATGCGGAGAGGGGGAGTCGGGCATGCGCGCGGAGCTCTCGCAGGCAGAACTGGCTGAACTGCGGGACGCGGTGCGCGCCGGGCTGCCGTGGGACCGGGAGATCAGCGACGAGGAACTGTACCGGCAGATCGAGCGGGCGCTTCGCGGCAGCGACCGGGCGGGCCGGCTGACGGCGGAACAGTTCGCGGCGGCGGTGAGGCGGCTGTTTCACGCGTTCCGCGGCCTGGATGCGCTGCAGCCGCTGCTAGAGGATCCGGAAATTACGGAAATCATGGTCAACGATTACGATGAGATATTTGTCGAGCGAAAAGGGGTCATCGAGCGGGCGCCCGTGGCGTTTGAAAGCCGGGAAAGGCTGGAGGGGCTGATCCAGAAGCTGGTGGGACGGGTGAACCGGATCGTGAACGAGACGTCGCCGATCGTCGACGCCCGTCTGCCGGACGGCTCGCGCCTGCACGTGGTGCTGCCGCCCGTCGCCCTGAAAGGGCCGACGGTGACCATCCGGCGCTTTCCCGCGCAGCCGATGCGGATGGAGGACCTGATCGCCGCCGGGTCCATCACCCGGGAAGCGGCGGAGTTTTTGGGCCGGTTGGTGAAGGCCAGGTACAACATTTTCATCAGCGGCGGCACCGGTTCGGGGAAAACGACGTTCCTGAACGCCCTGGCCGGCTATGTCCCCGCGGACGAGCGGGTGATCACGATCGAAGACGCGGCCGAACTGCAAATCCGGAACGTCCCGAATCTGGTTTCCCTCGAGACGCGGGACGCGAACAGCGAGGGCAAGGGGCGCATCGGCATCCGGGAGCTGATCCGCGCGTCGCTGCGCATGCGGCCGGACCGCATCATCGTTGGCGAAGTGCGGGGCGCGGAAGCCTTGGACATGCTGCAGGCGATGAATACCGGCCATGAAGGAAGTATGTCCACCGGACATGCGAACAGCGTGCGGGACATGCTCTCGCGGCTGGAGACGATGGTGTTGGCGGCGGAAGAGATCCCGCTGGCCGCGGTCCGCCGGCAAATCGCTTCGGCCATCGACATCATGGTGCATCTGAGCCGTTTCCGCGACCGCAGCCGCAGGGTGACGGAAATTTGCGAAGTGGCGGGCTGCGAATTCGGGGAAATCGAGCTCAGGACCCTGTTTCGGTTCGAAGAGGACGCCGTAGACGGGAAAGATCCGGACCCGGACGCGCCGGCGGAACCCGGCAGGACGGTGTCCGGCCGTCTGGTCAAGGTCGGTCAACTCAGCCGCACCCGGAAACTGGCGTTTGCCGGGTTCGGGATGCCGGAAGAGGATACGGCGGCCAAACGGAGGGCTTAAAAACGGATGAAGCGGATGACGGAAAAAGACATGCCGGCGGATTACCGGCAATACCGCTTGACGCGGGCGCAGCGGATCGCGTTGGCCCTCGCCGGGTGCGCCGCCGCCTTTGGCGCCGCATGGTTCGTTTATGGTCATCCGCTGGCGGGGATGTTGCTTTCGCCGGCGGGTCTGCTGGCGCCCCGCGCGGCGGCGGGAGCTCTGCTGAGACGCCGCCGGGACCGGCTTCGCAAGGAATTCAAGGACATGCTGCAGGCCCTCTCGGCGCTGCTTTCCGCCGGGCGTTCCGTGGAAAACGCCTTTCAGGCGCTGGAATCCGATCTCCGACTCATGATGGCGCACGGCCGATCGGATTTGCTGCGGGAAATCCGCACCATCGCCGCCCGCCAGCGCAACGGGGTCCCCCTGGAAGAGGCTTTGCGGGATTTTGCGGAGCGGGCGGGCATGGAAGAAATTGACCGTCTGGCGGAAGCTTTGGCCGTCTGCAAGAAGACCGGCGGGGATCTGGTCGACGTCGTGCGGCGCACCTCCGCCTGGATCGGCGAAAAAATGGAGGTGGAATTGGAAGTGGCGGTCGTGACGGCGCAAAAACGGTTCGAAGCGAGGGTGATGATGGCCATGCCGTTCGTTTTCGTAGGTGTTCTGCAATGGCTTGCCCCGGATTACATGGCCTATTTGCGGCAGGGGCCGGGTCTGGTCGTGCTGACCGTCTGCCTGTTGCTGCTCGCCGCGTGCGGAATCTGGATCCGGCGGATCATGGGGATTCTTCCGTGATGGCGGGCGCGGTCGAGCGGGGATGGCCGCTGCTGTTGCCGGCGGCGCTGGCGTTAATCTACGGGTGGACGGCATGGCGCCGGTTTCGCGTGTCGGGGACATGGCCGAAGGATTGGACGGAACCGGTTCGGCGGTGGCTGGAAGCGCCGCCGGTCTGGGCGGGCGTCCAGCCTTTGCTGGAGCGGCCCCGGTCGGCTTTGGCGTTTCTGGAAGGCGCCTGCGGAAAGGAACGGCTTGCGCGATGGGCGGCGGAAGGGGCGGGTCTGGCAGGAATTTTGCTGGCGTCCGGCGGCTTCGTGTCGTTTTTGGCCGGCGAACCCGGATTGGTTGTGTTTTTTGCGGTGCTCGCCGTCGCGGCGCCTTTGCTCAGATGGAAGGACTTGAACCGGAAAGCGGAAGAACGCAGGCGGCAGATGCGGCGGGCGTTGCCGGAGTTGCTCACGCGTCTGGCGATCGTCGTGAACGCCGGGGAGAACGTGATGCGTGCCCTGGAACGGTGCGCGACGCACAGGGAGAACCCGCTTGCGGCGGAGCTGGCGGCGGCGCTTGAGGCGATGAACCGGGGCGAACCCATGGCCGCCGCGCTGGAGGAGTTCGGACGGCGCTGCGGTTTTCCGGAAGCGAAGCGTTTTGCGTCGGCGATATTGATCAACATGCGGCGGGGCGGGGATTCGTTCACCGCGGCGCTTCAGGATCTGGCGCGCACCATGTGGGAACACCGCAAGGCCGAAGCCCGCACCCTCGGGGAACTGGCTTCCTCCCGCCTGTCGTTTCCGCTGGCGGTCATCTTTTTGATCATCATGGCGATGGTGGGGACTCCCACCCTGCTGATGCTGGGATAAACCGGCGATGATCGAATGAATCCGGCGCGATGATCCGGACCCGGACTTGGTGCCTGCACCGGGCACGGGGTACGGAAAAAATCGGAAGGGAGAGGTGCGAAGCATGGGATGGCTGGGAAAGACATTGGCGTTTGGAAGAAAGAAGGATGTTGAGCGTCCGGGCCGCCGCGTTCCGGCTCGGCTGGGCGGCGAAGAGGGCATCGGAACGCTGGAAGTCGTGCTGATCGCCGCGGTGGTCATCGTTTTGGTCATTCTGTTCAAGGATTGGATCACCGACTTTTTGTCCGATCTTTTCCGCAAGGTGGAAAACGAGGCCGATCAGTTGTTCTGATCCGGCGACCGGGGGTGGGGGCATGCGCGGCATCCGGACGACAGGCGCATTTAGGCGCGGATTTTGGTCCGACGCGTCCGGTTCCCTGTCGGTGGAAGCGTCGATGGTGTTTCCCGTCGTGCTGCTTCTCACGATGGCATTGGTTCTCTATGCGCTTTACACGGCAAAGCTTGTCCTTGTCCATTACGGAACCGCGGTGCTGGCGGAGCGGGCGGCCTACAACTGGACGAATTCGGCCGCGGAGTGGCGTACGGGCGCCTACCCGGCCGGCCAACACGACGGTCTGTACTGGCGGCTCACGGAAGACGCGGTGTTGCAGGCGCTTTTTCCGGCGGGAAGCGAAGCGCGGGACGCGGAAGTGCCGTTTCCCACGGACGGTCTGCCGGCGGACCGGGAACGGGGGCTGGCAGCCCGGAAACTGCGCCGTGCCGCGGAAACGGCGCCGGAGTGGCTCCAAGGTACCGTCGGCTGGAAAAACCGGCTCCTGATCCGGTCCGTGGTCGCGAAAGCTTCCGACCCGGCGGCCGCTCTGCCCCTGAGGCGTTTTTGGAACGGGGTTCCGGAGGCTCAGGCTTCCGTAACCGCCCTGACGGTGGAACCGGCCGAATTTGTCCGCTCTTTCGAGCTTGTCCGCTATTACGCGGCCAAGTTCAAAAGGCAGGGCGAACGGGCGGAATCGTACCGCCGCGAGGCGGGCGAGGTGCTGCGAAACCGGGGCGGGTGAAGGGGCGCCGCTTCGTCGAAGCGGCTGAAGAGATGTTGTGTCGGCGGGGTGAAACGTATGGCGGAGCATAACGGGGAAAGGGGAACGGTTGCGGTGTATCTGGCCGCGGCGCTGGCGTCTTTCATCCTGCTCACCGGCCTGCTCATCGATTTCGCCCGCGCGGCCGCATTTCGCAAGCAACTGGAGCTTGCCGTAAAGTCGGGAACCCGTTCCGTTCTCTCCGCTTACGATCCGGTGGTGCGGGAACGGTACGGCCTGTTCGTTCGGGGCGGCGATTTGGCCCGTGACCTGTTTCGGCGGACAGTGGAAGGCAACTTGAGCCGGAAGGAGGCGGGAGGGTTCCGCTTTCTGGACGGCAGGTGGGAAAACGGGGACGTGACGGAAAGCCGGCCGCTGGCGGACCATGCCGTTTTCCGGCGGCAGATGGCGGAGGAAATGAAGTATAGGGCGCCGATCGATTTGACCCTGGAAATGGCCGCGCGGTTTCGCGGCCTGCACGGCGCCGTGCGGGAAGCCGCCGCCACGGCGGGGACCCTGGAACAGGCGCGCAAGGCCTACGAGCGGCGGGAGCGGGCGCTCGACGACGCGCTGCGGAGACAGGAGGCGGCGGGGAAAGCCCCGGTTTCGGCCTGGAGGGACCTTGTGCCGGAACCCTCCGCGGACGGAAACCCGATGTCCGCGGGCCGTCCCCGGACGGTGGGGGAGGCGGCGCGGATGTACGCGGACTATGCGAAGAAAAGGGCGGAGGACGATGCTCGGCGGGCGAGGCTTGCGGAATGGGAGGAGCGCAAAAGAACGCTCGGAGAGACGGACGAACCGAAGCCGGAGCCCCCGCTTTACGAAGAGGTGACTTCCGCTTACGAACGGGGCGTGTCCGAACTGGCGGCGCGGCTGCGCAGGGAGGCGGCGGATCTGCGGGCGGACGCGGAAAAGATGATCCTGGAAGCCTTGTCGGCGCTGGAAGAAGCCAAAGCCGCCAATGAGGAAATCCGCCGGATCGCGGCACAGAACCTGGTTGCGGAAAGGGATGCCGGGTCCTTGGCGGAGGTTTCCGACACGTCCGGCCCGGACAGCTTGCCCGTCAATGAAGTGCGGGACTTGCGCCGAACCGTGTCGGAACTGATTTTGGAAGATGCCTTTTTCGCGGAGTATGAAGCGGAGCTGGAAGCCCAGCTTGGCGACTTGCGGCGGTTGGCGGCGGACGCGGAAAGGTTTGCCGGCATCGCCGCGGCGGCGCCGGGGACCGCGGGACTCGGCGCGGCGATGCGCGATCAGGCTTTGGCGTTGCAGCAGTCCTACGCCTTCTGCCGCTCCCGCTACGATGCTCCGGGCGGCGAGACCATCCGGAGACGCCGGGAGGCGCTGGAAGCGCACAGGAGCCGGGACGGGGAGCGGAAGGCGCTGGAGCGGGAAGCGCGGGAGAAGATGCAGTCGGCGGCCGGCTTGCTGAGATCCATCGGCAACTGGAAAGCGGACGGGGAGCAGGCCGAGCGGTTCCGCCGGGCGGCGGAGGCGGCGGAGGCGAATCTGGCCTGGAACCGGCGGCAGAAAGAATGGACGCGGCGTACCGGCCCGTCCGTCGACCCGGCGGAAGAGCGGGACCGCGCCCTGGAATCCGCGGGAGGATGGCTGGATGCTTTGGACCGGGCGGCGGCGGGAATCCGGGACGACCTGTTCTTCTCGGAATATGTGATCGGGCGGTTTACCCGGTTCGACCCGTCCCTCCTTCGCCGGCTGCTGGACGGAGATACGGCGCTTCTCGATCTGTCGCGGCAGGAGACGGAATACATCCTCTACGGCTTCCGAGAACCCGCGGCAAATCTGGCGGCCGCCTACGGCGAAGTGTTCGCTTTCCGGCTGGCGGTTCGCACCCTGGAGGGGCTGGTGGAAAGCCGTTCCCTCGGCCACCCGCTGGTGATTCTGGCCGGGGCGACGGTTTACGGCGTGACGCGGGCAGCGGCGGATCTGGAAAAGCTGATCGCGGCGGACAGTGTGCCATTGTCCAAATACGTGCAGGTTGAAACCCGCTACGCGGATTATTTGCGCCTGTTTCTCCTCCTGCACGGCGACTCCGCGGCGGCGCTGGCCCGCGTGATCGCGCTGATCGAGCTGAACACGGGCATTGCGGCGGACCAGGCCTATACCTATGTCAGCGGGGAAGGCTCGGCTTCGCTCGGGCTCTGGTTTTTCCCCGGCATCGTGAACATGCTGGGCGCGTCGGGCGGCTGGGGAGGACAGGTGGCGGGGAATCGCTATGTGGCGACCTATTCGGCCGATCTGGGTTACCAGTAAATGGGCTGACCAGAGGAAGGCGACGCGGAGGAAGGCGGAAGAACGTGCCCGGCTGGGTATGGCGGCAAACCGGCGCAGGGGACCGCCGGGCAGTTTCGCGCTGGAAGCCGCGCTGGCCTTGCCGCTGTTTTTGCTGGTGGTCCTGTTTTTCATCCTGTTCATCCGCACAGCCGTGATTTCCATGGCTCTGCACGGGGCGCTTTCCCAATCGGTCCGGCTGGCCGCGGCGGTTTGGCAGCCGGTGGCGCTGGCGTGGGACAACGGTGGGCCGGCGGCCGGACCGTCCGGAGCGGAATGGGCTGATGCGGGTGAAACGCTTGGGGAACTGGGCGATGTGCTGCCGGAACCTTTCGGCGATTGGGCGCGCAGGGCGGCGGACGGCGGCTGGCGGCCGGACCAGCTGGCGGCGCGGACGGCGTTCAAGTCGCTGGTGCTCCGCTTTGCCGGCCAGGACGTGCTGGACCCGTCCCGGCTGGAAATTGTCGAGGTTCACCTGCCTTCCGCCGACAATCCGGAAGAAGCGTTCCTGGCCGTCAAGGCGTCCTACCGGCTTCCGTTTCGCGTGCCCTTGCTGAACCGCCCCCTGGAAATCCGGGAGTCGGCGGCGGAACGGGCGTGGGTCGGCGGCAAACCCCTTTTGTCGGATCGCGGCGAACAAAGGAATGACCCCGGGCAGCTGGCCTTTATATCGCTGGAGCCGGATCCGGTGCGCCCGGGCAAGAAAGCGACGCTGACCCTCCAGGCCAGACCGGGGGAAGCGGTCCACCTGACCGTAATCTACAAAAGCGGCCCCAGCCAGGCGAAAAATCTGGGCACGGCCGTCGCGGACGAGAACGGCAGGGTGTCGTGGGTCTGGCATGTTTCCGGACGCACGACGCCGGGCGAATGGCATTGGGAAGCCGTGGCGTCGGACGGCAGCGTCTTGCGGCGGAATTTTACGGTGGCGGGCAAAACGGACGGGAATTGATTCTTTCGTGAAAATAGCGGACAGCGTAAAGCAAGTCCGGCGGCGGACAAGTCCAGCGGTAAGATGTCAAGTCCCTGATTCGTGAAAATTGGAAATTTTT
>ERZ795043.246-NODE-246-length-60893-cov-15.616062_pt1 | contig 60893 bp, 70 predicted proteins | sample MGYA00375127_ERZ795043 | MGnify/ENA primary metagenome ERZ795043 (study PRJEB30172, sample SAMN05518447) | compost metagenome | isolation source: Feedstock adapted compost from Newby Island compost facility, Milpitas, CA | place: USA:Newby Island compost facility... | reverse complement strand
AAATTATGTATATTTAGGAAATGTATCCGGATTCGACAACAATACTTATTGCCCTAATTGTGGACATCTCTTGATTAAAAGAAAAGGTTATGTTCATGTTGTAGGAATAGAAAATAATAAATGCGGTAAATGTGGGAAAAAATTTTATGGATACACATAAAGCTGATTGTATTATTTTAAAAGATTTCAGCAATTGAGATGCTTAAAATAAGTTATAATAAGTTATTAGTTGCATAATATAACTTATTGTAACTTATTTTTAATTTACAAATTAAACTAAATTAGTTAACAAAATTTAAATAAAAAAATTATGCATAAATATTGACATTGCATTTTGTTTAAAATATAATAAGTATGTAATAGTTGTAAAGGTTACTAATTATGGTTAAAGCACAGGTTAATTTTTGAAACACAAATGATGTTAGTGTTTGTTTTATAATTTATTAAGGTTAATTAAATGTAGAATATAACATAGCAAATCAAGTACAAAATTTATAAAATACATATCAAAAACACAACTAGCAAATGTTTTAACAACATATCTTAATTATAAATTTTTCCTTAAAGATTGTTTTTTAGTTATTTTATTCACTTCTATTGTTTTAGATCGCTAGTGTTTTGACTTTTAATTTACAGAATTTAAATGGTGCATACGGTGTTGCTTTTTTGAGAATTAATTAAATTAACCAAAGCTTTGAAATATATAGAAAATTAGTTAATATTAGTAAGAAATAATAGATAAAAATGCAATGGTGTACGAACTTTTTCAATGAAAGTGAATAGTTTGTATTAAGGTATATAAGTTTTATTTATTAGGACATGAAAAGGATTAATTTTAAACTTATGCAAAAACAAATAAAAGATAACGACGTTATATCGCTTTTTATTGAATCAATTTTTGGGAGATTACATAAAGTATATCCCAAAATTAAAATAGCATACAAATCAATTCTTAAAAATGTTGTCAAAGGGGAGGTGCTTATATTGTATGACTTAAAATTCTTTGACTTGTATACCTGACTAAAAGTTTTCTTGGATGAGGAGAAGACGTGTACAAGTTAAAATAAAAAGGGAAGAGGGGTTTTTTATGAAGTTTAAGAAGCTAGTAAGCATTATACTTGTGTTTTTAATGGTATCACTGCTTATCGTCGGCTGTGGCAGTAATTCGAATGCAAATAAGTCATCCAGCAATGGGACAAAGACGACAACGACAACAGAAAATACTGTAAAACCTGGTGAGGCTACGCCTAGAAGTGAGACACTGTATATAAGTGGATTACAATGGGGACCTCCAACAACGTTTAATCCTTTAAGCCCGAGCCAGACTTCACTTCCATTGTCAGCTACAAGTATAGCCAGAGAACTTACATTTGAAACATTGTTTATGTACAATCAACTTGATGGAAAGATGTATCCACTTTTAGGCAAATCATACGCATTTTCATCTGATAGTACTGTATGTACAGTGACATTAAATCCCGATGCAAAGTGGAACGATGGTGAAAAAGTTACGGCAGATGATGTTGTGTATACTTTTGAGTTAGGTAAAAAATACCCTGTTTCATGGTCCAGCAACTGGAATTACTTTGACAGTGTTACTGCAAAGGACGATACTACTGTAGAATTTAAATTAAAGAGCGACAATAAGAATCCTTTGATGGTGGAAGAAGCGCTAGAGTCAGTTTATATTTTGCCAAAACACGTTTGGATAAAGATAGAAGAAAAAGACAATAATGATTTTAGCAAAATTTCAAGTGAAGTAAATGCAAATCCTGTGGCATCAGGCCCATACAAAGTTTTCTATTATGATAATGCGAAAGTTGTCTTGATAAGAGACGACAACTATTGGGGCAAGGCACCTTCAATGTGGGGCAAATTGCCGGCACCAAAATATATAGTTCACAATATATTTAAAGACAATGCTGCTGGTGATACTGCTTTAAGGCAGAATCAAGTGGATGTTTCGCAGCAATTTACACCAAATATTCAGACATTTGGACCAAATATAAAGACTTATCTATCAAATCCTCCATACTACATGCCTGGTGTGATACCTTGGCTGGTTATAAATGTTACAAAGCCAGGGCTTGACAATGCAAACGTACGTCGTGCAATAGCAATGGCTATAGATTACGATAAGATCGCGAAGAATGCCATGAGTGGTTATTCAGGAACGATGTCACCATCATTGATGCTGCCTCTTGATTCAGAACAGAAACTTATAAATCAAAGTCAATTAGCACCGCTTCAATGGAAATCTCACGATATTGATGGTGCCAATGCACTGTTGGATTCCATTGGCGCTAAGAAAGGTCCAGATGGAATACGAGTCTTAAATGGGCAGAAACTATCTTTTAAAGTTGAATGCCCAACAGGATGGTCTGATTGGAATGCAGCTCTTGAAATTGTGGCATCATCAGCGAAAGAGATAGGAATAAATATAGAAACATATTTCCCACAGCAATCTGTATGGAACAATGATATGCAGACAGGTAATTTTGATATGGGCATGTACTCATATCAAGGTATTGGAATATCTTCTCCTTGGGCACGTGCATATCAAGGGATGAGCTCAAATGGATATGCTCCAATTGGTCAAACAGCATATTTTAATTATGGTCGTTATAAAAACTCTGAAGTAGATACTTTGTTGAATCAGATACCTAACATCACTGATGAAACACAGTTAATAGACGCCTGGACAAAGCTTAATGAAATCTATCTAAAAGAGGTTCCAATGATCGGATTAATGTATAGACCAGCTGATTTCTATACTGTTAATACTTCTGTTTGGAGCGGTTTCCCTGTTGATGGCGACGGAACGAATATTCCTCCAAATATCTGCATGGATGGATATGGAATAGCAGCTTTATATAAGATTCATTCTTCTAAATAAAAAATAGAGGAGAGTTTAAAGTGAAAAGCTATAGAAGATATATGACAAGTAAAATGGTGTGGTACATCCTAACTTTTGTAGTAGCTCTGTTTTTGAATTTTCTTTTACCAAGGTTGATACCGGGTAACCCGGTATCAACAATTGTTTCAAAAATCACCAGCGGAATGGCAGATACAAATTCAATTAAGCGAGTTTATGAGACATTTGAGAAAGAATTTGGATTAAACAAGCCTATTTGGGAACAATTTTTCATATATGTTTCTAATCTTTTTCATGGAGATATGGGTACTTCTTTTGGACAGTATCCACGAAAAGTAACAGACATATTGGCAAGTTCAATCATGTGGACAATAGGACTTCAACTGCCTGCAATTATTGTAAGCTGGATTCTTGGCAATGTTTTGGGTGTTTTAGCAGCTTACATAAAGAAGGGCTTTGACAAGGTCTTATTTCCAGTTTTTCTATTTATAAGCTGCATACCGTCTTTTGGATTTGCTATTGTATTAGTGTGGCTATTTGCTGTCGTATTAAAGATTGCTCCAGCCAGCGGCGGGTATGCTTTCGACATGATACCGAGTCCTACAATTTCCTTTTTTCTTTCAGTAGTACAACATTATCAACTGCCTTTTTGGTCAATAGTTCTGGTGGGAATTGGTGGACAGTCTCTAGGTATGCGGGAGATGTCTATTTACGAATTAAATGCTGATTATGTCAAATATTGCCGATTATTGGGCCTTGAGGATTCAAAAATTGTAAGATACGTGTTTAGGAATGCTGTTCTTCCGCAAATAACCGGATTAGCACTTTCGCTAGGTACAATGGTTGGAGGTGCACTTATTACAGAGATCGTCTTTAGCTATCCTGGTTTAGGCTCAGTGCTTTTTAACGCCATTGCTGCACAGGATTTTCCTCTTATATCAGGATGTACTCTTTTGATTACTACAGGTGTTTTGATTGCTAATTTCGTGATAGATATTATTTATGGTTTGATAGATCCGAGAATTAAAGTTGCTCAACAGGAGTGATAAGATATGAAAAATAATTTCAGTATTGTTTTTAAGTCAAGTAAGTTTAGGCTAGGATTTATAATTTTTGTTTTACTGCTATTGAGCATGATTATTTTTCCACTTGTAAATAGTGAAGATCCACTTAAAATGAACTACGCAATGTTTCAAAAGCCGGGTCCTAATTTACCATTAGGAGCTGATAATTTCGGGAGAAATGAATTTGTAGAATTAATTGCAGGTGGGAAGACGTCGCTTATTATTGGTATTTTAGCTGGCGGAATCGCCACAGGAGTAGGGCTCATTTTAGGGCTTTTTGGTGGATATATAGGTGGTTTAGTTGATGATATACTGTCATCAATTACAAATATATTTCTCGTCATACCATCCTTTATTATATTAGTATTAATATCTGTCAGTATTACCTCTAGATCATATTTGACTACAGCTTTGGTAATTGGGTTTACTAGCTGGCCTTGGACTGCAAGAGCTGTCAGAGCACAAACGATATCATTAAGAAATCGGGATCATGTAAACCTTGCAAAAGTTTCAGGCTATAGTATACCAAAGATTGTTGCAACTGAAATATTGCCATATATAGCGTCATACGTTGGCATGGCATTTATTCTTCAAGTGGCATCCGGAATTCTTTCTGAAGCCACCATATCGATGCTAGGACTTGGACCGCAGAACACGGTAACACTGGGGCTTATGTTAAACTGGGCTACAATGTATGAAGCACAAATGAGTGGTGCTTGGTGGGCTTTTCTACCGCCTGTTCTAATGATTGCGTTAATTACATTTTCATTAAATTTAATGAATACAGGACTTGATCAAATTTTTAATCCACAAATAAGGAGTTAATCATTATGGCTGAAAAATTATTAGAAGTTAAAAATTTAAAAAGCGTCTATAAGACAAGATTTAATGAAAGGATTACTGCAGTTGATGATGTATCATTTGATTTAGAAGATGGCAAGTGCTTAGGAATTGCAGGAGAGTCAGGATGTGGCAAATCTACATTAGCTATGAGCATTATGGGATATTATTATCCTCCTCTTTTTTATGAGAGCGGTTCTGTTTGTATTGGAGGAGTTGATATTATAAAAATGTCCTATAATCAATTAAGGGAAAAAATACTCGGCAAGGAAATAGCGTATATACCGCAAGCTGCAATGAATGCATTAAACCCCACTCAAAGGATTATAAACTTGATTGAAGATGTGATGAAAGAACATGTATCAGGAATAACCAAAAATGAAATAAAGAAAATTGCGGAAGAGAGATTTGAAACTCTCAATTTGCCAAAAGATGTTCTTCAGAAATATCCGATTGAACTTTCTGGCGGAATGAAGCAGAGGACAGTTATAGCGATTTCCACAATATTAAATCCAAAGATTCTTATTGCAGATGAGCCGACATCAGCACTGGATGTTACGTCTCAAAAAATAGTGATAAAGCTTTTAAAAGATTTGATAAAGAGAGGATTTATAAAGGCGATGGTTTTTATAACACATGAACTGCCTCTTTTATACAATATCGCTGATGATATTATGGTTATGTATGCAGGTGAGATTGTTGAATCAGGAGAAGCAGATGAAGTTATTTTTGATCCAATTCATCCTTATTCTAATGGATTGATGAATTCAATAATTGTGCCAGAAAAGGGTATAAAAGGGAAAAAGCTGACGGTTATTCCCGGTGCTCCTCCTAATTTAAAATACAAATTGGAAGGATGTCGATTTTCTGATCGGTGTTTGTATGCTAAAGATGAATGTAAAATCAGCAAAGTAAATATGAAATATGTAAATAATAGCAGAAGTTATAGGTGCGTATTACGAGTAGATGAGCTTAAGGAGATGTATGAAAATGGCAAAAAGCGAGCTACTACTTAGTGGGAAAGATGTAACAAAGATATTTTCAAATAAAAAGAAAAAAATTATTGCTGTCGATCACGTAAATTTTGAGTTTAAGAGCGGTGAAATAATATCGATCGTTGGTGAGAGTGGAAGTGGGAAGACGACATTGGCTAAAATGATATTAGGATTGCTTAGCCCAACCAGTGGTGAAATTATCTTCAGAGATAGACCTATAGAATTGAAGACCAGAGAGAAGCGAATAGAGTATTGGAAAAATGTGCAGCCAATTTTTCAAGATCCATTTTCATCATTTAATATATTTAAAAAAGTCGACAATGTATTATCGGACTGCATAAAACTGCTTAATATCAAGTTAAAAAAAGACGAGAAGTACAAAAAGATTGAGGAGGCATGTAATTTTGTGAATTTAAGATTTGATGAAATATATAATAAATACCCTTTTGAACTTTCTGGTGGTCAAATGCAGAGGCTTATGATAGCGCGTGTATTATTGATACGGCCAAGGCTTGTCATTGCTGATGAGCCTACATCAATGATAGATGCTTGTTCGAGGGCAAGCATACTTGATGCATTAATGAAGTTGCGAGACGAAACCGGGACAACAGTTGTGTTTATAACGCATGACATTGGCCTTGCTTACTATGTGTCTGACAAAATATACGTCATGAAAGAAGGACGATTTGTGGAAGAAGGCTTTCCTGACGATGTGATTTTAAATCCAACAGAAGAGTATACTAAACATCTAATAGGTGATGTCCCTAAAATAGAGAGCCGATGGGCATTATAAAACTTATGTATAAATAATACTTTCTTTCTATTTTCTTCTTCATATTTAATTTATAATCGCCCTGCATTTGATTTCGCTTTATGCTATCTTGTTAAGATAGCATTATTTTTAATCACAACATTATATATTTTAAAAAATATATGGTTTTGTGCTAAAATTATGATTAGATGTTTTATGAAATTTACAATACGAAAGAAGTTGGTTTGTATGGATATAAATAACATAAAAATGGTTGGAATTGATCAAAGTATACCTATTGAAATTAGAGAGAAGGTGTCTTTTAATAGAGATATAGCTGATGTGCTCCAAAAATTAAAAAATGATGGGCTTGATGAAATAGTTATATTATCGACATGCCATAGAAGCGAAATATACTTTTATTCAGAATCCATAGGCTTGGAAAGGATAAAAGATTTTTATGTAGAGCATTTCAAGTTAGAAGATGATTTTAAAAATTATCTTTATGGTATATCTGGCATAAAAGTTGTGGAACATATCTTTAGAGTTGCCTGTGGGTTAGAGTCAATGGTTGTCGGTGAGGACCAGATATTGGGTCAGGTGAAAGATGCACTAAATATTTCACAAATTAGTAAAGCCTCTGGCAAAATATTAAATAAACTTTTTAGGGATGCCATTACTCTTGGGAAGAAGGTTCGCACAGATACTGGTATAAAAAATTTTTCATCGTCTATAAGCCATATCGCTGTTAAGTTTATACAAGATGTATTTAAAGATATAAAGGGCAAAAAAGCTTTTGTTATCGGGACAGGTGAAATGGGCAAGATCGCTATAAAAAACCTTATTGCAAAGGGGGTCAATGTGTGTGTCTCAAACAGAACCCATTCAAGGGCTCAAAACCTAAAAGAAGAGATACCTGAAATAGATGTTGTGCCATATGAAGATAAGTATGAACAAATTGCAAAAAGCGATATAGTGATAAGTGCTACAAATGCTCCACACTATACTGTTTGCTATGACAAATTTAAAAATGTTTATGATGGAAAACGGATTTGCATGGTTGATATTGCACTTCCAAGAGACATAGATCCTACAATTGCAGAAATTGATGGCGTAAGCTTATATACAATAGATGATCTTAGAAAAACTGCTGAAGAAAATAGAAAAAAGCGTATTGATGTTATTAAATATATTGAGAAAATGATCTTCGATAAAAAAGCAGAGTTCAATGATTGGTTTAAGACGATAAAGATTGAACCATACATTAAAAAGATAAACATTTATTCACACAACATATGCGATATAGAATTTGAGAGATTGGTAAACAAACTTGAGGGTGCAACAGAAAGAGATAAGGAAAATATTAGGATATCTTTAAAAAGAGTTGCAGACAAGATGTCGAATATGATGATATCACACATAAAGAAAGATGTTTTGATGAATGACGATATATCCTTTAATGAAGATCGAAGAGAGGAAAACATATGAAGAAGATTAGAGTTGGGACTAGATCAAGCGAGCTTGCTTTGACTCAGACACTTATAGTGATTAATGAAATAAAGAAGTATAAACCTGATATTGAATTTGAAATAGTAAAGATAAGTACAAAAGGTGATAGTGTATTAAATGCACCTTTAAGCGAGATAGGAGGCAAAGGTCTTTTTGTTAAAGAAATCGAAGATGCATTGATTAATAATGAGATTGACATGGCTGTTCACAGTATGAAAGATATGCCTTACGAAGTACCTAATGACCTTAAGCTTTTATCTGTATATAGAAGAGAAGATCCACGTGATGTTTTTATTTCAAGGAGTGAAAAATTCATTGACTTAAAAAATAATGCAAGAATTGGTACAAGTAGTTTAAGGCGAAGTGTTCAGCTTAAGAATTTGAGGCCAGATATTGAGATAGTACCCATAAGAGGTAATATTGCCACGCGAATAAAGAAAATGCATGAGCTAAACTTAGATGGTATAGTATTAGCAGCATCTGGGATAAAACGGCTCGGCCTTGAAGGCATGATAAAGGATTATTTTCCAGTTGATTTGATTGTTCCGGCACCGTGTCAGGGAATACTGGCTGTAGAGATTAGGATGGATTTTGAAGAAGAATTTTTTGAAATTTATCCAATGCTACTTGATGCAAAAACTTTTTTTGAGTCGTCCGCTGAGAGAAAAATAATGAAGAGGTTTGGCGGAAACTGCAAGATACCATTAGGAATATATTCAGAATATAAAAGGAATGGGAATGATGATTTAATTACGGTGAGAGTATCATATTATAAAGATGGGAAACTTATAAAGGGTAGAGAAACAGGATTAATGAAGGATATAGATAAAATAGGTGATAGACTAGTTGAAAAAATTGGAGGTATATAATGGCAGGCTTTGTTTATTTAATAGGTGCGGGGCCTGGTGATATAGGTCTTATTACATTAAGGGCAATTGAAGCGATAAAAAAGGCAGATGTGATTGTATATGACAGGTTGATAAATGACAGCATACTTGCAATGGCTAAAAATGGTACTGAGCTTATAGATGTTGGAAAGATGCCTGATTCACATAAAGTGCCGCAATGGAGGATAAATGAGATTATTGCTGAAAAGGCTATGGAGGGCAAATTGGTGGTGCGATTAAAAGGCGGCGATCCATTTGTATTTGGAAGAGGTGGTGAAGAAGGGGAGTGTCTTTACGATAAGGGCATACCGTTTGAAGTGATTCCGGGAATTACCTCTGCTATAGCTGTTTTGTCTTATGCAGGTATTCCTGTTACACACAGGAATTTAAGTTCGTCATTTCATGTTATAACAGGTCATGAATCTGACGGTAAAACTGAAAATCTCGACTGGGAAGTGATTGCTAAACTCAATGGTACTCTTGTATTTTTGATGGGTATGAAGAACATCGAATTTATAGTAAATAAACTGATTGAAAATGGTATGTCTAGAGATATTCCTGCTGCTGTAATAATGAATGGGACAACGCCGCATCAAAAGGTGGTAAAGGGTACTTTATCAGATATTGCAGAAAAGTCCCGCAATGAAGGTATGCACAATCCAGCAATAATAGTCATTGGAAAAGTTGTAAACATGAGTGAAAAGCTTGACTGGTTCGAAAAGAAACGACTTTTTGGAAAGAGAGTCCTTTTAACAAGGACATACGACTTAGCTATGAGTACTGTGGATGATTTAAAGGATAATGGGGCAGATGTTGTCATATGCCCAACTATAAAGATAATTCCGGAAGTAGATAATGTATCAAAGCTTATCGATAATATTGAAAAATACGATTATATTATTTTCACAAGTGTAAATGGCGTCAACGTCTTTAAAGAAACTATCAATTTAAAGAAATTTGATTTAAGAAAATTGAATGGAGTAAAGATTGCAGCGATAGGCAGCAAGACATGTGAGGCTTTAAATAAAATGTATATATATCCAGAGATTGTCCCTGATGAATATACTTCTATAGCTTTAGCTGGTAAGCTTAAGAGTTATGCAAAAGGGAAAAGTGTGGCGATTTTGACTTCTGACATAGGTGGCGATATGCTTATAGATAATCTCAAAGATATCGCCTTTTTAGATAAAATTGTGGCGTATAAAAATACCCCAAATTATGAAATAAAAGATAAATTAATGAATGAAATTAAAAAAGGTATTGATATAGCAATATTTACAAGCACATCAACATTTAAATACATGTCTTTAATATTAGGAGATGATATATCTTTCTTAAAAAATGTAAAAATAGCCGCAATAGGACCTGTGACGAAAGAATCAATAGAAAGAAGTGGTTTTAAAGTTGATATAATGCCAAGTGTATATACAATGAAAGAATTGATTAAGGATATAATAAAAAGTGAGGAATAAAAACCTTCACTTTTTATTTATTATTTATTGTCACAAAATTTCTTTTGCCGCTTCAAAGCTTGCTTCAATTGTTTTGTCAATATCTTCATCTGTATGTACAGTGGAGAGGAAAAAAGTTTCATACTGAGATGGCGGCAAATAAATGCCTCTTTTTAACATAGCATTGAAGTATTTTGCAAACATATCTGTTTTTGATTTAGTTGCTGTTTCAAAGTCGTAAACATCATCTTCTGTGAAAAACATGCACATCATTGTACCAACACGATTTATTTTAACATCTATTCCATTTTGTTCCATGCTATTCTTCAAACCTCTGCACAGTCTGTCAGCTTTTTTATCCAATTCATCATAAATAGAAGGGTCTTCTGATAATACATTCAATGTTTCTAAACCTGCCACCATTGCAAGTGGGTTACCTGATAATGTACCTGCTTGATAAACAGGTCCATCTGGGGAGATCATCCTCATAATATCCTCTCTGCCACCATAAGCGCCAACAGGCAAACCGCCTCCAATAATTTTTCCGAATGTGGTTATATCCGGATTAATACCGTATAGGCCTTGAGCACATGTGTAAGATACTCTAAAACCAGTCATAACCTCATCGAATATGAGAAGTGAACCATACGATTCTGTAACTTCTCGCAAAGTCTTCAAAAATCCCTCTTTTGGTGGAACAGTGCCCATGTTTCCTGCCACTGGCTCAACAATAACCGCGGCGATATTTTCTCCGTATTTTTTAAATATTTCGACTATCAAATCACTGTCATTATACTTCGCTATTATCGTGTTTTTAGCTGTTTCATTTGTTACACCTTTTGAATCAGGTGTACCAAATGTAAGAGCACCGGATCCTGCCTTAATGAGAAGGCCATCGGAATGGCCGTGGTAGCATCCCTCAAATTTCACTATGATATCCCTTCCAGTATATCCACGAGCTAACCGTATAGCGCTCATTGTAGCCTCGGTGCCCGAATTTACCATCCTTATGACTTCAACTGATGGGACAGCGCTTTTTATTTTTTCGGCTAATTTGACTTCTATTTCAGTACAAGCTCCGAAACTTGTGCCATTTTCCAACTGATTTTTTAAAGCATTGACTATGCGAGGATTACAATGACCCAGTATAAGTGGGCCCCACGAGAGAACATAATCTATATACGTGTTTCCATCTACATCTTCTATATGGCTGCCATATCCTCTTTTTATAAACGGTGGATTTATTCCAACAGATTTAAACGCTCTTACAGGACTATTTACACCGCCAGGCATAAGTTTTTTAGCTTTATCAAAAAGTCTTTTCGATATTTCATGATTCATCATTTATCATCCCTTTTTAAAAGATTGCTTTTTCTTATTATATCATCGTATAATTTAATTTTTTCGTCAAGTGACATGGACGATGACTTAAGTTTATCTCTTGTGCTGCTTAGTTCGGATATTAGACCGCCAAATTCCTCTACAATTACATTTTCGAGCATTTCCCTTATTCTTTTTGACAATAAGGGACTTTTGCCATTTGTTGATATTGATATAGTAAGATCACCTCTTCTTATAACAGACGGGGTTATAAATGTTGAAAGCTCTTTATCATCAACGACATTTACTGGTATATTGTTTTCTATGCATTCTTTTGATATTTCTTTGTTAAGCATTTTGTCATTGGTTGCAACAATTACTAAATTGTAATTTTGAACATCCTTCTTCTGGTATTTTCGATCTATTAATTCTATTCTGTTGTTTTTAGACAGTTCCCAAATATCTTTGATGAATTTGGGTGCTATAGCTGTAACAGTTCCACCAAATTCAAGTAAAGACAATATCTTTCTATATGCTACATTACCACCACCGATTACAAGGCATTTTTTATTTGTGATATTTAACATTATAGGATAGTAAGCCATTTTGCAACATCCTTAGCAAAGTACGTTATTATGATATCGGCGCCTGCTCTTTTTATTCCTGCCAAAGATTCTAAAACTGTAGATTTTTCGTCTATATAGCCCATCTGAGATGCGGCTTTTATCATTGAGTATTCACCGCTTACGTTGTATGCTGCGATAGGGATATTGAATGTGTCTTTTGCTCTTCTTATTATATCAAGATACGGCAGTGCAGGTTTAACCATTATTATGTCAGCACCTTCGTCTATGTCAAGTGAAATTTCTCTTAAAGCTTCGTCAGAGTTTGCAGGATCCATTTGGTAAGACTTCCTATCTCCAAATTGAGGCGCTGAATTGGCTGCTTCTCTGAAAGGGCCATAGAATGCCGATGCATATTTAGCGCTGTAGGATATTATTGGCGTATTTACATAACCATTTTCATCTAAGATATTTCTTATTGCTTTTATGCGTCCATCCATCATGTCTGATGGGGCCACAATGTCTGCACCTGCCTTGACGTGTGACAATGCTATTTTTGCGATGTATGAAACTGTCTCGTCATTTTGTACATAGCCGTCTCTTATAATTCCACAATGCCCGTGGCTTGTATACTCGCACATGCATACATCAGTTATGACAATCATTTGCGGAATTGACTCTTTTATAGATTTTACAGCTTTTTGTACGATCCCATCATCATCATATGCTTCAGAACCTAATTCATCTTTCTTTGATGGTATGCCAAAAAGCAGGACGGCTGGTATTTTTAAATCATATACTTCTTTGACCTCTTCTACAAGGTTATCTACAGAATAACGATAGACTCCGGGCATTGCATTAATTTCTTCTTTTATATTTTCACCGGGCACAACAAACATAGGATATATCAAATCATCTACGCTTATAGACGTTTCCTTTACCATTCTTCTTATAACTTCATTTGCTCTAAGCCTTCTCGGCCTTTTTAGTAATTCCATAGCGACACCTCTTTAAAAATTGTTTATGAAATTATTATATCACTTTTTGATATATATGAGAAAAATTTATCAAAATTAAATTTAAAAGTTCAAATAAAATTTGATTGACATTACTTAAGCGATGTGTTAAATTATAAAAAAAGAAATTCACAAATTCATATCGATTTACTATGAATTTAAGGGAGGGATAATATGATTTCAAGTGATGATTTAGTAAAAACATTAAAAGATGGTGGATTCATTAAACAAAAGCAAAAAGATTACTATTCAATAAGAATAAGAGTAGTCGCCGGCAATATTACCGCAGAACAGATGAGAAAAGTATCTGAACTTGCTGAAAAATACGGTAGGGGATATGTCACATTTACAGTAAGGCTCGGAATAGAGATTCCATGGGTTCACTATTCCAAATTACAAGAGGTAAAAGAAGAAGTTGAGAGAATTGGACTTGCAATGGCTGGCTGTGGGCCAAGAGTAAGACCGATTGTAGCCTGCAAAGGTACTGTTTGCCCATATGGATTAATTGATACGCAAGGTTTAGCAAAAAAACTCGATGACGAGTTCTTTCCAACACCGGGTTTCCCTCATAAATTTAAGATGGGAATTTCAGGTTGCCCTAATAATTGTACGAAACCTCAATTTAATGATATCGGATTTCAAGGGCAGGTAGAGCCTGAACTTAATGAAGATTTATGCACAGGTTGCGGACTATGCGCAGACGTCTGTGACGTGAAAGCAATTACGATTAAAGACAATTTAGCCAGAAGAGACGATGATAAATGTATTTATTGCGGTTCATGCATTAGAGTGTGCCCAATGGATGCATGGAAGAGAAAAAGAAGTGGAGTAGCAGTTTTTGTGGGCGGCAAGTTTGGCAAAAAGTACAACTTTGGGTACCATATTGCAGACCTTGTTGATGTAGAAAAAATACCAAAAATAATTGAAAGAACAATGAATTTTTACAAAAGCAATGGGATCAACAAAGAAAGGCTTTATGACACAATTAATAGAATTGGACTTGAAAATTTCAAAAAAGAAATTTTAGAAGATGAAAATATAAAGTGAGGGGTGTAACTATGAATATCAAAGTAAATGGCAATGATCAAAAAATTGACAGAGAGTATACTGTAAAAGAATTGTTGGATGTATTAAATGTTAAAATGAAAGAATATGTAACGGTTCAGCTTAACGATGAAATATTGTCAAGAGATGATTTTGATAAAATAATTGTAAAAGACGGAGATACAGTTGAATTCCTTTATTACATGGGAGGAGGAAGTAGATGAATTTTTCTAATGAACAGTTAGAAAGGTATTCACGTCATATTATATTAAAAGAAGTTGGTGCAAAGGGGCAGCAAAAAATTTTAAATTCAAAGGTTTTGATAGTAGGGACAGGCGGCCTTGGAGCGCCAGCAGCTATGTACCTTGCGGCAGCAGGTGTTGGAACAATAGGATTAGTAGATTATGATAAGGTGGATTTATCGAACCTTCAAAGACAAATAATTCATAGAACAAAGGACATTGGCAAAGATAAAGTTATTTCTGGTAAAGAGACAATCAACGAGATGAATCCTGATGTAAATGTAATAACATATCATGAATGGATAAGCTCTAAAAACATAATTGATATCATAAATGATAAAGATTACGACTTTATAATTGATGGTACGGATAATTTCCCGGCAAAATTCTTAATAAATGATGCTTGTGTGTTTATGAAGAAACCTTTCTCACATGCCGGAATAATAAGATTTGAAGGTCAAACAATGACATATGTGCCAGATGAAGGACCGTGTTATAGATGTGTTTTTCAAGATCCGCCGCCGAAGGATGCCGTTCCTACATGTAAACAGGCAGGAGTGCTTGGAGTCATGGGCGGGATAATTGGTACGATTCAAGCAACAGAAGCATTAAAATATATACTTGGAGTTGGTGAACTTTTAACAGGCTATTTATTGACATTTGATGCGTTAAAAATGGAATTCAGGAAGATAAAAATATCGAAGAGAAAAAGCTGTCAAGTTTGTGGTATCCATCCTTCAATAAAAGAGTTGATAGATTATGCAGGGCCACAGTGCGATCTTAAGGAGGATCACAAATGATAATACTGTCAAGGAATGATTATGAGAAAATATTAAATCATGCAAAGAAAGAAAGCCCTATTGAAGCATGTGGTTTACTTGCAGGAATAGTAGATGGTGAAAAGAAATTTGTTAAGGAAGTTCGTTTACTGACTAATATAGATAGAAGTCCTGAGCACTTTTCAATGGATCCGAAAGAACAATTTGAGGCTTTGAAGTATTTCAGAGAAAGCAAATTTACGCTTATCGGGAATTTCCACAGCCATCCATCATCACCGGCAAGGCCGTCAGAAGAAGACAAAAGACTGGCATTTGATAGTAAACTCAGCTATTTAATATTGTCACTGATGGACAAAGAAAACCCTGTCTTAAAGAGTTTCATAATTGAGTATGGGAATAGCTATGAAGAAGATATTTTAATTGAAGATTAAAAATTTTGGAAAGGAAGTATAGTCATGAAAGATATAAAAGCTGATAGTTTTATAGATATAACTGATGTAGTATGCCCTATTACTTTTGTCAAAGCAAAGGTGGCTATAGAAGAATTAGAAGATGGGCAAATCCTTGAAGTAAGAATGAATGAAGGAGAGCCGATTAAAAATGTTCCATCAAGCTTTAAAGATGAAGGACATAAAATATTAAATGTTATAAATAACCGAGATGGAACTTATACGATATTTGTTAAAAAGGGAGGCCTTTTGGATGAGGTTTAATACAAAGCTGTTACATCTGAATTATGGACCTGATGAAAAGACTGGAGCCTCATTGACGCCTATATATCAATCTACATCATTTAGCCATTCAGCAGAGGAACTGGAGAATATATTTAAAGGCAGTGAATATGGCTTTACATATACAAGAATAAATAACCCAACAATTGAAGCTTTTGAAAGAAGGATTGCATCACTGGAAAGCGGAATAGGGGCAGTTGCATGTTCCTCGGGAATGGCTGCTATAACTTTAGCCATTTTAAATATCTTGAAGACTGGTGATGAAATACTATCTAGTTCAGGAATATTCGGCGGGACGTATGAACTATTTAAAGATTTCGAAAACTTTGGCATTACTGTAAAATTTGCAAAAGATAATTCGATAGACGCTTTTAAAGAATCTATAACTAATAACACAAAATTGATTTATATCGAAACCATTGGAAATCCTAAATTAGATGTTCCTGATATAAAAAGTCTTTCAGTTCTGGCACACGAAAATAAAATTCCTTTAATTGTGGATAATACTGTAACTACTCCATATTTAATTCGACCGATAGAAATGGGGGCAGACATCGTTATACATTCAACATCAAAATTTATAAATGGACATGGGAATTCTATTGGTGGAATTATAGTCGATTCTGGTAAATTTAATTGGGATTTTAATAAGTATCCAATGTTGAAAAAGTTTGAAAAATATGGGCAATTTGCTTATTTAGCAAAACTTAGAAAAGGCCTCTTTAGAAATATAGGTGCGTGTATGTCTCCATTTAATGCATATCTTAATAATTTGGGTTTAGAAACGCTTGGAATAAGGATGGAGAGGCTATGCGAGAATGCTTATGAATTAGCTGTTTTTTTAAAGGAATTTGATAAAGTACTATCAGTTAACTATCCGGGGCTTAGAGAAAGCCCATTTCACGATATTGCGAAAAGGCAGTTTGGCGATAAATTTGGCGCGATACTGACAATTCGTGTAGGTTCTAAAGAAAAGGCGTATAAAATGATTAACTCTCTAAAGTATGCAACAAATATCACGAATATAGGTGATACACGTACGCTTATAATTCATCCATCATCTACGATTTTAGCTGAAAGTAGTGATGACGAAAAAAAGTTTATGGGAGTGTTTGACGATTTAATAAGAATCTGTGTTGGACTGGAAGATATAGAAGATTTAAAAGAAGATTTTAAACAGGCTATTGATAGACTATAATTTTATTTTTATGCAAATTATAAGTAATTTGATATGCTTACTTATAATTAAATTGCTACGGTGAGGTGTTAATATGGATCGTTTAGATATGTTGGAAGCTCAAAGTATATACATATTAAGAGAGGCTTATAAAAGCTTTGGAAAACTCGGTATGTTGTGGTCGATTGGGAAAGATTCTACAGTAATGTTGTGGCTTGCTAAAAAAGCTTTTTTTGGACATTGCCCGTTTCCTTTTATTCATATAGATACGACATATAAAATACCCGAAATGATAAGATTTAGAGATAAGATTGCAAAGGAGTATAATCTCGACCTTATCGTCTATACAAACTGGGATGCTATAAATAATGGCATGGGTCCAGAAAAAGGCAGATTAGTTTGCTGTAAGGCACTAAAAACAGATGCATTGCAGCATGTGATAGATAAGTATAAATTTGAAGGATTGATTGTAGGTGTGAGAAGGGATGAAGAAGGTTCAAGATCAAAAGAAAGGATTTTTAGTGAACGAAATAAAGAGTCTGAGTGGAATTACACAAACCAGCCTCCAGAGCTTTGGGATCAGTTTAAGACAGATTTTCCAAAAGGTAACCATATCAGGGTACATCCTATATTAAACTGGACTGAGTTAGATATTTGGGAATATATAAAGAGGGAAAATATACCGGTTGTGGATTTGTATTTTGCAAAGAATGGTAAAAGGTATAGAAGTCTTGGATGTGCACAATGTACAGGACAAATAGATTCAAATGCCTCAACAGTTGATGAAATTATAGAGGAATTAAAGCACACAAATATAAATGAACGTGCTGGCAGAGCACAGGACAAAGAAGACGCATATGCTATGCAAAAACTGAGGAAAGATGGTTATATGTAAAAGGAGGAAAAATACATGCTTAAGTTTAGGGAGACTCTTAAGATTGTTGTTGTAGGTCATGTTGATCACGGAAAGTCGACAGTTATCGGAAGGCTTTTATACGATACAAAGTCATTGCCGGAGGGGGCAATTGAAAAAGTAAAAAGAATATCAAAAGAAACTGGTAAGCCATTTGAATATGCGTATTTATTAGATGCTTTTGAAGAGGAACAAAAACAAGGTATAACCATCGATACAACGCAAATTCAATTTCATACAAAAAAAAGAGATTACGTAATAATAGATGCACCGGGACATGTAGAATTTTTAAAAAATATGATATCTGGTGCAGCTAATGCAGAAGCTGCGTTACTTGTTATCGACGCCAATGAAGGTGTAAGAGAACAGTCAAAAAGGCATGGATACATTCTTTCATTGCTGGGCATAAAAAAAGTTTATGTTCTAGTTAATAAAATGGACTTAATAGATTATTCGGAAGAAAAATTTTTAGATGTAAAAAGCGATATGGATACCTTTTTAAAAAGCATTAATGTCTTTCCACAAAAATATATACCCGTATCCGCTTTTCATGGTGAGAATATAGCTTTAAGGTCAGAAAAAATGCCGTGGTATAAAGGTGACACAGTCTTAGATGCTTTAGATATTTTTGAAAAGGATAAAGATATAATCGATAAACCACTGAGGTTACCTATACAAGACGTTTATAAATTTGACAATAGAAGGATTATTGCTGGCAGGATAGAATCTGGCGTACTTAATGTGGGAGATGAAATAGTAATATATCCAAGTAAAAGAGCGTCTAAAGTAAAATCCATCGAATACTGGCAAGAAAAGGACAAGGCGACAAAAGTTGAAGCGGGAATGTCAGTCGGAATTACGCTTTTTGATGAGTTTTTTTATAAAAGGGGAGAATTCATAACCCGCAAGGATGATGAAGCACCGCTGGTAGGAGATACGTTTAAAGCGAATATATTCTGGATGGGTGAAAAAAGGCTGACAATAAATAAAAGATATAAGCTTAAATTAGTTACACAAGAGACAGAATGCGAAATAGCTTCAATCAACAAAGTTATAGATGCTTCTACGCTTTTTTCAAATGACGACGCAAAAGAAGTAAATACTAATGAAGTCGCTGAAGTTGTGATAAAGACCAAAGATAAAATTTGTTTTGATGAATTTAGAAATAATCATGTAACAGGGAGATTTGTTATTGTAGATGGTTATGACATAAGTGGCGGTGGAATTATAAATGGCCTAGAAATTTTAGATGTAGCAAATAAATTTGTAAAAGGAAATATAGAACTTCCAATAACATGCTTTGATGAATATTATTATTTAATACCATACAACGAGATAAAGAAAGTAGCTGTTGAAAGAAAATCTTATAAAATAGGTGATAAGTTACCTATAAATGGAGACACATATTATTACCCTGATAATTTTGATGTTATTGACTTAAATAATGAGCTATCTGCCTTAATAAGGGATGGTAAACTGGTTGATTTAATCAATTTAAATGACTATAAGTATGAAGGTTATCCTGTATATAGCAGTGATGGATTTTTGGCAAGGGTAAAAAATCAAGATGATTTTATTAATTTTAAAAATGATTTTAAGGAGTCAAAATACGATTTAGTTGATTTTGCAAATAAGTGGTATGATCCGTTGGCTAATAAACGGATTGTATATAAAGCCGTTTAAAAGCAGGAACTTAAGAGGTGTTTAATTTGTTTCTTATTATTCAGAATATATCAAAAAGTTTTGGATTTAATTCAAAAGCGAATTTAGTACTGGATAATGTTAATCTTTTAATAGACAAAGGGGAATTTGTATGTCTTGTTGGTCCTTCTGGTTGTGGCAAGTCTACACTGCTTAATATAATTGCCGGACTTGAAAGTGCGTCATGCGGCAGAATTATTTTAAATGGTAGTGCGGTAAGGGATGCAGGTATAGATAGAGCAGTCGTGTTTCAAGAATCTGCTCTTTTCCCTTGGCTTACAGTTATAGATAATGTAGAATTTGGGATGAAGATGGCAGGCATAAAAAAAGAAGAAAGAAAAAGAAGAGCTATGGAATATTTAAAAATGGTTCATCTTACAAAATTTAAAGATTCATATATTCATCAATTGTCTGGTGGCATGAGACAGCGAGTTGCACTTGCGAGAGCATTAGCCATTGATTCTCAGGTGCTCTTGATGGACGAACCATTTTCAGCCCTTGACAGTCAAACTAGAGGTATTTTACAGTTGGAATTGCAGCGAATTTGGATGGAAACAAAAAAGACGATTGTCTTTGTTACCCATAATATAGAAGAAGCGGTGGTATTAGCGGATCGCGTTGTTGTAATGTCGACTAATCCAGGAAGAGTCAAAAAAGAATTTAAGATAGAACTTTCTAGGCCAAGAAAACCAGAAAGTCCGGACGTAAATTACTATGTAAGGAAAATAATGGATGAATTAAGGGAGGAGGTAGAAAAAGTTGCAAAAGCTGAATATGACGGTGATTGGAGTGTTGAAAAAGATTTGTTTTTATCTAATGTTGATAGCAATATTGGAATTGGTCTATAAAATAAATACAGAAATCATAAAAATCTGGAATGCAAATATTATACCTTCTCCAATCTCTGTCTTTATTTTAATAATTAGATTATTCGAAACTAAAATGCTTATATATGCAATATTATCCAGCATGAGAAGACTTGTAATTGGATACTTAATATCTGTTGTAATTGGTTCTATCATAGGTTTTTTAATGATTCACTTTAAATATATTGAAGAAAATTTCAGCTCGTTGATATTGGGTTTACAGACTTTACCTAATCTTGCATGGGTGCCTTTTTCAATTCTTTGGTTTGGATACAATGAAAGTACAATAATTTTTGTTATTGCTATTGGCTCTATATTTTCTATTATTCTTGCTGTAGATTCAGGTATTAAAAACGTAAATCCGATTTATTTAAAAGCAGCTAAGACAATGGGGGCTAAAGGATATAAATTATATTCAAATGTGATCATTCCTGCAGCGCTTCCAAATATAATAGCAGGGCTTAAGGAAGGATGGTCATTTGCCTGGAGAGGTTTGATTTCTGGTGAGATGTTGGTATCTGCAACAGGTCTTGGACAGATTCTTTCGAAAGGAAAAGATGCATCTAATATAAGCCAGGTTGTTGCTGTAATGCTGATAATTTTAAGTTTGGGTTTAGTCATAGATAAATTCGTATTTGGAAGAATAGAAAAATCAATAAGGTGTAGATGGGGTTTGATGTAAAATTTTTATATTATGAGGTGAGATATAATGAGCATAGATAAATTAGATTTTGAATTATTAAATAATGAATATAAAGATAAAAGTCCATTTGAGATTATAAAGTATGTTTATGATAAAATTGGTGCATCTCGTGTTGTATTAGCTTCAAGTCTTTCAATAGAAGATCAGCTTTTAACAGATATACTATTGAAGATTGATAGTAAGGCAAGGATATTTTTTATCGATACTGGAAGACACTTTCAATCCACATATGATCTGATGGAACGAACAATGAGGAGATATCATTTTAATTACGAAGTGTATACTCCTGAAAGCCAGGACTTAGAACCACTAATTAGAGAATATGGTCCGAATCTTTTTTACCAAAGCGTTGATCTTAGGGAAAAATGCTGTGAAATTAGAAAAGTCAAGCCGCTAAAAAGAGTTCTTGCTACGGTTGATGGATGGATATGTGGCTTAAGAAGAGAACAATCTGTAACTCGTGAGAATATAAATATATTTGAGTGGGACTACGTTCATTCTATATATAAGATAAATCCCATTGCATTTTGGACTGAAGATATGGTTTGGGAATATATAAAAAAAGAAAATATCCCTTACAACAGCCTTTATGATAAAGGCTTCAGAAGCATTGGATGTCAGCCTTGTACAAGGGCTGTAAAGCCTGGAGAAGATGTTAGAAGCGGAAGATGGTGGTGGGAGGATCCCGATAAAAAAGAATGTGGACTTCATATTCAAAATAAAACTGTTGAATAAGCAAACATCAAAAAACTCGTTTAAGCTATAGGCTTTATATGCATAAACTTGAACGAGTTTTTTTGATGTTATATGCAAAAATTCTATACGTTTGATAAAAATTTTAGAAGGAATTTCTATACTTTTATAGAAAATATATATAATATAAGTGCAAGTGGTAAGGGAGTTGATTTTAATGGGTAAAAATTTTTTTGACAAAGTAAATATTGATCCAAATAAACATATTTTTGATAGCTCAATTAATGATGAAGAATTAAAATATGAAAAAAAGAAAAATAACTTTTTGATATCAATGCTTTATAATGCTATCACAAGATTTGTTGATTATGAATCTTTTCTCAAAAGAGGATACTTTTTTATTTTGTGCAATAAAAATGGATATATAATAAAAATTATCAGCAATAATGAGTTGACTAACTATTTTAATAAATTAAATTTTAAAGAAGGTAATAGTTTACGAATCGAAGATTGTGGTATTAATGCGGTAAATCTTTCTATGAGATATAATAATTTAACTGAATTAGGCGGTAATGATCATTATTGTCGCCTGTTTAAAGATTGGTATTGTACGGCGATGCCAATTAAGGATGGTTACTATGGCAGAGTAATTGGCTATCTTGATGTTTCGCGAATTGGAATTAACAACATTGTTTACCAAAATACATTTCTTAAAAATATAGTTTCTTTCATTGAAGAAAAAATATCCATTAAAAGCGAAAAGATCTCGCAAATATACGCTGGCCTTGATGATATTGATGTATTAATTCTATCTTCATTATTGCGTAATGGTGTAAGAAAAGCAGTGCTTGAAGAAATGGGCATTTCAGAAAAAACACTAAGAAGGCGGATTAATAAGCTTTATAATTTGTTAAATGTAAATAATGATGTTCGATTAATTATAAATGCTATGTATTTAAGGATTATAAGCTGTTATGGGGATATATTATAAAATTAATATAATTCTTAAAATATTATTTTTGATTGATGACCGAAAAAAGGTTGTAAAGAGACTTTCCATATTTTGAATTAAATCTTATAATACTAATTAACAGTTAGTAACGTTACAAGCTGTTAATAAAAATTTTATAAAGGGGAGATATTTCAAGATGCTGAAAAAATTATTTTCACTACTTCTTGTTATGCTTATATCAGTTTCTACATTTAATTGTATATATGCATCAGAAGTTCAAACAGATTCCTCACCTTTTTATGAAGAGAAAGGCCAGGTTGTTTTTGACTCTGTTAAATTAACAAATAAAAATGGCCGAATCGAAATTCAGAAAAGCACTAATGTCGAGCAATCCCAGAAATTATCGCAGAAACTAGATGATCCAGATATACAAGACATTCTCTCTAAATATATGGGTGAAGGTAAAACACCAGTTGCTATAGGTTGGACAAAAGTTTACTTAAAAGATTCAAAAGATTCTAACAATAACATTGGTGTTGTGCCTATGACAATGGAAGATGTTGAGAGACTTTCAGGTAATATTGCAAGTCCCAATGCTGCATCCGGAACACCAACAGTGAAAGGAAATTTTACGTTATACACTTTAGTTGGATACGATAACTATGATCCTACAGCATTATTTGCCGAATCAATAGGGAAATGGAATGGTGGACAGTATGGCAGTAATGGTCCTGCAAGTGATAATGACGACTTTATGACTATTACATGGCCAAATGGATATGTTTTGACTTCTTCAACCGTTTTTGGCGATTGTTCTGGACCTTATAAGAAAGACGAAGCCTATTCCAGTGTTGTTTGGGGTTTTGGTGAGGAATCTGGAGAAGTAATATTAGCAAGCAATGGTCGTAATGATAATAGTTCTGGCACACGTAAGTGGGTTAGCAAATATGTTCACACATGGGCAGAGACTGTTCCTTCATTTAATATTTCACTAACTGATGTTGGCATTACATTGACTAATTCCAGTGCATCTTGGCAAATTGCCAGTTCTCTAATATATTAACGGTATATATTGCTTAGATATATAGGAAATAATAGAGGTGATGCTTTGAAAAAGAATAAGAATATTATTAGACTAATTGGTTTATTAGTAATGGCTGTCGTGTTATCAATAATTGTATGCAAATATTTTTTTGCAAAAACAGTAAATCCTGAAGAATTCTTAAGAGATAAATACTCAAATAAACCCAATTATAGTGTTAAAGTGCAAAAGACAAACAAGCATTTTTCAGGTTTTGTCGGACAAGATGGAGAAAATATTTATTTAGATTTGTTTAGAGATGGAAAATACTTTGGAGGATCAGTAGCATCAATAAAGCAAAGAGATTTGGTATGGGTTTATCAATTTCAGCAATATGAAACTCTTGTTGTTGTTTATGGATATAATCCTGATTTAAATTATCTTTCATATTACCTTGAGATTTCCAGTACTACTACTGAACCCAAAGTAATTAAAAAGGATATATCGAAAGAAAAATACATCCTTGATATATATGTACTTGATACAAAGTATAATGGTACAGCTAATCTTCAACTTGTTAGAAAAAACTAATGAATAATAATGTAACAAAATTAAAAGAGCAGGATCCCTACATCCTGCTCTTTAATGATGCACAAAACAACAACCTTTTAATTTTCTAACCATATTATATCACAATTTATTTAATTGTAAACAAAATTATTACTTTATCTTTCCATAAAATAAGATTGTGCGAGCAGTTCAAGTGCCGAAGGTGGGACTCGAACCCACACGGTATCGCTACCACTGGATTTTGAGTCCAGCGCGTCTGCCAGTTTCACCACTTCGGCACGTCACATTAGATATATTATCATATAAAAACTAAAATTTCAATACCTAATTTAGAAATCTTGATTATTATGTTAATACGGGCTAATATATATGTATCTAATATATGTGTGGAGTGAATATTATGGATAATAAAATAGACGATAGTAGAGAAAAAGCAGTATTAGTAGGAGTAATTATAAATGATGATGATAATGAAAGCATGGATGAATTAAAAGAGCTGGCAGAGACAGCTGGTGCAGAAGTAGTCGGCATCATGACACAATCAAGATCTAGTGTAGATAGAAATAGTTACATAGGAAAAGGAAAGCTTAGTGAATTAAAACAATTTGTAGACAACATGGATATCGATTTAGTCATTATTAATGATGAGTTATCAGGAAGTCAGATTAAAAATATAGAAGATATCGTAAATCAAAAAGTAATTGATAGAACGAGCCTTATTTTGGATATTTTTGCGAAAAGAGCAAAGTCAGCAGAAGGTATGCTTCAAGTTGAACTTGCCCAGTTAAAGTACAGACTGCCTAGGCTTCAAGGTCTAGGAAATGATTTATCTAGGCTAGGCGGAGGGATAGGCACAAGGGGACCTGGTGAAACAAAACTTGAAACAGATAGGCGGTATATTAGGGAACGAATAAAAGCAATTGAAGGGAAATTGGAAGATCTGAAAAAACATAGAGAACTACTGAGGGGTAGAAGAAGAAAAAATGAAATTCCTGTTGTAGCAATTGTTGGGTATACAAATGCCGGAAAATCAACATTAATGAATGCATTGACAGATTCTTCTGTCTATGTTGAGGATAAGCTTTTTGCTACTCTTGATCCAACAGCAAGAAAACTTGATTTGCCATCAGGCAGAGAAGCAATTTTGATAGATACTGTCGGATTCATAAGAAAGTTGCCTCATGATTTAGTGGAAGCATTTAAATCAACGTTAGAGGAATCAAAATACGCTGATGTTTTGCTTCATGTGATAGACATAACGTCAAAAGATATAAAACATAAAATTGAAGTTGTAGAAAATGTTTTAAGAGATCTTGAAGCAATTGATAAGCCTATCATAAATGTATACAATAAGTCTGATTTGTTGGAGCAAATGCCTGTTAATAAAGATAATGAAATTTACATTTCAGCAAAAGAAATGATTGGCATTGATGAATTATTAAAGGCAATTGATAATGTTGCGTATAAAGATTTATTCGTATTAGATTTCTATTTTCCATACGCTAAAAACAAAGAATATTTGTTTTTAAAAAGAAATTCAAAAATTTTAAAAGAAGAATACGATGGAAAAGGTATAAAAATAAAAGCACAAGTAGGTGCAGCAGAAAAAAATATATTAAGAGATTTTATTATCTTTTAATAGCATTGTATTCAGCACTTTCTTGTGCTTTTACATTCTTTACAATTTGAACAATGTTTTTATAAGCTTTTATGACACCGTATGTTACCAACGGCCTTCCTATAATAGGGCTTTTCAATGCAATAGATATAAATCCTCCTATTTTCATGATCCAATTAGTAGCAGATGAAGTGTCTATTATAAGAAGACCGTCATTAGTATTAAATAAGTGATAATAGAAATCCTTTAATGCTGGTTCTATGAGCTTTTTGCCGTTTTTTACCCCTAAAGAATAGACATTATTGCCATATTCATCTGTACCTATTGATACAATGTGGCCGGTATCGTTTTGACCATTTAATTTATCAAACATGGGAATGCTTTCAATTTCTTCTTTTGTAGGTGTTTTATCAGTACGCAGCATCCCAATATGAATGTATGATGCAATAACCGATGTATGTGTTCCGCCATAGCAATGGTATATTATATGCATTGCAATCGCTCCTTTCAGAATATATTTTTTTAAAAAAGCAGGTATATTATACGAAGATTTTTAACCATTTTAGGAAATTTGAAATAATTTATACATAAATTTCTTAAAACTGCCAATAATAAAAATAAAATTAATAAATTTTTTAGAAGGAATTTAAAAGTTTGTAAAGAATATTATATAATATAGCAAATATTGTGATACAAAATCACAATAAAATATAAAAAGCTTAGGGGGCTTATATATGTTAATAAGGGAATGCTCTGGAGGAGTTGTATTCAGAGGAGATGAAGTATTTCTTCTGAAAAATGAGAAAAATGAATGGGTATTGCCTAAAGGTGCAATAAGAAACAATGAATTGTCCGTTGATGCTGCATTAAGAAGAGTACGAGCAGAAACTGGCTTAAAATCTTTAAATGTCTTATCTACAGCAGGAGAAACCAGCTATGAGTTCTATTCTGTTACACGTCAACGTCCTGTCTATAATAAAATCACATGGTATTTAATGTCCACTGATGATCAAGAATTTAACATTAGCACTGAAGATGGCTTTTCAGATGGTGGATTTTACCCGATTGACAAAGCTTTAGATCTTATTACTTACAGTCAAGACAGGGCTTTAGTAAACGTTTCTTATTACAAATACAAGTCTTTAAGCAAAGTAATTGCATAGACTTGCAAAAATAAAAGCCATGCGGCTTTTATTTTTATGGAATAATTTGATATAATTATTATGAGGTGGTAATTTGCTTTATAATTATAGAACGGTATATGAATATGGATGCCAAGAAATAGAAATAAAGCGCTCAAAATTTATAGGTCATGCAAAACCGGTGATGTCTGAAGAAGAGGCAATAGATTTTATCCAAAGTATAAAAGAAAAACACAAAAATGCAACACATAATGTATATGCGTATATATTAGGAGATAGAGATGAAATTCAAAGGTATAGCGATGACGGAGAGCCTTCAGGTACAGCAGGTGTACCTGTTTTAAATGTTATAAAAAGCGAAGGGTTAAAAAATACTGCTGTTGTTGTGACGAGGTATTTTGGAGGCATATTACTTGGAGCTAGTGGCTTAATAAGAGCATATGTCAAAGGAGCAAAATTAGGAATAGAAGCTGCTAAAATTGTGGAGAAGATTCTCTTTAAAAGTTTATATGTTACTATTGATTATACAATTTTAGGAACAGTACAAAATGACTTATTAAAAAATAATTTTATAATTAAAAACATTGATTATACTGACAAAGTTATATTGAATGTATATGTCCCATTTGTGGATAAAGAAAAGTTTGTAAAATACATTGTGGATTTGACAAACTCAAGGTCAGTTGTGAAAGAGGGTGGAGATATATATCTATATAAAAAAGATGATAAATATTTAGAATAAACAATTTGTACCTTGTATATAAATTTAATAAAATCAATTTGAATTGCCAAAATTTTTTCGGAGGTGCTTCAAATGAGCTATTATAAAGTGTTAATTTCATGTGGACATGTAGGCAATTCAAAAGAAATAACTATTGCAAGGTACTTTAAAGCAAAAAATATAATTGAAGCATTCGAGAGTGGCAACAGAATGCCAAGAGCCAAAAGAAAACATTCTTACACATCGGTTTTGCTTGTGAAGCCAATTGATGAAACGTCTTATATAGACGGTAAATTTCAAGAGAGGACAAATAGCTATCTTACGATTAATTTAGGATAAACAGGAAGGTGATAGAATGGATTATGTTGAAGAGGCATTGAAAAGAAAGGTTTGGGCTGTTGTAGGAGCAACAGACAGAAAAAATAAATTTGGATACAAGATATACAAAAATTTAAAACTTGAAGGATATACTGTATATCCTGTTAATCCCAATTATGAAACTGTAGACGGCGATTTATGCTATGAATCATTATCGAAATTGCCTGTAGTTCCAGAAGTTGTTGACATGGTTGTATCACCTAAAATAGGTGATGCATTTGTGGAGGAAGCATCAAAGTTAGGTGTTGATATTATATGGTTCCAGCCAGGGGCAGAAAGTGATGAATTGATTGAAAAAGCCAATAATCTAGGACTAAATGTTGTCTATAATACATGTGTTATGATGGAAACAGATAGACGAAAATAATCAAGTCTCACCTCTTCCATCGCCTTTAACATCATTTGTAACATAGTAATTCTCACAAATTTCTGTGTTTAATTTACTTCTTTTGAATTTTTTGTTTGTTTTTTTTATTTTGTATTTTTTCATTTTTACTTTCACCTATCTTTTGCTTAGATATTATTTCATAAATTCCCATGAGAAATAAGAATATAGCGAACATTTTTTTCAAAAAGTATGAATCTATATAAATAGATATATACGAGCCGATGAAACTTCCAATCAAACCGCTTATTATGATATAAAAAATTATATTTGTCATTATGTTTTTTTGCTTCAAATGATATAAAAGTGCGATGGAGGCAGTTGGGATAAACGATAGCAAGTTTATGCTTTGAGCGAGATGTTGTTCAACGCTAGCAAATATTGTCAAACCTGGAATCAATATTGTCCCACCGCCTATGCCCATGCCGCCGATAATTCCTGCTAGAATTCCTATTATAAATAATTTCATTGTGACGATCCTTTCACATGCTTTATTTAATAATCCATATTCTTATTGAAGCGATTATCATTATTATTCCAAATAATTTTCTCAAATATTTTATTGGAACTTTGTTCAAAAGAAATGCCCCCAACAATCCTCCTATAACACTGCCTAAAGTAACATTTAATGTTGTAGGAAAATTAAATATACCATTTTTTATGTATATTATAGAACTCAATACTGTAAGTGGCAATATTATGGATATTGCGGTAGCATGTGCTTTATGGTCTTCTATTCCCAGCAAGAAAACCATAAAAGGCACAATAATTGTACCACCGCCGGCTCCAAATAATCCGTTTAAGATTCCTGTAACAAAACCGATTATTAGCAATTTTATTCGATTAGCCATTTTATCACCTAAAAAACTATTTATAATATATTCTTGTATCAATTGACATAAGATATGTATAGGTTTAAAATTTTTATGTGAGATTAGAAAATATTATAGAAAAGTTGTATGGTATCATTATGAAAATTAAAAATTTTACTTATGGGATGTTTTTTGATAAAATATTTTTGGCACTAAGTAAAGGAGGTTTTTTATGTCTGGACATTCAAAATGGGCTAATATAAAGCACAAAAAAGAAAAGATGGATGCACAGAAGGGTAAAATATTTACAAAGCTTACTAAAGACATAATAATGGCTGCTAAGGAAGGCGGAGATCCGGAGACAAACAGTAAATTAAGAGATGCTATAGAAAAAGCAAAAGCTAATAATCTTCCTAATGATAATATACAAAGAGCAATCAAGAAGGGTACTGGAGAATTAAGTGGTGGCAATCTTGAAGAGGTTGTTTATGAAGGATATGGTCCGGCTGGTTCTGCGATAATAGTTGAAGCTTTAACAGATAATAAAAATAGAACTGCTGGCGATATAAGACACATATTTGATAGGAGCGGTGGAAGCCTCGGTTCTTCTGGTTGTGTTGCTTGGATGTTTGATAAAAAAGGCCTTATAACCATTGAAAAAAGTGAAAACATTGATGAGGATGAGTTAGCTATGCTTGTTATAGATGCGGGTGCCGATGATTTCTCTTCTGATGGTGATGAATATGAGATATTGACAGATCCTTCTAATTTTCAGGCAGTTAAAGATGCTATAAAAAGTGCTGGTTATGAGATGTCATCTGCTGATATAACTATGATACCTCAGAACACAGTAAAGCTTTCTGACAGCGATTATGAAAAATTTGAAAAATTCATTGAAAAGCTTGAAGAAAATGATGATGTACAGGAAATATACCATAATGTAGATGTGCCAGATGAAGAGGAAAAGGAATAGAAGAAATGACTACATTTCTTCTATTTCCTTTTTTTCATTTTCCGTCAGTATTTTTTCCAAATCTAAGTTTATAATTAAACGATCGTCATAACTTACGACAGATTCAATGTATTCTTTTCCGATTCCTGCTATTATGTCGGGTGCTTCTTTTATAGAGCCGTTTTCAACGTGTAGCACTTCTGTTACAGAATCTACAATGAAGCCAACAGACTTTTCATTGATTTTGATTATTATTATTCTAGTGTCATCATCGTAATTAGTCAATTTCAACTTTAACCTCTTTTTAAGGTCTATAATAGGAATGACAGTACCTCTTAAATTGATTATACCTTCTACGAAACTTGGTACATCAGGTACTTTTGTTATAGTTTGCATTCTTATTATTTCTAGAACATCCATTATGTCGACGCAAAATTCTTCGTCGTTTAATTTAAATATAACTATTTGATTTAGCATAATAAACCATCTCCTCTCGAATGATATTATTCGATACAATTTTACAAAATCCTTCAAAAATTTTTATGTATAAAAAAATTTTTATTGGTTATAATTACAAAAAAGTGGAAGTAGCTAAAATACAAAAGGTAGGTTGTTATATTATGAAATTTCGTGGAAAGAGAACTATATCTATTATACTGATTTTTATAATAATAATCTTTTTGGCTGGATACCTATACTATATTAAATTTTATAATCGCCCTTCAAAAATACCGCAGTATACAAAGTCAAGCGTTAATAGTGTGATGTCAAAAGATTCTATAAGACCAAGTGGCAAATTGATTTTTGAAACTTTATATAAGGGGAATGGCGATCTTACAAGAGAAGAGCAAAAAATCGGGGCTTCACTTTATGGAAAGAGCAAAGAAGATATAGCGAAGATTTATAGCGGCTGGAGTATAAAAGAATTTAGAAATGACAGGATCGTTTTATATAGAGAAAAAAATGGTTTTCCATCGGATTATTATATAATCTCAAGTTCGGACGGATATGTGTCATTATTTAAAAGCGATGGCAATGGAGGTCGTTCTTTAGTTGAAAAAACTGATATCTCCGTAAATAATTTAAATCCAAATGATAAAGAAAGGATTTTAAATAATATAGTAGTAAAAGACATTGATGAAGCATATTCGATACTTGCAAACTTAAGCAGTTAAACTCCCTAAAATTTAGGGAGTTTTTTCTTGTCTATGTATAAGATAGATGTTAAAATATTATACGAGGAGGACTTTTAGATGAGGATTATTGGGATAGACCCCGGAATAGCGATTATGGGCTATGGAATAATTGATGATGATTGCGGTAAATTTAAAGTTTTAGAGTACGGTGCAATTACAACGCGTGTGGGTATAAAAAAAAGCATAAGACTTAAAGACATATACGATGGTACGATATTATTGATTGAGAAGTATAGACCTGATGTTATGGCTATTGAAGAACTTTTTTTTAATAAAAATGCTAAGACTGTTATTACTATAGGCGAGTCTAGAGGAGTTGCCATCTTGGCTGCGGTTAATTGCGGAATAGATGTTTTTGAATATACGCCTCTACAAGTGAAACAGTCTGTTGTAGGGTATGGGAGGGCGGAAAAAAAACAGGTTCAGAATATGGTTAAAGCTATATTAGGCTTAAATGAGATACCAAAACCTGATGACGTGGCTGATGCATTGGCGGTGGCCCTTTGTCACTGCAATAGCAATATTATGAATATGAAATTGGGGTCATTAAAATGATAGATTATATAAAAGGTGCCATTGTAGAAAGAGGTATTGATTATGTTGTTGTTGAGACGCTGGGTATAGGATTTAAAATAATCGTGCCAACAAGTACGTTGAGAGAATTGCCAAATACAAACGATATAATAAAACTTTATACATATTTGCATGTAAAAGAGGATGGATTTCAATTTTATGGCTTTTTGACAATAAATGAGATGGAAATTTTTAAAAAATTGATTGCTGTAAATGGGGTAGGACCAAAGGCAGCAGTTTCAATTTTATCTACAATTTCGATTGATAATTTTTATAATGCCATAAAAAATGGTGACTCAAAGATTATAGAGAAATCTCCAGGTATTGGCAAGAAAACAGCTCAAAGGATAATACTGGAACTTAAAGACAAATTATTTATTAACAACGCAGAAGCAGTTAAAATTGATGATGCATCAGAAGATGTTTTAAATGCACTTTTATCTCTTGGTTATACCAGACAAGAATCGATATCAGCATTATACGGGATAGATTGTACTAATACTGAAAATGCCTTGAGAGAGGCATTGAAAAAGCTTATGAAATAAGGTGATTGTATGGAGGACAGAATTTTAACACAAAATTTTACACCAGAAGATGCCTCCGAGTATTCTTTAAGGCCTAAAAGGTTGTCTGAGTACATAGGTCAAACAAAGATAAAAGAGGAATTAAAAATTTATATAGAAGCAGCGAAAATGCGAAATGAGCCTCTTGATCATGTGCTGCTTTTTGGACCACCGGGTCTGGGTAAGACAACTCTTGCGAATATCATTTCAAATGAAATGGGTGTTGGCATAAGGATAACTTCTGGACCGGCAATAGAACGGGCCGGAGATTTAGCAGCAATACTTACTAATCTGCAGGAGAATGACATTCTTTTTATAGACGAAATACACAGATTAAATAGAAGTGTGGAAGAGATATTATATCCTGCCATGGAGGACTTTGAATTAGATATAATTATAGGAAAGGGACCGAGCGCTAGATCTTTAAGGCTTAACTTGCCGCATTTTACGCTTATAGGGGCAACGACTAGAGCGGGATTAATGACGTCTCCACTGAGGGATAGGTTTGGAGTTATTATGAGGCTAGAATTTTATTCTGTCAATGATTTAAGTGAAATAATAAAGAGGTCGTCTGCTATACTAAATATAGGTATAAATGATGAAGCTGCATATGAATTGGGACGGCGTTCTAGAGGGACGCCTAGGATAGCAAATAGACTTTTAAAAAGAGTGAGAGATTTTGCACAAGTAAAAGGTAATGGCTTTATAGATTTTGAAACTGCCAAAGATGCTCTTGATATGTTGGGCGTTGATGATATGGGTCTTGAGCACATCGATAGAAAAATGCTAAAGTCTATTATAGAAAAGTTTTCAGGCGGTCCTGTAGGGATAGACACTATTGCTGCATCAATAGGTGAAGAAAGTGAAACAATAGAAGATGTTTATGAACCGTATTTAATGCAGATTGGTTTTTTGAACAGAACTCCTAGAGGTAGGATAGCAACAAAATTAGCATATGAATATTTAAACTACAGTATTCCTGAATGAGGGGTAGATATGTTTCAAGAATTTGGAAAAGTTTTAATCAGCATTGGTGTAATTTTGGTTATAGTAGGTATAATTTTGTTGTTGGGAGGAAAATTTGGGATTGGTCATTTGCCTGGTGATATTATTCTAAAAAGAGGCAATTTTACTTTTTACTTTCCGTTGATGACATCTATTATAATTAGTCTGCTTTTAACGATTATATTGTGGTTTTTTAGAAAATAAAAATGTAAAGGGGTATTTGATGTGAGGTCGAAAAAGTATGTAGCTGTCTTTTTATTGTTTTTACTTATTTTAACCAGTACGTTAAGCTACGTTAATGCCAGCATTGACATGCCAAGTTTAGTGAAGATTGGGCTTTTTTATGGCTCAAGTTCTTTGCCATCTTATTCGTTATCTTCTGTAAGTGGCTTTAAATTAGGCGCAAATGACAATTCTGGAAATATCAGATACATATATAACATAGCTTCAAGCAGTGTTCAAGTGATGAAAGATGACAATTTTTATCTTCAAGAGGGAAACTTCCAGGATCAAGCAACTGCAGAAAGTGAACAATCAAAAATAAGTACAAGCATTCCAAATTCGATTGTTGGATATGACAGTGGTTTCCATATTTACATTGGTCCTTATTCAAACCAATCTGACGCAAATTCGGCAATGAAAAGTTTAATAGCGAAATTTCCGGATATAAAGATAGTATCCCCAAATAAAAATATAGTGATTGCTGTGAATGGTAAAATTGTGTTTTTGTATGCTGAAAGCAATACGTTTTATCTTATGAACTTAACTGGTGATAGCCCAATTTCTATTAATGGTAAAAGGTACAGGGGATATTTTGAATTTATAAGGCAGCAAGGAAGCGATATGACTGCAATAAATGTACTGCCGTTGGAAGAATATTTATATGGTGTTGTTCCAGCGGAAATGCCTGCTTCTTGGAATATAGAAGCATTAAAAGCGCAAGCTGTGGCAGCGAGAACTTATGCTGTCTATAATTTAGGGAAGTATAGTAAGTATGGATTTGATTTAACAAATGATATAAATTGTCAGGCTTATAATGGATTTGACGGAGAGAATCCTAACTCAACTAAAGCTGTTAATGATACAAAAGGTGTAATTGCAGTTTATGATGGAAAGCCGATAGAAGCGATATTCCATTCTCACAGCGGAGGTTATACGGAAGATAGTGAAAATGTCTATTCAAATAGTGTTCCTTATTTAAGAGGTGTTGAGGATAAATATGTATTTGGCTATAACGAGTCCCTTGATAATTGGTCGGTAAATGTCACGACAGATTCTATTGAACAAAAATTGAAAAGCCGCGGAGTTGATATAGGACATGTAATCAATGTTAAGGTAACTGATAAAAGTTGGACAGGCAGAGCCATACAAGTAACAATTTATGGGGATAAAGGGAATTATATTTTGAACAAAAACGATATAAGAAGCTTTTTTAATTTGAAAAGTACGATGATAACAATAAGCAGCAATGGTGTAAACAGTGATAGTGAAGCGTACATATTATCACAGCAAGGTGTTGTAAAAAAATCTTTACCTAATTTAAGTGTTATATCTGCTAATGGATTGAAAACTGTTGGCAGTGGTGATATATATGTTTTGGGTCGAAGTGGCACAGCCAAGATAAGCGGACAAAAGGTTCCATCTGCGTCATATACAATAAATGGAAGCGGTTTTGGACATGGGGTTGGGTTAAGTCAATATGGAGCTCGCGGAATGGCAGATCATGGGTATAATTATATTGATATATTAAAATACTACTATAAAGGTATTGACGTTTATGATACAATTAATAACAAGGCTTTATAAATAATACAGTAATATTTGGAGGCACAAATATGAATTTACATGAATTTTATTATGATTTACCTGAAGAGCTTATTGCACAGGAGCCGTTAAAAAACCGAGACGAGTCAAGATTGATGATTTTAAATAGGTTAACAGGTGAGATAAAACATGATATTTTTAAAAATATAATAAGTTATTTAAATCCGAATGATGTATTGGTTTTGAATGACACAAAGGTAATACCAGCAAGGTTAATAGGTGTTAGAGAAGATACAGGTGGCAAGATTGAATTTGTCCTTTTGAAAAGGCTAAGCAGTGACGAATGGGAGATATTAGTTAAGCCAGGAAGAAGAGCTAAAATAGGTTCAAAGTTCATTTTCGGCAATGGGGAGTTAAAAGCAGAAGTTATTTCAAACACAGATGTAGGCGGAAGAATTGTTAGATTTAGCTATGAAGGTATTTTTGAAGAAGTACTTGATAAATTAGGTGAAATGCCTGTACCACCGTATATTAAGAAAAAATTAGAAGATAAAAATATGTATCAGACGGTTTATGCAAAACATGAAGGTTCGGCTGCTGCGCCTACAGCAGGTTTACATTTTACAAATAAGCTTTTAGATGACATAAGAAAATATGGCGTAAAAACGGTATTTGTAACTCTTCATGTGGGACTTGGAACTTTTAGACCTGTTAAAGAAGAGGTAATAGAAAAGCATAAAATGCATTCCGAATTTTATACTGTTACAGAAGAAGCAGCACAGGCGATTAACACCGCCAGAGAAAGCGGTGGAAGGATTATCTCAGTTGGGACAACATCTACAAGGACTCTTGAAACAGTAGCTGATGAAAATGGAATTATTCATGCTGGTAGTGGATGGACTGACATATTTATATATCCAGGATATAAGTATAAAGCCATAGATGGTATTATAACTAATTTTCATTTGCCGGAATCGACATTGATTATGATGATATCTGCTTTTGCAGGCAAGGAAAATGTCATGAATGCATATAAAACAGCTATAGACAATAAATATAGATTTTATAGTTTTGGTGATGCAATGCTAATCATTTAAAAATGGGAGGATATAATGACAGCGATAAAATATGACTTGATAAAGAAGGAAAAAATGACAAAAGCAAGGCTGGGGGTCTTACATACTCCACACGGTGACATAGAAACACCTGTATTTATGCCTGTAGGAACACAAGCAACAGTAAAAACCATGACACCGGAAGAACTTAAAGAGATAGGTGCCAGAATAATACTAAGCAATACATATCATCTTTATTTGAGGCCAGGTCATGAAGTTATAAAAAAAGCTGGTGGACTGCATAAATTTATGAATTGGGACAGAGCGATATTGACTGACAGCGGTGGATTTCAGGTATTTAGCTTGGGACCACTAAGAAAGATTACAGAAGATGGAGTGGAATTTCGTTCACATTTAGATGGGTCAAGACATTTTTTGACTCCTGAAAAAGTCATAGAGATTGAAAATGCATTAGGCGCGGACATAATCATGTCATTTGATGAATGTGCGCCTTATCCGGCTGATTACGACTATGTTAAAAACTCAATGGAGATGACTTTAAGATGGGCAAAAAGAGGAAAAGAAGCACACAAAAATATTGACAAACAAGCTCTTTTCGGAATTGTTCAAGGTGGTACATATGATGATCTAAGAAGAGAATGTGCAAATAGATTAGTTGACATGGATTTTCCGGGATATTCAATTGGGGGGCTAAGTGTTGGCGAAGAAAAAGAATTGATGTATCATGTAGTTGATTATACGACAGATTTATTGCCGCAGGATAAACCCAGATATTTGATGGGAGTGGGAAGTCCCGATGATTTGATAGAAGGTGTCATAAGAGGAGTTGATATGTTTGATTGTGTTTTACCTACGCGGATAGCGAGAAATGGCACTGTATTGACTAGCAGTGGCAGGCTTATAGTAAGAGATGCGCCACATGCAGAGGAATTTATTCCATTGGATAGTGAATGTGATTGCTATACATGTAAGAATTTTTCAAGGGCATACATCAGACATTTGTTTAAAGCTAACGAAATTTTAGCGGCGAGGCTTGCGACAATACATAATTTAAGATTTTTGACAAAACTAATGGAAGACATTAGGGAGGCAATTAAGCAAGACAAGCTGCTTGAATTTAAATCACAGTTTTATAAAAAATATGAATATAAGGAGGAATAAAATGAACGCTCAGACGATTTATTTGATTGGCGAAATTGTAATTTTTATGGCAATTTTTTACTTTCTACTAATATTGCCACAGCAGAGAAGGGAAAAGAAAGAGAAAGCGATGATTGATGCATTGAAACCTGGAGATGAAATTTTGACAAAAAGCGGTATATTCGGCAGGATATTAAACATAAAAGATGATGCAATTACGATTGAAGTCGGTGCTGACAAGGTTAAACTGAAGATAGCTAAATGGTCAGTTGGAAAAGTTTTAAACTCTCAAAGTGAAAATAAATAAACAAAAATGCGGGTAACCGCATTTTTTTTATGGGATTAAATGAAAATGTAATATTGTTTTCTTTAACTGCATAAAATTTATTGATGAATAAGAGGGAGGTGCCATACTTGAAGGGCAAAGTTCAAAATTATGATAATAGAATATTAAATATACCTGGCATAATCATAGGGCTATTGGTAAGTTATATAATTACGCTGGCATTTTTCATTGTGTATGCATTAATATTGACGTACACACCCCTTTCAGAATTAACACTTCCTACACTTACAATGCTGATAACGATAATTGGCATAGTTTTGGCTGGTGCAATAGCTGCACGTCATACAAGAAGCAAAGGATGGCTAAATGGTGGATTGGCTGGTCTTCTATATGTTCTGATAATGTTATTTCTAGGTACCTATTTTTTAAAAGAAGTAGGATTAACTTCAGACATAGCTTTAAAGCTCTTATGGGGAATTATCTTAGGTGCTATTGGAGGTATGATAGGCATTAATCTTTAACTTTTATTGTCACAAATTATATGATATAATCAATTAGGAAGAGGAGGTATGAAAATGAGACATATTGTAACAATCAATAGAACATCATTAAAAGATAGCCTTAAAAAGCCTGGTTGCGGTGAATGTCAGGCATCATGCCAGTCTGCATGTAAAACGTCGTGCACTGTTGCAAATCAGGAGTGCCAAAATTAATTTTACATAGGCTGATGGCAGTAATATTTTATTACTGCCATTTAAAATGTATAGGAGGTTAAAATGTATAGTCAGATACATAAATATAAACAACTTGGAATGAATATCGTAGTTGATCCAGTAAGCGGATCAATTCATGTTGTGGATGATTTGACGTATGAAATATTAGACTTGTACACTGAAAATGATTTTAATACTATAGTTAGTTTGCTTAAAAATAAATATTCTGAAGATGAAATTAAAGATGCATATGAAGAAATAGAATCTCTACGAAATAAAGGACTTCTTTATTCTGAAGATGTGTACAAGGATTTAGATATAAACAGGACGGATTCTGTTATAAAAGCTATTTGTCTGAATGTGGCACATGATTGCAATTTAAGATGTAGCTATTGTTTTGCATCGACAGGCGATTTTAAAGGCGGCAGGAAACTGATGTCGTATGAAGTTGGAAAGAAAGCGATAGATTTCTTAATTAAAAATTCAGGCAATAGAAAGATTGTGGAGGTAGACTTTTTTGGCGGAGAGCCACTTATGAACTTTGAAGTTGTAAAAAAGATAGTTGAGTACGGAAGAGAAGAAGCTAAAAAACATGGAAAAACCATTAAATATACAATCACGACAAACGGAGTATTGCTTGATGATGAAAAGGTATCATATATAAATGAGAATTTTTCTAATGTAGTGTTGAGCCTTGATGGCAGAAAAGAGATAAATGACGGAATGAGAAAAAGGATTGATGGTAGTGGCTCATATGATGTAATAGCCCCAAAGATTAAGAATTTTGTTTCAAAAAGAGGCAATAAAGAACATTATGTTAGAGGAACCTTTACAGCAAAAAACTTAGATTTTACTAATGATGTTTTGCACTTGGCTGACATGGGTATAAAGGAGATATCTGTAGAGCCAGTGGTAGAAAAGGAAGATACAGATTATTCCATAAAAAAAGAACACATGGAAAGAATTTTAAAAGAGTATGATAGACTTACAGAAGAATATATAAAAAGGATTGATGAAGGAAGGCCATTTTCTTTTTATCATTTTAAAATCAGCTTAGATAATGGTCCTTGTATAAAGAAAAGGCTTCAGGGTTGCGGAGCTGGATTTGAATACGCAGCAATAACGCCAGATGGTGAAATATATCCATGCCATCAATTTGTAGGTAATGAATTATATAAATTGGGAAGCGTAGATAGCGGAATTGAAAATACACAATTGCAAAGCCAATTTATGAAAAGCGACATATATAAGAGAAAAGATTGCAGCGAGTGTTGGGCGAGATTTTATTGCAGCGGTGGTTGTTTTGCCAATAATTATAATATGAATGGTGATATAAATAAACCGTATGAACTGTCATGCGAAATGCAGAAAAAGAGATTTGAATGTGCTATAGCTATAAAAACATATGAAATACTGAGGAGGAAATGACGTTGATTAAAGGATTTGAAAAATATTTTCCAATAATTGATAATAGTGCACTTATAGCAGATTCTGCAGCTATAATTGGAAGAGTAAAAATAGATAAGAATGTAAACATATGGTATGGAGCTGTTATAAGAGGTGATATAGACGAAATAACGATTGGAGAAGGTACTAACATTCAAGATAATTGTATAGTACATGTTACAGAAGGTCATCCATGCATAATAGGCAAACATTGTACAATTGGACACAGTGCGATAATTCATTCAGCAAAAATTGGCGATAATGTATTGATAGGTATGGGAGCAATCATTTTGGACGATGCAGTTATTGAAGATAACTGCATCATTGGTGCAGGTGCTCTTGTAACTGGTGGCAAGGTGATAAAAGAAGGTTCTATGGCATTTGGCAATCCTGCAAAATTTGTACGCTATTTAAATGATGATGAGATAAACAGTCTTGACTTATCGTATCGTCATTATATAGAGATAGCAAAATCACATTTTAAAAGATTAAATAATTGACCGTTTACAATAAAAGTAATATAATAAAACTTAGCGAACAAAAGAAAGGGGATTATGATGAGATCGAGAGGATTGGCAAAATTTTTATCAGTGATCGTGCTTGCCGCAATAATAGCTTATATTGCTTTTTTTGGTATTAACGCTGGAAATTATTCAATTAAGCCTGTTCAAGAAAGCATTAGATTAGGATTAGATTTGCAGGGCGGTGTTTATGTATTAGAACAGGCAGAAGGAAAAGTAACACAAGATGCAATGACAAGAGCAATCTCTATAATTAGGAACAGGGTGGACTCTCTAGGTGTTTCACAGCCGCTTATAGTTCAGCAGGGACCAAATAGGATAAGGATAGAGATACCGGGTGTAAATGATCCAGACCAAGTTATTTCATTTTTAGGTCAGACGGCTCAGCTTAAATTCGTAGGTCCGGATGGTAAGGTAATATTAACAGGTGCGGATGTTAAAAACTCGAAGGCAGTCTATCAAACGGACCAGACTGGTGTACAGCAGCCTGTTGTCACTCTGGAATTAAATAGCAAGGGTGCGAAGGCTTTTGCTGATGCAACTGGGAAATTTGTAGGTAAGCAAATCGCAATAGTTCTCGACAATAAGACAATATCTGCACCAGTAGTACAAGAACAAATTACTGGTGGTGAGGCAGTTATTAATGGTATGAAAGATTTTACTGAAGCCAAAAATTTAGCGAATCTAATAAGAGGTGGTGCACTTCCAGTTACATTAAAGCAGGTTGAATACAGTTCTGTTGGAGCAACACTAGGACCTAGTGCATTAAAGGCTAGTGAAGAAGCTGGATTGTATGGACTAGTAATAGTTTTGCTGTTTATGATTGCATTCTATAGATTACCGGGATTGATAGCAGATATTGCTTTAGGCATATATATACTCATAAACTTTATTGTGTATGCTTTATTGCACGTCACTTTGGACTTGCCAGGTATAGCTGGTATGCTTTTGTCAATAGGCATGGCTGTTGATGCCAATATAATCATATTTGAGAGAATGAAAGAAGAATTAAGGGCGGGAAAATCTATAAGAGCTTCCTTAGATGCCGGATTTAAAAAAGCATTTGTTGCAGTATTTGATTCAAACATTACAACGCTAATAGCTGCATTTGTCTTGTTTTTCATGGGTGCAGGAACGGTAAAAGGATTTGCTTTAACACTTATAATAGGTGTTATTTCCAGTATGTTCACAGCAATTACTGTTTCTAGATTCTTGTTAAAATCAGTTGTTGATACAGAATTTACGAAAAACATAAGAGTATACGGTGCATAAGGAGGCGAATGTGATGAGATTGAATAATATAAAGTGGAACATAGATGTTATAGGAAAGACGAAAGTATGGTTCACCATATCGGGTATAATAATCCTTGCAGGGCTTATTGCTTTATTTACAATGGGATTTAATTGGGGACTTGACTTTACTGGCGGTACGGTTGCTGAATTCAATATGCACAGAACAGTAACGACCACCATAAATAATGAGATTACAAATATATTAAAAAATAATGGCGTTAAAGAATCGCAGGTAAAGGCTATAGGTCCCAATAATACTCATGTATCAATTACGACGCCTAGCCTTGACGATAAAACTAGGACTGCAGTTATAAATGCTCTGAAGTCAAAGTATAAATTATCTGATAAAGATTTGGTATCTTCACAAAATGTTAGCGCATCTATCGGAAAAGAAATGCAGTTTGGTACATTGCTGGCTTGTGCAGTTGCTGCTCTTTTGATGCTTATATATATCGGATTTAGATTTAATTTTGAGATGGGGGCGGCGGCTGTATTAGCTTTGATACACGACATTTTAATAATGATTTCTGCTTACGCACTACTTAGAATTGTTGTTGATACTCCATTTGTTGCTGCAATACTTACGGTTTTTGGTTATTCTATCAATGATACGATTGTAATTTTTGACAGAATAAGGGATAATATAAAATTGATGAGAAAGTCAAGCTATAAAGAAATAGCAAATGTCAGCGTAAATGAAACGATGACCCGTTCCATAAATACAGTAATGACGGTTTTGCTAATGCTTATACTTATGTACTTCTTCGGACCAGCGTCTATAAAGAGCTTTGCTTTGCCTCTTTTAGTTGGTATTACTAGCGGTGCATATTCATCAATATTTATTGCTAGTCCGCTTTGGGTTATATTTAAAGATAGAGAAGGAAAAAATAGAGTAGGAAACAAGGTAGGAAATAAACCTCAAAAGGCATGATAGGAGGTGATTGCATGCTTAAAGAGATGTTTCTTGCAGGTCTCGGTGCTGTTTCTCTGACGAAAGATAAATTGGAGGAGATAGCTCAAGAGCTTATAAAGCGTGGCGAATTGACAGCAGAAGACAAAAATAATTTTATTAACAATGCTTTAAGTTCAGTAAACAAGCAAAAACAGATTATTAAAGACAAAGCTTACGAAAACTTTCAGCAGTTAGCAAAGGAAGCAAATCTAGTGACTAGGGATGAATTCAACTTATTGCTTGAAAGAGTGGCTGAACTAGAAAGTAAATTAAACCAGGTTAATATAAACAATCAAAACCTGTAAATCTCATTATTAGTGGCATAATACTGTTAGGTATATTGCCGCTATATTTTTATTGAGGTGTAAAGATGAAATTACTTAGCATTTTTTCAAGTAGAAAATACATAAAAAGGTACAAAGAGATATTAAAAGTGCTTACAAAGAATGGATTTGGCTTTATTTCTGAAGTTTTGTCCAAAAAGAAGAGCATACCATTTGTGTATATCAGAAAAAATGACGTGCCTGTAGCTTTATCAGAGCGAATTCGCATTACGCTGGAAGAGCTGGGTCCAACGTTTGTAAAGATGGGTCAACTACTAAGCACCAGGCCTGATCTGCTTCCAAATGATATAATTGTTGAGTTATCAAAACTTCAAGACAATGTTCCTCCAATTGAATTTGAAACAATTAAAAAAATAATCGAAGAAGAGCTTAAAGATGACGTTTCAAATTTATTTATATGCTTTGATGAAAAACCGATCGCATCAGCGTCAATCGGGCAAGTTTATAAAGCACGAACAAGAGAAGGCTACGATGTGGTGGTTAAAGTTCAAAGGCCGGGTATATATGATAAAATAACCAGCGACATAATTATTTTAAAGACTATAGCCAAAATCTTGAATGAGAGGCTTACCGACTCACCGATCGATTTTGTAGATGTAGTAAATGAGTTGTCCGAATCGTTATTAAATGAATTAGATTATACCTTAGAAGGCAACAATGCTGACAAATTTAGAGAAAATTTTATTAATGAAACATATGTGTACATACCGAAGATATATTGGGAGTATACGACTAAAAAAGTCCTTACAATGGAATACATAGATGGAATTAGTGTAAAGAATAAACATAAATTGATTGAAAATGGATTCGATCTAAAGAAGATTGCTTATAACGGTGCGATGTCTATATTGATGCAAATATTTGAATTTGGGTTCTTCCATGGTGATCCGCATCCTGGAAATATCCTTATCAAATCAGACGGCAAGTTATCCTATATAGATTTTGGTATAGTAGGATATATAGACAGGTCAAATCGGCAAATGATAGTTGAGCTTTTTAAAGCTTTTATCGATAATGATACAGATGAAGTAGTTTCAATTTTGTCGGATATGGATGCGATTAGAGATGAGACTAATATCAAACATTTGAAGTATGATTTAAGCGGTATTATCAATTACTTCTATAATACACCGCTAAAAAACATAAACATAAGTGATTCGGCTAAAAAGATATCGTCTATCATCTATAAGTACAAGTTAATGATGCCAGCCGAGTTTACATTGCTGTTAAAGTCATTAGCGACTATAGAAGGTGTCGGAAAGGAACTAGACCCTGACTTTAGTATTTCTGACATTGCAAGAGATTTTATTAGAAAAATTTATATGAGTAACTTTAATTTTGTAAAAACAATAAATGAAAATGCAAAAGATTTGCATAAAATATACGTTCATTTAAAGAAACTTCCATCAAAGCTTCATAGCATAATTTCTAAAATATTGAAAGACAACGTCAGGGTGAAATTGGATATTGAAGAAACAGAAAAAATGAAATATGATCTTAATTTAATGATAAATAAAATGATAATAAGCATAATAGCTGCATCTCTTATTATTGGATCATCCCTTATTATGTCATCAGATGGCGGATACATGATATATGGATACAATGCAGTTGGGTTAATAGGGTATTTAATATCATTCTTTTTATGCATGATGATTGTTTACAATATAATTTTTGTTGAGAAAAGGCGTAAATAATGTGTTTTGTGAGGTGACCTAAGTATATGGCTTACAACTGGGTATCGAAAAAAATTTTAAACGAGAATCTTGTAGAAAAAATAAAAATTAAATATAAATTAAAGGAGTACATAGCGCAGACTATTGTAAATAGAGGATATGATGATTTTAAAAAGGTGGATGAGTATTTAAACCCGGATCTAAATATGATGCATAGTCCTTTTTTACTAGACGGCATAGAAAAGGCGTCATCGGTCATAAAATATCATATTGAAAAGAACAATAAAATCACTATATATGGGGATTATGATGTTGACGGTATAACTGGTACGTCAATTTTATATAAAACTTTAAAGAAGTTAGGTGCTGATGTAAATTTTTATATACCAGATCGATTACAGGAAGGATACGGAATAAATTTAAATGCTATAGAAAAAATATACAACTTAGGCTCAAGTCTTATAATTACCGTTGACTGTGGTATTACTTCGGTAATAGAAGTTGAGCATGCGAAAAAATTAGGTATAGAAATTATTGTAACAGATCATCATCAAGTTCCAGATGTCTTGCCAGATGCTACTTGCGTAATTAATCCACATATTAAAAATTGTACATATCCATACAGAGAATTATCTGGCGTAGGTGTTGCTTTTAAATTGTGTTTAGCACTTATAGGAGATGATGCATTGGATTATTTGGACATTGTCGCTTTAGGAACTGTAGCAGACATCGTGCCACTAACAGGAGAGAACCGTATAATTGTAAAAGAAGGATTAAAAGTAATGAAAAATAGTAAAAACAAGGGACTTAAGGCGTTAATAAATGTATCAGGGCTAAATAATAAAGATATAAATACATATCATGTTGGTTTTGTCTTAGCTCCTAGATTAAATGCTGCAGGGAGACTTGAAAGCGCAGTGTCATGCGTAAATTTATTGACAACTGATGATGACATTGAAGCAAATAGAATCGCTGAATATTTAAACAGTGAAAATATAAAGAGGCAAGAACTCGAAAAAAAGATGCTAGATGAAGCGATTGTACAAGTTGAGACTAAGATAGATCTAGATAAAGAAAAATTCATTGTACTGTACAGTGAGGATTGGCATCCAGGTATTATTGGAATAGTTTCATCAAGGATTACAGAGAAGTACAATAGGCCGTCAATTCTTATAAGTATTTGCGGTGATACAGGAAAGGGGTCTGGAAGAAGCATAAAGGGGTTTAATATATATGATGCTATAAAGTACGCCGGTGATTGCCTCATTGGATTCGGTGGACATGAAATGGCTGCCGGTATAACTATAAAAAAAGATGAAATCGAAAGTTTTAAAGACAAACTGAATGAATATGCAGAAAGTAAATTAAATGACATCGACTTAATACCAACCATTGAAATAGAGACCTGCATAGAGAACGAGACGATAGATTTAGAAGGAGCAAATCAACTAAGTTTGTTGGAACCTTTTGGCAATAGCAATCCTATGCCAGCTTATATTATAAACCATTTGCACGTAAAACAAACTTACACTGTTGGAAATAACAAGCATTTACGAATAATTGCCCAAAAAAATGACATGTGTTATGACATTATTCTGTTTCACATGGGTAGTGAAGCTAATAAATTTAAAGAAGGATATATCATTGATATTGCCGGATACATCAATGTCAATGAGTGGAACGGTGATAAGAAAGTAGAGATAATTGCGAAAGATATTAAGATGAAAGAAAAAAATACGATTTTTTTTAGAAATTTACTAAATAATATAATGAATTTTAATGATTTTACCGCAGAAAGTCTAGATAATAAAAATTTTATTGATATGAGGGGAATTCAAGATAGACAATCTTATATTTTAAAAATGTTTAGAAGTAATGAGAGTGTTGCTGTAATAGTAAATACTCGATATCATTTAAATAAACTCATAAATTATCTTATTGTCCATGATTATCGTGATTTTAAATTAAGCAGCAAAGCGGTCAATGTAGAAAAAATGATTTTATGGAATTCAAATTATAAAGATGTTGACTATTTGCAATCTATATTTAAAAATATAATTTTTTATGATATACCATTTGATTCAAAAATGTTTTATAATATATTAGCAAACGACAAAAACAGTAAGATACACCTTTTATATGGAAAGGAAGACATCAAAGCTAATTTAAAAGACATTTTTGAGATTATACCGAGAAGGAGTGATTTTGCAAAGGTCTATATTAATATTAAAAAGAGTGGAAGTACGATTGTATTTAAAGATCAAGTATATGATTATTTTAAATTAAACTCAGTAAAAGTAATGCTATGTCTAAAAATTCTAAAAAACTTTGGATTGATTAAAATTGAAGAAAGTGATAATATTTTTGTGTTAAGAAGAAATAATATTGAGTCAAAAGTAGACATTAAAGATGATGAAATAATAAAAAAATTGGATTTGTCAAGGAAAAATTTTTTGAAGTTTGCTTTTCAAATATTGAAAACAAAAATTAAGGAGGAAACAGCATGACATTAGAAGATGTTAAGTCTCTTATAAGAGAAATACCGGATTTTCCCAGAGAAGGAATTGGATTTAAAGACATAACACCTGTACTAAAAGATAAGGAAGCATTTTTATTTTCAATTGATATGTTAGCAGATGCAATAAAAGACAGAAATATTGATTTAATTGCAGGACCAGAAGCAAGGGGTTTTTTATTTGGAGCACCTTTGGCATACAAAGTTGGGGTTGGATTTGTACCTGTAAGAAAACCAGGAAAATTGCCTGCTGAGACGATTAACTACGAATATGAACTTGAGTACGGAATGGATTCATTAGAAATACACAAGGATGCTATAGAAAAGGGCCAGAGAGTTATAATTGTTGATGATTTGCTTGCTACTGGTGGCACAATATTTGCTGCAGCGAAATTAATAGAGGAATTAGGCGGCATTGTTGATTGTATATTATTTTTAACGGAACTTACATTCTTGAATGGACGTAAAAAGCTTGAAGGCTATGATGTAATTTCATTAATAAAATTTTAAAATGTCTGTTTTTAAAGGTGATCTTATATAATGATTGAAAAAGTTATTAACAGGGTAAAAGAGTACGACAAATCTGAAAATGATATTAACTTAATATTAAAAGCCTATGACTATGCACTGAAAGCTCATGAAGGGCAGTACAGAAATTCTGGGGAGCCTTATATTGTCCATCCAGTAGAGGTTGCAATGATACTTGCTAATTTAGAGCTTGATGTTTCTACGATAGCCAGTGGGCTTCTTCATGATGTCATAGAGGATACGTCTATCACTTATGACGATATAAAGAATGAATTTGGACAAGAAATAGCAGATTTAGTTGACGGTGTAACAAAGCTGGGTATGATTGAATATAAATCAAAAGTGGAACAGCAAGCTGAAAACATGAGAAAAATGCTTATTGCAATGGCTAAAGATATAAGAGTGATAATGATAAAGCTTGCAGACCGTCTTCATAATATGCGTACGCTTAAATATTTAAGTGAAGAGAAACAAAAGGAAAAAGCACAAGAAACATTGGAAATATATGCGCCTATAGCTCATAGATTAGGTATGTCAATGATAAAGTGGGAGTTGGAGGATTTATCATTGAGATACCTTCACCCTGATGATTATTACAGTCTTGTTGAAAAGGTTGCAAAGAAAAGAAAAGAAAGGGAAGAATCGATAAAGGAACTTATCGATAAACTAAAAGAAAAGTTAAATGAGATCGGGATAAAAGCTGAAGTTGATGGAAGACCAAAACATTTTTACAGCATATACAAAAAAATGAAACAACAGAACAAGACTTTTGAGCAAATTTATGATTTAATGGCAGTAAGAGTAATAGTAAATACCGTAAAAGATTGTTATGGCACGCTTGGTGCGGTTCACACGTTGTGGAAGCCTATGCCGGGTAGATTTAAGGATTACATTGCTATGCCAAAACCTAATATGTATCAGTCGCTTCATACAACAGTAATTGGTCCTAAAGGTGAGCCATTTGAAATACAAATACGAACATGGGACATGCATAGAACTGCTGAATATGGCATAGCAGCACACTGGAAATATAAGGAAGGTAAATCTTACGAAGATGAATTTGATGCAAAACTTTCATGGCTTCGTCAGCTGTTGGAGTGGCAGAGGGAGCTTAAAGATGCAAAGGAATTCATGGAGACATTAAAGATAGATTTATTTACAGACGAGGTTTATGTCTTTACGCCTAAGGGTGATGTAATCAGTCTTCCGGCAGGTTCTACACCTGTTGATTTTGCTTACAGCATTCATACTGAAATAGGTCATAGGCTAAATGGTGCTAGAGTAAATGGAAAAATAGTGCCTATAGATTATGAGCTTAAAAATGGTGATATTGTAGAGATTCTGACGACTACTAATAGTGATAGAGGTCCTAGCAGAGATTGGCTTCAGATAGTAAAAAGCTCACAAGCAAAAAATAAGATACGGCAATGGTTTAAAAAAGAAAAACGAGAAGAAAATATAGAGCGGGGAGAAGAGATATTTTATAGAGAACTGAAAAGGCATGGAATACAGCAATCACAATTAAAAGGGGATATAATGGAATCTGTATTAAGAAAACTTAACATGCATTCAGAAGAAGATTTATTTGCCGCAATTGGATTTGGTGGACTTGCTTTAAATCAAATAATACCACGCATTAAAGAAGAACTCAAACAAATAGAAAGTGAAGATAAAAAACAAAGCACACCAATTGTTGAGATAAAAAAGAAGCCTAAAATTGGTGGTATGGGCGTTATCGTCAAAGGCGAAGACAATGTCATGGTTAGATTTTCAAAATGCTGTTCACCAGTTCCAGGTGATGAAATAGTAGGTTATGTCACAAAAGGTCGTGGAGTATCAATACACAGGAAAGATTGCCCTAATATAAAAGACTACGTGTATGACAAAAATAGGATAGTTGAAGTTGAATGGGATCAAGGCAAAAATATTGCATATCAAGCTGATATTCAGATCATGGCAAATGACAGATATGGACTTTTAACTGACGTGACGAGTATTCTTGCTGACATAAAGATATCAGTTAGAGCAGTTAATGCCAGAACCACAAAAGATAATGTGGCTATAATAAATTTAACTTTGGAGATCACATCAAGAGATCAGCTTGAGAAGATTATGAATAAGTTAAAAGCTCTCGATGGTGTTACAGATGTGTACAGAATAAGTGCATAAAATTTATATTTAAGAATAAAACATTACGTTATTGGAGGAATAAGAGTGAGAGCTGTTGTACAAAGAGTTTTACATGGAAAGGTTACTGTTGAAAATACAATAGTGGGAGAAATAACACAAGGACTTGTTGTTTTGGCGGGTGTTTCGATAGATGATACGATAGAAGATGTAGATTATATTGCTGATAAAATAGCAAATTTACGGATTTTTGATGATAATGATGGGAAGATGAATTTTTCCATATTAGATATAGGCGGGGAAATTTTGCTTGTGTCACAGTTTACGCTTCTTGGCGATGTAAGAAAGGGAAGAAGGCCTAATTACATGAATGCTGCAAAGCCTAATGATGCACTACATTTATTTAATAAGTTGTGTGAAAAATTAAAAGATATGGGGCTTTCAGTTAAAACAGGTAAATTTGGTGCAATGATGCAAGTATCTTTGATAAATGATGGACCTGTAACTATACTCTTGGACTCGAAAAAAACATTTTGAGGAGAGAATACAATGGCAAACGACATTAATATTCAAAGATTTGTATTGGGGCCATTTCAATCTAATTGCTATGTCTTATCAATAAAAGATAGCAATGAATGTGTAATGGTAGACCCGGGGATACCGGCAAAAGAAATTGAAAATTATATAGAGAAAAATAATCTTAGCTTAAAATACATCTTAGTTACGCATGGGCATTTTGACCACATAGGTGGTGTCGATTACTTTAGAGATAAATTTAATGCAAAGGTCTGTATTTCAGCAGATGATTCAGTTATGCTTTCAGATACCCGCCTTAATCTATCTGATATAAGCTTTAAGAAAATAGTTGTTAAAAATGCTGACATTTTGCTGAATGATGATGATACTTTAAAATTAAATAATGATATCATCATATCTATTATTCATTCACCTGGACATACACCTGGTGGATTATGTTATAAGGTAGATGGTGTTTGCTTTTCAGGAGATACGCTTTTTAAAGGTTCTATAGGACGGACAGACTTTCCAGGTGGTAATTACAGTGAAATAATAGATTCAATAAAGAATAAATTGTTTGTTTTAGACGATGATTTGCTAGTCTGTCCTGGTCATGGAGATATGACTACTATAAAAGAAGAAAAACTTCACAATCCGTTTTTATAATTCGATATTTTATATATTTCATCGGAATCTGGAGGCAATATCTCTATTTTTTTGTCTTCATCTATAAGGAATTTTCCATGCTCTGTAATTTTGCCTATTATGGTTGCTTCGATATTTTGTTTTTTTAATTCATTTACTAATTTACTGCCATCTGATGATGTAATAATCATTGATCCGCTTGAGATAAGTTTAAGGGGGTCTATATTAAAAAAGCTGCATATGATTTTAGTTTCTTCTCTTATTGGGATTAAATCATTATATATTTCAATACCTTTTTTTGATGCTTCGGCAATCTCATATGCTGCACCTAATAAGCCACCTTCAGTAATATCATGCATAGAATTTGCGCCATGCTCCGCTGAAATTAGTCCATCTTTTACCACGCTTAATTCATTTATAAAACTTTTAGCATTATCTAGTGTTTTGAGCGAAATATGCTTTTTAAGAATGTCATAATAGTCATTTGCAATAATGAATGTTCCTTCGAGGCCCAAAGATTTAGTTACTATTACATCATCATTTAATTTAGCTCCGCCTGTCTTTACAAATTTGTTTCTTTCACAGATTCCTACTGCTGTAGTAGATATGATTGGCTTATTAACAGATGATGTAACTTCGCTGTGGCCACCAAGGACTTCTATATTAAGTTCTTTAGCACCTCTATCTATTTCTTTCATGATATCGTGTAATAATTCTTCATCTGATCCAGATGGCAATAAGATTGTTTCAAGAACACCAATTGGCTTTGCACCGCATGATACAATATCATTGCAAGAAATGATTACCGATAGATAACCGCTTAGATTATTTGAAGCTGTTATAGGATCAGAAGATAGTATAACAGCATATTCACCAACTTCAATAACACTACAATCTTCACCTATGCCCGAATGCACCAATACATCGTTTCGCTTCAAGCCGAGATTTGTATAAACAAACTTTGATAGCACGTCTGCCGGCACTTTTCCTTCTTTCATTCTGCAACACATCCTTTGAGAATTTTAGTATATATCTATATTAGCATAAATAATTTTTATGTTCCACATCAATGCAATATGGTAAAATATAGATATATGGAGTATAATTTGGTTAGGAGGTGTTATACATGGAAAATAACAGCAATTTTAAAAAGGTAGCTACATTAGAAAATGAGATAGAAGCAGGTCTTTTAGACAGTATACTTAACGATCGAAATATTCCTCATGCTATATGTTCATACAATGATTTGGTCTATGATGGCATATATCAGATGGTTAAAGGCTGGGGTTATGTAAGCTCTACAGATTTTTATAGTCAAGAAATTGTAGATATATTAAATGATATACGCAAGTCTTCAAATGATGACTGATTTACTTTTTCAATTAACGCCAGTTTATAGAGGAATATGAGTTTTAAAAAATCCTATAGACAAATATAATATATTGTGATATTATATTTAAAAGAAAAGATTGAGTATCCTTTAACTGGTCCTGCGAGGCTGGCAAGGAGTTAAAGATGTGGTGTCAACTTCTTGCTTGTTCAAGAAGTTTTTTTATGGAGGTATATGATCTTGAATTATAAAGCAGAGATAATGGATGAAAAGGCGATAGACAGGGCTTTGATACGAATATCTCATGAAATAGTCGAGAGAAATAAGGGAATAGAAAACCTCGTTTTAATTGGTATTATGCGTAGAGGTGTGCCACTTGCAAATAGGCTTGCAAGATATATAGAAAGAATTGAAGGGAAAAGACCTCCTATAGGATCACTGGATATAACACTTTATAGAGATGACTTAACAACAAAACTGGAGCAGCCAATTGTTAAAAAACGTGATATAGGAGTAGATGTCATAGGTAAGATTGTTGTGCTGGTTGATGATGTTATTTATACAGGAAGAACTGTGAGAGCTGCGATGGATGCTGTCATTGATTTAGGCAGACCAAAATCAATACAGTTAGCAGAACTTATTGATAGAGGACATAGGGAACTTCCTATTAGGCCTGACTATGTAGGGAAAAATGTTCCCACGTCAAAAAGTGAAATCGTAAGTGTGATGCTTGAAGAAGTTGATAATGTAAACAAAGTTGTAATAAGTGAATAATTACCTTTAAATTAGTCCAGTGAGACTGATAAGGGAGAATTGCGGTTCTCCCACTTATTAAAAAGGAAGGGAGATTTTTTATGGAATTTTTTAAATTTGTAAAATTCATAAAAAACATAATATTACTACGTACTAAGAGCAGAGCCATTTTTATCTAATAAAAATGGTTACTGCTCTATTTTTTAATAAAAAAGAAAGGATGATAAGAAGTGATAAAAAAAGATGTATTGGGCATTCGTGACATGTCCAAAGAAGATTTGATAGAGATACTTAATACAGCGAAAGAAATGAAGAAAATTATAGAAGGTGAAAAAATTTCGGACATTTTAAAAGGTAAAACAATCATAACAATATTTTTTGAGCCCAGTACAAGAACAAGGTTATCATTTGAAATGGCAGCTAAGTATTTAGGTGCACATTTTGGAAATATAGAGACTAAAACCAGCAGTGTAATAAAAGGTGAGTCTCTCATTGACACCGTAAGGACAGTAGAGAGGATGAAAGCGGATGTGATTATAACACGTCACAACATGTCAGGAGCTCCGCATCTTATGGCAAAATATTTAAATGCATCTATAATAAATGCCGGAGATGGCTTAAATGAGCATCCTACACAGGCTCTATTGGATTTAATGACAATAGGAGAAAAAAAAGAATCTTTTAAAGGATTAAAGGTAGTCATCATTGGCGATATAGTTCATTCTAGAGTTGCAAGATCAAATATGTGGGGACTTTTGAAATTGGGAGCAGAAGTGAGATTAGCAGGACCTGCTACATTATTGCCAAAAACCTTCGAAAAATTAGGTGTAAAAGTCTATTACGACATAAACAAAGCTATAAATGGTGTTGATGTTGTAATGGGACTTAGAATCCAGCTAGAAAGACAAAAAAGCGGATTATTTCCATCAAAAGATGAGTTTGCCAGATATTTTGGCATCACATCTGAAAGGATGAGACTTGCTAAAAAGGATGCTATATTGATGCATCCAGGACCAATTAACAGAAATGTAGAAATTTTATCCGAAGCAGCAAATTCAGGGTATTCGGTAATTGAGGAGCAAGTAACAAATGGTGTAGCAGTTAGAATGGCACTTTTGAAATTATTATGCGAAAGGAGAAGAAATAATGAAAACAATTATTAAAGGTGGAACAGTAATAAATGGATATGGAGCCAATGAGAAAGCAGATATTTTAGTAGATAATGGAAAAGTAGAAGCAATAGAAAAAACGATAGAGTCAAATGATGCATTAATTATAGATGCCAATGGAAAATATGTTTTACCGGGATTTGTGGATATGCATACACATTTAAGACAACCTGGATTTGAAGAAAAAGAGACTATAAAGACAGGTACACATGCCGCTGTTGCAGGTGGATATACAACAGTCGCTTGTATGCCTAATACAAATCCAGTGATAGATAATGAAGTTGTCGTAGAATATATAAAAAGCATTGCAAAAAGGGATGGATATTCGAAGGTAATACCTATAGGGTCAATGACTAAGGGAATGATGGGTGAAGAAATTTCTGAAATGGCAAAATTAAAAGATGCGGGTATTGTTGCATTATCGGATGATGGACATCCAATAATGAATGCCGGCCTTATGAAAAGAATAATGATATACGGCAGCATGTACGACTTGCTGATGATCACCCACTGTGAAGATAAAATGTTAAGCGGTGAAGGTGTCATGAATAATGGTTTGATATCAACTATGATAGGTTTAAGGGGAATACCACATGAGGCAGAAGAAGTTATGATTGCAAGAAATATAATATTAGCCAAATCTACCGGTGCAAGACTTCATATTGCACATGTATCAACAAAGGATAGTGTGGAACTAATAAGGAGAGCCAAGGCAGATGGAGTAAATGTAACAGCAGAAGTTACACCGCATAACCTATGTCTTACTGAAGACATTGTAGATGGATTTGATACAAACACGAAAGCATATCCCCCTTTAAGGACAAAAGAAGATGTTGATGCGCTTATTGATGGTTTAAAAGATGGGACAATAGACGTTATCGCTACAGATCATGCTCCACATACAAAAGATGACAAAAAAGTTCCATATGAGATAGCAGCCTTCGGAATATCAGGGATCGAGATTGCCTTTTCTGTAATTTACACATATCTTGTAAAGAATGGCTTGATTACTTTAGAAGATCTAGTAAGTTTTATGTCTATAAATCCAGCAAAGCTTTTAAAAACATCATATGGAATAAAAGTGGGCAATGCTGCAGATATAACGGTAGTTGACACGAATAAAGAATATACGGTGAATGTAGATAATTTTAAATCAAAGGGTAAAAATTCTCCATTCAATGGTAAAAGATTAACTGGTGTTGTTGAATATACATTAGTAGACGGGAAAATAATTTATAAAAACAATGGCAAATTTGAAGAATGTAATGTATAATATATATAGAATAATTATACGTTAAAATGAATAAATATTAAATAGAGGTGTTTAATATGTTTTCAGATAAATTAATAAATGCCATAAAGTCTAAAAATAATCCAACAGTTGTAGGTTTAGATCCTAGGATTGAAAGTATTCCGGAATTTATAAAAGAAATAACTTTTAAAAAGTATGGAAATAATGTTAAGGGAATATCTGAAGCTATTTATTATTTCAACAAAGGAATAATAGATTCGATCTTTGATGTAGTTCCTGCAGTGAAAATTCAAGTTGCATTTTATGAAGTTTATGGACCGGATGGTTTTGATATATTTTTCAAAACAGCAGAATATGCTAAAGAAAAAGGGTTAATGGTTATAGCGGATGTAAAAAGAGGGGATATAGCTGATGTGGCGGAGATGTATTCTAAAGCATATTTGCAAAATGAATATATTGATGCAATTACTGTAAATCCTTATATGGGAGAAGATACTATTACTCCATATATACACGATGTTATTGAGCATGAAAAGGGATTGTTTATACTTGTGAAAACATCAAATAAAGGGTCATATACAATTCAAAATTTAGAAACTGAAAATGGTACTGTATATGAGAATGTAGCAAATATGTTGAATAAGATTTCTAATCTTGTGAAAGGCAAGCTAGGATATAGCTCAATAGGTGCTGTTGTGGGAGCGACCCATAAAGAAGAAGCTAAAATGCTTCGAGAAAAAATGCCGTCAGCGATTTTTCTAGTACCTGGGTATGGTGCTCAAGGTGCCACGGCAGAAGATGTAACAAATTGTTTTGATGAAAATAATTTAGGCGCAATAGTGAACTCTTCCAGAAAAGTTATCTTTGCTTACAAAAGTCAATACTGGAAAGACGTTTATTCTGAATATGAGTATGCACAGGCAGCAAGGTCTGAAGTTGTTCTGATGAGAGGTATGATAAATAATGCGCTATTAAAAAGAAAGTATATAGCTTGTTGAGGTGGAATATGAAACACACTATCATAAGAAACGATGAAATAAGAAGTGGCGTATTTAGGATGGAGTTTGATTTTGCAGATATCCCTACGCCAGGACAATTTGTCATGATAGACTGTGGTGGAAATACTTTATTGAAGCGGCCGTTTAGCATATGTGATTTTGAAAAAGACAAAATGACAGTTGTATACGAAGTAAGAGGAAAAGGAACGTATAATCTTTCGAAGATGAAAATTAGCGATGAAATTGATGTAACTGGGCCTCATGGACATGGATTTGACATATTTGATAAATTTAATAACATTTTTGTAGTTGGAGGCGGTATAGGTATACCTCCGCTACTATTTCTTTCAAAGAAATTAAAATCAAAAAATATCAATATCGTACTTGGTTTTAGAAGCGATGCCTTTCTTATAGATGAATTTAGCAAATATGGTAATGTTTTAATAACTACAGAAGACGGAAGCTATGGCATGAAAGGATATGTAACAGATGCTATGAAAGGAATTATAAAAGAAGCTGATATAATTTATGGTTGCGGACCTAAACCAATGCTAAATGCTGTAAAAGATATCTCAGAAAAATATAAGATACCATGTCAAATATCAGTAGAAGAGCGCATGGGATGTGGGATTGGAGCGTGCATGACATGTGCATGTAAGACTGTAACTGAGGATGGATACCACTATAAAAAAGTTTGCAAAGATGGACCTGTTTTTTGGGCTAAGGAGGTGGTGTTTTGAGCTTAAAAGTTAATATAGGAAATTTAGAATTTAAAAATCCTGTATTTGTAGCATCTGGCACATTTGGCTTTGGCAAAGAGTATTCACAATATGTTGATTTAAATAAGCTAGGAGCAATAATGGTAAAGGGGCTTACCTTAAATCCCAAAGAAGGTAATCCACCACCCCGTATATATGAAACACCGTCAGGAATTTTAAACAGTGTAGGATTACAAAATCCCGGTGTAGACGGATTTCTTAGAGACGAATTGCCATTCTTAAAAAAATTTGACACAAAAGTAATTGTAAATATAGCAGGTGAAACAATAGAAGAATTTGTAACTATGGCTCAAAAACTTGATATAGATGGTGTACATGCGTTGGAACTTAACGTCTCATGTCCAAATGTAAAAGAAGGTGGAATGGCATTTGGAGTAAATCCCAATAGTATATACGAAATAACCAAAAGAGTTAAGGGCGTAACAAGCAAAATTGTGATTGTAAAATTGACGCCAAATGTTGCTGATATAAAAATTTATGCAAAGGCGGCCGAGGATGGTGGAGCGGATGCAGTGTCGCTTATTAATACAATTACAGGCATGGCAGTTGATATAAACTCAAGAAAACCAATATTCAAAAATATATTTGCAGGCTTATCGGGACCTGCAGTAAAGCCTATAGCACTTAAATATGTATATGAAGCGAAAAAAGCCGTGTCAATTCCAGTGATAGGGATGGGCGGAATTTCTTCTGCTGAAGATGCTATAGAGTTTATGATAGTTGGTGCAACTGCTGTTGCAATTGGAACTTATAATTTTATTAATCCAACATGTACGATGGATATTCTTGAAGGTATTAAAAAATACATGAACGAAAACAATGTTTCCGATATAAATCAGATAATCAATAGTATTAACATATAAATATTATGGTAAACTAAAGTTTCTAAGAAAGGACAAGTGAGGATGGATAGAAAAGAAATATTTAAAATATTAAGTGATTTAAAAGTACTAAATAAAGGGCACTTTTTGCTGACGTCAGGAAAACATAGCGATACGTATCTTCAATGTGCAAAAATATTTCAATATCCTGAATACAGCATTCTATTCTCTAAAGAAATAGTACAAAAATTTAAAAGTGAAAAAATCGATGTAGTAATTGGACCAGCTATTGGAGGAATTATATTTGCCTATGAAGTTGCAAGACAGTTAGGTGCAAAAGCAATGTTTGCGGAAAGAGAAGAAGGGATTATGAAGCTTAGGAGAGGATTTGAAATAAATGAAGGTGATAATGTACTTGTAGTAGAAGATGTTGTTACAACGGGAGGTTCCGTGAAAGAAGTTATTGAAGTTGTAAAAAATTACAATGCAAATGTTGTTGGTGTTGCATGTATAGTGGATAGAAGCAATGGCAAAGTTGATTTTGGCATAAAATTCGAATCTGTAATATCGCTTGATGTTATATCATATGAAAGTAAAGACTGCCCGCTATGCAAAGAAGGGTTACCGATTGATAAGCCTGGAAGTAGGAAGTTTAAATAAGAGGCTGAAACAACCTCTTATTTTGACAATTTAAAATACTTGCAGTATTATGCACTTTAAATATTCTGTTTCATTGGAAGCTAGTAAAATCGGGTGATCCTTTGACTGTGTTCTTTTTTCAATTAACCTGATGTTTTTGTGAGTATCATATGCTGCATCTTTAATTATATCTAGAAAAGTGTCGGAACTTATATGCTGCGAACATGAGCATGTAATAAGAAATCCGCCTTCATTTATGATTTTCATTGCACGTAGATTTATCTCTTTGTATCCTCTAATAGCGTCTTTGACTGTTTCTTTGCTTTTGGTAAAAGCTGGTGGATCAAGAATCACCACATCAAATTTTTTCTTTCCCTCATCATATTTTTTTAATAAATCAAATGCGTTATCACATGTAAAATGGCATCTATCTAAATATCCATTGAGCTCTACATTTTTTTTCGCAATATCTAAAGCTGCCTGTGATATATCGACAGTTTCTACGCTTTTAGCACCGTAGTGCAGCGCATGAACTGAAAAAGAACCTGTATGGCTGAAACAATCTAAAACATGGGCTTCTTTTACATATTTCCTAATTGCAGCTCTATTTTCTTTTTGATCTAAAAAATAACCGGTCTTTTGACCGTTTTCTAGGTCAACCCAAAATTTTACACCATTTTCTTCAAATTGCTGAATAGTATTAAAATTGCCATATAAATAGCCTTTCGTTTTGGGAAGGCCCTCGATTTCTCTAACGCTTACATCATTTCTTTCATATATGCCTTTAGGTTTCAATAATTCAACAAGTATATCGACTATTAAATTTTTGTATCTTTCCATACCAAGGGAAAGCGTTTGTATAACGAGATAATCACCGAATTTATCCACAATAAGAGCTGGCAAAAAATCAGCTTCCCCAAAAATAACTCTACAAGAATTTAAATCCTTCATGATTTTTTTTCTGTATTCCCAAGCTTTTGAAATTCTCTTTTTAAAAAATTCTTCATTTATCAATTCATCTCTGTCATATGTAAGAAGGCGGATTGATATCATGGATTTAAGATTTATGTATCCTCTACCTATAAAATTTTTTTTATAATCATAGACGTCCACAATGCCACCTGGTTCATATTCACCTTCTATATGATCAATTTCAGTTTTGTATATCCATGGATGACCACTTAATACTCTTTTTAAATTTTCATTTCTGAGAATAACATCTGTCATATCAACACTCCTAATCTAATATCGTTTAAGTAATTTATATCACATAGGCAAAAATGATTCAATAAGGTTATTTTTATAAAAATAAATATTTATTATGTAATAAAAATTCGTAAAAAAGAGCATAATTAAGGATATATTGATATAATTGCCTATAATAATAATTTATAACCAAATGCCGTGTTTGAAAATCAATTTAAAACGTGGTATATTAACATATGCCGCTGCGAAAGCAGCGGAGGGAAAGTACCACAAAATACCAGCAAAAATAAAGTTGACAGAGTATAATAAATGTGATAATATAAAAAAGTCGCTTAACGCGAGAGGTTGAACCTTGAAAACCGAACAGTGAGATAAAGCCAGTAAGAGTAAGAAGAG
>ERZ795043.245-NODE-245-length-61039-cov-34.373065_pt1 | contig 61039 bp, 54 predicted proteins | sample MGYA00375127_ERZ795043 | MGnify/ENA primary metagenome ERZ795043 (study PRJEB30172, sample SAMN05518447) | compost metagenome | isolation source: Feedstock adapted compost from Newby Island compost facility, Milpitas, CA | place: USA:Newby Island compost facility... | reverse complement strand
AAATTGACTCATATTTGGGCCTTTCTGCAGAAATTGAGACATTGTAATTCAAAAATATCTTACATTTGAGCTTTTATTTGAAAGGCGGTCAAATCTAAGCCAAAAAGGCATTATATTTTGGGGGATCGGCAAAAATAGGCTCAATATCATATAAAAATGCACTTTATTAATTCGAATCGTACATGAACTCGGGTTAAACAGAAACGGGAGAGACCCTTGTGTCTCTCCCGCACCGTTCTTGACCTGCCAACAGAAATCGGCACAAATACCGCATCAACAAACAAAAAACGCGGCTCCTCGCATTCGGAAACCGCGTCCTCATGGTCGTTATGAAATGGTGCTGATGAAGGGATTCGAACCCCCGACCCGCGCATTACGAATGCGCTGCTCTACCAGCTGAGCTACATCAGCAAGCCACACTTCCATAGGATATTCGTTTCGGACACAAAAGTCAAGGGAAAATTTGTCCTGCGGCGGCTGTTTTTTTCTTGCTGGCGACGCTGGATTTTCCAGTACCGCATCTCCATGCGGCCCAACCATCATCCCCCTGCCTGCTCCCCGCCGCGCCGAACCATTGCCCTGTCCATCGCATACATTGGTGGGGTAAACGCCTAATTGCAAACCGGAAAGGCAGGGAAATGACCGATGAACCCCACCTCGCTGATGCTGCCCATCCATGTGCGCCGCTTCGCCGCTCCGCCTGTCCACATCCTGATTCCCGCGGTGGCCGGCGGAACGAGCCCTTTGGCCCGCAATGCGATGAACCGCGCCATCATTGACGTTGTCAAAACCCAAATGAAAAACCAGGGCTACCCGAACCCTGAAATCCGCGAAATGCTCGGCACTTTCGAAATCAAAACCAACGAACGCGGCGTGCTCAGCCTCTCGCTGATCAACTATACCTTTGCGGGCGGAGCCCATGGCATGACGCTGCAGCAATCTTTAACCTTCGACGCGGACACCGGCAAAGCTTACGCCCTCGGCGAGCTGTTCAAGCCCGGCAGCCCTTGGGAAAGCCGCCTGAACGCCATCATTCAGGCTCAAATTGCAGCCCGCCAGCTCCCGCTGCTGGTCGATTATCCGGGGCTGTCTCCGAACCAGGATTACTACATCGCCGACAAATCGCTGGTCATTTACTTCCCGCTGTACGCCATCGTTCCTTACGCCTGGGGATTCCCCTATTTCCCGATCTCGGTCTATGACATCCAGGACATCATCAACGAAAATGGCCCGCTCGGTGTCATGCTGGGTTGAAAACCCTCATTTCCTGGGAAATCATGTCGGGTTCTCGCGCGCCAATTGCGACATTACGTTAAAATCCGCTCCGCATGGGTGTAGATGTTCATGCCGTCGCCGCGGATAAAGCCTACGCAGGTGATGCCCAGATCTTCGGCCAGCCGCAAGGCAAGATCGGTCGGCGCCGATTTGGACAGCAAAATCGGGCAGCCGATCTTTGCCGTTTTCAGCACCACTTCCGAGGAGATTCGGCCGCTGAAAACAATCGCATGGCGCTTCGCCTCAATGCGGTGGCGAAGCGTGTGGCCAAACAGTTTGTCCAGCGCGTTGTGCCGCCCAATGTCCGTCCGCGCGGCTTTCAGCCCCGTTTCATCGGCGAGCGCCGCGTTGTGGACGCCGCCCGTTTCCTGAAACGCCAGCGAGGACGACTGCAGCTGTTTCATCAGAGCAAAACATTGCGCAACAGTCAAACGAATGCCGCCGGTGATGGTCTTGGCGGTTCTGGCGTCATTGTAAAAATAGAACTGGCGGCTTTTGCCGCAGCAGGAACCGATGATCCGCTTGGCGTAAAATTCCTTGCCCACGGACTGGGGAACAAAAAGGCTGACATAGGCAAAGCCGCGTTTCTCGTCGACGGACAGATCCTTGATGTCCTCCGCGCGGCGGATGACGCCCTCCGAAGCCAGAAAACCGATCACCAGATCGTCAAGATCGGAGGGCGTGCACACCAGCGTGGCAAACTCCTCACCGTCGAGCTGAATCGTCAGCGCAAACTCTTCCGCGATCCGGTCTTCCCGATCGACACGCTCATTTCCGTCTATGCGGATGATCCGCCAGGTGGTTCCCGCCATCGGCCGGCGCGCCTCCTTTCAGCCATGCATTTCCGTCTCCAGCTCTTCCACCCGCCGCTCGATATAACGCGTATCCTTCAGCGCGTGATACGTTTCCGCCTTTTCCACGATCACCGCCGCATTGTATTCCGGAATGCCGGCATACGAATCGTAGACGCCTTTCGGGAACAGCACGTTGCCTTCCGGCCAGTAAACGCCCACATTGCCGGGCGCGATATCCGCCCGCTTCAGCCTGCCGTGGAACACGCCATTTCGGTTGTATGCCACCACCGCTTCGCCGTCTTGGATACCCAGCGCATCCGCATCTTCCTTGCTCATCAGGATGTCGTAGCGGTCCGCGCCGTTGAACGGGTCCGTTTCGCTGTAAATCATGGAATTAAACTGCTTGCCGCGGCGCGTGGTCACGTAGAAATGCCCTTCCGGCTTGCGCAGTTCCGGGATCTGAATCGGCAGCAGGTTGCCCCTGCCGTCCGGTGTCGGACAGATGCCGTCTTCGCAAAGCCACGCGCCGCCCCACTGAAACACGTCCCCGCGCTTGGACAAGTGCTGGATGCCGTCGTAATGCGGGTTGGCCAAGGCAATTTCCGCCCGGATGGCGGCCGCATCCTTGAACAGTATAAGTTCCTTGCGCTCCGGTTTTACCCTGGCCGCCAGATCGCAGTATATCTGCCACTCCGGCCGGGCCTCTTCGATGCGGGGGCCCTCAATTTCCGGCGAAAAATACACCATGCGCTCGGTGGAGGTGGACGTGCCGCCGCCCGGCTGTTCATAGCGCGTCATGGCCGGCAGCACCCACACTTCTTCCCGCGCGTCCGCCAGCGTGGACGTGTTGAGCACGATGTCCTGATGCACCCGCACGTCCACGTTTTCGAGGCACCGCCGGATGAATTCCGGATCCGGCATCGTTTCGAGGAAATTGCCGCCGGAGGTGTAGAACACTTTCAATTTGCGCTCGTGGTCATCGGGCAAAAGCGCGTTTTCCAGCGAGACGCCGACGATGTCGCCCTGCCATTTCGGGATCTCGAAGCCCCAGACGCGCTCGATCCGCTCGATGTCCTGCGGCGTGAAATCTCCGCCCGGCAGGCTGAACGGGTCCGCCCCCATTTCGCCGGCGCCCTGCACGCCGCTGTGACCGCGGATCGGCATGACGCCGCAATGGGCCCTCCCGATAAAGCCGCGCAGCATGGCCAGGTTCGCCACTTGCGACACGTTGTCCGTGCCAAAGCGGTGCTGCGTGAGCCCCATGCTCCAGACGAACACGCCGGTGCGCGCCCGCGCAACGAGCTCGGCGAATTCCCGGATGCGAGTACGGGAAAGGCCCGAAGATTTTTCGATGACCTCCCAATCCAGGCCCATCACGAACGCCTTCAACTCCTCATAGCCGTTCGTATGCTCCTCCACAAACTTGCGGTCGATGGCCGAGCCCGGCCGCTCTTCCTCCATCTCAAACCAGATCTTCATGACGCCGTTCATGAACGCGATGTCGCCGCCGATGTTGACCTGATAGAAATCGTCGGCCAGCTTCGTGCCGAACAGCGCCGATTCCGGGATGGACGGGATCCAATAGCCTTCCATCGCCGGTTCGCGGTACGGGTTGACGCAGATGATTTTCGTGCCCTTGCGCTTGGCCGCGTACATGTATTTCGTGGACACCGGCTGGTTGTTGGCCGCAACGCTCCCCCAGAACACAAGCACGTCCGTGCCGATCCAGTCCCGGTAGCTGCAGCTGGACGCCCCGATTCCGAGCGAACGCTTCAGCGCCGATTTGGAGGGCGAATGGCAAATGCGCGAGGCGTTGTCGATGTTGTTCGTGCCGATGTAGCGCGCCGCTTTGGCCGCGGCATAATACGTTTCGTTCGTAATGCCGCGGGCGGTCAGGTAAAACGCCAGTTGTTTCGGATCGATGCTGCGGATTTTGGCCGCGATGCGGTCCAGCGCCTCATCCCAAGTCGCGCGGCGGAAGACGCGTTCTCCTTTGGCGCGGACCAGCGGATAAGGAATGCGGCCGAGCTTGCGCAGCCGCGCGCTGTCCATTTTCCGCAGTTCGTCAATGTCGGCATGCAAAATTTCCGGCTTGATGGCCGGCATCGTGTTGAGCCTGAGCACGTTGAGCCTGGTGGTGCACAGGTGAGGGCCCGTCAGCGTCCGGTCGCGCAAACCGGAAACCCCCAGGGCGCATCCGTCGCACACCCCTTGCGTCAAAATGCGGTAAGCGTACGGCAGATTGTCGCGGTTGTCCCATACGGCCTTGATCGTGTCCCGGATATGGTGCGGCTTGATTTTGCCCAGCCCGAACGGGACGGCGCTGACCCACAGTTTCGGGTCCGGAGCCAGCGGCAGTCTGGTCGGCCCCGGATGTTTCGTTTTGCCCATAAGCTTCCTACCTCCCGCGAAAATAAAAAAACCGCAAGCCCACAATATCTTCGAAGCGAAGAAATCATGTCCTGACGGTTAGTCCCTTGCAGGTGCGCTGCCGGGCATCCAACTGGCAAACTTCATTTATATGATGAAATGTTAACGGTCAGAACCAAATTTCTTTTCCAAATCCTGGTCAAACACGAAAATGGACATGCCGAAGTCCTTGTCCACGTCAATGTCAAGGTACAGGTCCAGGAATTTGGCGCCGAGAAGCGCCTCCATTTCCACAGGCGGATGCTTGCGGTAAATTTCCTTCACCCATTGGGTGCGCGCTTCCCGCACGAACTGCTTGCCGTCGCTGGCCGAAGCCATGAACTTCTCGACGGGCGACAAATTCCCCTCCATTTCGCAGATCGCCCAGTTCTTGCAAAACGTCGTGGTGATCCGGCTCGGACCCTTCCCCATATGACGCTTGCGATAAGCCTTGACCAGATTGCTGAACTCGGCTTCATAACGGTTCATCGCGATTCCCTCGCCCATGATCGAGAGCCGTGGGCAGGAGCGCTGCCTCGTGCCGTTCGATCCTTGTTGCCATAGCGAAGCGCTTGACGGTTTTTATGGCTTCAAACTGCTTATATTCTAGCAAGAAACCGCATACATCAGCAATCCTTGGTCCGCACCGGCTCGCATGTGGCGTAATTTTACAGTATATTTGGCCGCTTTTTGAAAAACAAGACCAATGTACCGTAAAAATACGCTACATTAGGCCATTTTGGGATTCTGGCCAAATAAATGCCGTATTTTTACGCTTCCTCGCGTATCCAAGGGGCGCCGCCGTCCGCGTGCCCGCCCGGCCGGCTTCAATCCAGCCGGGGCAGGCTGCGCAGATAACGGTCCGATTTGTCAAGCAGCTTCAGCGCCCGCTCGTACTCCTCCTTGCCGGCGCCGGCCCCGGGCAGCTCGTGCCGGAACGGGAAAAATTCCCCGTCTTCAAAGCCTTTGCCGGGCACAAACACGCCGGTGTCGTTGATGAACGATCCGGAAGGCAAATAGTATCGCTCCGGCAGCAGGTTCCGGCGGGTGTTCAGCAAATCCTGCCCGAAATGAATCTGATCCCCGAGGGAAATGCCCAGCAAGTTGGCGATGGTCGGGAAAATATCCACGTGGCCGCCCGTGATCTCCTCCGCCTGCCCTTCTTCCAAGCCCGGGATCAGCAGCAGAAGCGGCACGTTCAGCATTTCCACCGGCGTGTATTCATGGCCGAGCAGCTCTTGCATCAGGCGGCGCTCATGGGCGGTGAGCGAATAAATCGGCACGCCCATGTGGTCGCCGTAAATGACGATCAGGCTGTCGTCCCACAGCCCGGACTCCTTGAGGTCGCGGATGAACATGCCGAGGGCTTCATCCGCATAATGCTGGGCGGAAATGTAATGGCCGACGAGGGTGCCCTCGTAGCCCTTCGGCAGCGGAAAGCGGGCTTTCCGTTCCGGGATGTTGAACGGGTGATGGGCCGACATCGAGATGATCTGCGCGTAAAACGGCCGGCCGGCGGCGGAAAGTTCTTTCAGTTTCTGCAGCGTGTTCCGGTACAGCACCTCGTCGGATGAACCGAAAAACACCAGATCCTCGTCGCCGAAAAATTCCCGGTCAAAATACTCGTCAAAGCCGAGCGCCCGGTAAAGATTGTTGCGGTTCCAAAACTTGACGTCATTGGTATGGAAGGTCGCCGTATAATAGCCGTGCTGTTTCAGCACCCGGGGCAAACTGGGCAAAAGCCGGTCGCCGAACACCTGGGAAGCGGCGCCGTGCTTGGGCACATACAGCGAAGTGTTCATGACGAACTCGGCGTCCGCCGTATTGCCCTGGCCGACCATTTGATAGAAGTTCGGAAAATAGACGGCACTTGCCAAAAGTTCATTCAGGTTCGGCGTAATTTCCGCGCCGTCCAGCTCCGCGTTCAGCAGAAAACTTTGCAGCGCCTCCAGCTGGATCACGATCAGATTTTTGCCTTTGGCGATGCCATGGAGGCGCGGTTCGGCGGCGGGGCCGCTGTCTTTGAGCTCCGCAATGGCCGGCAGCGTCACGTCCGTCGGCTGCTCAGGCTCGGACACCAGGGAGGCTATGGCATCTTTCGCCCCATGGGCGATCTCCACCGTCTGGTAAGGGATGATGCCCATGTTTTCCGACCGTTTCAGCTCGTTGATGCTTTCGCGGCTTTGCCACACGTTGGCCGAACAGATGAGGAGAGACAGCGTAAGCAAAACGGCCATCCACGGGCGCGGCGCGGCCTGTCCCGCCAGCTGCCGGCGCCACTCTTTGAACCGTTTGCTGGCCAGCATCAATATAAGGAACACGACAATATCCGTAAAAATCAGCAGGTAGTAAGGATGAAGAAGCTGCATGACGCTGCCCCGCACTTCGGTCACCTGGCCGACTTGCTGCAGCGCGTGGTAAGTTACGATGATGCCGAAATATTTGTAGTACATGATCACCGCAAAATACACGATGGTCATGACCAGGTCCGCAATGAGGTACGCCCCGAACTTGCGCTTGGGGGCGGCCCATTCGATGAGCCCGAAGACAAAAAGGACGGCCGGCAGGTCCGTCACCAGCGGCATCAGCCAGGAACCGTCGGGATGCAGCACGGATTTTGCGAGATAGATTTTGAGCAGCATGATGAAAGAAAAGAATACGAAGGGCCTCGTGAGCCAACGCATTCTTTTCGCCTGCTCCCCGAACATGTCCATATACGCTCCCTTGCAATTTCCATTCTTTCAAGCGATCTCGGATGAGGTTCTCTCACTTTATCATTATAAAACATGGGGAGGCTCGTATGAAAGGAAACGGGACAACCGGGCTGAAAACGGCTCTGCGGGCCGAACCGGGGGCAACAAGCCGGCGGGGCCGCTCCGGCCAACGGTTTGACTTTCGGAAGCAGCCCCGCCGCGCATCGCATGCGTTGCCTTATTTCATCAGCTTGTTCACCGTGACAAGCAGTTCGTCGATCACTTCGGTTTCGCCGGACCGGATGCGATCCACGACGCAGGAGCGCATGTGGCTTTCAAGCAGCAGCTTTCCCACGCTGTTGAGAGCCGACTGGATCGCGGCAATCTGGTTCAGCACATCGTCGCAGTAGGCGTCCTTTTCAATCAGGCCCTTCACGCCCCGGACCTGCCCCTCGATGCGGTTCAGCCGGGTGATCAGATTGGCTTTCAGCTTGTCCGGGTGGTGGCTTTTTCTTGCGGCGGGCCTGTCCGCCGCGCAAGAATCGCCCTCGCAGCTTTCGCCCCGGACGTCCGGCAATATCGGTTCCAAATCCATGCAGCGGCTCACCTCTTTGCGACCATCTTACTGTACCCCAGAGGGGTATGTCAAACCGGACGCGAACCAAAATCGGATGCAATCCGGCCGCCGATGTGGTACTTTTGATTTGCCTTGATGTTAAGGGATTTTGATGGGGAAAGGAAGGAAATGGCGTTGCGGGAGAAACAGGAAAAAGAAGTGAAATTCGCCCGTTCCGTTTGCCCCCTAGACTGCCCGGACACCTGCGCCTTGCGGGTCACGCTGGATAACGGGCGCATCATCGCCGTCGACGGGCACCCGGACCATCCGGTGACGCGGGGCGCCATTTGCAACAAAGTGCGGCACATGCCGGATCGCATCTATCATCCCGAACGCCTGATGTATCCGTTGCGCCGGACCGGGCCGAAGGGAACCAACGACCCGTCGGCGTTCAAGCGCATCAGCTGGGACGAAGCGTACGAGGAAATCGTCAGCCGCATCCGCGAGGCCGCGGCCCAATGGGGCCCGGAAGCCATCATGCCCTACAGCTTCTACGGCAACATGGGCGTGCTGAACGCGGAGGGCATGGACCGCCGCTTCTTTCACCGGCTGGGCGCGACGCTGCTTGACCGGACCATCTGCAACTCCGCGGGCAGCGAGGGATACAAGTACACCATGGGCGCAGGCGCGGGTATAGACCCCGAGGACACGGTGCATGCGAAGCTCGCCCTCGTATGGGGCTGCAACCTGGTGTCCACCAACATGCACCAGGCTGCGCTCCTTACGGAAGCCCGCAAACGCGGCGCCAAAATTGTGCACATCGACGTGCACCGCAACCGGACATCCGCCTGGGCGGACGAATTTGTTTGCATCCGGCCGGGCACGGACGCGGCGCTGGCGCTGGGCATGATGCATGTGCTCATCCGGGAAAACCTGACCGATCAGGCCTATATTGAGGAATACACGGTAGGCTACGAAGAACTGGCGGCGGAAGCCGCCAAATATCCCCCGCAGCGGGTGGCGGAAATTACCGGCGTGCCGGCGGAAACGATCGTGCGGCTGGCCCGGGAATACGGCACGATCTCCCCCGCCTATATCCGCATCGGCAACGGGCTGCAGCACCACGACAACGGCGGCATGGCCGTGCGCGCCATCGCCTGCCTGCCCGCGCTCATCGGCGCCTGGCGCGTCCGGGGCGGCGGCGCCATCAAATCGAACAGCAAATACACGTCCACCAACGGCTTTGCGGTGCAGATGCCCAACCTGCTGGCCAAACCGGACACGCGCGTCGTCAACATGAACCAGCTGGGCGATGCGCTGCTTCAGCTCAAGGACCCGCCGATCAAGGTGCTGTTTGTTTACAACAGCAACCCCGCCATCGTCGCGCCGGATTCGCGCCGCGTGCGGCAAGGGCTGATGCGGGAAGATCTGTTCACGGTGGTCCACGACCTTTTCCTGACCGACACTTGCCAGTATGCGGATTTGGTGCTGCCCGCCACGAGCCATTTTGAGAACATGGACCTGTACCGCTCTTACTGGCACTTGTATATGCAGCTGCACGAGCCGGTCATCGCTCCGCCCGGCGAATGCAAGTCCAATTTTACGCTGTTTAAGGAACTGGCTTTGCGCATGGGCTTTGAGCCGGAATTTTTCGACATCACGGAAGAGCAAATGATCCGGCAGGCGCTGGACTGCCCGGATAACCCCTATATCGAAGGCATCACGTTTGAACGGCTGCGGGAAAACGGCTGGATGAAAGCGGGTTTGCGCGGCCTGTCCATGTTTGATGAAGGGCGCATCCCGACCCCTGCCGGCAAAATCGAGCTGTATTCCGAGAAAATGAAAAAAGCCGGCTTGCCGCCGGTTCCCGTGTATGAACCCCCGGGCGCCGAGGAGGAAGACCTGCCGTTCTTCCTCGTGGCCGGGCCGAACCACCACTTCCTCAACTCCACCTTCGCCAATGTGGAGAAGCTCAAAAAGCTGGAGAAACAGCCGCTCCTGCACATGAACAAAAAAGACGCCGCAGCCTTGGGAATCCGGTCCGGAGACCGGGTGCGCGTGCGCAACGGGCGCGGCGAAGTGGTGATCACCGTGGATGCGGCCGAGAACGTTTTGCCCGGCGTGCTGGTCACCCAGGGTTTGTGGTGGGAAGACGACTACGAAGGCCGGCAATCCGTCAACGCGCTGACCCCGCAGCGCCTGGCGGACATGGGCGGCGGGGCCGTATTTTTCTCCGCGCGGGTGGAAGTGGTGCCTCTATGATATGTCCGCGCTGACGTTAGCGGGGCAAAGCCGCGTTTTCCCACATGCAAACAAAATGCCGTTCTGATTTTCCGCGCATGCGGACATGATGCCGACCTGGCGCATCGCCGCCTCCTTCAGATCAGGAACATGGCAACGACGGTCGTCGCCGCCAGGCCGATCAGCACCGGTTTCAAGTTCCGCCGCGCCAGCTCGAACGGGCTCACGCCGCAGATGGCGGCGGCCGGAATCAGCGCCCACGGAATCAGCGTGCCGCCGCCCACCCAGATGGCGGCGATCTGGCCGAGGGCCGTCAGCGTTTCCACGCCGCCCACGGACACCGACAGCATGTGCGCGATGGAGCCCACCAGCGAAATCCCGGAGAAGCCGGACCCGTCCAGGCCGGTGATGGCGCCGGTGGCGGCCAGCGTCACCGCCGCCATCGGGCCGCTGACCGGCACCGTTTCGGACAGCGCCACGCCCAGGTCGTTCACGATACCGCTGGAGCCCGGCAGCACGCCATCCCCGAACAGCTCAAAGAACGCCGCGTCGCCCAGATAGAAAAACGCCGCGATGGGAATGACCGGCCCGAACACGCGGAAGCCGAACTGAAATCCTTCCACGAGATAAGATGTGGTTTCCTCCAGGCCGCGGTGGCGGTGGGCGATGAGCGTCACAACGATCAGGATCAGCACCGCCGTGCCGCCGATCAGCGCCGTCGCGTCGCCGCCCTGCAGCCGGAAAGCGATCATGGCGGCCACATCCGCGGCAAAAAGCAGCGCGATGATGACGGCCAAAACCCGCTTGAGCCCTTCCGGCAGCATCGCGCCCGAACGGATGACTTTGACCATGTCGCCCTTCAAGCCGGTTCCTTCGTAAAGGCCGTCCCGCCATCTCCCCGTCTTCTGATCCCGCCGCATCATCCAATACGCCGTCACCGTCGTCACAAGCCCCATGATCACGACCAGCGGCACGCTGGCCGCCATCACGTCGGCCACCGGAATCCCCGCCGCATCCGCCGTCAGCTTCGGCGCCCCCTGGATGATGTAGTCCCCGGACAGCGCGATGCCGTGCCCGAACAGGTTCATCGCCATCGCCGCGCCCAGCGCCGGCAAGCCTACCCGCAGCGCCGCCGGCAAAAGCACCGCCCCGATCAGCGCCACGCCGGGAGACGGCCAGAAAAACAGGCTTGTCACCAGCATGATCAGCCCGATGCCCCAGAACGCCACCGCGGGCGTCCGGATGAAACGGGTCAACGGCCGCACCATCGTCTCGTTGATGCCGGTCACCATCAGCACGCGGCTCATGGCCACGATGATGGAAATGATGAAAATCGTCCCGAGCAGCTCTCTGGTGGCATAGATGAAGCTGTTGAAAATGCCGGCCACCGAGCCGCTCAGCGATTCGGTCGCCAGAAGCCCCAGCGCAAAAATGCCCGCAATGCAGATCGTCGTGGTGTCCCTGCGCCGGACGAGCAGGGCCAGTATGAAGACAATAAAGGCCAGGTACACCCAGTGCAGAGCCGTCAGCTGTATCGCCACCGGGAATCACGCTCCAGTTTCCAGGGTAGGTTTTGGCATCATATGCAAAAATCCCGGCGGGCGTTCGTCATCCGCTTCAATCCCCCCATTTTTTGTACTTTTTAAAACGTTTACATTGACAATTTTAGCCGAAATTTGATACAGTTAAATCATATAATGATTTCATCTACTCATTGAATGAATAAAAAGGCGGGGGATGAAACGAATTCAAGATGTTGAAACCCCAAACCAGAACCCATCTCGGCGCAAAAAGTCTGACAACATTTGCATTGCAACCAAAAACAAAAAATCCATAATGGGGGAATCCGTATGAAAACCAAAATGAAAAAAGCCGCCTTGCTGCTGATCACGGCAAGCCTGGTCTTCCTTCTGGCCGCTTGCGGCGGCAGTTCCTCATCCAATGGCGGCAACGAAGGCAGCGCCGAAAAAACGTACAACTTCAAGATGGGGCACGAAACGCCAAACACGCACCTGTTCCACGCCACGGCCGAGAAGTTTGCGGAAGAACTGGAGAAACGCTCAAACGGCAGAATGAAAGTCCAGATCTTCCCCGCACGCCAGCTGGGCGAAGAAAAGGATATGGTGCAGCAGCTCGAGACGGGCGCCATGGAATTCGCCATCATCACGAACTCTTACATGACCACCCGTTCGGATTTCCTGAATGCCATGTTTATGCCTTTCATTTTTGAGGACATTACGGCGGCTTCCCAGGCGCGGAAAACCGAAACGGTGAAAAAAATGTTCAAGGAACTGGAAAGCCAGGGGCTCAAAGCGTTTGACTACGTATTTGCGGCAACCGCCATCTCCTGATGGTGAAAAACCCGGTCACTTCTCCGGAAGACCTGAAAGGTCTGAAAGTGAGAACGCTGACGGCCGAATCCAACATTGATTTCTGGAATGAAGTCGGCGTAGGCCCCGCGCCGATGCCGCTGTCGGAAATTTACACCTCGCTGCAAACCGGCATGATTGACGGCGTGGACATCGACCTGGACGCCATCGTTTCCGTCAAATTCTATGAAGTGGCCAAAAACCTGACGATCAGCAACCACAGCACGCTTCCTTCCATCATGATGGCCAGCAAGAAAGTGTTTGACAGCCTGCCGCCCGAAGACCAAAAAATCGTGGAAGAAGCGATGATGGCGGCAGCCGAATGGTCAAACCAGGAAGTGGTCAAAAGGGAATCCGAAAACCTGAAGAAACTCGAGGAAGCCGACATCAACATCAACAAGATCAACGGCGCCGAAGTCTTCAAAGCCGAAGCGGATAAAGTGAAAGCAAAATGGGCGGAAAAATCGCCGCTGATCAAGGAATTCCTTGAAGAAATCAGTAAACTTCCGTAAGGTTAAAATAACGTCATTCTTCATACCGGCGGGTGCAAGCCATCTGACAGGTTACAAACCGGGCGGATGGCCGACCTGCCGGTTTCCCGATTTGCAAGCATGAAAGGAGAACGCGGCGAAAACATGGCAGCTTTCTGGAAGCGTTTGGACCGCGGCATTTACAAAATCGAAAAAGCGCTGGCGATTGTGCTGGGCATCATCATGCTCGGCTCGCTGTTTTTGGGCGTCATCACCCGGTATGTTTTTAACTCCCCGCTGACATGGACGAACGAAGCGGCCATTTATACGCTGATCTGGATGACGTTCATCGGCGGCAGCATGGAGATCCGCAACAAACAATCGGCAGCCGTTTCCATTCTGGTAGACAAACTCAAGCCGAAAGCGGCGCGGTTCGTCATCAGTTTCGGATATGTCGTGATCGCGCTGTTCGCGCTTTATCTGGTCTGGCAGTCGGCCCGGTGGCTCAGTTCACCGAACATCATGATTCAGCATTCCCCCGCCTTGAGATGGCCGATGATCATTTTCTATGTATCCGTTCCGATCGGATTTTTGTTTGTCATCGTCCATGCCATTCAATTGTACCAGGAAAATCAAACGGATGCGGCGGACGCTTCGTCTGACGGGAAGGAGCAAAACGGATGACCCTGACTTCGATTATTTTTGCCGCCTTCCTGCTACTTCGGCTTCCCATCGCGCTGGTCCTGGGCATTGCGTCTGTCGTGTACCTGTACACCACAGGCAACGAGATTCTGTCGGTCACATTGCCCCAGCGGCTTTTCTCCGGTCTTGAAAACTATGGACTTTTGGCCATCCCCCTCTTCATGATGGCCGGCGAAATCATGAATACCGGCGGCATCACCACGCGCCTGGTCGCCTTTTGCAGGGCTGTGGTGGGGCATTACCGGGGCGGGCTGGCCTATGTCAACATCCTCACCAACATGCTGCTTGCCTCGATTATCGGTTCCGCCACGGCGCAAATTGCCATGATGAGCAAGACGATTGTTCCCGCCATGGAAAAGGAAGGCTACAGCAAAAGCTTCAGCAGCGCCACCACCGCCGCCGGCGGCATTGTCGGACCGATCATCCCGCCGAGCACGGTGTTTATCATTTATGCCATCTCGGCCAGCGTATCCATCGGTGACATGTTTATGGCCGGCATTCTGCCGGGCGTCCTGCTGGGGCTTGGGTATATCCTGCTCATCGCGTTTATCGGCTGGAAACAGCAGCTGCCCGCGTCCGAAAAAGTCGGCCTGGTCCATATGCTTAAGCAGTTTTTCAGGGTTTTGCCCGCGCTCTCCGTGCCCATCATCATCATAGCCGGCATCCTCACGGGCGCCTTCAGCCCGACGGAGTCGGCGGCCATCGCCTGCGTCATCGGTTTTATCGTGGGCGCCTTCATTTACAGGGAGATCAAATGGAAAAATGTCCCCAAAATCTTGATCAATACCTGCATTACCACCGCCACGATCACGATGCTGATCGCCATGGCCAACCTGTTTGGGATGGTGCTCACGTTCGAGCAGCTGCCCCAAACGATCGCCCAATGGATTACCAGCCTGACGGACAATCCCGTCATCTTCCTGTTGATCGTCAACGTGTTCCTGCTGATCGTCGGCATGTTCCTCGACGGCATTGCGGCCTTGATCATCCTGGTGCCGATTTTTATGCCGATTATTGCGTCCTATGGCATTGACCCCGTTCATTTCGGGATTATCATCTGCCTGAACACGACCATCGGTCTTTTGACGCCGCCGGTCGGCGCCGGCCTGTACATTGCCTCCGCCGCAGGCAACATCAAGCTGGAGTCGCTGATCAGGGCCATCATTCCCTTCGTCATCGTGTCCATCATCGTGCTGTTCGTCGTTTCCCTGGTCCCGGCCATTTCCCTCTGGATACCCGGGCTTATGTAACAAACTTTTGCTGCGCAAGAATAAATCCGCCTGCCGCCATTTGCGGCAGGCTTTTTTTTATCCTCGTGGGGCCGGTCAGTTCATCCATTCCGCGGACGATGTGAAAATGAGGTCTGGACGCCGGGCGCTTGCCGCCCCTGGCGCGAGATTTAGCGCCTGCGCCGTATCTGTCCGGCGGATGCCGGCACGCCCCGGCGGGCTTTCGTGCACCTCAAGGGCCGCCGGATTCCCCAAGCCCGCTGATAGCGCAAAATCCGCCGCAGCGCGCGGAGCGACGGCAGTTTGGTGAACGGACAAGGGTCCGGATACGTGTTGGCCTCGATGATCCACAGCCGCCGGTCCCGGTCCACCGCCACATCCAGCCCGATCTGCACCAGCCCCGGGAACACCGCGTGCAAGCGGCGGGCCGCCAGCATGCTGAGGCGGCGGATGCGCTTTTCCGTGCGCGGCGAAACCAGCATGGACACCGGATAAATGGTGCCGCCCTGGCTGCCGTTGGTGACGATTTTGCCCGGAGCGGCCACCCTGCCGGCCATGCCGGTCATTTCCCACGGCTTTCGCGGCAGCCGCTGCACCATCACCCGGATGTCGAAGGGCCGCCCTCGGTAGCGGGCAAGCCGGATGCCCCGCTGCACCATATACGGCTTGCCTTTCGTTCTCGCAAGAATATAGGCGTAAACCTGGGAGAGGGACGAAAAGGTTCTCCGCATCCGCCCCCAGCGCAAAGTAACGCCGCTTCCCGTATTGTCCACCCGCATGACGCCGATGCCGAGGGCGCCAAACACCGGTTTGACGTACACCATGCCGTACCGGTCCAGCATGCGCTCCAGATTGTCCCGCGTAAGCCGCAGCGTCTCCGGCATGTATGGCGAAAGGATCGGGGATCGGCTGAGCACCTCATGCTTCAGCCATTTGCTCGCAATATTTCGCACAGCCATGAGTTGGCGTTCACTTCCTTCCCGATTGATCTATCATACGGGCGGCCCGCCCGCCGCGGACACTGGCGGCTGTCCCGGCGCGGCATTCGTCCGGTTCGTCCGGCCTTGCCGTCACATATGCTGATGGTGCAGATCAACGGGAGGTGCTTGACGTGTACGGTCCGGACGCCCTGTGGCGCAAAGCGCGGGATATCGCCCGGCGTTTTCCCTGGTATGCCAAGCTGCTCGACGAGGCCGGCGCGGACAGCCGTCTGCCGCCGCTTCTGACAGCGGCCGTGCTGGAACGGCACTACTACTCTTCAGATCCTCCGGAGGATGCCGCATCCTGGAACGCTTATTCGACTTCGGGCACGAGCACGGGCAAACGAAAAACCATCTGGTATTCTTCGGAAGACGAACGGCGATATCTGGAGATCAAGGCGCGGATGTTCCTGCGCTGGCTGCTGCAAAACGGCGGACAATCGTTTTCGCGCGCTTTGTCGGACGTGGGCACCGGACATGCCGCCGCCACCGCCGCCGCCGTTTTTCGCCGCATCGGCCTTCAGGCCGAATCGCTGCCCCATGACCTGCCGATGAAGCAACATCTGGACAAACTGGCCTCTTTCCGGCCGGACGTGCTGTATACGATGCCTTCCATTCTGGATCGGATCTTGCGGGCTGCCGAATCCCCTGACGCCTTCGGCATCCGCAAAGTGATCCTCGTCGGCGAAATCGCGCCGCCCGCCTGGCGGAATAGCGCCGCCCGGCGTCTGGGCCTGGCAGAGACGGACATCCTGGATACGGTCGGATCCATCGAGATCGGCACCATCGCCGCCTATTCCCATGAACTGCAACGCTACGTCATCGCGGAAGGGCTGCATGCCGAATGCGTGCCGGCCGAATCCCTCGGCGAAGGTTTTGAGCCGCTGCCGCCCGGCGAAGGGGTGCTCGTGCTCACCTCCTTCGCCAGGAACGCGTTTCCGGCGGTCCGATTTGTGACTTATGATGTGGTGCGGGATTTTCAAACCGTGGAAATCGGCGGCGAAACGCGGCAAACGTTCGCCTGCATCGTCAAGCGTATCGGGCCGGAACTCAAGCATGGGGAAAAAGTCAGCCTCTATGACATCGAGGAGGCCGTGCTCGGCTTCGCGGACGATGCCGCCATCCTCGTCGAGATGCATGACCGGCGGCTTACGGTACGGCTCCGCAGCCGCAAACTGCGTCCGGATCAGCTGCCGGTGGTCCGGCAGGCCATCGAAAATAAAATTCCGGAGATCGGCGCCATGATCCGCGGCGGCCTGCTGGACGGAATCCATGCGGAGCTTTCGCCGGAGGACGATCCCGCCTGGCAACGAAGCGGCATCAAATTCCGCAAAATCCACTACGGCGGGACGGTATCGCCATGACGGCCCCCATGACGGACGGTTGGACGGGTACCCTGATCTCCGCCATCGGACGCACGCCGGTCGTTGAGCTCAAACGCCTTTTTGCCAACGACCGCGGCATCCGGGTGCTGGCCAAGCTGGAGCTTTTGAATCCGGGCGGCAGCGCCAAGGACCGCCCGGCTTTGCGTTTGCTGCGGGAAGCGTATCGGGCGGGGCGCATCGGCCCCGGGTCGACGATCGTGGAATCCAGTTCCGGCAACACCGCCATCAGCCTGGCCATGATCTGCGCCCAGTGGGACATGCGGCTGATTTGCGTTGTGGACCCCCGCACGGCGGAAGCCAACCTGGCGATGCTGAAGGCGCTGGGCGCGGAGATCGATTACGTCGCGGAACCGGACCCGGCCACCGGCGAGTTTCTGCCGGCGCGCATCCGCAGGGTGCGGGAACTGGTCGACGCCATACCGGGCGCCTTCTGGCCGAATCAATACGAGAACGAAAACAACTGGCTCGCCCAAAAGGAGACGATGCGGGAAATTCACGAGCAGACGGGCGAGCCGGATTACGTGATCGGCGCCGTCAGCACCTGCGGCACGATGCTGGGGTGCTATAAATACGTGCGGGAAAATGGCTTGTCCACCAAGGTGGTAGCGGTGGATTCGGAGGCCAGCTCCATTCTGGGCGCGCCGCGCGGCAGGCGCCTGTTTCCCGGCATGGGGGCGGGCATGGTGCCGCCTTTCGCCCGCCGGCGCTTTTTTGACGAAGCGGTGACCGTATCGGACCTGGAAATCGTGCGGGAATGCCGCGCCATGGCCGGGCTGGAGGGCCTTTTGGCGGGGCCCTCATCCGGCGGCGTGGCCGCGGCCGTGCGAAAAATGATGCCGCGGATGCCGGATCGGGCCGTATGCGTCATGATCGTGCATGACCGGGGGGAACGGTATTTGGATACGCTCTATAGCGACGCGTGGGTAAAGCGGCATTTGGGCCCGCATGCGGTGCGGAAAGAAGGTGAAGCGGCGGATGCTGATCTTGGCTGATGAGAATATCCGGAAGCTGCGTTGGGATTGGGCCGCATTGGTTGACGTGATTGAAGAGACGGCGCGTATCATGGACGCCGGGGACTTTGCGCAGCCGATCAAGCCTTACCTCCGCTACGGCGATCCGCAAAACCGCATCATCGCCATGCCGGCCTACGTCGGCGGCAGCGTGCGGACGGCCGGCATCAAGTGGATTGCCAGCTTTCCCGGCAACCGGCGACATGGCCTGCCGCGGGCCCATGGCGTCACCGTGCTGAATGATGCGGAAACGGGGGAGGTGCGAGCGATCCTTGCCGGCGGCATGCCGAACGCCTTGCGCACGGCGGCCGTGAGCGGTCTTCTGCTGCGCCGGTTTGCGGAGGACTGCAGGCCTGACGGCACCTTTCGGATCGGCATCATCGGATGGGGGCCCATCGGCCGGACCCATTTTGCGATGTGCACCCATCTGTTTGGCCATCGGATCGAACGGTTTTCGCTATATGATCTGGCAGGGATCGATCCCGCTTCCGTCCCCGCCGAATGGCGCAGCCGGACGCGCCTTGCATCCGGCTGGGAAGAAGTGTTTGACGAAAGCGGCATTTTGTTTACCTGCACGGTGTCCAAAACGCGGTATATCCGCAAACCGCCGGCGCCGGGCATGCTGCTGATGGATGTGTCCTTGCGCGACTATTGGCCGGAGGCGTTTCAAGAGATGCCCGCCGTCATTGTTGACGACTGGGAGGAAGTGTGCCGCGAAAACACCGACATCGAAATGTTGCATCTTACCCGCGGGCTCAGGAAAGAAGAGACGATGACGCTGGCCGATGCCGTTTGCCGCGGCGCGCTGCGCCGGGTGCCGGCGGGCAAGCCTGTTCTGTTTTGTCCGATGGGCATGGCCGCCTTTGACATTGCGGTGGCGCGCTATTTGGCGGACCTGGCCCGCGATGCCGGCATCGGAACGGAAATTTGAGCGCGGCAAAGATTGACATTTTCAGATTTCGAGTGTATATTTTGGAAAAAATCAAAAAAAGCATCCGGGAAGCACCCGTGAGCGCAGGCGAAAGCCTGGCTTGCGGGTGCTTTTTTCGTTGCCCGGATGCGGAAAGGAGCGAACTTTCATGCAACCCATTTTCCGGAACTTCGCCGCTTGTCTGATCCTGGCGGCGGTCATGGCTTTAAGCTGGAGCCATCCCGTTTTCGCCGCCGAACCCGCCCTGACCGTCACGCAGAAGAAAAATTGGGAGCAGACGCTGGCGGAGGCGGATACGCCCACAAGAAGCAAGCTGCAGCGGGAATTTGCCGATTTTGAATCGCTCATGCAAATCAGCCGGGACCTGGACCGGAAAATCCGGCAGATTCAGGAGCAAAACGCCGTCAAGGAAGCCATTCTCCGCAAAGAAATCCGGAAAGTCGACGAAGCCCGTCTCGCCCGGCTGAAAGCGGAGGCCGAGCAGACGAAAGCCAAATACCAAAAGCTTCTGGATCAATACAGCATCGTCAATAAGCAGCTGGAAAGTGCGCGCAAGCTGAAAAACAAGGCGCTGATCTCGCTGTATCAATCCCAGGCGGACATGCTGAAACTTCCCGTTCAGCTGGCAAAGCAGGAGATCAAAGCCAAAGAAGACGCCTACCAAAACGCCAAAAGATCCGCCAACGACAAAATCGGCAAACTGCGGGATACGCTGTCCGGCATCGAACCCATCAAAGCGCAGATCCGTTCCGCCAAAAGCGCCCTGAAACCGCCGCAGGACAGCCGCTGGACCACATGGAAATCGTTCACGTCCACCCTGACCAAAACCCACCGCAATCCGAAAAATGCCGCCAGCCTGCTCGCATCGGTGAACGATGCCACCCGGCAGATCATCCGGCTGCAGCACCAAATCTATAACCTCGAAAACAAGGTGGCGGAAATCCTGCGCAATACGGAAATGCAGATGTCCAATACCTGAGATCATAGCCATGTATTTACACATTAGAATCGATTCATATTTGCAACCTTGCGCGGACAATCGTGCTATAGTGGTTTTTGCCGAAGACACCATACATCAGGAGGTTTGATATGAAGATTACAAATTTGGCAAAAAAGGTATTTGTCGCTTTCGTCCTGGGCGTTTCCCTGATTGCAGCGCCGGTCCTTGGCGACATGGGCGCCGGACAAGCCTCCGCCGCCAGCGTTTCGGCTTCCGCCAAAGCGCAGCAGGTGATTAATGAAGCATTGAAACTGAAAGGCAAAGTCCGCTACAAATTCGGCGTGAACAATCCGAAAACCTATACGTTCGACTGCTCTTCCTTTACGAAATACGTGTTCTCCAAAGCCGGCGTCACGCTTCCCTGGGGCTCGCGCCTGCAAGCCCAGAAAGGCAAATACGTGGCCAAAAGTAATCTTCAGCCCGGCGACCTGGTCTTTTTCAAAACTGCAGGTTCCTCGAGCAACAAAATAACCCATGTCGGCATCTACATGGGCAACGGGAAATTCATCCACAATACGACCGGCAAAAGTGTTAACGGTGTCATTATCAGCAACCTGAGCGACTATAACCACCGTTACGTGACGGCCAGACGCGTGCTGTAAAGCGCGCCGAAAGGCAAAAACGGTCCTTCGCGTGAGACAGCATTTTTCGGCAGGAGCCCATTGCCGTCCGCGCGAAGGGCCGTTTTCAGCGGCACCGGAATACGGGATACGGTTGCCGCGTTCATTTCCGGCCATAGTCCGCCCTGATCTCGCCCCATTTGGACGTCTCCCATTTCAGCAGCTTGTTGGGATATTCATTGTTCTGAAGCCAGCGGAGCGCCCGGTCCACGAGCTCCCACACCTGCCGGGTTTCCTCGTTGCGCGGCAGGTTCGTGGCCACCTTCTTTTCTTTCACCCATTTGATCGCCGTCTGCGAATCGCTGTAGACGGTCTTGCCGCTGCCCCGCTTTTTCAGATACGCCAATGCGTGCACGATGGCCAGAAATTCCCCCAGGTTGTTCGTGCCGTTCGGAATCGGGCCATAAGAAAAAAGCACTTCGCCCGTGCGGGTGTCCACTCCCTTGTATTCGATCGGACCCGGATTGCCGCTCGTACCCACGTCCACCGAAATGCTGTCCCAGTCGATTTCGGCGTCATCCGGCGGGGCCGCCCGCATTTTGGCGTCATCGCTTTCCGACCGCGCCCTTTCCCATCCGAGCCGGAAAGCCCGCTCTGCCTCATCCGGCGAATCGTACGCCTTGTATTTGGCGTGGGGAAAACCGTCCACCTGCGCTTTGCACGCCTCCCAGCTGTCGTAAATGCCGGGGGTTTTCCCCTCCCAGACGACGTAGTATTTTTTCCTGGCCATCTTGTCCTGCAGGCCCTCCTTTCCGGAATATTTTCGCCGCCGTGCGGCAAACTATGCCAGACACCACTTGCAAACCCAAATAAAGGAGAGTCTGCAATGCCGCAAATGCAATCCCAGCCTCAATCGGCGCCGCAAGCGGCGTTCATGCCGACGCCGCCGCAGGTGATCACCACGAAAGACTGCCAGTATTTGAAGGACATGCTCTCATGGGAACTGGTGGCGATGAAAAAATGCAGCCATTTTGCCGGCGAATGCACCGATCCTGAGGTGCGGAATCTGATCGACAAGGCCGGGCAAATGCATCAGCGTCACTACACGATGCTGCTTAAGCATTTGCAGCACAATAACGACGCCGCCATGCGGAACATACCGCATCCTGCGCAATAAGGGGGGCCGTCAGGACATGATGCAAAACCAGCATTCGCGCATCATCCAGAATCCGAAACCGGCAAACGAACCCCAGGTTAAGGGGCCGGAAATGAACGACCGCGATCGCCTGAACGACGTGCTGGCGCTTGAAAAATATTTGACCGACAGCTTCAATGTCGCCGCGCGGGAAGCCAGCCACAAGGCGCTGCACCAGGATGTGATGACGATCCTGAACGAAACGCATCAGATGCAATACGAGATTTTTGAAATGATGTTCCGCAAGGGGCACTACAAGCTGGAAGCCGAAGAACAGGCGAAACTCGACCAGGCGTTTCAGCAGTTCAGCGGCTATGCCAGCCAGTTCCCTTACGCCAGTCCCACCGTTCAATAAGCGGTGGCCAAGCGATGTCCGAGGGCCGTCCCGACAAGGGATGGCCCTCTTTGTTTGTACCGAACCGGTTTTACCGCTTAAGCTCCAGGTTCAGCCGCTCCAGTTCCACCAGATAATCCAGCGCCAGCGTGCAAAGATGGTACAAGCCCTCGCCATCGCCGGCATCTTGCCTGAGCTCCGCCCTTTTGCGTTCCAGCGCCCGCCGGATCACGGCCAGGTTCAGCCGCTTGCCGCGGGCCACCCGTTCCTGGAAGCGGGTGATGAGCTTCAGCATCTTGATGCTGAACACGTAATCTTCCTCTTCCAGCGGATTTTGCACCAGCACCCGGACCATATCGCCGATGCGCGCCAGCATCGCCTCCAGCACCTGATACACGTCGATGGAGCGGATGCCTTGCATTTTGCGGAACTTACGCTCCCGTTCCCGCTCCTGTCTGCCTCTTCGTATGTATTCGGAGATTTCCCGCATTTGTTCGTCCACGATGGGCGGGCGCATGATCCGTTTCGTTTCCAGGTCCAGGATGATGAAATGAAGGAGCGCGCGGATCATGCGTTCCGACTTTTCTTCGATCATCTCGGTGTTCAGCTGGCGGGCGGGCTTGTAAATCAGGCCGACCAAGAGGCCTGACCCAACGCCGATCAGCGCGGCGGCCGCCATCTTCCAGGCGGCATCCCAAATGCCCAGGCCGGCCGATGCCGCGGCTGCGGTCAGCGCGGATGCGGCGGAGACGGGCAGCGCCTCGCTCCATCCCGCCCATGCCAGGATGACCACAGTGACGAGGACAGCCAGGCCGGCCAAAATCCCGTTCCATGCGCCAAACTGGCCGGCGAACACGCCAAGCAGCGCGCCCAAAACACCGCCGGCGGCAAGGCGCAGGCTGACGGATGCCGTAAGAGGAGAAGCGGCCCGGACGGCAAGAAACGCCACAATGCCGGCCAGCGGATAACCCGGCAATCCCACAATTTGCGCGATCAGCACCGCGATCGCGGCCGCCGCGATGATTTTGTCCGCCCCGGCTTTCGTCACAAGCAATCCCTCCAAACGAACCGTTACCTTTTTCATGGTCACGGAGTGCCATCGCCCGAATGCGTCATTTTCATTATAAACGGATAACCGTTCCCCCGCCATTTTCCCCAGGCCGGGCGCCGCATTTTCGCGATGATGCGGGCTTTCGTGCTAAAATGGAAACGGATGGTTTCAAACGACTGAACAAGCTGGGAGGAATCTTGTTTGCGCACCATTCTATGTTTGCCGAAACTGACCGAAGAGCAGCAGGAGCGCATCGTCCGGGCCGCCGCCGGGTGCCGCGTCCTGTTTGACCGAAACCGCATGACGGAGGACGATTACCGGGAAGCCGAGGTGATTTTCGGCTGGACCGCCCAGGTGCGGGATGCGCTGGAGAAGGGAGACGCCAAAGTCCGCTGGATTCAGAGCATCAGCTCGGGAGTGGACTATTTTCCGCTGGATCTTCTGAAGCGGCGGGGCGTGACGCTGACCGACGCCAGCGGCGTTCACGTCGTCTCCGTGGCGGAAACGGCCATGGCCATGATGCTCGGCTTTGCCCGGGGAATTGCCGCTTCAATCCGCAACCAGTCCCGGAAATTTTGGGACCGGACCCTGCCGGTGTCGGAGCTCTTCGGGGCCACGCTGGCCATTGTGGGAGCCGGACAGATCGGCCGGCGCCTGGCGCAATTGGCCAAAGCCTTCGGCATGCGGGTCATCGCCGTCAGCCGTTCCGGCCGGGCGCTGCAGGAAGCGGATGAAACCTATGCCGCCGACAGAATGGATGATGCAATCCGGCAAGCTGACTTTGTGGTGAACATTTTGCCGTTGACGAAGGAAACGCATCACCTGTTCGACGAAAAACGATTTGCACTGATGAAGAAAAACGCTTGTTTTATCAACGTCGGGCGGGGAGCGACCGTGCATACCGATCATCTGGTCGAGGCTCTTAAGGCAGGCCGGATCGCCGGCGCCGGCCTGGACGTCTTTGAGGAGGAGCCGCTGCCGCCGGATCATCCGCTTTGGACGCGGGATAACGTCATCCTTACGCCGCACATCGCGGGCGGCCTCACCCCGGAAAACCGGCAGCGCGTCACCGAGCTGTTTGCATCCAATCTGGAGCTTTACTTGTCCGGACAAACGTCATCGCTGCGCAACGTGGTTGATTACGACAAACAATATTGAACATATGCCTGGCGCGCTGCTGCGGCAGCGCGCTTGTCCTTATCGCACCAGGTCGCCGATATCGACCCCGAGCATGTCCAGAAAAATGTCCACGAGCTCGGGCTGAAAGGCTTTGCCTTTCTGTTCATTCAGATAGGAAGCCGCCTGATACTGGGTCCATGCGTCCTTGTATGCCCTGCGGCTCGTCAGCGCGTCGTACACGTCGACGATGGAGACCACCTGGGCCGCAAACGGGATATCGTTGCCGCTGAGCTTGTAGGGGTAGCCGGTGCCGTCCCATTTTTCGTGGTGGGACAGCACGATCTCGTGGGCCGTGATCATGTCTTGCCGGAACAGGTCGTCGTCCAGCTCGTTCGAGATTTTGCTCAAAATGTCGGCGCCGATCAGCGGATGCGTTTCGATGATCGCCCGCTCGTAAACGGTCAGCGTTCCCGGCTTGTAGAGGATACCGTCCGGAATGCCGGATTTTCCGATATCGTGCATGATGCTGGCGTTGACGATCCGCTGGATGTATTCCTCGCTCAAAGCGCCGTTTGTGGCCTTGTTGTAAGCTTGCAGAAACTTGGCCGTCAGTTGCTGCACACGGTTCAGGTGATTTTCAATGTCCGGGTCGCGGATTTCGCACGACAGCGCGAGCACCCGCAAGATTTCATTCTGGATTTTCGTTTTCCGGTATTCGGAAACATACATGCCCTCGTTGATTTCCGAAAGGTTGCGGAACACGCCCACATAGTAGACTTCACCCTGCAGATCGAGGGGCGTAATCGTGATGTGCGAATGCCAAAGCTCGCCGTTGCGCTTGCGGTTAATGAACACGCCGGACCAGGGTTTCAAATGGTGAATGGATTCTTTCATCATTTCATAGGTTTTGAGCGGCGTCAGGCCGGATTTCAGAATGCCGGCGCGCAAGCCTATGATTTCTTTCTTGCGGTAGCCGGTCACCGACTCATAAGCGTCATTCACATTAACGATCACATGATTCCTGTCGGTAATAATGACGGCATCCGCCTGCATGAGCAGCGCATCCAACATGGCATTTTTCACGGCTCTCACCTTTGTTTGTCAGAGAATGGTGTTGAAACGTTTGCAAAGTACGTTACAAAAAGTGCGTTACAGATTAAAAAAACGGAAGCGGTTCTTGCCTTCTAGTTTTGCCTGATATAATGCCTGGTCCGCCCGCTTGAGCAGGATGTCCGGATCCTGCCCGTGCTCGGGCGCCAGCGAAATCCCCATGCTGATGGAAATGGAAACATCGGGCCATTCCATCTCCTGCTGCCGGGCCAACTCCTGGATCGCCCCCACCAGCCTTTCGGCCACGATTTCCGCTTCTTCGCGGGTCGTATCTTCCAGAAGCACCACAAATTCATCGCCGCCCAGCCGATAGGTCAGATCCTCTTTGCGCACGGTGTTTTTGATGCATTGGGCCATGTCTTTCAGCAGCCGGTCCCCGGCGTCATGTCCATAGCGGTCATTCACCCGCTTGAAGTCATCCATGTCAATCATCAGCAGCGCAGTTGTTCCTTTGCCCGGCTTCACCAGATGCGGGATTTTTTCTTCAAATGCGGCACGGTTGTAAAGTCCGGTAAGGCTGTCGTGGAAGGCCAGATACATCGGGCGGGCCACCCAGCGGGAAATCAGGAAGGAAACGAGGATCGTGAAAGCGATAACCGCAAGCAGCGTGCCAAGCAAAAATGCGCGTTGCTCTCTAAGCAGTCCCTGGAGCTCATCCTGATTGTAGATGATCTCCAGCACCTTGCTTCTGGCGGGTCCCACCACATAGGGAGAATCATAGGGGACATAACGGTAAATCGCCGGCTGGCCATTCCATTCCCCCGCCGTTTCCGTTGTCTGTTTGGTCTGCAGCGCCTCCTCGAAATACGGCCTTCTTTCCGCCGCCACCAAACCTTCGCTGGTCGCTTTTCCGAGGGCCGCGCCGCCCAGATTCAAAATCCGGATCTCGTTGACGGACGGATAGCGTTCGGCCAGTTTGTCCACCATATTGAGCAGCTGAAACTCCTGATAGATCGGATCCTCCCGCAAAGAGTATCCCAGCTGGATCAGGTATTTGCGGTCGTAGGTGGCCATGTAGCTGTATTTTTTGATATCTCCCGTAGCCTGCTCCAGATCAAGGCCGTCATGGTAGAAGCCGCCCGCCGCGCGGCGCGCGTCCAAAACGGTGGCCAGCCGCCGGCAGCATTCGTCAAAATCCATGCCGACATCTTTCGGAAAACTGCTGCGGATGATGACATTGTCTTCGTTGATGATATATATGTCAAACCCCAGTTCCCGCTTCAGCGCGTCAAAATCCCACTCTTCAAACCGCGGATTTTGCCGGTACTTTGCCGCAAGTTCCAGGGAGGCTTTTTCCATGTTCGCCACAAGCTCGTTGCCAAACAGCTCATAAGCTCGCTCCAGGTTTTCAAGCGAATATTTCACGAAATCTTCGATTTGCCGGAGTTGGAACTGGTTTTCCCGCAGGATCTGCTCTTTCAGGCGATAGTGGTCCATCAGCGCGATGGCAAGGGAGATGACAGATGCGAACACGATCATGGTTATTTGCAGCTTCAGTTGGAACCGCGAGTGCATCCCGCTCACCTTCTGTCCTTCGCGTATGTCCTCTTGCCCCTATTCTATCAGAACTTGTCTGCCCATGGCCTATAGTTTTCATTAGTCCGGCAAATGTTGCTAATTTTCTTGCTGATCTTTTTCACATATTGCCGAAAATTCTGCCAAGGCCGTTCTCCACATGCGATACTGTTCGTGCCGGCGCCGGAAACTCTCATCTTTCAGAAAATCAGGATGGTCGCGGATCGCCCGCGGGTCAGGACCGATGAAGGGCTTGTCCATTCCGAACGCGGAAGCGGCCGGGGGAAGATGCTCCCACACGGACAAATATTCATAAATGGCGGGCTGCTCCGGCACATACGCGTTCTTATAGCGGCCGGAAGGCCCGCCCAAGGTCCCGTCCCCATCGCAATGCCGAAAGCGGCCCGAAGATCGCCTGGAAGGCCGCGCTTTTGCCCGCCCCGTTTTCGGCCCATCGGCCCGCCCCGTTCGCCAAAATCGGCGCGTCAGCGCGTAAGGAGCCCTTTCCTAAGCAGCGTTTGTTCGATGGCTTTTTTCAAAGCGTCCCCGCCCCGCTCCCACGTCAGCTTCAGCGCGTCGCGCCGGGCGCGCGCCCCCTTCAGCCGGCAAAGGCGGGGATTGGCGTATGCGGCGCGCATTTGCGCCTTCAGGCTTTTCAGGTTCGGCTCGGCCCAGCGCTGCCCTTTCTCGGCGAACAGATGCCGGAACGTGCGGGAGATGGCGCGCTTCATGCCGGCGGCGGGCGGACGCAGGCGGCATTTGACAAGAAAAGCGTTGCGGCGGTTCAGAAAATCCATGTGGCCGCCCCATCCGGTGGCGATGACCGGAAGGCCGCTGGCCATCGCCTCCAGAAACGGCAGCCCGACACCCTCGCCGCGCGTCGGCAGCACGAACGCATGGGCTTTCCGGTAAAGCTGGCGGATGGACTCCGCGTCCATCGTGCGGGCGATGATTTTGAGCGGCGCCGTGGTTTTGCGCAATTTGAGGGAGGCTTTGTATGCGGCAATGCGGCGGCGGATCCACCGCTCGTTTTCATGGCGGGCATAGCCGTTGGTTTTGATGATCAGCTGCACGTTGTCTTTGGCGGAAAACTCTTCCCAGTAGGCGCGGAGCAGCGTTTCGGGATTTTTGCGGTGCTGGAAGCCAAAGACGGACAGGAAGGTGAACCGGCGCTTTTTCGAGGGCATCGGTTTGCGGCCGGGTGTAAACCGGCGGGCATGCACGCCATGGGGCGCAATGTAAATGGGCACGTTGATGCCGCTGCGGTGCAGGGCCAGCCGATTGTGGCGGGACGGCACGCATACCGCATCCGCCTGGTTGATCGGCCGGACCCACCGCCTGGGAATGCGGGTCGTCTCCCAAACCGTATTGACGATGAGGGCGTTCACGTGCCGCCGTTCTTTGCGGACGCGCAGCGTATGAGGGGCGTAGTGGTAGACCAGCACTTTTGGCAGCGGCGACGCCAGCGCTTTTTGCCGCCCCCGCTCCCCGATGACGACCGACACGCCCAAATCTTTCAGCGCCTTCACGTACTCCCTGCCGGCAATGCCCAGGCCGGTGGCGCGCCGCCAAGGTCCTTTCCAGACGACGATATAGGGCGTCCCTTTCATTTCTTCTTCCCGACCACCCTGGAGTAATGCTTGCGCTTATGGAACGACAACGACCGCCAGGTCCGGGCCAGTCTGCGGATCCGCTCCGGCGTCAGGTTCCGCATGCCGCCGCTCAAGCTCCTGTTTCGCGCTTTTTTGATCAGCACGCGTTCCGGGTGCAGGGCATACAGAAAATTGCCGTACGTCTCGTATTCGGAGAAAGCAAAAGGATGGGACCGGTTGATGCAGCGCAGGATGGCCATGTACCAGCGGGTGCGGTGCCGCCCCTCGATCCGGCGTTTGAGCCGGGCAAGGACGGGCTTCGAAAACAGCATGTAATGGGCCACGAAAGACACGGGACGGCGGGGACGGTCTCCCATCAGCCGGCGGTACATCCGGAAATATTCGGGCTGGCTCCATTGGCGGCAGTAAAACACCGTCCGGCCGTTCTCCAGGAACCGATGGGGACGAATGAGCACGGTGTCCGCATCCATGACCAGGAAATATTGGGTCGTGCAAATGCGGTCGCCGCTGAGCTTGATAAGCTGCTGGAGCATCCACCCGGAGCGGTCCCACCGCCTGGTGCGGTAGCGGATGTCGTCCTTGGTGATGGGCAGCACGCGGGTTTCGTCGACAAACACGCAGTTTTTGGCCCGGCACAGCCGCTTAATGCGCCGGCTTTTCGGCGCCACGATGAAAATGCGGCCGACCGGGTGCGCCACATGGTTACGGATGGCGTCGATGACGTAAGGAAGCGTGCCCAGATCCTTCTCAATGGCAGGGATCAAAACATCGATAACCTCTGACATTGCGTCCTCTCCATCTATCATGAAGATCAAGCTAACATATGCCGGAACGGCGGAAAAGGCGTGGTCAAGTATGCATGGGGGACAAAATTGGGATAAGGACGCATAACCGGGCTTTTACCTGCTGGGTCAGTCTTCTGTAAACGCCTATGACATATATAGAGCTTCTGCCTGCTGAGTAAATTTTCTGCAGACTACCATGCCGTTTAAGGTTTATATTTTTAAGCGGCGGAAAAACGGAAAATGCCTGCACCCAATGCAGGCGTTTGAGATTATGCAAACTTCAAGTGCCAAAGTGCACTTAGTTTTGGGGATTTTGCATGGTTTTGCGGCCCTCAGGTGCCGAAATACACCTCCAGAAGCCAAAAAACGGGCATTTGCCCGCAAAGCGTCAAAATCGGATGCACTCTGGCACTTGAACCAGCGAAAAGATGCGAAAATGCCAAGATCAGGTGCATATTGGCACTTGAGGATGAGGAGAAATGCCTCGTCAGACACCCATTGGCTCTTGAGCATGAAGAGGAATGCTCTAGCCAGATGTATATTCGCACTTGACATGAGGAGAAAACTTTTAGCCATGCGCATATTGGCTCTTGATCACGAAGAGGAATGCTTTAGTCAGGTACACATCGGCACTGAAACATGGGAAGGCACGCTCAAGCCAGGTGCATATTGGCTCTTGAACATGAGGAGGAATATTTTAGCCATGCGTATATTGACTCATGAGTATGAAGAGGAATGCTTTAGCCAGGTACACATCGGCACTTAAGCATGGGGAGGAACGCTCTAGCCAGGCGCATATTGGCTCATCAGCATGAAGCGGAATGCTTTAGCCAGGCACACATTGGTACTTAAGCATGGGAAGGAACGCTCTAGCCGGGTGCATATTGGCTCTTGAGGATGGGGAGGAATGTCTGAGTCAGGCGCCTATTGGCTCTTTAGCTTAAGGAGAAAATGCCTTAGCCAGGTACATATTGCCACTTGAGCATGGGAAGATACGCCTTAGCCAGGCTACATTGGCACTTGAACGAGCGGAGCAGCGGGCTCCGGATTGATGGTGCGAACCTGCCGACGGCTCATGGCCTCGTGGCACAAAAAAAAGGCGGAAGCTGCGCCCTTCCGCCTTGGTTTGTTCAATCAGCTTTCCTTGTTATACTCGCTTGCGCCGCATTTCGGGCACTCTTGAAGGACTTCATCGTCATGATCCAGCACGACCCTTTGGTCGCATACCAGGCATTGATAAGTGCCTTTACCGGGTTTTTCTCCGACAACCGTCATGGATTGTCACCTCCCGAGAACGTATTTGAGGACGATGGTAGTACTTTTAAGGTTAAGAAAAACACCAAAAAAATGGTATGACATATATCACAGCGGAATGCGCTTTCAAGTGGCGGCTTCCGTTCCCGCTAACGCACAAACGTAATGAAGTCGGTGTTGACCGGCTCGTATCCTTCCATCCGCATCGTCATTGACACTTGCCCCCTGTGGTAGGCGCCGTGCATGGCGACATGGGTCAGAATGTCCCCGATGGCGGGGTTGAAGGTGGTGCCGCTTGAATTGGTGTATGTGACCGTTTTGCCCAAATCCTCATCTTTGAGCCCGGACAGAAAGGCGGAGTATCCGTCCCTGTTTTCCTTGATCCATGCGCCGCCATCCTCAAGCCCCAGTTCCGGCCAGATCGGCAAGCCGGAGCTGTCCTCGCCCTTCAGGCGGAACAGCCAGACCCGTTCCGCCGCCAAGACGTGCGCAAAAAGCTTCAGCGCTTTTTCGGGCTTCCCGTTCGTCTTCTTTAAATTTAAAGCTTCCAAAATGCGCTCGTCGGCCCACCAGACATGTTCAAACAACCGGATGTAGTGTGCAGCCATATTTACCGCCTCCCCGCATTTAGCATGGCACGTTTAAAGCATGATAACACGTTGTCGAAATGCAGCCTTTGCCAATTGACATATTAGCAAACGCATGGTTCAATTAAATTGTTAGATAATTGTCTAAATATTTAACTGTTGAGCCGGCGAGGTGAACCGTCTTGTCCCTGAACGAAACGTTCAAAGCGCTGGCGGATCCGACGCGGCGCCGTATCCTGGATTTGCTGAAAAACGGGGATATGAGCGCCGGGGAAATTGCCGCACATTTCAACATGACCAAGCCAAGCATCTCCAATCATCTGAACATCCTGAAGAACGCCGGCCTCATCTGGGATGAGCGAAAAGGGCAGCATATCATTTACTCGCTGAACACGACCGTTTTTCAGGATGTGCTGAAATGGCTCCTCGAACTAAATCAAGCAAAGGATTGATGCGCGATGAAAAAATGGGTGGCACCGGCGCTTTTCAGCCTGGCCGGCCTGGTGGTCAGTTTGTTCGTGTACGCCGATTTGCCCGAATCGATGGCGATCCATTTCGGACCGGGCGGAAATCCCGACCGGTTCGTAACCCGTCCGGTGGGGGCGTTCCTGGCGCCTGCGCTGATCTGGATCCTTTCGATTCTGGTGGTGGTATCCCCGCGTTACAGGCAGGATGAAAGCAAACGCAGGCGGGCGGAGTCCGCGCAGCAGGCCATTCTGGCCATTGTCGGCGCGTTCTTGCTCGGCATGCATCTGTTCACGCTGGCCTACAACCTGGGGTATGAGATCAACCCGGTGAAGTACGGATCGGTGGCCGTTGGCCTTATGTTCATGCTGTTTGGCAACCTGTCGCCCCGCCTGGCGCAAGCCGGTTTCCTGCGCGTTTGGCCGAAGCTGAGCCCGGAGGCGGAGCGGGCTTACGGCCGCTTTCAGGGGCGGCTGATGGTTGGCGCCGGATTCGTGTTCATCCTGCTGGCGCCCTTGCCGGACAAAATTCATGGTCCGGTGTTTTTCGCCTTGCTGATGATGTTTATCCTCACAATGTACGCGGCGCTTTTCCGGTATCGCCGGAAGGCCGGCTGAGCGCCCGGACCGCTCTTCACCGGCCCGCCTTCCGCCAGACCGCGCTTTGCGCCGGGCTGCCTTCCGCCGGCCGCCTTCGTCGGGCTGTTCCCGCCGAGTGGCTATCGGTCCAGCGCGCGCCGTTCCGGCCCGCCATCAAGGCAGCAGGCGCTCCGTCGTCAGGCGGGGCCAAGCCAGGCATTGCGTGAATCCTTCCGCGTAAGGCTTGCCGCACTGCAGCCCGCGGAACTTGGAGCACGTGCGGACGAAATCCACGAAGTCGATGCCGTCGTGCTCCTTCATCCATTTGATCTGCGACTGGTGACAGGCAAGCATGCGGATTTTCATCTCGATGTGATCGGTGATGTCCACATAAATGGTCGGAATGAAGTTCACGCCGGCCAGCGTGTCCATGTAAAACAGCGGCACCACCTTGTCGTGGGCCGGTCCCGATGACGGATCGTAATGCGGCACCGTGGCGGCAAAGCTGGCGTCAAACACGGCGCGGGAGACTTCCATATGGTCCTTCATGTAATCTTCCGGGGGATGCGTGATGATCAGATCCGGCCGCGTGCGCCGAATGACTTGCACCAGCGCCTCAATCAGCTGAGGGTTGTCGCTGCGCACCGCCAGATCCGGCACGCCCAGCCCGATCACTTCCGCGCCGATCAGCTTGCCCGCCGCGGCGGCCTCCCCGGCCCGGATGCGAGCCAGCTCCTCCGGCACGATTTCCTTGTGACCCTTGTCGCCGTTTGCCACATGCACCATCGTGACATGATGGCCCTGCGCGGCGAATTTGGCCAGCGTTCCCCCGCAGCCGATCTCCAGATCGTCCGGATGGCACCCGATCGCCAGCACGTTCATGAGCACCTCACGCTCCCCTGACGCTTATTCAAGCCCGACGGCCGCTTCAAACCAGTCATATCCGTACCCGACATGCTCCGGCCGGTGGGCGTCCGAACCGTACACCACCTCTACGCCGAGCTCCAGGCACCGGCGGACGAACCATTCGGGCGCATACGCCTGCCCGCATGTCGCCACGCGCAAGCCCGCCGTGTTTACGTCCAGGCCGACGCCGGAGGCGGCGAGCAGTTCCGCCAGGCGCTCCAGCCGGCGCCGGATCTGCACGGTCTCCACCGGAGGCAGCTCGCTTTGAAACTTGGCAATGAGCAGCGGATGGCCGATCCGCTTGCGCATCGGCAAACCCGCAGCCCAGGCCACCGCCTGCTCCACATGGTCAAAATACGTTTCCACGACGCTCGTCATCGTGCCGTAGGCGGAGAGCAGGTTCCGCCGGAAATCGTCCGCGGTAAAATCGACGCACCGCATGCCCCCCTCGCCGGGCAAATAGTGCACGGACACCACCACATCCTCGAGCACGTCCAGGTAGGGCTTCATCAGCTCGTCCGAGAAGGACGTGCAGCCGTGCAAATAGTCCATTTCCAGCCCCACCGCGAGCTCGATCCGCCCCGCATAGCGCCTTTTCATTTCCAGCACATACTCGAAATACGCCGGCAATTCGGCAAACGGCATCGCCAGTTCCGCCATCAGGCGCTCATCCGGCACCCAGCCTTCCGGCAGCGGCGGATGCTCGGTCACGGAATAGCGCTGAAACCCGAGCGCCATGGCCCGCTCCACATACGCCTCAAGTTCCGCGTCATCGCCGTGATAGCAAAATTTCGTATGGGTGTGTCCGTCCCACTTGAGCGTCAAAACGCGTCACTCCTTGCGCCATCTTTACCTCAAAGTAATCATGAACAGCCGCCGCGCGTCAACTCAAAAGCGCAGCGCCCGAAGGATGATGCGTTCCAGCCAGGACCAGGGCATAAGCGATTTGGCCGCCAGGAGCATCCGGGTGCCCTGTCCGACGGGCCAGCGAAATTTCGGCTGCGGGGCGGTGGCGATGCGGACGATTAAGTCCGCGACTTCCATCGGGTCCGCCTTGGAAGCGGCGCTCTGCTGCGCAAATCCGAGCACCTTCCGCAAGTAAGGGTAATAGGGCGACCGCTCGTCGACCTTCGCCAGGCCAAAGCCCTTCTCCCAAATGTTCGTCGGATACGCCCCCGGCTCCACCAGCGCCACATGCACGCCGTACGGCTTCATCTCCAGCCGCAGCGCTTCGCTGAAACCTTCCAGCGCAAATTTGCTCGCCGCATACGGCCCGAAGCCGGGAAACGCCATGCGCCCGTTCACGCTGCTGATGTTGATGATCGTGCCGCGGCGCCGCTCGCGCATATGCGGCAAAACCGCCTTGGTCACCGCGATGGCGCCGAACACGTTGGTCTCAAACTGATCGCGCCACTCCGCCAGATCCACATCTTCCGTGAACCCTCCCTGGGCGTAACCCGCGTTGTTCACGAGCACGTCGATCCGTCCGAAACGGCTGACGGCGCTCTCCACGGCCGCTTCCGCCGAAGCCGGGTCCGTCACGTCCAGCCGGCACACTTCAATGTTCTCCGCCACCCGGCGGCTTTGGGCCATGTCCATCAGTTCTCCCCGCTTGTCCGGATCGCGCATGGAGGCAACCACGCAGAACCCCGCCTCCGCCAGCCGGATGGCGCCCAGCTTGCCAAAACCGCTGGAAGACCCGGTCACCAGCGCCACCGGGCGGCCGCCGGCTGCACCACCGTTTTTGTTTTCCCACATTTCCCATTCTCCTCTCTCCGCGCTCTAACCATCGTCAGGCGCCGGCGGCGGCCGTTTTCTCGTTGTCCTCGATCAGCTTGTGACGGTACCACTTGTCGCCGCGGAAACGAAGCATAAAGATGATCCCCCGCACGCCCCACTCCAGGTTCATGGCCAGCCAGATGCCCACGATGCCCATCCCGAACGTGATCCCCAGCAAATAGCCGAGCACGATGCGCACCAGCCACATGGACAGCATCGCGGTGACGGACGTGAATCGGGAGTCGCCGCCCGCCCTCAGCGCATAGGGCAGCACGAAACTGATGCCGTAAAACGGAATTTGCGCGATGGTGTTGATGAGGAACATGATGAAAAGTTCGTCGAGAATTTCATCCGGCGGGTTGAACAGGGCCACCGTCGGGTGAAACAACGGCAGCAAAAGGGCGCCCGTGAGGATAAAAGAAAAGGACGCCAGCCACAAAAACGATCGGGTAAATTTACGCGCGTCCGCAATATGCCGGCGGCCGACGCACTGGCCAACCACCGTGACCAGCGTCATCGACATCGCGTTGGCCGGGAACTGGTAAAGCAACACCACCGTGGAGGCGATGGCGTTGGCGGCAATGGCATAGGTGCCGAGGCTGACGATGAACACCTGCGTCAGCAGTTTGCCGCCATGGAAAAAGATCTGCTCCGCGGCGCTCGGGACGCCGACGTAGGCGATTTTGCGCATCATGGCTGCGTTCCATGAAAGGAAGTCTTTGAAGCGTATGTGAAGCCCGCCGCCCAATTTGACCAGATAGATCACGCCGCAGACGGCGGCCAAATACCGGGCCGTGCCCGCGGCGATCACCAGGCCGAGCACCCCCATTTTCAGTTGGAGGATCAAAATGATGTTCAGCAGCGCATAAGGCACGTGCATGACAAAAGACAGAATCAGGGCCGCCCGGGTTTTGCCCATCCCCCTGAGCACGCTGCTTACCGCCTGCATCGCCGCCAATCCCGCATACCAGAAGGCGCTGCCGATCAAATACGTCCGGGCCTCTTCCATCACATCCGGCGCGGCGGCGCCGAACATGCCCTGCAGGATCGGCTCGCGAAAAACGAGGACGAGCACGCTGATGAGCAAGGCGGCAGCGGTCACCAGCGTCACCGTCCCGGCGGCCGCCTTGGCCATCATCGGTTCGTTGCCGCTGCCCTTGTACTGGGCGACCACGACGGCTCCCCCTGTCGCCAGGGCCATGAAGACATAGATCAGAAAAAGGTTCAGCGCATCGACCATGCTCACAGCGCTGATGGCCGCCACGCCGGCGGTGCTGATCAGCGCAGTATTAAGGATGTTAAAGAAGACCAGGAAAGCCTGGTCTATCAAAACAGGTATATAGATGGAAGCAATCTGCCGGTAATCCATCGTCTCTCCCGACAGGTGCTTCTCAAGAAGCGCCTTGCTCCAAGCGCGCAGCCGTTTTGGCATTTTATCACTTTCTTATCCGGGATAATTCTTCAAAGAGCCGCAAGGTCTTCTCAGGGTCATTTTCATTATAGAACACGTACACGTCCGGCAGCTTGATGCGGATGTACGGAGGGTTGTCCTTGAAGATATAAAGCCTCGCTCTTCCGATCTCGCTCAGGTTAAAATGACCACGGGCCACCTTGTCCGTCGCTTCCCCGTTGGTTTTCCGGCCCGGCGGCATGACGTCCACCAGGGTCAGTTCCTCAATGTCCGCCGCCGCAAATTCAAACGGATACATCTGATAGTCGATTTCCACGCGCCCATCCGGCGTGATCGTCATCACCGGCGGGTCGAGTTCCGAGCGGATCATCATGACGGACACGCCCACGATCACCGCGAGAAACAGCGCCGCCGTACCGCCCATGATGAGTTTCCCGGCCAGTGTGCCGGTGTTGACCGTATACCCGCCGCCCAGCCGCTTCTCCACGAACAAGCGCCGGTCCTTCGGATTGTGATAGGTGAACCCGTTGCCCCAGTACTCGTCGTCGTCCGCCGGGTTCGCCCATCGGCTCTTTTTCTTGAACGCCAGCGTCTCCCGGAAAGCTTTGCGGAACGGCAGCACCATCACGATGAAAAAGACCGTCAGCCACGCAAACAGGTAAACGACCTGGTAAGTGGAGAAATTGTACAGCAAAACCAGCGGCACGAGCAACACGGCCATCAGCAGGCTGACGCGGTTAAACCCGCGGTTGTATTCGTCCCGGATGCGCCGGATCTCGGCATGTTCCATCGCTTCCGCGGGCAGCTTGACCGAAAACAGCATCCCGTTGTTATGTTTGGCCTGCGGCCGATAGGTGGCCCATATGACAATGTATGTAATGAGAATGGTCAGAAATATTACCGCGGTGATCATCTGCGGCCCCCCTTTTTCTCCATTCCCGTTTCCTTCATCATATTAAAAGTTTACATGCCAATGCAAACCATTTCACCACGTCGTCCCGCGGTCCCAGGGCAGATGCGGGGCAAGGCCGCAAAGAAAAAAACGCAAGGCCCATCCCGGGTTCGCCTCCAAACCCGCATGAGGGATGAGCCCTGTCACAAACGGATGTTTCAATTCCGGATCAGGTAGTCGAAAGCGCCCAGCGCGGCCGTCGCGCCCGAGCCCATCGAGATGATGATTTGCTTATACGGGGTGTTGGTGCAGTCGCCAGCGGCGAAAATGCCCGGCACGTTGGTGGCGCCTCTGGAGTCCACGATGATTTCCCCGGCGCGGTTGCGCTCCACGATACCTTCCAGCCATTCGGTGTTGGGCACAAGGCCGATCTGCACAAACACGCCTTCCAAATCGATGCGTTTCTCCTCGCCGGTGACGCGGTCGATATAGGTGATGCCGTTCACCTTGGTATCGCCGTTGACCTCTTTCACCTGCGCGTTCTTGATCACCGTCACGTTCGGCAAGCTGTACAAACGGTCCTGCAGCACCTGGTCGGCCTTGAGCTCCGGCATGAATTCCAGCAGCGTCACATGCTCGGCGATGCCGGCCAGGTCAATGGCCGCCTCCACGCCCGAGTTGCCGCCGCCGACAACGGCCACGCGCTTGCCGGCATAAAGCGGCCCGTCGCAGTGCGGACAATAGTTAACGCCCTTATTTTTAAACTCGGCCTCGCCCGGCACGTTCATGTTGCGCCAGCGCGCGCCCGTGGAAAGAATGACGGTCTTCGACTTCAGAATCGCGCCATTTTCCAGCTCAACCTCGATGTAAGGGTCTTTCTTCTCGAGGCGTTTGACCCTTTGGGCGTTCATGATGTCGATGCCGTATTCTTTCATGTGGGCCTCGAGGCTCGAAGCCAGCTGCGGCCCTTCGATATATTTCACGCTGATAAAGTTCTCGATGCCCAGCGTATCGTTGACCTGCCCGCCGATGCGCTCCGCGACGATGCCGGTGCGAATGCCCTTGCGCGCGGCGTAGATCGCGGCGCTGGCACCCGAAGGACCGGCGCCGATGACGAGCACGTCGAACGGCTCCTTGTTTTGAAACACGGAAATGTCGGGACCGCTGCCGAGCTTGGCCAGAATATCCTCAACCGTCATGCGGCCGCTCTCAAAAAATTCGCCGTTCAGGTAAATTGTCGGCACCGCCATGACGTTCTTGCTTTCCACTTCATTCTTGAAAACGGCGCCGTCAATCATGGTGTGCGTGATGTTCGGATTCAGCACGCTCATCAGATTGAGGGCCTGCACCACTTCGGGACAGTTATGACAAGTCAGGCTGACATACGTTTCAAAATGATACGGACCTTTGAGATTCTTGATCTGGTCAATAACGCTTTGTTCCACCTTGGGGGGACGACCGCTTGTCTGCAGCAAAGCCAGTACCAGTGAAGAAAACTCGTGTCCCATCGGTACGCCTGCAAACACGATGCCGGTATCTTCACCTGGACGGTTGATGCTGAAACTCGGTGTTCTCGGCAGCTCAGCCCGCTCAACCGTGATTTTAGAAGACATGCTGGATAGCTCGTTCAAGAGCTCCAGCATGTCTTGCGAAACGCTATCGGTACCGGCACTGACCTTCAGCACAACGTCGCCCTCCATAAGCTGGAGGTATTGCGCGAGTTGTCCTTTGATATCCGCGTCCAGTGCCATTGGAATTCGCTCCTCAGATCTTGCCCACGAGATCGATGCTCGGCTTGAGGGTTGCCTTGCCTTCTTCCCATTTCGCCGGGCACACTTCACCCGGATGGCTGCGCACGTATTGGGCGGCTTTCAGTTTTCTGACCACTTGGCTGGCGTCGCGGCCGATGCCTTCGGCATGGATTTCCACCGTTTGGATGACGCCGTCCGGGTCGATGATGAACGTAGCGCGGTCAGCCACGCCTTTGTCTTCGATCAACACGTCAAAGTTGCGGCTGATGGTGTGGGACGGGTCGCCGATCATGATGTACTCGATCTTCCGGATCGTTTCGGAAGCGTCAGCCCACGCTTTGTGCACGAAGTGGGTGTCCGTGGACACGGAGTACACTTCCGCACCCAGCGCCTTCAGTTCAGCATAATGATTTTGCAGGTCTTCCAGCTCCGTCGGGCACACGAACGTGAAGTCCGCCGGATAGAAGCATACAACGCTCCATTTGCCTTTGAAATCTTCGTCCGAGACCTCGATGAATTTGCCTTGGTGGTAAGCTTGGGCTTTGAAGGGTTTGACTTGCGTTCCGACAAGAGACATACCAAAATCTCCTTCCTTTCGGAAATATTTTTATATGGAAAATGACATAGAGACAGGGAACCGGCCGGAAAAAGCCGCCCCGGCTCTATATCAATTCCTTTTTTATAATAATTATTATATTTAAATGAGAATCATCGTCAAGTGATAGACCTCACTTTCACGAATCCCTTCCCGCTTCTCTGCGAGGGCACAGCCGCGGCCCATGGCGGAACCTGAAGGCTTGTCCAAGCTTCGCGCCACTGGGGTCCAGCCGCGCACGCTACCCATTGTTCCACGACCGTTTCCTTTTTATGCCTCGGGCGGAACGACGACGACCGGGCAGGAAGCTTTTTCCGTCACGGCGGAAACGACGCTGCCGAGAATCTTGGTCAGGATCGGAGTCATGCCGCGCCGGCCCATGACGATGAAGCGGGCGTCCGTCTCCTTCGCGTAAGCGCACAGCTCTTCGGCGGGCGCGCCGACGAGAACCGCGTATTCGTATCCGATGCCTTCGGAAGCGAGGTAATCCCGGGTCTGTTCCAGCACCTGCAGTCCGGTCTCCCGCTCGTACTGCTCGATTTCCTCTTTGCTGAAAAACCTGCGGGTGTTGCGGGTGCTCATGCTGGGCTGCACGTTGACCACCACCAGATGCGTTCCGTACTGGCGGGTCAGTTCCACCGCTTGCCGCAATGCCTTGTCCGCGTTGGCGGAGCCGTCAAAGGCGGCGATGACCGGACCGGTTCTCATCATCTTCTGCCTCCCAATATGTGCCAATCCTCGTATCTATTATAATACAGCTTCCACAGCTTGTGCGATTTATTTACGAAAAAAAAGTAAGCATAATTCCGCCGTTTTCCTTAAAACGGATAAATCAGCGGGATGACGGCCACCATGACGAGACCCATGACAAGCTGCAGCGGCAAGCCCGCCTTCAGATAATGCTTGAACCGGTACTCTCCCGCGGCCATGACCATCGCGTTGGGCGGCGTCGAGAACGGCACCGCAAAACACATGCCGGCGCCGATGGCCACGGCAAACAGGAACGGATGGGGATTGGCCCCGATCTGTCCGGCGGCGGCCAGCGCGATGGGCGCAAGGAGCACGGCGCAGGTCGTATTGCTGAGAAACAGCGTCAGGATGGAGGTGGCAAAATACGTTCCGGCCAGAAGCGCCAGCGGCCCGTAAGCGCCCAGCGACTCTACCAGCGCGCCGGAAAGAAGCGATGCCGCCCCCGTTTTCTCGATGGCAACGGACATGGGGATCATCGCGCCGATGAGCACGACGCTCTCCCAGTTCACCGTCTTGTATGCCTCTTCCATGTTGCGGACGCAGCCCAGAATCACCATCACCAGGGCCGCGATCATGACCGCCGCCACCGCGGGCACCCACTCCGTGACAAGCAGCGCGATCATGAGCAGCATGACGCCGGCGGCAATCGGAGCCTTGCGGTCCATCGTCACCTTGCGCAGCTCTTCCATCGGCTGTCCGATGACCACCACATCCTGCTGGTCATGGGCCAAGAGATCAATGTCCTTCCACGTCCCCTGCACGAGGAGAATGTCGTCCGGCCGCATCCGGACGTCTTTCAGATGGTGCAGCAATACCCGGTCCTTGCGCTTGATGCCGAGGATGTTGACCCGGTACTTTTCGCGGAAGCCGGACTTTTCGACAGGCAGGCCGGCAAGCCGCGAGTGGGGCGTCAGGATCACCTCGGCAATGCCCACCTCTTCGGTCACGTACGACTCTCCGGCACCCCCGCTGCCAGCACCCATTTTTTCCTCCGCCTGCCGGTCCAGGAGCTTGAGTCCATTATCCGCCGCAAGCTGCCGCACCCGCTCAAACGGGCCGTACAGATACAGGATGTCGCCGGCCTGAATCTCCGTATCCGGCCCGGCAATTTCCTGGTTGATCGTTTTGAAAAACTGGTTTTTCAGCGAAAGCTTGCGGCGGATCTCGATCACGTTCACGTCATAGCGCCGGGGGATGTCCAGCTCCGCCAGCTTTTTGGCCGCCAGCGGGGAAGATGGGGGCACCTGGGCGCGGAACAGGTTTTGCATCAGCTGATATTCCCGCGCCAGTTCGTCGAACATGAGGCTGTCGGTATCGCCGGCTTTCCCCTTCTTGTGCCTGGGCAGGAAACGGCGCAAAAACAGCATGGCCACAATGCCCGTGGCGACGCACACCAGCCCGATGGGCGTAAACGAGAAAAAGTTCAGCGGCTCATATCCCGCCGCTGCCAGAGCGTCCGAAATGACAAGGTTGGGCGGCGTCCCGATCAGCGTCAAGGTGCCGCCCAGGCTGCTGGCAAAGGCGAGGGGCATCAATAGCCGGCCCGGGTGGATGCCGGCCCTGTGGGCCAGACTGATCACGACGGGCATCAGCACGGCCACCGTGCCCGTGTTGCTGACGAAAGCTCCGAGGGCGACGGTGACGAGCATGACCGTGACGAGCAGGCCGGTTTCCTTCGTGCCCGCCAGCCGGAGGAGCCTCCGGCTCGCCATCTTCGCCAGCCCGGTCTGGAAAATGCCGCCCCCGACGACAAAAAGGCCGATCATCATGATCACGACGGGGCTGGAGAAGCCGCTCAGCGCCTCGGCCGGCGTCAGAATCCCCGTCAAAAGAAGCGCAACAAGCGCTCCGACAGCCACCAGGTCGGAGCGCACCTTCCCCGCCACAAACAGCGCAGAGGCCGCGATAAGCAGCGCCAATGTCACCCACATCTGTTGCTCTTCCGTCAACACGCCATCACCACAAGTTGCCAAAAAATTTGCCGATCACATTCGCACCGCCGACGAAGGTTCCGATGGATGCGCCGATGTTGGAGAGCGTGACCACCAGCAAAATCCGCGTCACCTTGTTGCGCCAGAAGCCTTTGACGCTGAGCACATCCTCCGCCAGCCGCTCGAAATCCCCCACGTTCGGCCGCTGGAAGTACGCCTGGGCGATCCCGGCGAACCATCCTGCGGCCAAAAGCGGATGCAGCGTCGTAAAGGGCGCGGCGACAAACCCCGTCACGACGGCCACAGGATGCGCCAGCGCCAACGCCGCGCCCAGCGCCGAAAGCGTGCCGGTCCACAGCACCCAGCTCAGCGTCTGCTGAAAACCGACCTCCGGGTTCGTCAGGAACGAGTAAACGATGACCGCCACAATCAGGATCGGAATGGCCCAGCCGATGACGGCGGGAAGCTTCGACTTGGGCGGCCGGCGGGAAAGCTCGTCCAGGTCATGGTCGCGGTGAATTTCCCGCGTGACCCCCGGCACGTGCGCCGCGCCGAGCACGGCCACCACCTTGCTTCCCGGCGCTTCCTTGATCTTCTGCGCGAGATACCGGTCGCGCTCGTCGATCAGCGGCGTCTTGAGACGCGGAAAATGTTCCGTAAACTCCTGAAGCATCGCATCGAGCATGTCTTTGCGCTTCATCTTCTCCAGTTCTTCTTCCGTGATCTCCTCGCCGCCGAAAATGCTCTGCAGGATCTGGCTCATCAGTCGCACCTTGCCCCAGAAGCCGACATTGCGCCAGATGCGGGCAAACGTGATCTGGATGTTGCGGTCCGCCAGCACCAGCTCGGCGCCCGTCTCTTCAGCCGAGCGGATCGCCTGCAGCATTTCCTGCCCCGGCTGGATGCCGAACTCCTTCGCCAGCCGCCTCTGGAAAGAAGACAGCATGAGATTGACGAGCAGAAGCGTCGCTTTCCCTTCGCGGATCACCTTGAAGATGTCGGTTTCCTGCCACTTGCTGCCCTCCGTCATCGTCCGGTACCGCTGCTCGTCCAGCTCGACACACACCGCATCGGGCCGCTCCGCCTCGATGATTTCCTTCACCTGCTCCGCGCTCCGTTTCGACACGTGCGCGGTGCCGACCAGGATGATTTCCCGTTCGCCCAGCCGGATCCGGGTTACGTTCTCTTCGCCGGATCCGTCCTTCGCCGCGCGGATTTCGTCCGAAAACGGCGCGCTTTCGCGCTTTTCGTTTTCAAGGGTTTCATTTTCCCGATTTTCGCTTGCTTGCCCTTCGTTCGTACGCTCTATGGCCATTTGCGCTTTCCGCCTTTGTTTTCGCTTTTTGGATATTCCCTACCATTATACTAAACGGCGCGCGGAACCGTAAAACGAACGTCCGGTGAAGGCGGCGGAACGCGGCTCGAAAAAAACGGTTGCAAATTTTGTCGATTTTTATATAATTACAATCGTTTGTAAACCGCGAGTGCGGTTTATAGTAAACTTTGCAAGGCAATGAGGTACCTATGGAAATCGGCCAGAAAATCAAAACGCTGCGGCTGCAAAAAGGGCTGACCCAGGAAGAGCTCGGGGAGCGGACCAACCTGACCAAGGGCTACATTTCCCAGCTGGAACGCAACCTGAACTCCCCTTCCATCGAAACGCTGTTTGCGATCCTGGAAGTGCTCGGCACAACGCCCAAGGAATTTTTTGACGACGGGGATGCGCAAAAAATTGTCTGCAAGCGGGAGGAGCAAACCGAATACGCCGACGAGGAGCTCAAATACAGCATCCGCTGGCTGATCCCGTCCTCCAACGAGAAGGAAATCGAGCCGGTGCTGATCACGCTGCCGGAGGGCGGCCGGTTCAAGAAATTCGAGCCTTCCCTGGCGGAGACGTTCATTTACGTGCTGAAAGGCAAAATCCGCCTCCACCTGGGCAAGGAAAAATACACCGCCGCCAAGGGCGACTCGCTTTATTTTGAAGCCAAGTATCCCCACCAGGTCGTGAACGCGTCCCGCGGGGAATCGGTCTTTTTGCTCGCCGCAACCCATTCTTATTTGTAGGAGGCCTGCCCATGTCCAGCCAGCCGATCATCCGCTTTGAAAACGTGTGGAAAGCCTACGACAGCGAGACGGTCGTCCTGAAAAACATCAATTTCGAACTGGAGCGGGGCAAATTCTACACCCTGCTGGGCCCGTCCGGCTGCGGAAAAACGACGATCCTGCGCCTCATCGCCGGGTTTGAAAAACCGACGCGCGGCGACGTGATCATAAACGGCCAGCGCGTCAACGACGTGCCGCCCAACAAGCGCCAGGTCAACACGGTGTTTCAGGACTACGCGCTGTTTCCGCACCTGAACGTGTTTGAGAACGTCGCTTTCGGCCTTCGGGTCAAGAAAATCAAGGAAGCGGAGATTAAGGAACGGGTGCTGGAAGCGCTGCGTTTTGTCAACCTGGCGGGATACGAAAAACGGGAAATCAACGAGCTCTCCGGCGGCCAAATGCAGCGCGTGGCCATCGCCCGCGCCATCGTCAACGACCCGGAAATCATCTTGCTGGACGAACCCCTCTCCGCGCTGGATTTGCAGCTTCGCACCGAGATGCAGTACGAGCTGCGCGAGCTGCAGCAGCGGCTGGGCAAGACGTTCGTTTTCGTCACCCACGACCAGGAAGAAGCGCTGGCCATGAGCGACTACATCTTCGTCATGAACGAAGGCAAAATCCAGCAGTCCGGCACGCCAAAGGACATTTACGACGAGCCCATCAACCGCTTTGTGGCGGATTTCATCGGGGAGTCGAACATTGTCGAAGGCGTGATGCTGGAAGATTACAAGGTGCAGTTCTGCGGCAAGGTGTTCGACTGCGTGGACAAGGGCTTCAACCCGGGCGAGAAGGTGGAGGTCGTCATCCGGCCGGAAGACCTGATGGTGACGGCCCCGGGGCAAGGGAAACTGGTGGTGACCGTCGGCTCGCAGCTTTTCCGCGGCGTGCATTACGAGTTGTCCACCTACGACGAGAACGGCCAGGAATGGCTCGTGCATTCGCTGAAAACGGCGGAGGTGGGCCAGAAAATCGGGCTCGATTTCGAGCCGGAAGCCATCCATGTGATGCGCCTGGGCGAAACGGAAGAGGAGTTTGACAAGCGGCTGGAAGCCTATGGAGTCGGTGGCCATGCAAAATAAGCCGAGCTTCGCCCTGCTGCCGTACGCGTTATGGATCGTCCTGTTTGTGATCGCGCCCATCGCGCTGATCGTCTTCTATTCGTTTCTCGACATCCACGGCGAATTTACGCTGGAAAATTACTGGAACTTTTTCTCGGCCGAATACCTGCAAATGACGCTGACCAGCTTCTGGTACGCGTTTCTGATCACGTTTTTTACGTTTGTTTTCGCCTATCCGACGGCGTATCTGCTCACGAAAACGAAGCACAAGTACCTGTGGCTGACGCTCATCATTGTGCCTTCGTGGATCAACCTGCTGCTCAAAACGTACGCCTTCATCGGCATCCTGGGGCTCTACGGCCCCGTCAACGCCGTGCTGGAAGTGTTCGGGTTTGAGCCGACGCAGATGCTGTTTACCGACTTCAGCTTCATTTTTGTGGCGGTGTACATTTTCATTCCGTTCATGATCCTGCCGATTTTCAACTCGCTGGACAAGCTGGACCGCTCCCTCGTGGAGGCCGCGCGGGATCTGGGCGCCTCGGGCTGGGACACGTTCCGGCGCGTGATTTTCCCGCTCACGTTCAATGGCGTGAAGTCGGGCATTCAGGTGACGTTCATTCCGGCGCTGTCGCTGTTTATGATCACCCGCCTGATCGCCGGCAACAAGGTGATCACCCTTGGCACCGCCATCGAGCAGCAGTTTCTCGTCGCCGACAACTGGGGCATGGGTTCGACGATCGCCGTATTTCTCGTCATCTTCATGGTGGCCAGCATGCTGTTCACCGGGGTGAGAACGAAAGGAGGCCGCGCGAAATGAGCAAGGTTTCCGCCGCCGGCAAGGTGTACCTCGCCGTCGTGTTCGTGATTTTGTACGCGCCGATTTTCTACCTTATATTTTATTCTTTCAACAGCGGCGGCACGATGAGCTCGTTCGAATCGTTCACGCTGGAGCATTACGCGGCCGTTTTTGAGGACACCCGGCTGATCGTCATTCTGATCAACACGGTGCTCGTGGCGCTGCTGTCCGCCTTGATCGCCACCATCGTGGGCACGATGGGCGCCATCGGCATCGCCTCCGTCCGCAGCAAGGCGATGCGCCAGACGCTTTTGTCGCTGAACAATGTGCTGATCGTCAGCCCGGACGTGGTGATCGGCGCCAGCTTCCTGATCCTGTTTACGATGATCGGCGCCCGGCTCGGCTTTACGTCGGTGCTCCTTTCCCACGTGGCTTTCAGCGTGCCGATCGTCGTGCTGATGGTGCTGCCGAAGCTTCTGGAACTGAAATCTTCGCTCATCGACGCGGCGCTGGATTTGGGCGCATCCCGGCGGGACGTGCTGACGCGGGTCATCCTGCCGCTGATCCAGCCGGGCATTTACGCCGGGTTTTTCATGGCGCTGACGTATTCGCTGGATGATTTTGCGGTGACGTTCTTTGTGACGGGCAACGGCTTTTCCACGCTGTCCGTGGAGATTTACTCGATGGCCAGAACCGGCATCACGCTGACGATCAACGCCATCTCCACGCTGGTGTTTGCGGTGACCGTGCTCGTGGTGGTCGGATACTACTTTGTGACGAACCGGGCCAAGGCTGCCGCTGAAGCGGGGGTGCGGGTATGAAATCGCTGATTCAGTCTTCCGTTGCGATTCTGGTGGTCTGCGCCCTGCTTTTCTACGCCGCGCATGCGCTGGATAACGCCCGCAGCGCGGGCGGCGCCGGCGTCATCACCGTGTACAACTGGGGCGAATACATCGACCCCGAGCTGATCGACCGGTTTGAGAAAGAAACGGGCATTCAGGTCATCTACGAAACGTTCGACTCCAACGAGGCCATGCTGGCCAAGATCAAGCAAGGCGGCTCGGCCTATGACGTGGCGGTGCCTTCCGAGTACATGATCGAGAAAATGCTGGAAGAGGATCTCCTGATCCCGCTCGATCATTCCAAAATCCCGAATCTGGCCAACATCGATCCGTATTTCCTGGATCTGCCCTTTGACCCCGGCAACAAGTACTCGGTCCCGTACTTCTGGGGCACGCTCGGCATCGTCTACAATCCGAACATGGTGGAAGAGCATCTGACCTTCGAGTCCTGGGAAGACCTGTGGGACCCATCGCTCAGGCAGAAAGTGTTCCTGTTTGACGGCGCGCGGGAAGTGATCGGCATGGGGCTGAACAGCCTGGGCGAATCGCTGAACGCCAAAGACGATGAGCTCCTGAATCGCGCGATGGAGCGGCTGCTCGAGCTGGTGCCCAACATCAAGGCGGTCATCGGCGACGAGATCACGCCGCTGATGGTGAACAACGAAGCGGCGGTCGCCCTCACCTTCTCCGGCCAGGCGGCGGACATGATGTGGGAAAACGAGGAGCTCGAGTACAGCGTGCCCAAGGAAGGCTCGAACCTGTGGTTCGACAACTTCGTGATCCCGAAAACCGCGCGGAACATCGACGGCGCCCACGCGTTTATCAACTTCATGCTGGATGCCGAGGTCAGCGCGCAAAACACCGAGTACGTCGGTTACTCCACGCCCAACCGGGCGGCGATGGAACTGCTCGACGAAGAGATTGTGGGCGACGAGCGGTTCTATCCGCCCGCGGAAATGCTCGAGCGCCTCGAAGTGTACGAGAACCTCGGGCCGGAGTGGACGAACAAGTACGCGGAGTTGTTTTTGAAGTTCAAGATGGCGCTGTAAGGGTGCCGTGCGGTTGTCTCGTTTCAGCCCAATGGAGGGCAAAAATGCCATACATGGGGCCCGGTCTTGCAAAACTGGGCCAATGTAAGGCAAATATGCCTTCTATTTGGGCTGTTCGTCAAAAAACAGCCAAATATGATATAAAAATGCCTTACACTTGGACTTTTCTTCAAAAACCGGCCAAATGTAATATAAAAATGCCTTACGTTTGGTCTGTTCTTCAAAAGGTGGCCAAATGTAATATAAAAATGCAGTACATTTGGGCTGCTTGCCAAAAACCTCCCAAATATACTGCAAAGATGCCGTTCATTTGGTCGCCTTTCCTCAGGCACTGTCTCCGATCCGTTGGAGCAATTCGCCTGGCCCCATCCGCCCCCATGTTGCCTGCAACGTGAACGCGGGCGCGGACGGCCGGGCTTTTTTTATTATCGTTTATTCGGCGCCCTCTTCCCGTTACGCTGCCACTACTTTATTCTACCTTTCCAGTACACAGCCGCTTCTTCATCCGTCTTCTTCCCGATACGCGGCCACTTCTGGTTTATTCGGCGTCCTCTTCCCGGTACTCGGCCACTTCCGGCTCAGCGTCCCAGATCATCATTTGCCGAGTCTGGCTGTCATACCGGGGCCAGCGAAGGGCTCCGGACGGGCTTTCCACCGCGCCGGGCGAACCGTGCTCCAGAAAATGGAGCAGGCAGCCTTGCAGTTTCCGCGACAGGCCCCGCGCTGCGTCCATGTCCATCCCTTCCAGCATCGGCGCGTTCTCATACCGGTGAAAATTGCCGAACAGAAACGGCAGCTCAATGCAATGGCAGGCCAGAACCCGCGGATGCCGCGAGGCGCGGTTGAACTGGAACACGTACGCGTCCGCTCCCGCATTGCTCAGAAGAGCCGCAAAGCGGTGGGTGGGCGCGATGAACATTTCCCGCGACGTGCGGCGAATCAAGGCCAGATACTCGTCATCCTCCATCGGGCGCGTATGGTAAAAGAACGCCGTTTCATCGCGGGTGGTGCCGAGGAGCACCTTATACCCCATGAAGCGGGCCTGTTGCACCGCTTCCCCGACGATGTCGTCCTGGATCCGGACGCCGTCGGCCACCGGCCCGAAAGAGGCGGCTTTATTGCCTGCGCGTTTCATTTCTTTCTCCGCCAGGATCTGGGCCTCCAGCAGCTTATCCACATCGGCGGTCAAAAGGCCGGCGCCGTCCGGGCCGGCGCCCAGCTGCCGGCACAGTTCCTCCGCCAGCTCACGGGCAGCATCGGCTGCCGCCGGCCGATAGGTGCCGGGAAAACTGAGCAGGCAAAATTGCCGCGCCTGGCCGGCCATTTCCCGGCTGGCCATCATCGCCGCGGCATACCAGGCGCCGGCCGACTGCCCGGCGATGGTGATGCGCTCCGGGTCCCCGCCAAAGCCGGCGATGTTTTCCCGCACCCATTGAAAAGCCGAAAGCAGATCCCCGAAGGCAAGATTCCCTTCCGAAACGCCGGGCAGATGCAGATGCCCCAGCGCGCCCAGGCGGTAGTTGACGGTCACCGCCACCGCCCTGCCGGTGGCGGCCAGATCCGCCCCGTTGTACCACGGCAGCGACCCTGCGCCCGTGGCGAAACCTCCTCCGTGAATATAGAAAAAGACCGGCAAGCTGGCCTCAAGATCCGGCGTCCAGATATTCAAACGGAATGCATCCTCCCGCTGCGGGGCTTCTTCCCGCAAAGTCCCCAGCACGGAACCCAGCCGGCTTCGGACCTGGGGAAAAACCGGCCCCGGTTTGGCGGCGTCGCGGACGCCTTCCCACCGTTCGGGCGCGCCGGCCGGCCGGAAACGCCCCGCATGTGCGCCGTAAGGAATGTCATAAAAAGCCAATGCGCCGCCTTCGCGCGTCCCCGCCAAAACGCCCTGTTTGCACACCGCTTGTATCGTCATGCGTTCCGCCTCCCGTTTTGCGCCGATGGTTCCTCTCATTCCCATCTGCCAGCTTACTACAAGAATCGCCGCGGCGTCAGATTTTTTTCCGGCGGGCTTCGACAGCTTCCTTGGACAAGCTGTTTTAAAATGAAAGGACCCCTCCGAAAGCGGAGAACGAAAAGGAGGACAAGCCGGCATGCAGCAAAGCGTTGTGATGACGGAAGAAACCTTGCAGCTTCATCCTTGCGAGCCGCACCCCCGGCCGCCGCTTCCGCCGGGGGATGAAGCGCCGACAGCGGAGCCCGCCGGCGCGGCAAAGCGCCCGAGGCTGACGGTGAAACATCTGTATGGCATGATGGCAACGATGCAGGAAGAACTGCGACGGCTCGGGCCGATGGAAGAGGAAATGCGCCGGCTGGCCGCGCGGATGGACGAGCTGATTGGGATAATTGTGGGCGCAGATGGCCATGGGATGGCCCCGGAGGCCGGCCGGCAGAGCGAGAACGGCGAGGACCGGCATGGGAAGGAGCCGCCTATGGAAGGCCGGTCTGCGGAAGATCGGCCATTGGAGGACCGGTCTATGGAAAATCGCTCCTCCGAGGATCGGCCATTGGAAGAACGGCCTGCGGAAAATCGTTCCTCCGAGGACCGGCCGTTGGAAGGCCAGTCTGCTGAGAACAGGCCTTCAGAAAACCGGTCATCGGACAGTCAGCCTTTGCCGCGCCAGCCCGCCGAGTGGGCCGTTGTGCCGCTAACGGCGGCCGCATCGGAAAGACGGCCATCTTCCCCGGAAAACCCGCCGTCCCTGGAAAGCATCCTGAAGGAGCTTCAGGAAGCCGCGCGGATCGCCGATGAGATCGCGGAACATGCGGCGGAGCAGGCGGCAGCGGCGGACAAGCGGCCGCCGGACTCGCGCGAAGATGTGCCCGGACAGCCCGGACAGAACCTTCCCATCCGGGAAGCGGCGGATGTGAACCCCGCATCCGCCCCGCCGCCACCATCATATGCGTACGACGCTCCGATCCTGATCCCTCGCGCCGAGCGGCACGGAAAGCGCAAGCGTTCCTTTTGGTCGCGCCTGTTCGGACGCGCATGAGGATGTTTTTACTTGTCTGAAGCGTTACGAACCCGGATCCTTACGCCCAATACGCCCTCAGCCTTCATGGTGTGCTTGTATCATCGGTTGATCTTGACCGGAACAGGCCGCGATACGATGGGCGCGGACCGTGACATAATCCGCACAGGCTTTAACACCAAATACGGGGCATGCGCCACGGCTTTTGCGGGACGCCGCATAACGGGAACGGGCCTCGGCACGGCTTGCGAAGGCCGCGGCACGCTTTGGGCGGGACGCGGCGCATCGCGTTTGGCCAAACGGCGGACGGCGGTACCGGAAGCCTGGCGGCGGCGCTTTTTTAGACGAATCCTGAAGTGACGCCCTTTCTTGCGCCGCGCGCCGGCAGGCCGCACTGCGGCATGCCGGGCGGCGGCAACCCGTGCGAATGCCGGCCGTTTTTTTCCGCTCGCCGGGCGGCGCCCGCGGATGCGGATCCTTCGCCACCGGACGCGGACCCTCCGCCACCTCGCCGCAGTTCTCGCGGCCGGCGGCAAAACGAGCGGCTCCGTAATCATGGGCTGTATGGGCGGAAGCGCCACGGCGGGAATCGTCTCGTGCGCCGGCGGCTGCGGCTCGGACTGCAGGGAAGGCTCTTCCAGCTCCGGCGTCATCGAGACGATCAAGGCTTCGGCGCCCGCCGACATCGTTCGGACCGCCCCTTCGGCCACGGGGAATTCAACGGAGACAATGTTTCCCGTCAAATGGACGCCGCCGGCCCCGTTGAGGGCGATGCCGGCGGCCCCATCCGGCTCGGCGCCTCCAAGAAAGGTGGAATACAGAAGGGCGCTCCCGGCCGGATTCAGCACCGTCACAAAGGCGTCGCTTCCGCCGCCATGGACCCTCTGCGCCGCGCCGGGCGTGACCGGATAATCCGCCGATGCGGTTTCCCCCGCCACATACGCATTGCCGTCAGCATCCACCCGGATACCGCGCCCGCTGTCCACGCCGCTCCCGCCGAGATAAGCGGCATAGACCAGCGCGCTGCCCTGCGCGTTCAGCCTGGCTGCAAAAGCGTCCACCGGCCCGCTCAGGAAAGTGCGATAAGCGCCCGGAGTAACGGGAAAATCCGCCGACGTGGTGCTGCCCGTCACATACAAGCTGCCGTCATCGCCGACCGCCAGCGCGCTGATGCTGTCCGACCCGCTCCCGCCCAGATAGGTGGCATAAACGAGCGCGCTCCCCGCCGGGTTCAGCTTGACGGCAAAACCGTCGGTCATTCCGTCGCCGCCGCCGATCACCGGCTGGCAAGCGCCGGGCGTGACGGGAAAATGGGGCGAGGTCGTGTTTCCGCCGACATACACGTTCCCCTCCGCATCGGCATCGATGGCAAGCCCCACGCTGAAAACCGCCGCGTCACCGGAAGCCCTCGGCCCGCCCAGATACGTGGCAAACTCCAGCGCCGTGCCGCCGGCGTTCAGCTTGGCGACAAAGGCATCGCCTTCGCCCGCTTTGGCGCGCTGGAAGGCCCCCGGCGTTGCGGGAAAATCATCGGATTCCGTGCTGCCGGTAATATAGGCATTCCCCGCCATTACGGCAATGGCATGGCCGATATCCAGCCCCGCGCCTCCCAGGTAAGTGGAATACTCCAGCGCGCTGCCGTCGGGATGCAATTTGGCGACAAAAGCGTCGAACCCGCCGGCCAGCGCCGTCTGATAAGCGCCGGATGTGACCGGGAAATCGGAGGAGTTGGTCGAACCCGTGACATAGGCATGGCCGCTTGTACCATCCACCGCAATCCCTGTCGCCGTATCGTCGCCGCTGCCGCCAAGATACGCGGCATACGCCAGGTTCCCTTGCGCATACACCTTGGCCACGAAAACGTCGCTGCCGGAGATCACCCTTGATTCGCCGGGCACATCAGGAAAGTTTAAGGATGGCGTGGCGCCCGCGACATACACATTGCCCGCCGCATCCAGAGCAATCGCATAGCCTCTGCCGAACGCGCCGTCCTCCGGATGCGGGGCATATGTCAGGCCTAACTCCACAATGAGCGGATACGCAGGGTCATACCCGGGGCCGGCCTCGAAGCTGACATACAGATCCCCGCCGGCGTCCTGCTCCAGCACAAAATCGCAGGGCACCGGTATTTGCTCCCCATGGATGACTTGATAGCTTGCCTGCCTCTCATCCCGCATTGTCCCGTCCGGCGTATGGATCACCAGGTTCCCGTAATCGTCCAAAGACAGGTCACGGGCTCCCTGATACATAAGCCGCACATGTTCCAGCCGCGCGCCCGGATGCACCGTGAACGCATATTTCAGCCTGCCGCGCTCCCCTTGCACCGCCGCATCGATCCCCGGCCACAGTTCCCGGTACAGCACTTCTCCGTAAACGGGCAAATTGGTCTGCCAGCGGAACGGATCTCTCCCGGCAAAATAATGCGCCCTGCCCTCCCCCTGCCGCCGCCCTTCCAGCCAGACTTGCGGACCGGCGCCGACAAAACGCAAAAAAAGCGCAAATCCATTCAGCGCCAATACCACGCTCTCGGGCGTAAAATAGATGGCATGATCCGGTCCTTTCGCGCAATAATGAACCCGCTCGTCCGTCTGACCGACATTGGGTATAAACGCCAGGGGCATGCTCACTCGGACGCTTTCCCCCGGCGATTGCCCGCTCTCATGGGTCATTGCCTTCCTTCTCTCCTCTCCCTCAACCAAACGTCCAATTCAGACTATTGCCCCAATGCGGCAAAAGGCACGGCATGTATACCTCCTTATATCCGTTAAGAAATTTGACCAATGATTTTTGATGGCTAAGCGTCTGAAATCCGTAACGAATGGAAATGGCCGGGCGATGTCTCTGGAGAACCTCCAAGATTGCCCGGCCATATGATTCTTACCTATATAATCCTGTACACATTTCAATCCACGCTGTTTTGGCATTCGCCAATCAGCGACTATAGCTAATTTTAACATAAGCTTGATTTGTGACGAATGCGAAAAAAATACCAAAATTATTGACAATATAAGTCAATTCTTGTAAAATTACATCAACTAATGTTTTATATAATACTTTATACGAAACAATTTTATTCAAAATCAGGCGGTGAATTTGCACCCATGCAGTTCATTGCGCATGTCAATGACCAAGGAGAAGAACAACCTTTAAAAAATCATTTATTTGGCGTTGCCAAACTCGCCCGCCAATACGCGCAGGTCTTCCATGCCGGCGAACTGGCTTATATTGCCGGGCTTTTGCACGATCTGGGCAAATATAAAGAAAAATTTCAGAGACGGATCAGGGGCCATGCCATTCAAGTCACGCACTCCACCGCCGGCGCTTTGGAGATTGGAAAAGAGGCCAGATGGCGCGACATATTCGGCACCACCAACATCCATAAACATCTTGCGCAGTTGGTACAATTTGCCATTGCTTTTCACCATGGAGGACTTAAGAACTACGGAACCAAAGATGAGGACGGCAGTCTCTGCCAGAGATTGTCCTCCGCTTCAGAAAACCCGGAAGAACATCCGGCGCTTTGGGAAGCGGCCTGGAAAGAAATTGAACTGCCCTCCCTCCCCATCGCCACTGAAGGACCGCTGATACAAAACCTGCTTCGTCGGAAAAGCAAGGAAGCCTACTGCTGGAAACTGTCCTTTCTGGGACGCATGCTGTATTCATGCCTGGTAGACGCGGACACCATCGATACGCGAACGTTTTGTAATCCAGTGTCAGAACGAATTTCGGATCAGACAACACCAACGATGGCCGAGCTGTCCGATCGTCTCAGCCATTATTTGAAAAAGCGATTTGCAGATGCCGAACATACCTTGGTGAATCGCTGCCGCAAAGCCATTCTGGAAACTTGTCAAAGGCGGGCATTGCTGACACCGCAATTATTTTCACTCAGCGTCCCCACTGGGGGAGGCAAAACATTCTCATCACTTGCTTTTGCCTTGAGACACGCCGTCGAGCATAAACTTCGCAGAGTCATCTATGTAATACCATTTACTTCCATAATCGAACAAAACGCGGCGCAGTTCCGCGATGCCTTGGGACCGGAAGCGGTGCTTGAACATCACAGCAATTTCAGCATCGGTGACCTGGAAGAATTATCAGATTCTCCGGAATATGTGCGTTACAAGTGGTGCACGGAAAACTGGGACAAGCCCGTTATCGTGACCACATCCGTGCAATTTTTCGAGTCCCTTTTTTCCAATAAGCGCAGCAAATGCAGAAAATTACATAACATCGCGAGGTCCGTCATCATTCTCGATGAAGCGCAAAGCTTGCCAAGAGGATATCTGGAGCCGTGTTTGCGGGCTTTGGAAGAACTGGTGGAAGGATACGGCTGTTCCGTCGTCTTGTGTACCGCAACTCAACCTTCCTGGCCAGCCTTGGGCCGGAAAGTTGAAGAAATCATGGACGAACCATCTCCCAGAGAACTTTTTGATATTTTCAAACGGACATCCGTAGAAATCAAGGGCTCAGCTGACCAAGCGATTCCCGACGAAACGCTGGCTGCATGGATGCTGGAAGAACATCAGGTTCTATGCATTGTGAACACAAGGAAGCATGCCAAAAAACTGCTGGATCATTTTGACTCCAAAACGGACGGCTTGTTTCATCTCAGCGGACGCATGACACCCCGGCACCGGATGGCCGAGCTTCGAGAGATACGCAACCGTCTGAAAAACGGTCAACCATGCCGTGTGATCTCCACCCAATTGATCGAAGCCGGCGTCGATGTGGATTTCCCTGTGGTCTTCCGCGCCCTTGCGGGAATTGATTCCATTGCTCAGGCGTCTGGCCGGTGCAATCGGGAAGGAAAACTGCCTTGCGGCAGAGTGATCGTTTTTCATCCCGAACCCCACGGTATGCCCGCAAGAGGCTGGTTGAAAGAAACGGCTGCGGAAGCAATGAACAGCTTGGCCATATTCGGAGATGCTGAAGCACTTTCTCTGGCGTGCATCAACGATTATTTTGAGCGCATACATGGTGTCCGTGACGAGCAGGCTGGCGCCAAACTCCGGGATCAGGAGGGTATTGTGGAAATGCTGACCAGAACCCCTCCCGAGTTTCCTTATCAGGACGCCGCGGAACGATTCCGGTTTATCGATTCCGCCATGGAAACCGTTATTGTGCCCTGGCTTCACCCTTCCCAGCGTTCCAACATCGATGATCCTTTGGATGCCGAAGCCTGGGCTTTGATCGAAAGCTTGCCATATACGTCCCAACCCGGTGCTGTTTTGCGCCAGTTGCAACCTTACGTGGTGCAAATCTATCAGCATGAACTGCTTGCGTTTAAAGACAAGCAGGTCATCCAAAATGTCGAGGGAATATGGGTGCTGCATGACCTGTCCTATTACGATGATAAAGCCGGCCTGCTCCCACCGGATGATGAACCGGAATCGGCCGTATACATCTTCTGATCTGCTTCGATAACCAAGATAAAGATCATGGTGAAAGGAGGTGATCCCAACATGGGCTATGGAATCAAACTTCGCGTCTGGGGCGAGTACGCCCTGTTCTCACGGCCTGAGATGAAAGTGGAACGCGTCAGTTACGACGTGATGACACCTTCCGCAGCCCGCGGCATCCTGGAAGCAATTCACTGGAAGCCTGCCATCCGGTGGGTGGTGGACCGTATCCATGTGATGAAGCCGATTCGTTTCGAAAACATCAGACGCAACGAAGTGGAATCCAAGGCATCAAAAAACAAAGTCATCTACGCCGCACAAGAACGCCAGCAACGCGCGTCTCTACTGTTAAAAGACGTGGAATACGTGATCGAAGCCCATTTTGAGATGACCGATAAGCAAGGCCCTGAAGACAGCCCGGAAAAACACTATAACATCATGCTGCGCAGAGCGCGCAACGGCCAGTGTTTTCACCGGCCATATCTGGGCTGCCGGGAATTCCCCGCCCATTTCGAACTGCTCGAGGAAGAGCGGGTCCCTGCCAGCACGGTTCATCCAGGCGAAAAAGACCTTGGCTACATGCTGCTGGATCAATCTTTCGTGCTGAACAATAAGGGTGAAGTCGTGAAGGTCATTCCGCATTTTTTCCGGGCCAAGATGATTGATGGCATCATCACCATTCCACGTATTGAGGAGGTGAACCGATGATCCTGCAGTCGCTGTACCGCTATTATGAACTGCTGGAAGAACGGGGAGAGGAGCTGCCAGGTGAAGCATATTCGGAAGCGGATGTCTCTTTCGAAGTGCACCTGGACAAGGATGGGCGCGTGCGGGAGATTTTGCCGTACACGAATGATAAAGGAAAGCCGGACAAGAGAAAATACATTGTTCCCCGGCAAGAAAAGCGTTCCAGCGGAATTAGTCCCTATTTCTTATGCGACAAAGCGGACTACTTTTTCGGCTCAGCCATAGGTTTGCGTGAAGCGTGCCGGGAAGAAATGCGCAAGCTGTGGCTGGCCGTATTTGAGAAAGCACCCTCCGCGTCCGAAGAAATTGAGGCTCTTCGCGCTTTTGTGTCCTTTAATCCTAAAGATCTGGAAAACTTGCTACGTAACGCCGTTTCGCCGGAAGTGCTGGAATCACTGAAAAAAGGCGGCCTTTGCGTGCTCCGATATGCCCCCACGGGGAAACTCTTTCATCAACTCCCCGCTTTAAAAGCCGCCTGGGAAAAACATCTGCTGCCGGCCGATTCGAACGAGTCGGATGACGATTACATGACCTGCCTGATTACCGGACAGCGTGTGCCCCGCAGTCAAATTGCCAGGCTGCATCCGAACATCAAAAACGTCGCCGGCGCCCAAACTTCCGGAGCCGCCATCGTCTCTTTTAACAAAGAAGCCTTCTGTTCCTACGGATTGGAGCAATCATACAACGCGCCTACATCCCAACGGGCGGCTGACGCATACGGTTACGTTCTAAACCGTTTCCTTTCCGATCCGATCCACAAAGTCAGGCTGAGCGATACGACGGTCGTGTTCTGGGCAGAAACGCAAGCCCCCGGCGAGCAGGAGTTTCTCGCCCATTTACTTGATGACGTAAATAACAATGCGCGGGAACCGGACGACGAAAACAGTATCCGCGCCCGCATCCGCAGCGCTGTCGTCCGCATCAGCCAGGGACGCACATTTCGCGAAACTTTCCAAGATTTGAATCCCGAAACCCGCTTCTATGTATTGGGCTTGTCCCCCAATGCCGCACGATTGTCTATCCGATTCTGGTATACGGGGAGCCTGGGTGAAATTGGTGAACGGGTGTGGCAGCATTTTTCCGATCTGTCCGTTAAAGGGTTGAATCGTTCTCCCTCCATCCGGGAATTGCTGCGCGAACTGGCTGTGCAAGGTGACTGGGACAACATCCCCCCGCTGTTGGAAGGGCAGATGTTACACTCCATTTTGCTTGGACTGCCTTATCCGCGGGCTATTTTCACGCAGTTAATGAACCGTATCCGCGCGGATCACCCGTCAGACAAAAAAATGAATGCGAATCGGGCAGCGCTGATCAAAGCGTACTTCATCCGGAATGCAAGGCTGCATCAGACCCATGAGGAGGCGAATATTACCATGGCTTTAAACGAAGAATCGACCAGTACGGCATATCATTTGGGCAGGCTGTTTGCCGTCCTTGAAAAAACCCAGCAAAGTGCGCAAGGAACCTTGAATGCGACCATCTCGGATCGGTACTGGGGCGCCGCCTCCACGACTCCGGCGTTGGTATTCCCCAGACTTTTGCATCTGGCACGCCATCACGTCTCCAAAGACGAGCAATGGGGACGGCATAACGACAAACAAATTGAAAAAATCATGAACGCCCTGCCCGACCGGCTGCCAGCCCGGCTGACATTGGAAGAGCAAGGAATGTTTGCGCTGGGTTATTACCATCAGCGCCAAGAACTTTACACTGCCAGTTCCGCCGCCAACTCGAATGAGCAAAATTCCTAAAATGAAGAGAGGTATGAAACATGAGCGAAAACACACTGAATCAACGTTACGAGTTCGTCTTGTTGTTCGATGTGGAAAATGGCAACCCCAACGGCGACCCGGATGCCGGAAACATGCCCCGGATTGACCCCGAGACCGGCGTCGGCCTGGTAACGGACGTTTGCCTGAAACGAAAGATCCGCAATTATGTTGAATTGGCGAAAGCCGGCATACCCGGATATGACATTTATGTGCGTGAAGGAGCCGTGCTGAACCAGTTAAATAAAGAAGCGTTTGACCATCACCCCGAAATTGAACTCAAATCAAGCAAGGAAGGCAAAGACGGTAAAGAACTCAAATTGGAAGCCAAGAAAAAAGAAGACCAGCTCAAGCTGGCCAAATGGATGTGCAACAAATATTTTGACATTCGGGCCTTTGGCGCCGTCATGACGACAGGCGTAAACTGCGGACAGGTTCGAGGTCCGGTACAACTCAATTTCGCCAAAAGCGTCGACCCGATCTCGCCCACGGAAGTGACGATTACGCGCATGGCGGTCACCAATGAAAAAGACGCGGAAAAAGAACGTACGATGGGCCGAAAAGCTTTCGTTCCTTACGGGCTGTATCGCGTGGAAGGCTACGTGTCCGCGCCGCTTGCGCAGCAAACCGGATTCAGCCGGGAAGATCTGGAACTTTTGTGGTCCGCATTGATCAACATGTTCGAACATGACCGTTCCGCTTCCCGGGGCAAAATGTCCTCGCAAAAGCTCATCGTCTTCCAGCATGAAACAGCTCTGGGCAATGCACCTGCCCACAAACTTTTCCAGCTTGTGCAAGTCAAACGGAAAGAGGAAGTAACCGTTCCGCGCGCCTTCAGCGATTATGTAGTTACTTTGGGCACAGCGCCGCAAGGCGTAACCATGATCGAGCTGCTGTGATTTGAGCCATGATGCCGGACGAGGATGCCTATCTGATGCTATCGGGCATCCAGCATTTCGCCTTTTGTCCGCGGCAATGGGCGCTCATCCACATCGAGCAGCTGTGGGCGGACAACGTGCATACGGTTATCGGGCATCATGTTCATGAGCGGGTGGATGACTGGACAGAGGATGAAACAAGGGGCAATGTGCGTATAGTCAGGGCAATGCCGCTGGTGTCCGCTCAATTGGGATTGCGCGGTGTGGCCGATATGGTGGAGTTTCACCGTGTTTCGGAAGAAGCAGATGACACCGTGCAGTTGGATGGTCGGGACGGATTTTGGCGCGTCATTCCGGTTGAGTACAAAAAAGGCGCCCCAAAACCAGATGACCGGGATGAAGTGCAACTTTGCGCGCAAGCCATTTACCTGGAGGAAATGCTGGATGTCCGTATTTCCTATGGATATCTGTACTACGACACCGTCAAGCATAGAGAAGAAGTTGTCTTTACCGGCAAACTGCGTGAACGGGTCCACCAAATCTCAAAACAAATGCACAAGCTGTTCGCGGAAGGCCGAACACCTCAAGTCAGCTACGGTAAACACTGCGGATCTTGTTCGCTTGAAGCCCTTTGCCAACCCAAATGGAGCAAATTGGGAAACCATTCCGCATCCGTTTACGTCAGAAATTTGATTGCTGAAATGGAGGAATAGTCCATCCGCAAGTTGTTAAACACCCTCTATATCACAATGCCTGACGTGTATGTCGGCGCCAGAGGAAAAACGCTAGTTGTCCGCTCCGGCGAAGGCAAGGAATTGCAAATTCCCGTGCAGAATCTGGAATCGGTGGTCGTATTCGGCTACAAAGGCGTCAGCCCGGAAGCCATGGAGCTATGTGTGGACAACGGAATTTCCATTGTGTTTCTTTCGCCCCACGGAAAATTCAAAGCCAGGATCACAGGGGAAACCAAAGGAAACGTGTTGCTCCGGCGAACCCAGTATCGCTGGAGCGACTCCGAAGACGAAAGCCTGCGTTTGGCCAAACGTTTTGTCATTTCCAAATTGGTCAATGCCCGATATTCCCTCATGCGTTCGATTCGTGATCATGGGGACAAGCTGGATCGCGCCAAAGTCGATGCCGCATGCGTTGAATTGGCAAATATTGTAATCCAGGCCGACAAATGCAAGGCGTTGAA
>ERZ795043.243-NODE-243-length-61229-cov-35.514075_pt1 | contig 61229 bp, 55 predicted proteins | sample MGYA00375127_ERZ795043 | MGnify/ENA primary metagenome ERZ795043 (study PRJEB30172, sample SAMN05518447) | compost metagenome | isolation source: Feedstock adapted compost from Newby Island compost facility, Milpitas, CA | place: USA:Newby Island compost facility... | reverse complement strand
ATGGTAACTTGTGGTTTTCAATGCGGCTTTCGCAAAAAAAGTTCACCGCAGCCGGAACGGCTCCGTATTGACCTGCGAGGCGATCACCTGCGTTTGGTAGCCGGCTTCCGCAAGGCGGCTTTGCAGCCACTCGGCCACCTTCGCTTTCATGATTTTCTCGGCGTTGTGTCCCGGATCGACCAGCGCAATGCCGGCGGCCAGCGCGTCGTGGGCCGTATGATAGTCGACGTCGCCGGTCACGAGCACGTCCGCCCCCGCCATGAGCGCGTGGCGGTAAAAGCGCGCGCCCGACCCGCCCAGCACGGCGACTTTGCGGATCATCCGGCTGCCGTCGCCGACCACGCGCACAAAGGGCACATCCAGGGCGGCTTTGACCCGCTCGGCGAATTGATCGAGACTTTCCGGCTCCGGCAGGCGGCCGACCCTTCCGAGCCCGAAGGTGCGGCCTTTCAAATCCATTTCATAAATGTCATACGCCACTTCTTCGTAAGGATGCGCCTTCAGCATGGCCGCGACCACGGCTTTGCGCACGCTGTGCGGCACCACCGTTTCAATGCGCACCTCTTCCGCAAATTCCAGCTTGCCCCGCTTGCCAAGAAACGGATTTGTTCCTTCCTGCGGCAGGAACGTGCCGTAGCCTTCCACATTGAAGCTGCAGTGGCTGTAGTTGCCAATCCAGCCGGCGCCGGCTTCAAACATGGCGTTCCGCACGGCGTCCGCATGGTCTTTGGGCACGAACACCGCCAGCTTGTAGAGCTTGTCCGTATACGCCTCCCGCAGCACTTCCCGGCCTTCCAGCCCCAGCGCCTCCGCCATCCAGTCGTTCATGCCGCCGTCGGCGCTGTCCAGATTCGTATGGGCCACATAGACCGCGATGTCCCGCCGCAAAAGCTCGGCCATCAGCGCGCCCGACGGCGTATCCGTCTGCAAATGCGCAAGCGGCCGGTAAATCACCGCATGGTGCGCGATAATCAGTTCCGCGCCGAGGGCGGCCGCCTCGGCCACCACCTCCGCCGTCACGTCGAGGGCTACCAGCACTTTGGAAATTTCCTTGCGGATGCTGCCGACCTGCAGGCCGATCTTGTCTTCCGGCTCCGCATAGTGCTTGGGCGCCAGTTTCTCCATCAGCTCGATGACGTACTCGCCTCTGGCAAACATTGAAGCACCTCCCGAATATGGCGGACAGCCGCCTCCCATTGACCGATTTTCGCCCTCGCTTCCTGGCTGTCCGATTGTTTCATCTGCGCAATGATTCGTTCCCGCCTGGCCGCTTCCTGCTCCCATTTGCGGCGGAACAGGGCGCTTGCCTCCCGGACGAGCAGCGGCCCCATTTCGAGGAGCAGCTCTTCGGGTACCGCCGCAACGCACGGCGCAAGAAGCGATGCGTCATACAAATCCCGGTTGCGGCGCTCCGCTTCCGCCGCTTCCATGCGGACGGCGCGGATCAGCGTGTAGATGATCCCGTCTTCCTCCAGCAGGCGTTCCCGGTCAATGACAAAGCCCGCCTTCAAGAGCCAGGACCGCACCGCATCTTCCGCCCCCTGCGGCGAAAGCACCAGCGTCTGTACACCCTGGAGAACCTCGCCCGCGGCATCGAGCAGCCGCACGATGAGGGTGCCCCCCATGCCCGCAAGGCAAACCGTGTCCGCTTCCCCGGGCGCCAGCACGGACAGCCCGTCCCCTTTTCGCACGGAAACGAGACCCTCCAGCCCCGCTTCGCGCACCTGGCGCCGCGCGGCCCGGACGGGACCGTCGGCGACGTCGCCGGCCACCGCGCAGCGCACCTTCCCCGCGGTCACAAGGTGCACCGGCAGCAGCGCATGGTCGGTGCCAATATCCGCAAACCGCGCGCCGTCCGGCACCATTTCCGCCAGCGCGGCCAGGCGTGCCGACAATCTGGGCGCAGTCCTTTTGTCAAACTCCGCTTGATTAGCCATCCTTAACGCACAACCCACTCCATCCATTGTTTTCTGAGCAAATATAATCCCGCTCCCGCCAGTACAGTTTTTCCAATCAAGCCCGCCTGCACGAGCTGCGGGTCGATGCCGATGAGAGCGGCATGCAGCTCGGGCATGAACCAGGTCAGCAGCGCATTGGCGAAAAACACGGCGCCCACCGAAGCGATGCGCACATGCGTGTACCACGAAAGCCACAAAAAAAGCAGCGACACCGGAATCCAGAAAAGCTGGATTTCCGCCCAGGCCGCATCCGGCAAATGCGCAAACAGAAGCTTCGCATACAGCGCGACAAAAGCCAGCCAGCCGAACCAATGGATCAGCGCAAAACGGATAATGAGGCCGCTGGCGATGGAAAGCACGCTTAAGACGGCCAGCAGCACGATGGGCCCGGCGCCTTCCGTCCAGCCGTGCAGTTCCAAAATAACGTTGCCGGTGACAAAAAGAAACGCCAGGCCGCCGCCCAAAGCCATGAGCGCGCTCATCGGCCGCGCTTCCCGCCAGCGCCCGCCCAGCGCGACAAACCCCGCCGTGACCAAGCCCGCGATGATGATTTGCAAAGAGAGCGGAAACGCGCTAAAATGAAGGACAGTCATACAAATAATCACAAAAATGCCAAATGCAAGCATCCAATGGAACACCGAAGCCTGATCGATGACTCTGACCGCCGCTTCAACGCTGTTTCTGGGCCGCTGCTCCAAATCTTCAAGATACAGGTTTTGCAGAAAATCGCAGTATTGCTCCGGCAGCAGCTTGTTTCGTCTCCAGACTTCAATTTCGTTTACGATGAGCTTGCGCTTTTCGTCCGGCGCCGGAGAGGCCATGGCGCATTCCTCCCGAAAATGAGCATGGAACAAAAAGACCCTCAACCCGTGAGGGGCGGAAGGCCTCGCTATCCTCATATATCGTCTTATTCCAGGAAATCTTTCAGTCTCTTGCTGCGGCTCGGGTGCCGCAGCTTCCGCAGCGCCTTGGCCTCAATCTGGCGAATCCGTTCGCGGGTGACGCCAAACACCTTGCCGACTTCCTCCAGCGTGCGGGTCCGGCCGTCATCGAGGCCGAACCGGAGGCGCAGCACGTTTTCTTCCCGCTCCGTGAGCGTATCGAGCACATCTTCCAGCTGTTCCTTGAGCAGCTCGTACGCGGCGGCGTCGGCGGGCGCCAGCGCTTCCTGGTCCTCGATGAAATCGCCAAGATGGGAGTCGTCCTCTTCGCCGATGGGCGTCTCGAGGGACACCGGCTCCTGGGCGATTTTCATGATTTCCCGCACCTTCTCGACGCTCAGGTCCATCTGTTCGGCGATTTCTTCAGGCGTGGGCTCGCGGCCGAGCTCCTGCAGAAGCTGGCGGGAAACCCGGATCAGCTTGTTGATCGTCTCCACCATGTGGACGGGAATCCGGATCGTCCGCGCCTGGTCGGCAATCGCCCGGGTGATGGCCTGGCGTATCCACCAGGTGGCGTAAGTGCTGAACTTGAAGCCCTTCATATGGTCAAATTTTTCCACCGCTTTCAGGAGGCCCATGTTGCCCTCCTGAATCAGGTCAAGGAACAGCATGCCGCGGCCGACGTACCGTTTGGCGATGCTGACAACGAGGCGCAGGTTGGCTTCGGCCAGCCTTTTTTTCGCTTCCTCGGCTTCGGGGCCGCCCTTCTCGATTTTCTTGGCCAGCTCGATTTCGTCATCGGCGTCCAGCAGGGGAACACGCCCGATTTCCTTCAGGTACATCCGGACGGGGTCATTAATCTTGATGCCGGGCGGCAGCGACAGATCGTCGTCATACTGAAAGTCGTCATGATCGTCATGCGCGCCGGGTTCATCATGCTCGTTGACCACATCTATTCCCTGATCCGCCAGCTGCTCGAAAAACTCGTCGATCTGGTCGGGATCTTGCTCGAAAGGCGACAGCTTTTCCATAATTTCCTTATAGGTCAAGGAACCGTTTTTCTTGCCCTGCTCCAGAAGCTGCGCCTTGACCTGTTCCAGCGTGGCATCCGTCTCCAAACCGGTATGCTGTTCGTTTGCCATTTCCGACACCCTCCTACCTCTAAAACGCCCGCGTCATATTTCTCTGAGCTTTTTTTCCAGGGCCATGATCTGTGCCAATATATCCTCCAGCCGGGTCAAATCTCCCGCCTTTTCCGCTTGCTGCATGTCTTGGCAAAGGCGCTCTTTTTCCTGGATTAACGCATATCTCTCAATTGCCCGAAGGTTTCCTTCCAGCGCCTCATCGCTGTAAGGCACATCCAAAAGCGCAATGGCGCTGGCCATCTGTTCCAGCCGGTCGTCACCGATCGTCGCGATGTACCGGCCGGGATCCGGTTCTCTCCCACTCGCATAGTACGCGTAAAGGTATGCAGCGAGCGCTGCGTGTTCCTGCACGAGAAAACGTTCTCCAAGCCTTTCCCGAACGAGGGCCGCAGTTTCCGCATCCTGCATCATCCAAGACAGCAACTGCCGCTCTGCCGTAACGTAGGTAGGGGGAATATTCGGAAGCTTGGAAAAAGATCTCTTTTCATTCCATACATTATTCCACGTTCCTGCGGGAATATCCCCTGCGCCTGCCATTTTTTGCTGGGAGCGGACGTTTGCCACATCCTGCTTGAGGCTTTCCAGCGACACGCCGAATTCCTGGGCCAGCTCTTTCAGCATCAGTTCGCGCTCCGTCGCGGAATCGCGCCCGGCCACAATGCGGACCGCGTCGCGCAAGTAACGGATTTTCCCCTCATCCTCTAGGAGTATATGGGATTTCCTCAAATATATAAGCTGAAATTTGACCGCGGAAACGGCGCCGTCGATGCATTCCCTCACAAACGATTCGGGGCCGTGCGCTGAAATCCACTCGTCGGGATCCATCCGCCCCGGGATCATGCTGACCCGCACGCGCAGGCCCGCCGACTCGAGCAGCGGAATACTTTTGTGCGCGGCAGCTTGTCCCGCGTCGTCGCCGTCATAGCAGATGACCGCCTCCTCGGCGTAGCGCCGCAATATGGCGGCGTGCTCGGCCGTCAGCGCGGTGCCCATCGTGGCCACGCCGTTGTGAACGCCCGCCGACCAGGCTTTGATACAATCCGCATAGCCTTCAAACAGCACCACCTGGCGCGACTTGCGTATGGCGGACCGGGCGCTGTGCAGCCGGTAGAGCGTCCGGCTTTTGGAAAACAGCGGCGATTCCGGCGAGTTCAGGTATTTCGGCTGTCCGTCGCCGAGGAGCCTGCCGGCAAAAGCCACGACGCGTCCTTCCGCGTTGTGGATGGGGAACATGACGCGGTCGCGGAACCGGTCGATGAATGATTCCCCTTCCTGCGCGCGGACCACGAGCCCTCCCCGTTCCATCAGGGACAGGTCATATCCTTGCCGCCGCAGAACCTGCGTCAGCGCATCCCGCCGCGGCGGCGCGTAGCCGATGCCGAACTCCTCGATCAGCTTGGCGGTAAACCCCCGCGAACGCAAGTAATCCATGGCCGGTTTCCCGGCGTCGGTATTCAGCAGCACGTAATGATAAAACTTGGCGGCATAGGCGTGGGCTTCCAGAAGGGTCTGGCGTTCCAGCTGTTTCGGCGACGGCGCTTCCCGGCTCCCCGCGTCGGGATCGAAAGGAATGCCGGCTTCTTCCGCCAGCCGCCGGACGGCTTCGGGAAAAGATTCCCCTTCCATCTCCATGACGAACTTGATGACATTGCCGCCCTTGCCGCAGCCGTAGCAGTGAAATATCTGCTTTTCCGGGGTGACGGTGAAAGACGGCGTCTTCTCCGAATGAAAGGGGCAAAGTCCCTTCAAATATTTGCCATGCTTCGTCAGGTGCACATACTGCCCGACCTTGTCCACAATGTCGTGGCGGCGGAGCACTTCGTCGATGACAGGCTGGGGGATCATGCCGTAACTCATGGGAAACCCACCCTTAATGTGACGCACCTAATACAATTCGCTGCAAATTCCCGTTTTCCTGCAACCCCCTTATGCGGCTTTGTCGGGTTTTGCCGCATCAGCCGTACTATTATATACGGCACAAAAGGGTAAAATCCTGCTCGGGGGATGAAACTCCGAAAGCTTCAGCCGAATGGGCTTTGGCCCGGTCAGCCGGCCAGCTTGGAAAAATCCGCAAAGGACAAGACATCGTCAGCAATCAGGCGAAGCAGCGCCAGGCGGTTGCCCCGCACCGCCGCATCCTCGGCCATGACCATGACCGCATCGAAATAGGCGGCCACCGGTTCACTCAGCCCGGCCAGCGCCTCCAGCGCCGCATCGGCGTCGCCTTTGGCCATGGCGGCCGCAAACCCTTCGTGCGCCGTCTTCCAGGCTTCGTGCAGCCTGCTTTCCGCCTCGTGTTCGAACAGGGCGGGATTCACCTCACGCGTCTCAGCCTTGGCGGCCAGGTTGCATACCCGGACGAACGCCTCCTCGGCCGGCTTGAACCTATCCCGCGCGCCTTCCGCCACCCGCCGCTGCAAAACGCGGGCGCGCAGCACCGTGCGGACCACATCCGAAAAGCCGGCGCCGAGCACGGCGTCCGCCACATCGTAGCGAATGTTTTCTTCGGAAAGCACGTTTTTGACCCGCAGCATGAAGAACGATTCCAGGTCGCCCAGGATGTCCGCCTTCTCTCGCTTCAGGCCGCGCTTTTCGTGCGCCTCTAGGGCCATCGCAAACAGTTCCGAAAGCGGCAAATCCATCTGATGCTCCAGAATCGTCGCCACAATGCCGGCCGCCTGGCGCCGCAGCGCGTAGGGGTCCTGGGAGCCCGTCGGCACGATGCCGATGGAAAAGCATCCCACGATGGAATCGATCTTGTCGGCGATGCCCACGATGGCGCCGATGCGGGATGCCGGCGGGCGGTCTCCCGCGTGGCGGGGCGAATAATGCTCGTTGATGGCCCGCGCCACCGATTCCTTTTCCCCGGCAAGGCGAGCGTAATCTTCCCCCATGATGCCCTGCAGTTCGGGGAACTCATACACCATCTGGGTCACAAGGTCAAACTTGCAGATGTCGGCCGCCCGGCTGACATCGTCCCGCTCCTCGCCGCCCAGCCCGAGACGCTCCGCGAGCCGGTCGGCGATGGCGCGGATGCGGCGCACCTTGTCCGCCACCGTTCCCAGTTCCTCGTGGTAGACGATGTGCTCCAGCTTGGCCACGGCGTCGGCAATCTTGAGCTTTTTGTCTTCCTCATAGAAAAACTTCGCGTCGGAAAGCCGCGCCCTGAGCACCTTCTCGTTGCCTTTGGCCACCACATCCAGGGATTTCGCGTCGCCGTTGCGGACGGTGACAAAGAACGGCATTAGCCGCCCGGCTTCGTCCAGCACCGGGAAATAGCGCTGGTGCTCGCGCATGGACGTGATGAGCACTTCCTGCGGAATGTCCAGGAACGCCGGATCGAAAGTGCCCGCCAGCACCGTCGGCGTCTCGACGAGAAACAGCACTTCCTCCAGCAGGTCTTCATTGATCGGGATATGCCAGTTCCGCTCGGCGGCCAGTTCGCGAATGCCTTTCAGGATGGCGGCTTTGCGCTCCTCCACGTCGGCCAGCACATGCTGGCGGCGCAAAGTTTCCAAGTACTCCGCCGGCTCGGCGATTTCCGCGTCGGAACCGAGAAAACGGTGCCCCCGCGTGATGCGCCCGCTCTTCACGCCGGCGATTTCAAAGGGCACAACGTCGCGGCCGTAAAGGGCCACCAGCCAACGAATCGGGCGCACGTAACGGAGCTCATGGCTGCCCCAGCGCATGTTTTTCGGAAAATGGAGCGAAGTGGCGATCTCCGGCAGCGCCTGAGGCAACAATTCCGCCGTTTCCCGGCCCTTGCTGCTTTTTCTTGCAAACACGTATTCCGCGCCGCCGACTTCCTTGAAAAACAGTTCCTCCGGCGCCACGCCGTTCGATCTCGCAAAACCGAGGGCTGCCTTCGTCCAGTTGCCGGCTTCGTCCACGGCAATCTTGCGGGCCGGCCCCCGCACTTCTTCGCTGACGTCCTCCTGCTTTTCCGCCAGGCCGCGCACCAGCACCGCCAGGCGGCGCGGCGTCGCGAACGCTTCAACGCCTTCGTGGGCCAGGCGGCTTTCCGCCAGCCACTTTTCGGTATTTTCCTTCAAACCTTCCATGGCGCCGCGCACAAACCGGGCCGGCACCTCTTCCAATCCGATTTCCAAGAGCAGATCTTTAGCCATGGTCCTTCACTCCCTCTTTCAGCAGCGGAAAACCGAGCCGCTCCCGTTCCTTCAGGTAAGCGGCGGCCACCTGCCGGGCCAGATTGCGGACCCGGGCGATATAGCCGGTGCGCTCGGTGACGCTGATGGCGCCGCGGGCATCCAGCAGGTTAAAGGTGTGCGAGCATTTCAGCACGTAGTCGTAGGCGGGAAACACGAGGTTTTCCTCCATGGCGCGCCGCGCTTCCGCCTCATAGTCCGCAAACCACTGGAACAGCTTTGCCGCGTCGGAAACTTCAAACGTGTATTTCGAGTGCTCGTATTCGGGCTGCTTGAACACGTCGCCGTAGGTGACGCCGTCCACCCATTCGAGGTCGTAGACGTTCTCCTTGTCCTGAATGTAGGAAGCGAGCCGCTCCATCCCGTACGTGATTTCCACGGACACCGGACGGCAGTCGAGGCCCCCGACCTGCTGAAAATACGTAAACTGCGTGATTTCCATGCCGTCGAGCCACACTTCCCAGCCGAGCCCCCAGGCGCCCAGCGTCGGCGACTCCCAGTTGTCCTCCACAAAGCGGATGTCATGATGCGCCGGATCAATACCGAGGCGCTTTAAGCTTTCCAGATACAGTTCCTGAATGTTGTCCGGGGAAGGCTTCATGATAACCTGAAATTGATGATGCTGATACAGCCGGTTCGGGTTTTCCCCGTAGCGGCCGTCCGCCGGCCGGCGCGAAGGCTCCACGTAAGCCACGTTCCACGGCTCCGGCCCGATGGCGCGCAGGAAAGTCATCGGATTCATCGTGCCCGCGCCTTTTTCCACGTCGTAAGGCTGGACGATAATGCAATTTTGCTCCGCCCAAAATTGCTGCAGCGCCAGCGTCATTTGCTGAAAATTCATTTCCCTGCCTCCTTTGCGCATTTGGGGCACAAGCCAAAAAACCCGTCCCCGCGCCCGCATGTGTTTGTGCAGACGCAGGGACGGGAGGCTGTTCCCGCGGTTCCACCCTGCTTGGCTTTTCGGCGCCTTGCGGCCGAAAAACCCGCTCTTTTTTTCGTCCGTATGCCTCTCAGGAGCGCCATTTCGCGCGGCTCGCCCGGCCGGGCTTGCACCGTCCCCGGCTCGCTGAAAACGGACGCCATCCGGCTACTTTCTCCGTCATCGAGTTTTTGTCTCTGACATTCTATCCGACCGTATCGGGATTGTCAAATGCCGGATGATCGAAGGCCCGCTCCATCTGATCGAGAAAATTCTTCGATTTCAGATGCAGGCCCAGGTGGGTGTCCAGCCAGCTGCGCAAGGCCGCTTCCAGCTGCTTTTTGGAGCGGTTCTTCACCGATACGGCGCCGATGCGCCCCAGATCCAGCCGGGCAAACAGCCTAAGCAGCTTCCACACCCCGTCATCCAGCCCCAGCGCTTGCGGGTCGCGGTTCCGGCACGCAGCGCAAAGCGCGCCTCCCGCGGGCGCGCTGAACACGAACTCGCTTTCCGTCCGCCCGCAGTTCACGCAAGCATCCAGCACCGGCGAATACCCGGCAAACGCCGCCACCTTCATCTCATAAATCCTAAGCAGGACGCCTGGATCTTTCCCCTCGGCCAAAGCGGTGAGGCACGCGCGCAGCTGACCGAACAAAAATCCGCCCGCGTCTTCGTCGCCGATAGCCTTGTCCGTCAGCTCCGCCGCGTAGGAAGCGTAAGATGCCTTTATCAGGTCTTCCCGCAGCTCGCGGAAAGGCTCGATCACTTCCCCGCTCGACAGCGTGCCCAGCGATCCGGATTTGTAGAACGCGTATTCCCCGTATGTAAAAAGCTGCGCCAGCGCGCCAAACCGGCTTTTGGTTTTCCGCGCGCCGCGGATGACGATGCCTTGCTTGCCGATTTCAGGCGTCAGGATCGTGACGATCTTGCCGCCTTCCCCATAATCCATGCTGCGGATCACAATCCCTTCCGTCCGGTACAGCATGGCGCGCCTCCCCCCGCCTTCCGCCGGGACTTTCGCGTAAAGTCCCGCATCCAAAAAAACGGCGCCGCCGCGCCGTCATGTCGCATCCGTCCGTGACAGGTCCGCCGGATCAGACTCGGCATCCTTGTCCGCCGCCGATTCCCCTTTGCGCAAAGCATCCAGGTCCTTGTACAGCAAGTAGGCCTCGATGTCTCCGGTTTCCTTGAACACATGCCAAGAAAAATCCCGCACGATGCATCATCCTCTCCGGGTGAAAATACCTGTTCACCGTTTAGGATGTCCCGCCAGGTTCCCGGTATCCCTGACAACATTTAGGGCTGATGGGCGCCGGCTGCGGCGGCATGCCGGACGGCGCATTATGCGTCGTCGCGATAGCCCAGCGATTTGAGCACCGCTTCGCGGTTGCGCCAGTCTTTTTTAACCTTGACCCACAGCTCAAGGAAAATTTTCGAGCCGAGCAGCCGCTCCATGTCCTGCCGGGCCAGTTGGCCGATCTCCTTGAGCATGGCGCCGTTTTTGCCGATGATGATGCCTTTCTGGGAATCCCGCTCCACGTAAATGACGGCCCCGATGTGCACGACGCCGTTTTCCTTTTTGCCCATCCGCTCAATCTCCACGGCCACCGAATGGGGGACTTCCTCGCGGGTGAGCATGAGAATTTTCTCGCGGATCAGTTCCGCGCACACGAACTGCTCCGGATGGTCCGTCACCTGGTCCGCCGGATAGTACATCGGCCCTTCTTCCAGATATTTGCCGATTTGCTGGATCAGCGTGCTTACATTGGTGCCCTGCATCGCGGAAACGGGCACGACCTCGGCAAAATCGTAAAGGCTTCTGTACTTGTCAATGATCGGCAAGAGCGCGTCGGCGGAGATGCGGTCGATTTTGTTGAGCACCAAAATGACCGGCGTGCGGATTTGTTTCAGGCGCTCGATAATGAAGCGGTCGCCGCCGCCCAGCTCTTCCGTCACGTCGGCCAGAAACAGCACCACATCCACTTCTTCCAGCGCGCTCATGGCCGCCTTGACCATGTAGTCTCCAAGCTTGGAAAACGGCTTGTGGATGCCGGGGGTGTCGAGAAAGACGATCTGCATGTCTTCCGTCGTGTAAACGCCGTGGATTTTGTTGCGGGTCGTCTGCGGCTTGTCGGACATGATGGCGATTTTCTGCCCGATCACCTGGTTCATGAGCGTGGATTTTCCCACGTTCGGACGGCCCACAATGGCCACGAAGCCGGATTTGAATCCCTTTTTCATCTGCTTCTCCCCTTCATCCCGCGATCAGGCGCCACAGCGGCGGGCCGAGCACGATCAGGCCGACGAACGCGGCGAACAAGGCGGCGACAACGACGGCGCCGGCTGCCGTATCTTTGGCGGCATTGGCCAGCGGATGCGGGTGGGGCGAAGCCAGATCGACCGCCCGCTCGATCGCGGTGTTGATCAGCTCCGCCACGATCACCGCCGCGATGGCGGCGCCGATCCACAGCCAGTCCGCGCGGCTGATCTTCACAAGCAGGCCAACCGCGATCACGATGGCCGCCGCGACCAGATGAAAACGCAGGTTGCGTTCTTCCCGGACCGCCCGCGCGATGCCTCGGAACGCAAAGACAAACATGGACAGCCGTGATCCGGCGCGGCGTTTCAACGTGTCAGCCCCGCCTTTGCCAAAATCTGTTCCTGTTTGGCAAACATGACGCGCTCCTCTTCGGGATTTTCGTGGTCATAACCCAAAAGGTGCAAGAAACCGTGCACGAACAAAAAACCGAGCTCCCGCTCCAGGCTGTGTCCGTATTCGGCGGCCTGGGACGCGGCGCGGGGCACGGAAATGACGATGTCGCCCAGCATGTCGAACGGATGCTCAATCTCCTCCGCGTCCGTCCATTCGCCGGCGTCGTCTTCCGTCTCCTCATATTCGCCCGCAAAGACGATCTCCGGCTCTTCCTCGCCGGGTTCGGTCAGCGGAAAGCTGAGCACATCCGTCGGCTTGTCCAGCCCGCGGTACTCGCGGTTCAGTTCCCGGATGCCCTCATCGTCCGTCAGCGTCAGCGTCACCGTCCCGCGGGCAACGCCTTCCGCCTCCCCGGCGAGCTGAAGCAGCCGTTCCAAAAGCGGCAGAAAGGATTCCGCCGGCGGGGCGGACCCGTCTTCCCGCTCGTCCATCCATTCCAGGCGCAAAGTCATGAAAGCTTCTCCTTCCGCTTGAGTTCGCTGGCGTCCGGATATTCGATGCGCGAATGGAACATGCCGATCACCGTCTCTTTAAGCGCAATCGCGATCCGGTCCAGCTCGCGCAGCGTCAGGTCGCACTCGTTGAACTGGTTGTCGTCAAGCCGATCCTTGATGATTTTCGCGATGATCTCCTCAATCTGCTCCACCGTCGGATGGCCCAGGGAGCGGACGGCCGCCTCCACCGCGTCGGCGATGCCGACGATGGCCGCTTCCTTGGACTGAGCCTTCGGACCCGGATAGCGAAAATCGTCTTCCGTATAGGGGCATTCGACCCCTTGCTCCTGGGCTTCCTTCACGGCCTTGTAATAAAAATATTTCAAAAACGTTGTGCCGTGATGCTGCTCCGCGATATCCCGGATCGGCTTCGGGATTTTGTAGGCCTTGAGCATTTCCCCGCCGTCTTTGGCGTGGGCGATGATGATCGAGGCGCTGACTTTCGGATCCAGCTTGTCGTGCGGATTGACGCCGTTCTGGTTTTCGATGAAATAAAGCGGCCGCTTCGTCTTGCCGACGTCATGGTAGAACGACCCGACGCGGCAGAGCAAGCCGTTGGCGCCGACGGCTTCGGCCGCGGCTTCCGACAGATTGCCCACCATCAGGCTGTGATGGTAGGTGCCGGGCGTCTCCGCCAGCAGCTTCCTTAGCAGCGGATGGTTCGGGTTGGAAAGCTCCACCAGCTTCAGATCCGACAATATCCCGAACGACACTTCGAAAAATGGCATGAGCCCGATGACGAGCACCGCGGTGAGCAATCCGCTCGCCAGCATGAAGCCCAGCGACTGCAGGAGCTGGATCCGGTCCTCCAGCTGCGCGATGAGCTCCAGCCCGAGCACCGCCAGCGAGCCGAACAGGCTGACCATAATGCCCGCCTTGAGGATGGCCGAACGCTGGCTGGCCCGGTGAATGGCCAGGACCGCGGTGAAGGTCACGACGGCGGCCACGAAGCCGTACTGAAAATCAAACAGGTGATCCTGCCGGACGTTCAGGATGATGCTGGCCAGAAGCGTCGTCAGGAACGCGGTGGCCAGCCCCATGTGCATGTCCACCAGCAGCGTCACCAGCATGCTGCCCAGCGCCACCGGCGCCAGATACCCGATGAACGGCCATTCCTCATTATACGTAAAAACGACCAAATGCATCATGAGCAGGTTCAGGCCGAAGATCAGAAGCAACATCAGCCACTGGACGTTGGTGCGCTCCTTGGCCTTTCCGTTTCCGCCCGATGCCGTCAGCGTGCCGTAGGCAAAAATGGCCAGCGTGAACAGCACGGAAAGAAGCAGCACGCCCAGCTGCGGCCAGTACGTGGAGCGTTCTTGCAGAAGCTCCAGGGCGGAGAGGCGCTCATACAGTTCCGGCGTGATGACCGTGCCGGCCCTGACCAGCACCTCACCCTGCTTGATGGTCACGGGCGGCGTGTTTTGTTTGGCTTCGACCTTCGCTTTTTCCGTCGCCACCTTGTCATAAAAACGGTTGGGCAGGATCACCAAGCGCGCCAGCTCCGTCACGATTTCCCGCTCGTTGCGCTGCGTCAGCGAGCTGGCGTTGACAAGCTCGGCCACTTGCGTGCGCACCGGCTCCGCCTCCATCACCGGATCGCGCATCAGCCTGCGCACCACATCCTGGCCGACGTTCCTCATTTCCGCAATCTGATCCGATGTCAGGCGAGGCAGCTTGTAATAGGTTTCCTCCGGGATCTGGTACATTTGCGCGGAAATGACCCTGCGCATTTCTTCCAGAAGCTCGTTGGAATACGTTTCCGAATCCGCGTTGGATGCGATGAAACTTTCAATGTAGCGGTCCACCATGTTCGGCAGATCCCGCCGGTAAATTTCCACCTTCGAGCTGGCCGGCAGATCGTCCTGGTTCAGTTGATCGATCCGGTTAAAGATTTGTCCCAGCAGATTTTCGTTGCGGATGGGAACAATGGAATAGATCGGCCCCACGTTCTCCGCGGCCTTTTCCTGCGCTTCCAGCGTGGCCTTCTCATCCGTAATCTGATGGGGTGCCTTGATGTCGCGGTCGGCCTTGGCGCCAATCGTGATGTTGTAGGTTTCCGGCACAAAGCGAGGGGACAGGCTCGCATAGAACAAAAGAACAAAAAGCAGGAGCAGCAGCCAGCGAATCCATGCGCTGTGCTTCCAACCCGCTTTCGCATGCAGGGCAAAACGATGCTGCTTTCCGGGCGGGCCGCTGCGTTTCGGATTCATCCGGCAATCCTCCTTCCGATGGGCCGTCAAGACTGCTGGTCTTGATCCTGGTTGTAAGCGTTGATGATCTTCTGCACGAGGGAATGACGCACGACATCCTGTTCGGAAAAATAGACGAAACCAATCTCGTCAATGTTACGCAAAATGCGCTGCGCTTCGACCAGGCCGGATTTTTTTCCTTTCGGCAAGTCGATTTGCGTCACATCGCCGGTAATGACCATATGAGAGCCGAAACCGAGCCGGGTCAGAAACATTTTCATCTGCTCGGGCGTCGTATTTTGCGCCTCGTCCAGAATGATGAACGAGTCGTCCAGCGTGCGGCCGCGCATATACGCCAGCGGGGCCACCTCGATGACGCCCCTTTCCATGGACTTGGCGACCCCTTCGGTGCCGAGGACGTCATGGAGCGCATCGTACAGCGGGCGCAGATAAGGGTTCACTTTTTCCTGCAGGTCGCCCGGCAAAAACCCGAGGCTTTCGCCCGCTTCCACGGCGGGACGGGTGAGGATGATGCGCTTGACTTTGCCGGTTTTCAGCGCCGCCACGGCGGTGACGACGGCCAAATAGGTCTTGCCGGTGCCGGCCGGCCCGATGCCGAACACGATGTCCTTTGTCTGAATTGTCGTCACGTAATGGCGCTGTCCCAGCGTCTTCGGCACGATCGGTTTGCCCCGGTACGTGACCGTAATTTCGCCTTTGAACAGCGAAAGGAGCTCGTCCGCCTTCATGTCGCGGGCGAGTTCCAGCGCATAGCGCACATCCCTCTCGCTCAGTTGCAGGCCGCTCCGGATGAGTTGCAGCAGCGTCTGAAACAGCTGCTCCAGGGAACGCACTTCCCCGGGCGGGCCTTCCACCACAATTTCGGCCTCCCGGGTGTGAATGACCGATGCCGTTTCTTTTTCGATCAGCCTCAGGTGCTTGTCCTGCGGCCCGAAAAGCGCCAATCCTTCCGCCATGTTCCGCAGCGGAATCGAAACGGTAAGTTTGGTGTCAGACAATAAATCTCATTCCCCTTGCCCACCAGGTGTTTGAACAATCGGCCGCTCGACGGCGATCGATTGCTCCATCTCAAAAAGAACCGTCAACACCACTTTACCATTCTCCCTTTGTTCATGCAAAATCTTTTCCGCCGTGATACGGGCGTCCGGTCCCCATTTTTGCAGCAGCTCTTCCCGGGCGCGGGCCAGCCCGGCCTCTTTGGCTTCTTCGCGGGTCAGCCGGGTGCGGACGGTGTGCACTTCCCATTCCCTTTCCCGCATGATGCCAAACGGCAGCGTGCGGGACAAAAGCCGCCAATTCTCCACGTGCCTCGCCGTACGGGACTCCGCAAACGGCTCGCCGCCGTAACCGGAAATTTGCAAGGCGCGGCTTCCGATCACCAAATAGGCGCGGTCGTTGTAGGCGCCGGTCAGTGTCTTTTTCTCCCGCCATTCGGGGGAGACGATTTTCACCTCGTGCCAGACCAGCCCCATAACCTTGCCTTTGGACACCACCGCCACGCGCCGCTCGTCGTTGCCCAGCCAGCCCGTGATCAGCACCTGTCCTTTGCGGACGCGGTCATGGCGCTTCACCAGCGGTTTGCCGCTTTCCGCGACGATGCTCGTGATCACCGCATCCGTCTTGGCGACGAGATCCCGCGGTCCTTCCGCCGGCTTCTTCTCGGGCTTCACGGCGTCCACGACGGTAATCGTAACCGTGGTGCCTTTTTTGGCCACGCCCACCCAGGCCGCATCGGGCAGGCGCGCCGCCAGCCTTTTGGACAGCGCATCCGGACTCGGCGTGCGCGGCGCCCACTGAAACCGGTACAGCCCTTCCTGGCGCGCCGCCTGCAAAATCCGCTCCTTCGGAATCGCGCTCTCCCCTTCAATGTTCACTTGCCAGATCAATTGGGAAAGAACAAAAAGCAGGGCCATGAAGGCCAGCATGCCCGCGGCAAACGTTTTGCGCCGGGACAGCCTCGCCATCTGAAACGGGAGGCCGCCCTTGCGCTCGATCCGCAGCCTGGCCCCGCATCTTCTCAGTACCGGCGGCAGCCGGAAAAAATCCGGCACGGTGACGCGGAAGGTCAATTCCCCTCGCGCGTTGTAGCCGATATTCCACAAAACGATCCCTTCGGACACCGCGGCTTTCAGAAACGCCTGGGCGTCTCCTCCCGCCAGCCTGATTTGCACGTATCCGCGCCAAACGGCCGGCCAATTCTCTCTCATCCCCATCGCCCTTTCCCAGACAGCTTGTCCGGCTCATTCGTTTGCGCCACGCCCCGCGTCAGATGCGCCTGAAGTCATGGAGCGTGCTGCCTTGCGCCCGATGCGCCGGAGAATTCGCGCGTGTCGTCCTGCGCCTGACGTGCCGGAGGCTTCGCTCGTGTCGCCCTGCGCCTGATGGGCCGGAGGGCTCTGCGCGCATCATCCCGCGCCAGGTGGGCATCGCGCGCATCGCCTCATTTTTTCGTCTGCAGCGCCACATGCTTGATGCGGCCTTCCACCAGCACTTCCTCCGGCCCGATGGTGCGGATGACCAGCCCTTCACCCGCCACTTCCACCTCGCCTTGATCCATCGCGAGACGAAGAAGCGTGGGCGTGAACTGAATAACCCCGCGATGGTTTTCAATGGTCGCCGAAAGTCCGCCAATGACGGTGATGCGGGGCAAGTCCATCGCAAGATCCTGCGGCAAATCCAGCAAACCGGCGGTCCATTTGCGCAGCTTCCGGATGGCACGCGGCATGTGGCGCCTCCTCCTCCCGTTCGGTAAAACTTATGCGGCGCCCGCTTCGATTATGAGATCGGGCTTGGCCCCTCCCGGCTCGCCGCCGGATATCCTTTTTGCAAAAACGTGCCATTATCCCCTCGGCTCAGGGCGTGCCATGGGAATGCGCCCTCTGACGTGCCATGGGAATGGGAATGTGCCATCCGAACGTCCCATTATCCCGTTGGCTCAGGCGGGAGCGGGATTGACTCAGACGAAAGCGCGGATCTCTGTCTGCGTGCCGCCTCATTGGCAGCGACTCTGACCGGATATAACTCGCTCCTTGGCCCGACGTGCCATTATCCCTTACGCTCAGACAAAATGCTCAAACTGGCGGAGTGAATCGCCGGACAGGGCGGGGATCGCCGGTCAGGGTGTCCGTGCATCCTCCGCACGGGAAACTGAGGGAAGGGGATAATGGCATGTATGCAAGGCAGGTTATACGGTCACCCCTGGATTCTGAGCGAAAGGGATAGTGGCACGTCACGGAAAAAAGCCTGCATGAAAAAAAACTGAGCGGAAGGGATAATGGCCCGTAATCCGGTCACGTGAATGAGGAAACGGGCGGGAGTCAGTTGAGGGATGAGACGGAGAATCGTTGATGCGGGAAGTTAAGGGAACCAGATGACCTTATTGGGCCGGATTTCACGTTTTTGAAACGGTTAAGGGAACCAGGTGACGCTATTTGTGACAAAACCCTCGTTTTCGGGCGGATTTGTCACATATAAGGTCATCCGGTTCCGTTAGGATCCTGAAAATACTCGATATGGCCTCCATAAGGTCATCTCGTTCCGTTAGGCTTGCAGTGGACCGGCGAAAATCAGACCAGCCCGGTCCAGTTTTGACATGACCAACAAACGAGGCTGTCCTCCGGTCCCATTGCGGACCGGTTTGCAGGACAGCCTTGCTGGCGAGTTTATCTGCGAAATGGTCGGCGGGCGCGCGGCGGGCCGAGGATTTCCGACCAGACGAAGGCGCGCGCCAGTTCATCCCGGGGCAGGGAAAACGATGCCGCCCGTTTCGTCTCGGGCGCGCCCGCCGCGTTGGCTTTGGGTACGGTATCCGAATCGGACGCAAATGTTCCTTGCTTAAAGAGACCGTCTTCCGCTTCCCATGCCGGTTCCGGATGCGGCTGCTCTCCGCTTCCCGGCCCCTCCGCCGCGGACGGCCGCTCAGGCCGGGGTTGAGCCGGGACCGGGATAGGCATTTCGGTCCGCGGATCCTCATCCGGTTCCCACAGCACCGGCCTTGGCCGCGCGGGACCGGCCGGCAGCGGTCTGGCCTCCTCATCGTCCAAGATCACCGGGCCGGCGGCCGGGCGGCGCGGCGGCTCCAGGGGAAAGCGCGGCGGTCCGCCGAAATCCGGCATGCGCTCGCCGGGCGCAAAAGGTCCTTCCATCCGGCCGCTGGGACGCCCCGCCGGAAAGCCGCCGCCCGGAAGATGAGGCGGATAGCTGTCCCCTGGGCGGCGATGGGGCCGGCCATGCGGACGGCGATCCGGCACCTGACGCCCGGACCGGTTTTCCGGTTTTTCCAGCGGCGATTTGCGGAAAAACATCGCATAGATCAAACCGATCAAAAGGATGAAAAAATAAAAGTTGCCAAACACAAACTCCAGAAGCCGTTCCAACCTTCCGCCTCCTTTCCCGCTTGCGATGAAATGTCTTGCATTTTAAGCTCCGTGCGGGATGCGTGCACTTTCTTGACGGGAAAATGCGCGCATCATGACGGGCTGATGAGGCGAAAGATCATTTCTTTTCGCCGTCTTCCCCATCGCGCTGAAAATCGCTTTGCCGGCCGATGGTGCCGCGCATCAGCGTATCGGCTTCGATGTTTTTCAGATTCATGTAATCCATAACTCCCAGCTTGCCGCTCCGCAAAGCTTCCGCCATCGCCAGCGGCACCTGGGACTCGGCTTCCACCACTTTGGCCCTCATTTCGACGACGCGGGCTTTCATTTCCTGTTCCTGCGCCACCGCCATCGCCCGGCGTTCCTCCGCCTTCGCCTGGGCGATCCGTTTGTCCGCTTCCGCCTGCTCCGTCTGAAGCTGGGCGCCGATGTTTTTGCCCACGTCCACATCCGCAATGTCGATGGACAAAATTTCAAACGCCGTGCCGGAATCCAAACCTTTGTCCAGCACGGTTCTGGAGATGAGGTCAGGATTTTCAAGCACGTCTTTGTGGCTTATGGAAGAGCCGACGGTTGTGACGATCCCTTCGCCGACACGGGCGATGATCGTTTCTTCGCCTGCGCCGCCAACCAGGCGGTCGATGTTGGCCCGCACGGTCACCCGCGCTTTGACCTTCACTTCAATGCCGTCCTTCGCCACCGCGGAGACGATCGGCGTCTCGATGACCCGCGGGTTGACGCTCATTTGCACCGCCTGCAGCACGTCCCGGCCGGCGAGGTCAATGGCCGCCGCCCGCTCAAACACCAGCGGAATGTTCGCCCGTTGGGCCGCAATCAAGGCGTTGACCACCCGGTCCACATTGCCCCCCGCCAAATAATGGCTCTCCAGCTGGTTGATGTTCAGGCCAAGGCCGGCTTTCGTCGCTTTGATAAGCGGGTTGACGATTCTGCTCGGCGTCACCCGGCGAAGGCGCATGGCCACCAACGTAATGATGCCGATGCGCACTCCCGAAGCCAGAGCCGTAATCCAGAGCATAAAGGGGAAAAAGCTGAAAAACACCGCCAGCGCGATGACAACAAGCGCCACGATGAACAGCAATTGCAAATTCAGGTCCATGTCCGAACCTCCAACCATGGTTTTTGATAGCGATACTTACTATTTCCCATTTCGTCAGGATGATTTGATTTCCTCCACGACGACGCGGGTGCCGTCCACGGCCACGACCCGTACCGGCCTGCCCGGCTCCACAAACTCTCCCCGGCTGACCACATCCACGCGCTGACCTTCAATCATCGCCACGCCGGCGGGCCGCAGCGGAGATTTGGCAACGCCCTCCTTGCCCACGAGCGCTTCCCGCGACGACTCGTGCGGGACAAAGCCCTTTTCCGTCGTCAGCGCTTCGTTCAGGATGAAGCGATTCCAAACGCCCCGCTTGCGGAAAATGTAGGCGGTGACGGCGATGACAGCCAGGCCCACAAGGGCCGCAATGCCCAGCGACTGGGCGGCATTGCCCGTGTCTTGCGCCGCGCTGACAATGCCGTACACCAGGCCGGCCGTCCCCAGAAGGCCGAGAATGCCAAAACTGGGGATGAACATTTCCAGCAAAAGCAGGATGATCCCGGCCACGAAAAAGATCATCGACTCCATGCCGGCGATGCCCGCGATGTAATGGCCCAAAAAGTAAAGCGCAAACGCCGCCAGCCCCACAATGCCCGGCACGCCGAAGCCGGGAACGAGAAGCTCGATGCCGATGCCGGCGATGCCGAGAATGAGCAGCAGGGTGGCCACGCCCGGCGACGTCAGCCATTGGGCGGCCCGTTCCGCAAAAGTCGGCGCGAGTTCCACGACCCGCTGGCCCGCGAGGCCTTTCCACGCCATGACTTCCTCAATGGAACGCGCCGTCGCGTCGGAATAGCCAACCTTCAAAGCTTCGTCAAAGGTCAGCGTCAAAATTTGCCCCCGCTCTTTTGTCCGGCCGATCTCCGGCATCTCCAGCACGGTATCGGGATCGACCATCGCCACGGCGATGGCGGGATTGCGTCCGTTCAGTTCCGCGGCGGCACTCATCTGGCTTCGCCAGAAGGACAAATTTTTAACGTCTTCCACCGGTTCGCCGAGCTGATTGACCATCATCGCCGCGCCGATGCTGGATCCCGGCGCCATCGCGATGCCGCCGGCGTTTAAGGCGATGTATGCCCCTGCCGAAGCCGCCTTCCCGCTGACAAAAGCGACGGTCGGCACCTTGGCGGCGCGGATGCGCGAAGCGATTTGATCGGCATAATCGAGCCGGCCTCCCGGCGTGTCCACATCCAGAATGGCCAGCGCCGCGCCCGCTTCCTCCGCCTCCGTCAAAGCCCGGTCAATGAAGGCGGCCAGCCCGCCCTGCACGGCCATTTTGACCGGGATGACGTAAACGGCGCCGGCGGGAGCGGCGTTTTCCGGCGGCGTTGCCGCGCCGAGCGCGGGAAGCGGCGCCGCCATCAGCGCCACAAGCCATGCCGCCAGCACGAGCAACCGCCGGATGCCGGAATTCCGTCTTGGCACATGCGTTTTGTCCCTGAACAATCGGACCCCTCCTCATGATATGAGGTTTGCAGGTTTCACAAGCAAAAAACACTCCCTTTATGTTCATAAAGGGAGTGCCCGCTTATCCTACTCAGGAAAGTAACTCCTGGACGATTCGGTTAACCAGCTTGCCGTCGGCGCGCCCTTTGACCTTGGGCATCAGCGCGCCCATCAACTTTCCCATGTCGGCTTTGGAAGAAGCACCGGTTTCTTTCATGGTCTGCATGGCAATTTCTTTGATTTCTTCTTCACTAAGCTGCTTAGGGAGGTATTGGGTGATGATGTCCATTTCGGCCGTCACTTGGGCGACCAGATCCTCACGGCCAGCTTTTTGAAAATCCTGGAGGGATTCCCGGCGCTGCTTGAGTTCGCGGCTCAATACCTGAATCGTCTCCTCCTCCGTCAGAGGACGCCGCAGCTCGATTTCCTGATTCTTGATCGATGCCCGAACCAAGCGGATCACCTGAAGCCGAAACTTGTCGCCGTCTTTCATCGCCTGTTTCATGTCTTCATTCAATCGTTCCGCGAGGTTCATGCGAAGGTTTCCTCCTAGTACTTGCGTTTTCGCGCCGCTTCGGATTTTTTCTTCCGTCGGACGCTCGGTTTCTCGTAATGTTTGCGTTTCTTGATTTCAGCCATAATGCCGTCCCTTGCGAGGGAACGCTTGAAGCGGCGGAGTGCAGCGTCGATGGATTCATTTTTACGCACCTTAGTTTCGGACACCAGTTTTCCCTCCCTCCGCGGCAGACCACAGAAACACGGTAATTAAATTTATTATATGGGATCGGGAAAACCGGTGTCAACTGAAGGCCGTTGGGCAGCTGCCTTTAAGATTTGACATTCAGTCCGCCCAGCATTTCGCCGCCCAGCACGTGCAGGTGCAGATGGAACACCGTCTGCCCCGCATCTTTGCCGATGTTGGTCAGCACGCGATAGCCGCGCTCGGCCAGGCCGGCTTCCTTCGCCACGCGGCTGGCGGTCAGCAGGGCATGTCCCAGAAGCTGGGCGTCTTCGGCAGACGCCTCATTCAGCGACGGAATATGTTTGCGCGGAATCACGAGCAGATGAACGGGCGCCTGCGGCTGAATGTCGCGGAACGCCACCACTTGATCGTCCTCGTAAACTTTTTGCGACGGAATTTGCCCTTCCGCGATTTTGCAGAAAATGCAATCCATCCTTTTCAACCCCTTTTGCGATTGATTCCGTTTTCCATCATAAACCAAGGCCCGCCCTCTCGTCCAATTTCTTCCGGCGGCCCGGACTGGCGGCCGTTTACGGCAGCTTGTTCACGAGGTTCGCCCACGCTTCGGCCGCCGCCAGCGCCGGCTCCAGCCATCCTTCGCCGGCGGCCATCATGCGAAAGCCCGCATCCACCACAGGCAGGCGGTATTGCTGCAGCGCCCCGCTCATTTGCGCGCCCGCGTCCCGCACCGCTTCCCACAGGGCGGCATCCGGCGATGCAAACCACCCGGCCGGCTCGCCGGTTGCGCCCAGCGCTTCATGCAGCTTCTCCATCTCCGCCGCGTAACGCTCCCGCGCTTCGCTGACACGCACCTTTTCCCGGCGGCTTTCGGCCTCCGCCAAGAGGTCGGCAAAATTGCGGGAATGCGCCATCGCCTGGGCAAGCAGCATTTTCCCTTCCGTCTCCCGCCCGGCGCCGCCGAGCATGAGTTCCGCGCCGGCTTGCAAATTTTGCGCAAAGCGGGTGGCATCCTCGTATTTTTCCGCCAGCCATTGGCCGTCTTCCAGCGCGTCCGTCTGTTTTTGCACCAGGTAATTGGACATCAAAATCACGATGACGACCATCATCAGCGTGATGGTAATGAGGAGCGCGGCCACGAAATAATGCCGTTTCGGCTTGGTTTCCGCCGGCTCCGTTTGTTTGCGTTCCATGGCTAATTCTCCCCTTTTGTCCGGGCTTATCGCAACGGGACCAAGGCATTGCCGTCAAAAAAGTACACATACGCCTCTTTAACGGGAATGCCCAAAATCCGTTCCGCCGATGCGGCGTATTTTTCCACCTGGAAGCGATGCTGCCCGGCCGCTTCTTCCGCGCTTCTTCCTTTGAGCGCGTCGGTCTTGTAATCGATCAGCACCAACCCGTCCTCTTCCGCAAACAGACAGTCGATGACCCCCTGGATGATGACCGTTTCCCCTTCGATCCCGGCCATGCCGCCGTACACTTCCCGCGCCGGAACGCCGCAGGTGAAGGGCAGTTCGCGCCATACCCGGCCGGAGGCGCACATCCGCCGAAATAGCGGCGTCCGGCAAAACGCCGCCACCGCGGCGGGATCAACGGCCATTTTCTGTTCCGGCGTCAAGAGCAGCCGCTCCTCCATATGCGCCAGCAGATCGGCCACCTTATCCGCATCCAGATTTTCGTCCAGCGGCAGGTGCTGCATCACCAGATGGTAGGCGGATCCTTTTTCCGCGGGCGTCAGTTTGCTTTCCATCAGGAAGCGGGGACGGCGGAGGAAAAAGGTCCGGGCGGGCTCTCCGGAAGCTTGTCCGGCCGCGGCGATCTCCGCACCCGCGGCGCCCGGGCCGCCGCTTCGGGCGTCTTCCTCCGCCTCCAGCCCCTCTTCCGCAAAACGGGAAGAAAGCCCTCCGTCGGCTTCCTCATCACGGCTCCAATCCGGCGCATCCACTGCCGCGCTCCCTTCGGCCAATCTCCGCTTCCAGGCCGTGACGGATATTTTGGCCGCGAGTCTAACCGCCTGCTCGTGCGGATACTGCCACGACAAAATGTCCCGGATGCGGGCGCCCTCATCGCTTTCCGGCACGTCCACCGGCTCGCCGCGCAGCGCGGCTTGCCAGAGGGCGGCCTGCCCCAGCGCCGCGCCGCCGGCGTCCGCCGCCTGGGCCGCCAGCGATGCGGCCGGCACGGTGCGGCACCGCCAGCGGCCTTCCGCCAGCACCGCCGCCGGCCCCACCCAGTCCAGGAAGCAGGCGGCGGAAGCCACTGCATACGCCGGCATTCCTGCCGCGCCGGAAAGCCGGGCGGTTTCACGCCACTTCTCCCAGGCCGCGTTCGCGTCTTTTGCAAAACCGACCAGATACAGCTTCTCCTTGGGCCGCGTCATGGCCACGTACAAAACCCGCATTTCCTCGGCCAGCATCTCGGCCGTCAGCTTGCTGCGAATGGCCAGCTGCGGCAAGGTCGGATAGGTGACCCGCGTGTCAGGCTCCAGCATGCGGGGGCCGAAGCCGAGGGTTTTGTGCATCAGGAAGGCGCCGCCCAGATCCTGCCGGTTGAATTTGCGCCCGAGCCCGGCCACAAAGACGACGGGAAACTCAAGGCCCTTGCTCTTGTGAATGGACAGGATCCGGACCACGTCTTCCCCTTCGCCCAGCGCGCGGGCGGCGCCCAGATCGGCGCCCGTCTCCCGCATCCTTTTGATATGGCGCAGGAAACGAAACAGCCCGCGAAACCGGGAAGACGTTTCAAAATGGCGCGCCCGGTCCGCCAGCGCCCGCAGGTTCGCCTGGCGCTGCATGCCGCCGGGCAGGCCGCCGACAAAGTCATAGTAGCCCGTGTCCCGGTAAAGGAGCCAGATCAGGTCCGAAAGGGGCTCCCGCCTTGCGAAATCGCGCCATTTTTCCAGCTGCCGGACGAAGGCGGCGATCGCGCCGCGCAGGCGCTCCGGCAGCGACGCGTCTTCCCGCGCGGCCAGCACGGCGTCCCAGAAATCGCCGCTTCGGTCGCAAAGGCGAATGCGCGCCAGATCGTCCGCCGTCAGCCCGACCAGCGGCGAACGCAACACCCCGGCCAGCGGAATGTCCTGCCGCGGGTTGTCGATGACCGAAAGCAGCGAAAGCATCACTTCCACTTCCACCGCCGCAAAATATCCCGTGGCCAGATCCGCGTAGGCCGGAATGCCCGCCGCCTTAAGCTCTTCAAGGTATACGGCTGCCTGCGCGCTGGTGGCCCTCAGCAGGATGACCATGTCACGGTATTGCGGCGGGCGGTAGATCTTGCTTTGCCCGTCCCAAACCGCGAAGGACGCGCCGCCGGCGTCCCCGGCGCCCATCAGCCGCCGGATTTCGGCCGCGATCCAGCGGGCTTCCGCCTGCGCCGCCTCCAGCTCTTCCGCCTCATCCGCCGCATTTTCTTCTTCCCCGCCGTCATCTTCGGGCGTTTCCGCCGCTTCGCCGGCGGCAGGCTGCGCCGCATCGATCACCGTCAGCTCCACTTCCCAGGGGCTTTGCGCGCCGTCCTTCCGGCTTTCGTCGGGATATCCGCCGCCGTAAACCAGCTCGGCGCGGCGGTCGTAGTCCATCTCGCCCACGGGCTCGCGCATGATCAGGCGGAACACGTGGTTCACCGCTTCCAGAATCTCGCCGCGGCTGCGGAAATTGCGGGACAGGTCGATTCTTAAACCTGCGGCGTGCAACGCGGGCTCCGGCGCGTCCGGTTCCCACAGGGCATAGGATTTGTATTTCCCCATGAACAGCCCCGGCTCCGCCAGTCGGAACCTGTAAATGCTTTGCTTGACGTCGCCGACCATGAACACGTTGCCGGGATCGGAGCGGGCAATCAGCGACACGATCGCCTCCTGCACCTCGTTGGTGTCCTGGTACTCGTCAAGGTAAATTTCCTCAAAACGGTTCCGGTACGCCAGCGCCGCCGCCGACGGCATTTCCCGGCCCGGCGCGGAGGACGGGTCCCGCAAAATCCGCAAGGCGTAATGTTCCAAATCGCCGAAATCCAAAAGCCCCTTTTCCCGTTTGGCCCGCTCATACAGCGCGTCAAATTCGATGACGAGCTCCGCGATCGCTTCCATGTCAGGCGCAAGGCGCCGCATCTCCTCGGCGCACCGCTCCGGCGAGCGGGCCAGCCAATCGCCGGACAGCTTGCCCACCGTCTTTTTGGCCGCATCCCGGAGCGCCTTGACCTGCTCCTGCAGACCGGGATCATACTGGTCGCCGCGGCACGGTTTCAGGCGGCCGAAGGCGACCGTTTCCACCGCTTCCCGCCAGGCGGACCAATCATCGGTCTCCAAAGCCCGGAGCACCCGGCCGATGGCCTCGATATCTTCCCGCAGCGTTTCGGCGTAGGGTTCGGGGCCGCCGGGCGCGCCGCAAAGTTCAAGGCCGCTTTGCAGCATCAGCAGGGCTCCCTCCAGCTTCAGCCGCACGTCGCCGAGCAGGGTCCGCACCCATATGGAACGGGAGAGCGACGCCGCATCGGCTTTGCGGAACTCAGCCGCCATCTGCCTGAGCCAATGGGCGGGCCAGGGATGGCTGCGGGCAAAGGCGTGCAGATCCAAAACGAGCTGCGACAGCGGCGCGTCGCTCCGCTCCCCGCCGAACAGTTCCGCCAGGCGGGCCAGAGCGCCGTTTTCCCCCTGCGCCTCATACGTCCGTTCAAACAATTCGTCCAGCGTGTCGATGCGCAGTAACTCGGCCTCGGTCTCGCCCGCAATCCGAAAGCCCGGGTCCAGGCCGATAAGCGTCGCATACCGCCGCACCACTTCGAGACAGAACGAATGCAGCGTCGTGATCGCCGCCTGAGGCAAAAGCGCCAGCTGCCGCTCCAGATGCCGCGAATCCGGCGACCGCTCCAGCGCGTCTTCCAGGGCGCGGCGGATGCGCTCCTTCATTTCCGCCGCCGCCGCGTTGGTGAAAGTGGCGACAAGCAGCGCGTTCATGTCCAGCGGCCGCTCCGCGTCGGCCACGCGGCGGATAATGCGCTCGACCAGCACCGCCGTCTTGCCGGATCCGGCCGCCGCCGAAACCAGCAAATGGGCGCCCCCTTCGGTGATCGCCGCCCATTGCTCGTCGGTCCAGCGGCTGCCTTCCGGTTTGGGGGGAATGGGCATTCCGGGCTTCCTCATTCCGCTTCCCTCCCTTCCGCCATGCCGCCGAGCTTGCTCCAAAGCTCTTCCGCGCTGCCGGATTTCGCCAGCCGCTGGTAGGCATTGCCCTCCAGCGCCGGATCAAACTGGCAAACGGGACGGTACGGGCAGTAAGCGCATGGCGTGCGCTGGTTCATTTTGTACGGGGCGATGGCCACTTCGCCGGACAGGATGCGGCGTCCCGCCCGACGGATATGCTCCCGGACCGCGGAGCGGAGCAGCCGCCACTGACGGCGGTCCGCCACCTGCGACCGGGCCGAGAACGAACCGTCCTTTTTGAATTCCACCGGAATGATGACCGATTTGGGACTGGATTCGAGGGTGCGGTCCATCCGTTTCACCGCCTCGCTGTCCGAAAGCACGAGCCCCTGCATCCGGAATTGCCTGATCAGCGCATTCCATGCTTCTTCCGCCGTCAGCCCGTTGGCCGTCGGAATGAGCGGGTTGTGCACACGGAAATACAGCACCCCCGCCGGCTCCGCCGGTTTGCCGAGCCAGTGCGGCGCGTGGGTGACGACCACGTCCAGATAGGCCAGCATTTGCAGCGACAGGCCTTGCGCCACCTCATCCAGCCGCAGCCTGACCGGGCCGGATTTGTAATCGAGGACGCGCAGCAAATAGCCTTCCGGCGTCTCGGCGGCGTCCACGCGGTCGATGCGGCCCGCCAGATCCAGATAGCGGCCGCCGCCCAGATCCAGCGTGAGCGGAGGCAGCGCGCCCGACGGGCCGAAGTCCAGCTCCAGCCCGACGGGCCGGAAAGCGGACACTTTCGCCTGCTCTCCCAGCATGGCCGAAGCCTGGCGGGCGATCTCGCGCAGCTTGCGCGCCATCGCCTGGTGGCGGTGGGAAGAGAAGAAAATCTGCGACTGCACCCGCGGCATGATCCGCTCCACCGCCGCCGCCGCTTCGCTCCGCCAGTCCTCCGGGCTGGCCTCCGCCCAGCCTTCGCGAAACAGCTTTTCCGCCGTCTGCCGCATCACCGCATGGAACAAAAGGCCGATATCCGGCGCGTCCACCCGGTAAACCTTGCGCTCCTTCAGCCGCAAGCCATGGGATGCGAAATGCTGGAACGGGCAGGCGGCAAAACGCTCGATGCGGGAGACGCTGGCGAGCAGGCGCTCTCCGTACAAAAGCAGGCTGGTGTCGGGCGTAAGAGGTGGTTCTTCGTTCCTGTAGTTCAGCGAAGCCATAAGCCGCATCATGCGCTCTTTCCATTCTTCGCGCTCCAAAAGCCAGCGGTATACCGACCACCAGCCGTCCGGCAAAGCCGCCCCCTGCCGCACGAGGCGCAGGCGCGTGATCAAATGGGTCAGCGCGCGGCCGGGATGAACGGCAAAGGCGAGCTGCTCCCGCTCCGTGTGGGTTTCCTGCGGTTCCGCCGCCTCCTGCCGGACTTCAAGCCCCGGAAAACGCCGCCGGAGCCGCCGGATCCATTCCGACGGCAAAAGCCCGGCGCCCTCATCGTCCGCCAGCGGCCACGAGATCCACAGATGGGCGGACGGCGCCGTGAAGGTCAGATACGCCAAAAAACGCTCATCCAAAAGGCGCCGCTTGGCGCCCGGCGCCAGCTCCAGCCCGGCCTCGGCCAGGCGCTCCCGCTCCTCCTCCGTCAGAAGGCCGCTTTCCGGCGTCCGCATCGGCAGCACGCCGTCGCTGGCGCCAAGCAAATACACGATTTTCAGCTTTCCGGTGCGCGTCCGATCGGGGCTGCCGATGAGCACCGCATCCAGCGATGGCGGCACCGCCCCGATTTTCAGTTCCTCGAGGCCCGCGTCGATCATGCCGGCAAACAGCGCGGGCTCCAGTTTCCGGTCCCCCATCAGTTCCGCAAGCTGGTCCAGAAGATCCATCACGGCATCCCACAGCGGCCGGTGAAATGCGGCGCTGCCCGGCCGTCCTTCCGCGATGTCGGCCATATACCGCTCCTCAAGCCAGTCGGCTGCGCCGACATCCGCGAGAAACCCGTAAAGCGCCGCGCACATGTCACGCACCGTCTCCGCCCGCTTCAGCCCGTTTTCCAGGGCGCGGAGCGGCTCCAGCAACACGTCCCTGAGCTTCGGCATCACAAACGGCCGGTTTTCATCTTCGCTGGCGGGCAGCTCGTCTTCCTCACCCAGATCCCCGCGGGAAAGGGGCCGCCACAGCTCGTCGCGGTGCCATTTCCAGCCGTCGATGCCCGCGGCCAGCACGTAGTTTTCCAGCCGGTCGATCTCATCCCGGGAAAGCCGCCGGCCGGGCTTGCCGAGCATATCCGTTTTCGCGCAGCGGAACACCGCTTCGGATTTCCATCCGCCGGTGACGCACTCCAGCGCGGAGCGGATCAGTTCGACCAGGGGATGATGGGCCGCCGATTTTTTGTTGTCCAGATAAAACGGGATGCCGTAATCCGCCAAAACGGCGCTCAGCACATCCGCATAATCTTCCATCCGCCGCACCAACACGGCCATATCCCGCCATCTCCAGCCTTGTTCCCGAACGCGCCGGAGCATGTCGCGGGCCGCCGCCTCCGCTTCGGTTCGGCGGTTCGCAGCCGCGTGCAGGGAGAGCCCGCACGCGGGATTGGCGGGATCCAGCAAGGCGGCATCCCCCTGCCAGACGGCCGAACGGTTTTCCCAGGTGCGTTCCAGAAAAGCCAGCACGGGGCTCGCCGCAAAGCGAGGGCTGACCGGCGGCGCCAAAACGACCGGCGGCTCCATCGGTACGCCGCAAGTTTCCGCCAGCTCACACAACCGGGCGGACGTTTCCGCCGGAGGGTGAAAAGGATGAAGCTCGTCCGGCCGCTCGCCCGCTCCGAAAGGCCTGTCCGTGCACAAGGCGACGGAAACGCGCTTTGCGCGGCGCAGCAGGGCGCCGATGACGGCCATTTCGCCGGGCGTAAAGCCGTGGAAGCCGTCCAGCCAAATTTCCGCTTCCGCCAGCCAGTCCGATTCTTGCGCCTTTTCGGCCAGGCGCGCCAGCATATCCTCCCCGTCCATCCAGCGCCCGGCCAACTCCCGCTCCAGATCGGCGTAGATCACGGAAAGGTCGCGGAGCTTGTCCGCAAGAAGCGAACTTTCGGCCGCCGCCCCGGCGGCTCGGCGCGCCAGCGCTTCCAAGTCGCGGACCTCCACCCTGTACCGCTTCATTTCCGTCAAGAGCTCGTTCAGACCGGCAATCAGGCCGAGGTCGCCTGCGCCGCCTTTGAACACGCGCAGCTCTTCCCGCCGCGCCTCGAGCACTTTATGTAAAAGCATGGCCTTGCCGCTTTGCTGAATCGGCACCACAGCCAGGCCGCCCGTCTCCTGCAGCACCCGAAACGCCAACCTCCGGAAGCTGAGCACTTGCGCGCGCAAGAACCCGCCGACATTCGCCGCATCCAGCATCGCCCGTTCGGCCTGGAACGTCGCCTGCTCGGGAACGAGCAAAACAAGCGGCGGCCCCAGCGGGTCTTTCTTCAGACGGGCGCGGATTTCCTCCAGGATCAGATGCGTCTTCCCGCTGCCCGAGCGGCCCGCAATGATTCTAAGCGGCATGCCCTCGCCCTCCTTCGTGCCCCACTGCCTGAAGTCATGTCCCATCTATTATACCATAACGGCTTTGCCATGGGCACAGACGTTCGCCAGCGGCAGCCATCCGAAACCAAAAAAAAGAACGGGCTTGCAAAGCCCGCTTTCATCACCCGTCCGTGCCTGTCAGGAAATGTTCAGATAATATTTGGTTCCGTCATCCAGCTTCAGGATGGCCGCATCCGACCACAATTCCACCCGTGCCGTGCGTTTCCAGTGCCGCCGAAACTCAAGATCGCATGCCAACTCGCGAACGCGCTTGTCAAACTTTTGCCGCGTGCCTGCCTTGCGTCCGCGATTTTCAATGGGAACCGCGCGCTTGCCAAACACAATCACATCGTTTACCATGCCGCTTCCCCCTCTCCATCCAACTTCTACTTTATATTGATTCTAATTCTTAACTCATCTCTTCTTTAACTTATCACGCATTCGTTAAGAAAATGTTGGATTGAAAATGGGATCGTTTTTCATTTTTTCTAACACTTCTTTAACAAAAAGGACACGGAATGTTAACAAATTGCCGTTATTCATGTCCCGGCGTTATGCGGCATATGCTTGGATATCGTCTTGTCCGAAAGGGGAAAAAGATGCTGGCGTTCCATCTGCTCTGGTCATCCGTGGCCGGGTTTGCGCTCCTCATCGCCGGGATGAGGCTCACGGAAGCCGCTTTGACGCGCTGGGCGGGTCATCGGCTGGCCCATTGGCTCGGACAGGCCACCTCCACGCCGCTGCGCGGCTTTCTCTTTGGCACCGTGATCACCGCCGCGCTGCAAAGCAGCACCGCCGTCACCGTGCTGACCATCAGCTTCGTCAATGCCGGGTGGATCAGCTTCTCCCGCAGCCTGGGCATCATTCTGGGGACGAACGTCGGCACCACGGTGACCACCGAAATCATGGGCTTTCGGCTCCACCAATACGGCTGGATCGTGCTGGGCGCCGCATGCGGCATTTGGCTGTGGACGGCCGCCGCCAATGAAATGCGAAACCGCATCGCCGCGCCGCAAAGCCTTTTTTTTCCGCTTCGCTACGGCGCGGTGGCGCTGGCGGGATTCGGCCTGCTTTTGGCCGGCTTTGACGCGCTTGTCGGCATCGGCCGCCATTTGCAGCACAGCGCCCTGTTTTCGCGGCTGCTGGACGCCGCCTCCGGGCAGCCGGTCGCCGTCATGATGGCCAGCGCCCTGCTCACGGCCATGGTCCACTCCAGCGCCGCGGTCATCGGCATGGCCATGGCGGCGGCCGGGGCAGGCTTATTGCCGCTTGACACCGGCATCGCCGTCGTGCTCGGCGCCAACGTCGGCACCTGTTTCACCGGCCTCGCGGCATCTTTGAGCGGCGGTCCCGGCGGTCGGTTCACCGCGCTGGCGCAGCTTGTGCTCAATGTGGCCGGCGCGGTGGCGTTTCTGCCGCTGATCCCGCTCCTCGCGGCCTTTTCCGCCATGCTTGCACCCGCCAACGCGGCGGCGCAAATCGCTCATGCCCAGACCCTGTTCAATCTGATCTGCTCCCTCGCCGCGCTGCCGCTGGCCTATTGGCCGGGCTGGGACCGACTCCGCCCCCGGCACGAAAACTGAAGCTCAAGAGCCAAAGTGCCGAGGCGCCCCCGTTGGAGGCTAAAAAACTCCCGAATAAGTCGATCGCGATCAGCATGGATCGCCTTGTTCGATTGGGTCACCAGCGCTGCCCCCTACTGATGACCACGTCACTATCCATACCGGAACTTAATATCAGCTTCATAAGAAGCTAAATCTCCCGCAAGCCGGGGGCATCGGCTCACCCGTCAGCCTTGCCAAAAAATAAACCGCGCGCCATCATGACGCGCAGTCAGCCAATGGAAACGGAGGCTCAAGGTACTACGAAAAGACATTCGAGCCGTCCCGAAAATATCGGTTCAATTGTATCGTAAAAATACGCTACATTCGAGCCATTTGGAATAACGGCTCAAGGTACTGTAAAATACGCTACATATGAACCGTGCGGCGCACATCGACTCAATATGCTGCACAAAATACGCTGCATTCGAGCCGTACGGCGGCTTTCGGCCTTCTCCGGGCCACTGCAAGCCGGTTTTGCGTTTTGCTGAATTCAGGTTCGGATTCAAAGAGGCCATCATGCCGCGCGGCCGATTTCCTTACAGCCGGATGCCCAGCTCCTCAAACGCTTCCGCCAGCACCTGCGAGTTGTTGTCGTACCCGGAAGTTTGCTGCAGCCGCCAGGCTTCCGGAGGCGCGTACCAGGCTACCCCGGTGATTTCCTCCACCTGGGCTTTCAGATCCCCGTTTTCCGCCTCCACGAGAAAATAGTGAACTTCCTTGTCAATCGTTCCGCGGTCCGCCGTTTCGTACTTGTAGCGAACCACCGCCAGCGGCCGGATAATCCGGCCCCGGATTCCCGTCTCTTCCGCGATTTCCCGGAGCGCGGTTTCCTCCGGCGTTTCCCCGGCTTCCATCCGCCCTTTGGGCAGCGTGATTTTGCCAAAACGGTCTTCGATCAGCTGAATTTCCACGGCGCCGTCCTTCCTGCGAAACACTACGCCCCCTGCAGCCACTTCTCTCATCGGTTTCTCTCCCTCCGCTCCTGTCCGTCAAGCGCGCAATGCGATTTCCGAGGTGCTGCCGGATACGCCGAGCAGCTCACCACGGCATTCGTTGACGCCGGGCTCCGCGATCCGCACGCGGCAAAGTTTGCCTTTGATCGATTCGTCGCCCGGAATCATCACATACAAATAGTTGTCCGTATAGCCGCCCCAAAGGCCTTCGCTTTCCCGGCCTTTCACCGGGGTTTCCGGAATCATGATCAGTTCCCGGCCCTCCCACTGGCGGGCATAGGCCAGCTGCATCCGTTCCGAAAGGTCGATCAGCATTTGCACCCGCTCGTGCTTGACCTGCTCGTCCACCTGGTCTTCCATCCGGGCCGCCGGCGTGCCGGACCGCTTCGAGTAGGGGAACACGTGCAGCATGGAGAAACCGATCTCCTCGATGAAGCGGCGGCCCCGCTCGAAGTGTTCGTCCGTTTCGCCGGGGAAGCCGACGATCACGTCGGTCGTGATGGCCACACCCGGCATGGCCTCACGGATGCGGGCAATTTTTTCGGCAAATTCCGCCGTCCGGTATTTCCGCCGCATCCGCTGCAAAATCTCGTCGTCGCCCGCCTGCAGCGGAATGTGCAAATGACGGCACATCTTGGGCGACGAGTTGAGCACGCGGATCATTTCATCGTCGATCTGGCTTGCCTCAATGGAACTGATCCGGATCCGCTCGAGCCCGTCGATCTTGTCCAGGTCCTGCAGCAGGTTCGCCAGCCGGTAATTTTCCAGATCCTCACCATAGCCGCCCGTGTGGATGCCGGTCAAGACGATCTCCTTGTACCCGGACGCCGCCAGCTTCCGGGCCTGCTCCAGCACGCTTTCCGGTTTGCGGCTTCTGGACAGCCCGCGGGCCCAGGGAATGATGCAGAACGTGCAGAAGTTGTTGCATCCTTCCTGGATTTTCAGATAGGCCCGCGTATGCTCCGCAAAATCCGGCACGTCCATCTCTTCAAAATCGCGGGTTTTCATAATGTTGCGCACCGCGTTCACGGGCTTGCGCTCCGCTTGGATCTGCCGGACGTAGTCCAGTATCTTGTCCCTGTCCTGCGTGCCGATCACCAGATCGACGCCCGGGATATCCAGAATCTCGCCGGGGGATGTCTGGGCGTAGCAGCCGGTGACGGCGACCACCGCATCCGGATTTTTGCGGATGGCACGCCGTATGATCTGGCGGCTCTTTTTGTCTCCGGTGTTTGTGACGGTGCAGGTGTTGATCACGTAAACGTCCGCCTCATCGGCATCAAAGTCCGCCTGCTCGTAGCCCGCTTTTTTGAATAGTTGCCACATGGCTTCCGTATCATAGAAGTTGACCTTGCAACCCAACGTATAAAACGCCACTTTAGGCACGCGCGATCCCTCCCATTTCTCCGGACTCATAGGCCAGGCACGCCAGCGCGTACAAGGCCGCCGTCTCCGCGCGCAATATCCGTTTTCCCAAACCCGCCGGCACCGCGCCGGCGGCTAAAGCTTCGTCACGCTCGTTAGGCGCAAACCCGCCCTCGGGGCCGACGATCAGCAAAATGTTCGGCTCTTTCGTCCCGAAAGCGGCCCGCGCCCGGAAATCCTCCAGCACCTCGCGCAAACCTTTGCCGCCGCGGCCTTCCTCCTCGTAACAAAACAGCGTCAAATCATAGGCCGGAATTTGCCGCACAAGGCTATCCCAGCCGCATATCGGCCGCACCTCGGGCACGATGCTGCGCTGGCTCTGCTCCGCGGCTTCTTTGGCGATTTTGCGCCAGCGCTCCAGCCGCCTGGCTTCCTTGCGCTCATCGTACTGCACCACGGTGCGCTGCGACACGAACGGCTGAAATGCGCGGGCGCCCGCTTCCGTGCCTTTCTGGATCACCGTTTCGAATTTGTCGCCTTTGGGCAGGCTTTGGGCGACCGTCACGCGCCAGGCCATCTCCGCTTCCGGCGCCAGCTCTTCCACGATTTCGCCGGTGACGCTGCCTTGGTCGATGGCCGCGATTTTCGCGAGCACATCGCGCCCGAGGCCGTCACAGGCGATAAACGCATCGCCGATCCGGGCCCTGAGCACGACGCGCAAATGCCGGGCGTCTTCGCCCGTCAGGGTTACAATCCGGCCGCCGATTTGCTCCGGCGCCACAAAATACCGCTGCAATGTCCGAATTGCGCCTCCTTGTTACATGAAAAGGTGCAAAATCCAGATCACCAATCGCTGCATGCCCTTTAAAATCGGTTCCCTGAGCGAAAACAGCGGATCAAGCGTGACGGCCCGCAGCGGGGGGACGAATACGAGCAGCAAAAAAATAAAAAAGACCCATTGTTCATATTGCATCAAGCGGAAGCGGGAGCGCAACGGTAAAAATTGCTCCGCAATCCGGTAACCGTCCAGCGGCGGCACCGGAATCAGGTTAAACAAGAGCAAGTTGAGGTTGATGATGATCCAGTATCCGAAAAAAGTGCTCATTTTCTTCTGCATGCTATCCGAAAGATCGGCAAAGTTCAGCACGAGCAAAGCCACCGCGACGCCGATGAACGCCAATACCAGGTTCATGAACGGCCCCATGGCCGTCACGAGGATGCTGCTCAGCCGGTAAGGCCTGCGCAGCCGGCTTTCCCGCACCGGCACCGGTTTGGCCCAGCCGAAGCCGGCCACAATCAGCAGAAGAAAGCCGAACCAGTCGATGTGCGCCATCGGGTTCAGCGTCACGCGGCCCGCCATGTACGCCGTATCGTCGCCAAGCTTGTATGCCGTCCACGCATGGCCGAATTCATGAAACGTAAAAGCCAGGATGATGACGAGAAGGATGACGGGCAAATGGGACAGCTCAAACCAGAACAAACTCATGCGCTTCTTTCATCCCCCTTCGGCTTCCTCGCGACAAAAGCGACCCAATCTTCCTCCCGCGCGCGGTCCTCGAGGATAAATCCGGCCTCGCGCAGGCCCGCCTCCACCGCTTCTTCCTTGTTTTTGTAAATGCCCGACGCGATATAGATGCCGCCGGGTTTCAGCACCCGCATCACATCTTCGGTAAATTGCAAAATGATGTCCGCCAAAATGTTGGCGACGACGATATCCGCCGGCGGCCGCACCTTCAGTCCGGCTTCCGCCGCCATATCCCGCCCGGCCTGCTCCGGCGCTTTCAGAATGCCGAGCAGATCGCTTTGGCGAACTTCGATCACATCCTGAAGGCCGGCCAGCGCCACATTCTGCGACGCGCTGGAGACGGCCACCGGATCCAGATCCAGCGCCAGCACGCGGGCGGCTCCCAGCTTGGCGGCGCCGATGGACAGAATGCCCGATCCCGTGCCGACGTCGATCACCGTTTCCCCGCCGCGGATCACGCGTTCCAAGAGCCGCAGGCAAAGGGCGGTGGTCGGATGGGTGCCGGTGCCGAACGCCATGCCGGGATCCAGTTCGATCACAATCTCGCCTTCGCGGGGCGTATAAGGTTCCCAGCTCGGTTTCACCGTCAGGCGTTCGGATATGGACACCGGCTTGAAATACGCCTTCCACGCGTCGGCCCATTCCTCGTCATCCACCTGCCGCACGCTGATTTCGTATTCCCCGGCGTCATACCCGAATTCCGGCAGGCGCTCCAGGGCCTCCCGCATTTGCGAGACCACCCGCTCCATGTCCGCATCAAAAGCAAAATAGCCCTTGATTTCCGCGTACCCGGGCCGAATATGGTTGAGCGGACGGTCATACCAACGGCCGAAGGACGTATCCTGCGCCTTCTCCGGCGTCCACGACTCCTCAATGGATACGCCCGTTGCGCCGCACTCTTGCAAGTAGTGGGAAACCATCTCCTGGGACGATTCCAAAGCGAGGATGGTGAGCTCATGCCACAGCAAGTTCGTTACCCCTTCCGCCGGGGGCCGCACCCGGCCCCGGACTTCACTTTCCCATTATACACGCAACTTTTTGCGGGAAGCAAAAAAAGGATGCCCTTCCGTTCCTCACTCCCGCGAGGATCGGGGCATCCCTTTCCCGCTGCCGCTCACGTCAGCCGTCCGCCGGCCTCCTCGATGACCGTGCGGGCCTGCGCCAGCGCGGCCGCCGGCACGTTTGCCGACAGGACATACGATCCGGCGTCCGGCGCGGGCGCGCCGCCCGGATCCTCCCAGAACAAAAAGTTGTACCCGGAATCCAGCATGGCCATTTCATGTTCGGGTTCCGTCCGGCCAAAACCGTCACCGACGTTTTCCAGCCGAAAAGCCTCGCCGCGCAAGGAAGCCAGCTTGCGCATGACGGACTCGGCTTGCTCGCGGGTGGCAAAACCGGCCCGGATCGGCTGCATCCGCAGTTCCATGGTCAGTCTCCCCGATATTTGGCCGCCCTGCGGTCCGCTTCGGCGGCCCTCCGCATCGCTTTCAGATCTTCCTCATCCGCATATTCCTCGGAAAACTCCACATCTTCCGCGGAACCCATCGGCAGATCCGCATATTCCTCTTCCTTGCGCTTGCGCCGGTTCATTTTTTTCTCCATGGGGGCAACCTCCTTTTCACTCCCATCAGATTGCCCGTAAGAAGAGAAAATATGCAAGCCGGACGAGATTTTCATAGCGAAAAAAAAAGCTGACCCAAGCCTGCCAAACAGCGCTTGGGACAGCCGTTTTCGCCATCGGAAAGCCGCCCGATGCGCGGCTTTCGCGTCTTCAGCTGAAAAATGCCCGCTTCATGCGCTCAAACAAAGTCTGCTGCTGTTCGTGCATTTGCTCGCCTTCGGAGGCGGCCAGCTGCCGGAACAGCTCTTTCTGATGCTCGGTCAGATTGGTGGGCGTGACCACCGTCACCTTGACATGCTGGTCGCCCGAACCGTAGCCGCGCAGTCTGGGCACGCCCTTGCCCTTGAGGCGGAAGAAGGTGCCCGTCTGCGTGCCGGGCGGAATTTTGAGCTTCACCTTCTCGGTCAGGGTCGGCACCTCGATCTCGTCGCCCAGCGCCGCCTGGGAGAAAGTGATCGGGACTTCGCAATAAATGTCATCGCCGTCCCGCACAAAAAAGTCGTGCTCCCTAACGTGAAGGTCGATGTACAGGTCGCCGGGCGGTCCGCCCCTGAGGCCGCTTTCGCCTTCCCCGCTCATGCGCAGCTGGAACCCGTCGTCCACGCCGGCGGGAATTTTGACGTGAATTTTGCGGCGCTTCTTTACCACGCCGTTGCCGGCGCAATCCGGACAGCGGTCGCGGATGATTTTGCCGCGGCCGCCGCAGGCCGAGCAGGTGCGGCGGTTCACGATGCGCCCGAACGGCGTGTTCTGCACGATTTCCTGCTGGCCCGTGCCCCGGCACACGTGGCAGACGTCCGGCTTCGTCCCCGGCTTGGCGCCGCTGCCGTGGCACGTGTCGCACGTTTCCGTGCGGGGGATCGTAATGTCGGTTTCGGTGCCGAACACCGCTTCCTTGAAATCAATGGTCAGCGTGTACCGCAAGTCATTGCCGCGTTTTGGCGCATTCGGATCGCGGCGGGGGCCGCCTCCGAAAAACATTTCGAAAATGTCGCCCAGGCCGCCCATGTCGGCAAAACCGCCGCCGCCAAAATCCGCCATCGGGTCTTCGTGGCCATACCGGTCGTAGCGGGCCCGTTTGTCCGGGTCGCTGAGCACGTCATAGGCTTCCTTGACCTCTTTAAACTTGGCTTCGGCGTCGGGCGCCTTGTTGACGTCCGGATGGTACTGGCGCGCCAGTTTGCGGTACGCCTTTTTGATTTCCTCCGCGGAGGCATTCCTGCTTACGCCGAGCACCTCGTAGTAATCCCGTTTTTCGGCCATTCTCCGCCTCCTCATAAAGGAAAGTCAAAGCGTTGGAAAACACTTTGACTTTGCAATGTCGTCATTTTTTGTCGTCGTCCACGACTTCATAATCGGCGTCCACGACGTTTTCTTTCTTCGCGGACGCGCCGCCGGACGTGTCCGAACCGGCCGCATCTTGCGTTCCGGATTGGGAGGTTTGCTGGTACAGCTTCACCGAAAGCTGCTGAATGATCTGTCCCAGCTCGTCGGTCGCCGCCTTGATCGCCGACAGGTCCTCGCCTTCCATCGCTTTTTTCAGCTTGTCTTTCGCATCCTGGGCTTTGCGGATTTCGTCCGCATCCACCTTGCCTTCCAGATCCTTGACGGTTTTGTCCACGGTGTAGATGAGACTGTCGGCGTTGTTTTTGGCCTCCGCCAGCTCGCGGCGCCGTTTGTCCTCTTCCGCGTACATTTCGGCTTCTTTCTGCATGCGCTCGATTTCTTCCTTGCTCAGCCCGCTGGAAGAGGTAATCGTGATCTTCTGGCTGCGGCCCGTGCCCTTGTCAACGGCGGACACGTGCACGATGCCGTTGGCGTCGATGTCGAAGGTGACCTCGATCTGCGGCACGCCGCGCGGCGCCGGCGGAATGTCGCTGAGGATGAAGCGGCCCAGCGTCTTGTTGTCCTTGGCCATGGCGCGCTCGCCCTGCAGCACGTGGATTTCCACCTGGGTCTGGTTGTCCGCGTAGGTGGTGAAAATTTGCGACTTGCTCGTCGGGATCGTCGTGTTGCGCTCGATCATCTTCGTAAAGACGCCGCCGGCGGTTTCGATGCCGAGGGACAGCGGCGTGACGTCAAGCAGCACCACGTCCTTGACTTCGCCCATCAGCACGCCCGCTTGCACGGCGGCGCCGAGGGCCACGACTTCGTCGGGGTTGACGCCCTTATGGGGCTCTTTGCCGATGAGCCGCTTGACGGCTTCCTGCACGGCCGGAATCCGGGTGGAGCCGCCGACGAGGACGACCTTGTCGATGTCCGCCGGGGTCAGGCCGGCGTCTGCCAATGCCTGGCGGGTCGGCCCCATCGTGCGTTCGACGAGGTGAGCCGTGAGTTCGTCAAATTTCGCGCGGGTCAGATTGACTTCCAGGTGCTGCGGCACGCCGTCCACGATCGTGATGAACGGCAGCGAAATGGTCGTGCTCAGCATGCTGGAAAGTTCCTTCTTCGCCTTCTCGGCGGCGTCCTTGAGACGCTGCACGGCCGCCTTGTCCTGCATGAGGTCAACGCCGTGCTCCTTCTTGAATTCCGCCGCCAGCCAGTCCATGATGGCCTGGTCAAAGTCGTCGCCGCCGAGGTGGTTGTCGCCGCTCGTGGCCTTCACTTCAAAAAAGCCGTCGCCGAGCTCGAGAATGCTGACGTCGAAGGTGCCGCCGCCCAGGTCGAACACGAGGATCGTCTGGTCCTCTTCCTTGTCCAGGCCGTAGGCCAGCGCGGCAGCCGTCGGTTCGTTGATGATGCGCAGCACTTCCAGACCGGCGATGGTGCCCGCGTCTTTCGTGGCCTGACGCTGGCTGTCATTGAAATAAGCCGGCACGGTGATGACCGCCTTCGTGACCGGCTGGCCCAGATACGCTTCCGCATCGGCTTTCAGCTTTTGCAGGATCATCGCTGAAATTTCCTGCGGCGTATATTCCTTGTTATCAATCTTTACCTTATAATCGGTGCCCATGTGGCGCTTGATCGAAATGATCGTGCGGTCAGGGTTGGTGATCGCCTGACGCTTGGCGGTTTCACCGACGAGGCGCTCGCCGTCTTTTTTGAAGCCGACAACCGAAGGGGTTGTGCGGCCGCCTTCCGCGTTCGGGATGACAACGGCCTCGCCGCCTTCCATCACCGCCACGCATGAGTTGGTGGTTCCAAGGTCAATGCCGATGACTTTGCTCATCCAAGAGGTCCTCCTATCGAAACTGTATCTTTAGCCGCTGACTTTGACCATCGCCGGCCGCAGCACTCTGTCTTTCAGCCAGTACCCGTTTTGCACGACTTCCACGACGATGCCCTCGCCGTGCTCTTCGCTTTCCACCTGCATGATGGCCTGGTGCAGCTCGGGATCAAAGGGCGTGCCCACAGGCTCCATCTTGCGAAGGCCTTCGGCTTCCAGCACCTGCAAGAGCTGGCGGAAGATCATGTCCATGCCCCTCATGAAGGACTTCACTTCTTCCGATTCCTGCGAAGCCTGAAAAGCCCGTTCGAAATTATCGAGCACGGGCAAAAGCTGGCTGATCAGTTTCATGTTCGCGTATTGTGCCAACTCTTCCTTTTCTTTTTGCGTGCGCCGGCGATAGTTTTCAAAATCCGCTTGCGCCCGAAGGAAACGGTTGTAGTTTTCCTCCGCCTGCCGCTTCAGTTCGGCCACGCGGGGATCTTCCGGGCTCTCTGCGCACGCACCCTCCGGCTGCGCTTCCGCCGCTTCCGGCGTTTCGGGGGGTTCCGCCGCCGGCGAGCCGGAAGATGCCGCCTCAGGCGCCTCAGCGGCTTGCGGCTGCTCCGCCGTTTCGGAAGATGCGGCCGAAGCCGGGTTTTCCCCTGCGGCGGCGCCGTTTTCGCCCGTCATGCCGGCCTGGGCCGGCTCGGGCTGTTTCAATTCATCCTGGTTTTCTGACATGTTCTTCTGCTCCTTCACCTGCTTCGATGGCGCGCACGGCCCGCAAGGAGGCCGTGCGCCGCTGGACTTTGCTCAAGGATCGCGCCTTATGGCACTATACGCAAAATGCCGCCATAAACGTGATCGCGTGTTTATTTCTTCTTACGGGAAATCAGGGTGTCCAGATCTTTGGACAAATAGTCCAGAAGGCTGATCACCTTGCTATATTCCATGCGCGTCGGGCCCAAAATCCCGATGGTGCCGAGGGATTGCCCGTCGATGGAATAGGTGGCGGTCACGACGCTGCACTGGCTGATGGCTTCCAGGTCGTTTTCCGCGCCGATTTTGACCTGAATCCCGCCCGTGTCGGAATCGTTGTGCAAAATCTGCACGATGTTGGAAGTCCCTTCGAGCGCGTCCAGGATGTTTTTCGCCTTTCTGACGTCCTTAAATTCCGGCTGCGACAGCATATTGGACGCGCCCGCGAGAAACACGCGGGGATCTTTCTGCTCAACCAGCGTTTTTTCCAACATTTTCAGCACTTCTTCGACACCGTTCACATAGCGGTTCAGCTCTTTGGCAATTTCGTTGTGCAGCACCGACTTGATGCGGTGGAACTTCACGCCGTGCAATTTGTCGTTCAGCATGTTGACGACTTTGTTGAGGTCATTCATGCTGATGCCGTCCGGAATTTCCACGGGCCGGTGCTCCACATGGCCCGTGTTGGTCACGATGATGGCGACTGCCGTCGAGTCGTTCAGCGAAACGAGCTGAAAATGCTTGAGCGAGGTGCTGTAAATTTCCGGACCCAGCACGATGGAAGTGTAGCTGGTCATCTGCGACAAAATTTTCGCCGCTTCCTCGATGACATCTTCCCAATGCACCATTCTTTCCGCAAAATAATCGCGGATTTTGCGGACATCTTCCTCACTGACGTCGCCCGGCGAAATCAGGTGATCCACATAATATCGGTATCCTTTGTCGGAAGGGATGCGTCCAGCGGAAGTGTGGGGCTGCTCCAAAAGCCCGAGCTCTTCCAGGTCCGCCATTTCGTTGCGAATTGTGGCCGGACTGAAAGAGACGCCGCTGCGTTTGGAGATGCTCCTTGAGCCGACAGGTTCAGCGGATCGGATGTAGTCGTCCACAATCGCAGTCAGAATCATCCGTTGACGGTCGCTCAGCATCCGCTTACCCTCCTTCACGCGAAAAGCTTTCCGCTGTTTTAGCACTCAACTCGTTAGAGTGCTAACGGCTACTACAAAAATACCAAACCGCGGAGTTCATTGTCAAGGATGCGGCAAAGCCCTTGACGCTTTCCGGAAGGCCCTGCGGAAGCGGAAGAATGGCCATGGCCGCCGGCAAATCCGGCGGCCACGGCCAAAGCGTCGTCCCCAGGCGCGAAAGGCTTTATGCCAATACCTTAAGCATGGCGATTTCGTCGCAATGTTCCCGCTTGGGGCAATGGATGCAGTCGGTCCACACTTTCTCCGGAAAAATTTCCTTGTCGACCACTTCAAATCCGTGCCTGCGGAAAAAATCATCCGCATAAGTGAGCACCATCACTTTGGGATAACCTTGCTGCCGGGCCTCATCCAGCAGGAAGTTCACAAGACGGCTGCCCAGGCCGAGGCCCTTGTAGCCCTCCGCCATCCCCAGCGAGCGGATTTCCGCCAGCTCCGGGCCCAGGCGGATCAGGGAGCCGCAGCCGATCAGCCGGCCGCGGTCTTCGGCCACCACGAAGGCGCCGATATTGCGCGCCAGCTCCTCGCGGGAACGGGGCAGCATAATGCCTTGCTGAGCGTATCCCTCGATCAGTGCATAAAGTCCTTCCACGTCCGTCAGTTCGGCCTTACGGCATGTGATTGTGATTGCGGGGTCCATGGGAATCCTTCTTTCCGCTTTGCGATGATGTGAAAAAATATACAACATTTCGTGTTAATATTCAACGACATTTTGCCCCGCTTGCGCGTCCAAAAATGAGCCGAACACTTCATTGCCGAGCAGCATGCCCTTTTTCGTCAGCCGCAAGCCGCCCTCCGGCACGCGCTCCAGGAGGCCCTGCCGGACCAGCCGCTCCAGCGTGCCGCCGAACCGGTCCGCCATGGTTTTTCCGGCGCCGAACTGCGCGGCAAAATCCGCATCCCGGACGCCGCGCAGCATGCGCAAGCCCACCATCATAAAATCCTCCTCGGCTTCGCGGGTCGTCACCCGGTGGGTTTCCGCGCGGGGAAAGCCGCTGCGGGCTAACTCCACGTAAGGCAGCACGCCTTTCACATTCATATGCCGTTCCCCGAAAACGTAACCGTGCGCGCCGGCGCCCAGTCCAAAATACGGCTCGTTTTTCCAATAGACCGCATTGTGGCGGCTTTCCGCCCCCGGCAGCGCAAAGTTGCTGATTTCGTACTGGATGCGGCCGGCTTTCGCCATGCGCTCCAACAGCAGCTCGTACATTTCGATCTCTTCGTCTTCTTCCGGCAAGACCAGTTCGCCCCGCTCATAAAGCCGATGGAACAGGGTGTTTTCCTCGATCTTGAGGCTGTAAGCGGAATAGTGCGGCAAATCCAGTTCCAGCGCGCGGGACAGCGTATCTTGCCAGTCTTCGAGCCTCTGGCCGGGCAGGCCGAACATCAGGTCGATCGACAGGTTGCTGAAGCCCGCGGCGCGGGCTTCCCGGATGCTGCGCGCGATGTCCACGGCTTCATGGATGCGCCCGATGGCTTTCAGCAGGCGGTTGTCGAACGTTTGCGCGCCGAAGCTGATGCGGTTCACGCCTCCTTCCCGCATCGCTTCCAGCTTGTCGGGGCCGGTGGTGCCCGGGTTGGCCTCCATCGTGAATTCGGCATCCGCGGCGACGGGAAAATGGCGCCGGACCGCCGCAAACAGCCGCCTCAGCTGCCGCGGGCTCAGCACGGAGGGCGTGCCGCCGCCCACATAGACGGTGTCGATCGAATCCGGCGCATAATGCGCGGCGGTGCGCTCCATTTCCCGCTCCAGCGCATCCAGGTAAGCGTCGATGGGCTGCCCATCCGCCACATAGGAGTTGAAATCGCAGTAGTAGCACTTGTTCGTGCAAAACGGGATATGGATGTACAGCGCCCTCGGCTTCCACGTGTGCAGGGGCGCTATGGCGCCGTCTGTCGCGTTCATTGGCGGCATTCACCCTCCTTTCGCCGGAACTGTCGGACGCTTAACGAAAAAACGGGCCTTTCGCCCGTCAAGCGGCGCGCGGCCCATCGCGATGATCCGCAGGGCCGCGCCGGCCGGCCTCAATGGTCATCCAGCTTCAGCACGGCCATGAAAGCTTCTTGCGGCACCTCGACGCTGCCGACCTGCTTCATGCGTTTTTTGCCTTCTTTCTGCTTTTCAAGCAGCTTGCGTTTCCGCGTGATGTCGCCGCCGTAACATTTGGCCAGCACATTTTTGCGCAAAGCCTTAATCGTCTCGCGGGCGATCACCTTCTGGCCGATGGCGGCCTGGATCGGCACCTCGAACATTTGCCGCGGAATCAGTTCTTTGAGCTTCTCGCAAATGACGCGGCCGCGATGGTAAGCGTTGTCCCTGTGGACGATGAACGACAGCGCGTCCACCTTCTCGCCGTTGAGCAAAATGTCCATTTTCACGAGCCGGGAAGGCCGGTAGCCGGAAAGCTCGTAATCGAAGGAAGCGTAGCCTTTCGTGCGCGATTTGAGCTGGTCGAAGAAATCATAAACGATTTCCGCCAGCGGCAGCTGGTAGATGAGCGTCACGCGGTTCGTGTCCAGGTACTGCATGTCCACAAATTCGCCGCGTTTGCCCTGGCACAGCTCCATGATGGGGCCGACGTAATCGTTCGGCACAATGATGGACGCCTTGACGTAAGGCTCCTCCACCTGTTCAATCCGGCCCTGGTCGGGATATTCGGACGGGTTGGAAATTTCCTTCACCTGGCCGTTGGTCAGCGTCACCCGATAAACGACGCTGGGCGCCGTCGTGATAAGCGGAATGCCGAACTCCCGCTCGATGCGCTCCTGAATGATCTCCATATGCAATAGGCCAAGAAAACCGCAGCGGAAGCCAAAGCCGAGGGCCTGCGACGTCTCCGGCTCAAAATGCAGCGACGCGTCGTTCAAGACCAGCTTTTCCAGCGCCTCGCGCAGATCGTTATAGTCCGTGGAATCAATCGGGTACATGCCGCAGAACACCATCGGGTTGATTTTGCGGTAACCCGGCAGCGGCTCCGGCGTCGGATTGCGGGCGTCGGTGATCGTGTCGCCGACCCGCGTGTCCTTGACGTTCTTGATGGAAGCGGCCACATAGCCCACATCCCCCGGCCCCAGCTCGTCCATCGTCACCGCCTTGGGCAGGTGCGAGCCGACCTCCGTCACGTCGAACTCGGCGCCCGTGCCCATGAAGCGGATGCGCATGCCGGGCTTGAGGACGCCGTCCACGACCCGGATAAAGCAGATCACCCCTTTATACGAGTCATAGTATGAGTCAAAAATCAGCGCTTTGAGGGGCTTGTTCCGGTCCCCCGACGGCGGCGGGATTTTCCGGACAATCTGCTCCAGAATCTCTTTGATGCCGATGCCGTTTTTGGCGGAAGCCAGCACCGCCTCGCTGGCATCGAGCCCGATCACGTCCTCGATTTCCTGTCTGACCCGTTCCGGTTCGGCGCTGGGCAGATCAATCTTGTTGATGACCGGCAAAATTTCCAGGTTGTTTTCCAGCGCCAGATAGACGTTGGCCAGCGTCTGCGCCTCGATCCCTTGCGCGGCGTCCACGACGAGCAGCGCGCCTTCGCAGGCCGCCAGGCTCCGTGACACCTCATAGGTAAAGTCGACGTGCCCCGGCGTGTCAATCAGATGAAGGGTGTACGTCTCGCCGTCATCCGCTTTGTATTTCAGGCGGACCGCATTGAGCTTGATCGTGATGCCGCGTTCCCGCTCCAGCTCCATGGAATCGAGCACCTGGTCCTGCATTTCCCGCTCGGACAGGGCGCCCGTATATTCCAGAATGCGGTCGGCCAGCGTCGATTTCCCGTGGTCGATATGGGCAATAATGCAAAAATTGCGTATATGGCTTTGTTTTACAGGCAAATCCGCCATTTGCGTATCTCTGACCTCCAGCCAGCGTTTACGGCTTGTGTACATCATCTCATTATATCAACGGAGATAAACATTTGACAAACAAGTGTATTACGTGCATAATACACATTGAGTGTATGAACTGCTTAGTACATACACAAAACGGAGGTGAACGGCTCCATGACAGAACGGGATGACTTTGCGGCGCCGGCCTTTAACCACCGGGATCCGGTGTATCTGCAAGTGGTGCGCCATTTCAAAATCGGGATCGCCACCGGCAGGCTGTCCGCCGGACAAACCGTCCCTTCCCGGCGGGAACTGGCCGCCATGATGAAAATCAACCCGAACACCGCGCAAAGAGCATACAGGGAAATGGAGGATCAAGGCTTGATCGTCACGGAAGGCAACGCGCCCAGTCGCATTACCACCGACGAGAAGGTGCTGGGCGCCATTCGCGAGGAATTGATCACGGAAGCGATCGACAACTTCATCGATTCCGTGCGGCAAATCGGCGTGCCCATCAACGAACTTTTGGAGAAGATCCGCAGCCGCTATGAATCCAAAACCGCTGAAGACAAGGGGGCATCATCATGATTGAAATCGACCGCGTGACCAAAAAATTCGGGCGAAAGACGGTGCTAAAGGATGTAACGTTCACCGTGGAAAAAGGACGCATCACCTGCCTGATCGGCCTCAACGGCGCCGGCAAATCCACCCTGCTGAAAGCGATCATGGGGCTGATGCCGGTAAGCCGCGGTCAAATCCGCATCGATGGCCAGCCCGTCAGCGAGCATTTGTATGAAAAGGTGGCCTTCGTTCCGGATACGCTGACGATGCCGCCCTTCATGACGGTGGAAAACTGCTTGCGCTTCATGCGCGATTTTTACGACAACTGGAACGAGGAAAGGGCGGCCTACTTGCTTTCGTTCTTCAAACTCCAACCGGCGGACCGGATTTCTTCCCTGTCCAAGGGCAACGCGGCAAAGCTGAACCTGCTGCTCGGCCTGGCGCTGGACACCGATTATCTGCTGATGGATGAGCCTTTTTCGGGCATCGACATGTTCAGCCGGGAGCAAATCGCCTCCGTGTTTACCAGCGAACTGATTGAAGACCGCGGCGTGCTTCTGACCACGCACGAAATTGATGAAATCGAACACTTGATTGACAAGGCGGTGCTTTTGGATCAAGGCAGGGTCATCCGGGAGTTCTGGTGCGAAGAAATCCGCGAAAAGGAAGGAAAATCGGTCATGGATGTGATGCGGGAGGTGTATCATCCGTGATCCGTTATATCAAACTGGTTCTGATGGAACTGCACCGGTTTTGGAAAATCTACGCGGCGCTGGCGGCGATCACCGTCATCTCGCAGACCGCAGGATTGTGGATGAGCATACGAAGTCACATTAAGCGCGTCCATTGGGAAATGGAGCTCACTTCGATCGGAACTTATGCGGAATTCGCCAAAACGTACGGCCGGACCAGTTTCCGCTCCATCGTCAGCTTTAACGAACTTTTCTTTATGGGTCCCGTTATGATATGCATCGCGGTTTTGCTCATTTACGTCTTCCTGATTTGGTATCGGGACTGGTACGGCAAAAATGCGTTTGTTTATCGCCTGCTTATGCTTCCTGCGTCCCGTTTCCGTCTGTTTTGGGCCAAACTGACCGCCATTATGTTGTTTGTGCTGGGGCTTGTGGCGCTGCAAATTGTCCTTCTGCCGCTGCTGATGGCGATGTACCGGCAAATGATGCCGGCAGAGCTGAGCCTGGCCGAATCGGTTTTCTCCTACGTTCGCCATCATATCGTTTTCCAAATCCTGCTTCCGCCCCACGCGGCCGACTTTTTCCTGTATTACGGACTGGGATTTGTGGCCGTCACGGTGGTATTTGCCGCCATATTGATGGAGCGCGCTTGGCGGCTGAAGGGCTTGATCGCCGGTATTCTGTACGTAAGCGCCGCCACTCTTGTCATGACATTTCCCTTGTCGCTGGATTATGTTTTATATCCGCACGAAATATGGGGGCTGATGGGCGGTATTGGGCTCGTGCTGTTTTTGGCATCCGTCTGGATCAGCAGAACGCTTCTTGCAAAGAAGATTACGGTGTAAAAGGAGGCCGTCGCGATGAAACGATATTTCATTGCCGCCATATTCGTAGGTTTTATCGTGCTTGCCATCGGCCTGTATTTGGGATTGGCCGCCGCCAGCCCGCTGCCTTCTTTCCGGATTGAAACCCTGGAAGGGGACAGCGAAGAAGGGAAAGCGCTGCGCTTGATGGGAATTTTCGAGAACGGCCCCTATAACGAAACCGTCGAAATCACCGCCGAAGGCAGCAAATATGCGGTGGAACGTTCCGTCTATGAGCGTTTTCGTTACAGTTTGACGCCGGATATCCCGGAGCTGGAACGGCTGATCGCAGCCTATCCCGGTTTTATGCGGGGAAAGTATTTTTCTTCGGCCAATTATTATCAAGACGAAGAATGGCTGGTTCGCCTGCGGGTACAAGACACGTATGCGGGCAGCGGCATAAAAGAAGGACGCTACAAATTTATGGTTGACATGCTGGACAAAAAGAACGGACAAAAACGGTCGCTGGCTGCCGAGGTGCCGGATCGCCTCGATATTCGCAAAGTCATGGACATCCAGAAACTCGGGGACACGCTGGCGGTGGCGCTTCTTGCTTATCCTTTCCAGCAGAGCGGTTTCCATGATATCGCAGAGCTCAGGATCTATCATGTGTCCCTTGAGAACGGCCAAATATCCGACGGCGAGAAATTGGATTTTGGCCTGAATCTGCAGGCCAACCAGGATATACGTTTGTACGAGGTTTCCGTTCCGGACTCCACAGCTTCCCAAAAATATCTGCTTTTGGAAGCAACCTTGCTGGAGACGGAACCAATGCCGGCGGGGAATGCGTCCAACAACGTGCGGCTGGAGAGAACGATACCTACGCGAGAGCACCGTATATTCATTTACGAATATGAGACAGGTAAGATGAACACGCTGACGCTGCCCTCAGTAAGTCCGGAATTTGACGGCAACATTCAATTTTACGGAGATGACGGCGGAATTGTCCGTCTCATGATGACCGGCGAAGAAATTCATCTTAGCCGGTATCGGCTGCCTGACTTGAGGCCGGATAATGAGATTCAACTGACAGCGGCGGACTTGAAGGCCGAATCCCTCGAAAAAACGGCTTGGGGAAAAGATCGGCTGTACATCCTTCACACCGCCCGCGGCCTTCCTGCGGTTACGGCTTTGGAATTGTCCAGCGGCAACGTCGTTTACCGCGGCGCCGTCACCGCGGCGAAAGCAGCGTCCGCAAATCCGGAAAACTTGCGCATCAGCTATATGACCGTTCGTCCATAGCTTGCAAATCACGGGCTCCGTCAGGAGCCCGTGATTTTGTCAAACAGGGATACGATGAAGCGGATGCCTCCGCCGGAGATGTGATGCAGCACCTCGGCCGTGGCGGACGAGAGGCGGTCGATAAGCGGCTCCCGTCCGCTGCGGGCGATTGGGTACGGATCCGCCGGAACATAGGTTGAATGCCCCCTTTCCGGCGGCGGCAGCCTCCATTCATCATCTTCTTCGGCGGTCCAGGGAGCAGGGCGGGCCGCCGCGGGAGTCTCCATCGGTCCGTAAACCCGGCCGATGCCCGTGCTTGCCAGTTCCATGCCGTACAGCACGGCAAATCCGATGGCGCCGATCAGCATGAGCAGCCGGAACGTGTCTTTCTTCATCCCGCTCCCTCCCTATCGCCTTACGCTCCGCCCCGTTCCGGACGGATTTCGGCCAGCGCCGGCCCGCCGGTTTCGGTTGCGTCCCGGCTTTCCCAAATGATTTCGGCGATCACATCCGCCAAAATGTCCGCCGTACGGTAGCATTCTTCCAGCGTGTTTTCGATGCCGCCGATTTCGATGAGCACGCTGCCCGGCGCCAGCGACTGGTTGTATTCGCCGTGGCCGCTCGATCCGCTTTTCCCCCATATGCCCCGCGACAGTCCCGGATAACGCTCCTCCAGCTTTTCGTGAATTTTGCGGGCGAAAGCTTCATTCTGCTTCCAGTTCGGGTTTTTCCGGCCGATGATGAAATACACCTGGGCATAATCCTTGCCGTCAATGGTGACGGTCGTTTTGTTGCGGCGCTGGGAATCCCGGTGGATGTCAAAGAAATATTCCAGGTTCTCGTAGCCGGCCATCGCCTGCCGCACGGTCTGGCGCGAATATTGGTAAGACAGGTTCCAGTCGTAAGATTTGACCGCCGAAGCGTAGTCCTTGGAAGACGATACGGCTCCGATGCCTTTCTCTTCCAGACTGCGGGCCAGGCGTTTGCCCACGAGCGTCACGTTGATTTCGCTATGGTTCGGGTCTTTGGCGCCAGGGCCCAGTTCGGGCAGGAACGATTCCCGGTTGTGGCTGTGATAGATGAACACCGTCTTGTGCCGGGCGGGGTCTTCCGGCAGCGGCGGACCCGCCACATCCGGCGGCGTTTCCGGCGCCTCCTCCATCTCTTCCAGCTCTTCCGGCGTCGGATCATCCGGCGGATAAAAAAACCGGCTTTGCCCGCCGCCAATGCCCTGCGCGGACTGCGGCAGCCCGATATCCCGGGAAGCGCCGCCACTTTCGGCATCCGTCCTGGCCGGCAAGGCCGGCTGATCGTCCATGCCCGGCATTTCACCGGCCAGCAGGCTTTGCGGTTTCGCCGGGTTCAAATCGGTAAGGAAACGAACCAGGAAAAATGCCATTCGTCCCGCTTCCGGCGGCGCCCCTTCCGCATCCGGCCCCATGCGGGGCAGCTCCATGGCCAGAAGCGAACGGAAAAGGCTGCCGGAAAGCGAGGATGCCAAACCTTTCATGGCCGAAAGGGACGATGGCACGGCGGCCCGCTGGATGTGGCCGGCGATGCCGAGCGTCACAAACACAGCCATGGAACAAAGGCTGAGAAAAAGAAAACGGCGGAAAGCCGATGACGGCCGGCCCGGGTGATGCGGACTGCGGCGCCGGAAGGTTCGGGCAAAAGCGCGTTTCATATCGGGATTCATCCTCCTGACGGTTCTGCGGCTTTGCTTGCGTTCTTGGGTACGGATACTGAATCATATGAAACGCGCCTGACAAATAGAACGCCCGAATGAAAGATTCATAGAGTTGCCTTTATAGCCGCCTTCTTTTCGCTCGCTGGACAAGGGTACACACCGCTTGTCTATCCCCGGCATATATTGCCGCAGCATCATCCGGTCATAAATGGAGGAAAAAGCTGTGCCCATCCTGGATACTGGCCCTATTGACAACCGACGCGCACCGCGAACAACGCAGCTGTCCATTCGCTTGTCCAATACCGGCCGGGTGCCCGCCATTGCCGGAATCGAAGCCTATCACGTGAATCCGGCGGGAGACGGGTTTGCCGGCAAAACCTTCTACCTGCTCAGGCTGATATCTTTGAATCCGTTAGGCATCGCCGGTTCCGAACATGCCGTGGATCCTTTGTTTGCGGATCTGGACGTCTTCGGTGTGCGCATCATCACCAGCGGGCAAGGCGGAAACGATATCGCGGCAACCATCACGGAATTTGGCGCAGATGGGCAGGTGATCAAGGAACATATGCTGACGGGGGAACTGGCCCGGATTCAGGAAAACAACCTTGCCTACGCTTCAGGAGGGGATGCCATCACGGTCATCAACACGGGAACCTCCGAAGTGCTGGCCAAGATCTCCTTCCCTGCCGGCAGCGATCCGCGAGGCATGGCGCTTACGCCGGACGGGACACGGCTTTACGCGGCCAATTTTGGCACCCCTTCTCAAATCAGCGTCATCGACACGGCCACCAACGCCATTTTGGCGACCATCCCTTTGTTGCCCGGAAGCATGCCTGGCCAAATCGCGATGACGCCGGATGGCTCACGCGCCTATGTCAATCTTTTCGGCACTCCCGATGCGGTCGCGGTCATCGACACGGTCACCAACACGGTGGTTGCCACCATCCCTTTGCCGAATGGCAGCGACCCGGCAGATCTCGCGATCACCCCTGACGGTACCCGCGCTTATGTGGCCACGATCGGCGTTAACCAGGATGCCGTATGGGTCATTGACACCGCATCGAACGCCATATTGACCACGATCTCATTTCCGCCTGCCAGCAGTCCCATCGCCATCGCGATGGCTCCCGACGGCCTTCGCGCATACGTCGCCGTTTTCAACACCTCGTCGATAGAGGTGATCGACACGATAACCAATGCGGTATCGGCGACGATTTCGCTGCCCGCCGGGACCAACCCGATCGACATTGCCATTACCCCTGACGGGTCAAGGCTTTATGTCTCCAATTTCGCCATGAACACGCTCACGGTTGTGAACACGCTGGCAAATTCCGTGCAAAGTGTGATCACATTGCCGATCTCAAGCAGAACCGTCGGGATCACCCCCGACGGCTCACAGGCCTATGTGGGTTTAACTTCCGACACGGTGCTCGTTATCGATACGTCTTCCAATGCCATCGTCGCGGAATTGCCCGCGGTGGAGCCGATTCAAATTGCTTTCACGCCGATTTTTTTAACTTGAGGTTTTCCGGTTCCTTTCATAAGAGGCTAACGCCGTATTAACCCGTTAACTCAATTCGCGTGTCCGCCTGGCCTTCAGCGCGTGTACGCCGCCACGTTGTCGGTGCTGACGGCTTCGTGCAGCGCGGCGTTCAATCCGCTGGCGACGACGTTGGCCATGTCTTCCATAAATTGGTCCACTTCCTTCGGCGTCACCAGGAGATCGTGCCCGAGGGGCTGCAGCACTTCGCGGACGAGCTGGAGGCGCTCCTCTTCCGCCATATCGCCGAACATGCCGAATATCGGCTGCGTGTTCGGCGTTTGCTGTTTGATGTGGTCAAACAGCATATCCAGCGTGTTGTTGACGATGGTGGAGGCGTACACCACCGTGGGTATGCCGATGGCGATGACCGGCACGCCCAGCGTTTCGCGGGTCAGGCCGCGACGCTTGTTGCCGATGCCCGAGCCGGGATGGATGCCGGTGTCGGCAATCTGGATCGTCGTGTTGACCCGGTCCAGCGATTTGGAAGCCAGCGCGTCGATGGCAATGATCAGGTCGGGTTTGGATTTTTCCGCGATGCCGGCGACGATGTCGCTGGACTCGATGCCCGTAACCCCCATGACGCCCGGCGCCACCGCGCTCACCGAGCGGTAGCCGGGAGATACGTCGTTTGGCATCAGCTCAAAATAGTGGCGGGTGACCATGATGTTTTCGACCACCATCGGGCCCAGCGCGTCCGGCGTCACGTTCCAGTTGCCAAGCCCGGCGATGAGCACCTTGCTGTCCATGCGGATGCCGATCCGCTCCAGAAAAGCTTCAAATTCCTTGGCGAACAAGGTGGTCACCCGGTCCAGAAACTGCGGGTCGCCCTTTCTCAGTTCCGGCGCTTCTATGGTTACGTAGTGGCCTTTCATTTTGCCGATGGCCCTGGCGCCTTCATCCGTCTGAATATGCATTCGGGTAATCCAGATGCCGTCGTGCTCGACGGTTTCCTTGTGCACTCCCGGGATATTGTTTCCTTTGGCGGCCAGTTCCTGGGCTTCCAAAGCCAGGTCCGTACGAATGGCGTACGCGTTCAGATCCTGGGTCATCGTTTGCTCAAGGTCCCCCTTTCAAAAGCGGGAAAGATCAGGTTTTTTTGCTTGCGCGGAGCCACCCCTGCATGATAGAATGTTACAAGTTGTGTGGAGAAATACTCTTCGGTTTCGGGAGGTGAAAAGCATGCCCAACATCAAATCCGCCATCAAACGGGCCAAAACCAATGAAAAGCGTCGCCTCCGCAACGCTTCGCTGAAATCCGCACTCCGCACGGCCATCAAGCATGCCGAGCAGGCCATCGCTGCCGGAACGGATGTTGAAGCGGCGAAAGCAGCCGTGCAAGCGGCCCAACGCAAACTGGACAAAGCGGTAACGAAAGGCATCATTCACAAAAATGCGGCCGCCCGCAAAAAATCCCGCTTGGCCAAAAAGCTGAACGCCTTGTCCGCACAAGCCTGATGCCGAAAACCGGCGGCCGGGCTTCGTGTGCGTTGACGATACGGTAAAATCAAAAAAAGGAATCGCTTTGCTCGCGGTTCCTTTTTTCTTTTTATTATCCCGTTTTCTTACCCGGCCGATTCCGTTTCCCGGGCGCCGGAGCGCAAAAGAAACAGTTCCAGGCCCAGCGTCTTGTCCGTCTGGCCGGTTTTCATCGCAAAATCCAGCTCCGCCAGCTCGGTGAGCATGGCGGCCAAACGCCGCTCGGAGAACGTCCGCGCTTTTTCCAGCGTCACTTTGACCGCGTACGGGTGCAGCCCCAAATGCGCCGCGATTTTTTGCGGCGTATACCCCCGCCGGTCCAGTTCCTTGACGCCAATCATGTTCCGGATCTGCCGGACGAGGAGCGCCACCAGCTTGATCGGTTCCTCCCGCTGCTTCAAAAGGTCGTACAAAATGGCCAGCGCCTTCTCTATCTGCCGGGAAGCGAGCTCTTCGGCCAGCCGGAACACGTTCTGCTCCAGCGCCGCCGGCACCAGTTCCCGCACGGCCTCGGCCGTGATGGTGCCGCCTTCGCCCGCATGCAGGCACAGCTTGTCCGTTTCGGCGGCCAGCGCATGCATGTCCGCGCCTGTTCGGCGCAATAGCTCCAGGGCGGCATCCGGCTCAAACCGCCGGCCTTGCTTTTCGGCCCTGCGCATCAGCCATCGCTGCAATTCTTCCGCGGAAAGCGGGGAAAATGGCACCGCCGCGTCGGCCGATTTGACGGCTTTGACGAGTTTTTTGCGCTCATCCAGCTTCTCCTGGGGGACGACGAAGACCAGCACCGTCGTCTCCGGCGGCGCCTTCATGTAATCCAGCAACCGGTCGGGCCGGTGCTCGATTTTGCCCGTTTCCTTGCCTGCGGCAAACAGCGCCTGATCCCGGACCAGCACCAGCTTCCGCGGCGCCAGAAAAGGAAGCGTCTCCGCCTCTTCCACCACCGCGTCCAGAGGCGTTTCCGCCGTATCAAACCGGACCAGCGCCATGTCCCGATCATCCGGCTCGGCCACCAGATCCGTCAGCCGCTGCACAAATTCGTTGATGAGATAGGTTTCGGTTCCGTACAGCACATACAGCGGACGGATCTTGCCTTCTTTCAGTTCCCGAAACGCCTGCCTGGAATCCATGCGATCTCCTCCCAAAGCGCCAATAAACGCTGCTAATACAATAGCAAAAAACCAGCCGAAACAAAATCGCCGGCTTGTGAGGACTAGCCCGATGGATTCGAAAGCAAGATTTTGATGGCATGAGGCTTATTGCCTGTCCAAGTGCCACAGCCTGCGGACCCGTCGGCAAATGATCACTGTGAAGCTCTGCAGCCGGTCAGTGATACGAAACAGTGCTAAAAACCCGCAATGTGGAGTTCTGCCGCGGGACAGTGGGGCGCTATAGAGACAAAAATTCGCATTATGAAGCTCTGATCCCGCTCTGTAAAAAGCAACTGTGCCAAAAAAAAAGCACGATGAAGTTTTGCCGCGGCACCGGTGTTGCATCCAAGCTGACTTGATCGCGGACAGCAGCGGTATGTCGTGCATTCTTGCACCAAATGGAGTCCTCTTCGGGCAATACGCGTCAATGTAGTGCATTTTTGCCCTAGATTGAGCTTAGTCCGCCAAAGTTGCCCCAATGTAGTGCATTTTTGCACCACAAATTGAGTTGAGTCTGCCAAATGCCCCATTTTGCACCAGTTGCCTCATCACGGAAACCATCGCGGCAAAGCGGCATATGAGACGTCCCCAAAACAAAGAGACTGCGTCCGAATGTATGACGCAGTCCCTTTGCGCTGGGGACATCTATATCAACGCTCGCCCGCCGGTCCGTGGAGTTCCGGCGCAAGCGACCGTGACGACGTCCAGCCTCGGCATCCGCCGCTGCCGCTATCGGTACAGCATACGCGGATCATCCGCCAAAGGTGACAATCAGCGGCGTCTGATTTCCGTGAACGTTTGCTCTTCAATGCGCAGCGCCATCGGCGTTTCGTTGCCGTCCGCGTCGGTGCAAACGTACCGCACCTCGCTGCCGTCTTCGCTCCACGCAAGGCCGCTGCGCACGCACGGGTCCGGCGCCTGGTCATAAACCAGGACGTTGTCGCGCATCCGATAAAGCTGCAAAGCTCCGTTCGCGATCACGGCCTTCCACTGCCCGTCCGGGGATACGGCCTCTTCCGTTGTGTCCGGGAAAATCATGGCGGACATGGTCTCCCCTGTCCCGATCTCTCCCGCGGGCAACTCCTCCGCCGGCGGATTTTTCGCAGCGGGCCCTTCATCCCGCTTTTCCGGCGCGGGAGACGATACCGGCGAAGAACCGGGCGCGCTCTCACGCTGGTCCGGTGCCGGCGCCGGCGGCGCGCTGCCGGACTGATCCTCCGCGTTCAGCCATTCCTTCACATTGGGCCTCTCTTGAACAGCTTGCTCCGGATCCTGCGAGATGCCGCCGAATCCACGGACCGGCCCGTCGGGAGAAGAACCCGGCTGCGCGGCTTCATTCCCGTCCGAAACGCCGATGGTCGGCGCGGCAAACAGCATGGCGTCCGCAGACGAACGTTCCGCGGCCTGTCCCGCAGAGCCCGCCGCTTCATTCAGGGTAGCGGCTTGCCGGCTGAAAAGCGGCGTACCGGTTTCCGGCCTGTTCAGGAAAAACAAACCGATTACGGCGCCAAGGGCTGCCACGGCTGCAACAGAGGTAATCCATGAACGATAATGTTTCCGGCCGGCCTGGCGACGGCTCTTCATGCGGCCGGACGCGCCGGCGCCGGCGGAGTGCGCGGCGGACACTTCGGCGCCCGGCTCGGGCTGAAGGTATTCCAGCTTCGGCAAAATCGCATCCACCAGGCTGTACGGCGGGGACACGCGGGGAAGCTGCTCCAGACCCCGGGACAGGCGCACCAAGCGCTGAAACATGGCGGCGCAATCGGGGCACTGGCCGACGTGTTCCATCAGGCGCGCGGTTTCTTCGTCATTCAGATCGTAGTCCACATAACGCTGCATCAGTTCCATCCCCTCTTGGCATTTCATCCGCGGACACCCCCTTTCTGGTAGTCGTGAAGCAGGACCTGCAATTGCTGACGGGCCCGGAACAGATAAGATTTCACCGTATTCAGAGGCAGCCCCAGCGACTCCGCAATTTCGTTATAGGAAAAATCCTGCAGGTAGCGAAGTACGACCACCGTGCGGTGATGGTCCGGCAGCTTGCCGATCGCTTCCCGTATTTCCTCCGCGGCATACGCCGACAGCACTTCACCTTCCACGTTGTCGGATGCGTGAAACACCAACTCATGCTCGTCAATGGAAACCGAAGGCCGCGTGCGGCGGAATTTGTCGATGCAAATGTTGGTCACAATCCGCTGCACCCAGGTGCGAAACTGCGCTTTCTCCTCGTAAGAATTGATTTTGGTATAGATTCGAATAAGCGCTTCCTGTGCCGCATCCAGCGCATCCTGCTCATGGTTCAGCAAGTAGTAGGCCGTGCGGTACACCTGATCTTCGACTTCCCTCAGCAGTTGGACAAGCGCTTCCCGATCGCCCGCTTGCGCGGCTTTGATCAGTGCCGGATCCACCACGAAAAGCTCCTCTCCTCCCCTGCAACCCTTCAGACGGCATCTTCCGTCAAAAGGTTGCATTTACCCGGCCCATAGGACCGGCGTTTCCGGATAACATCACCAGTCTAGCAAAAATGCCTTCATAAGCCCAGCATAATCTGCTGGTATTCGCCGGAACGGCCAACCGCCCGCCTTTTGGCCTGGCGAAGCAGCGCTCCCTGCGGCGTTACGCTGTAGCGGATTTCCCCGTCCCTGTCCGTGCGCAGCACCTTTGCCCCGTAAGATTCAAGGCGCTCCACGACGGACGCGTGGGGATGGCCGTAAATATTGTTGCGCCCCGCGGAAATGACGGCTTCGGCGGGACGCCAGCGGGCAAGCCAAAGCGCGCTCGTGGACGTCTTGCTGCCGTGGTGGGCCGCTTTCATGACGTCGATGCGCGGATAGCGAGCCAGCGGAGCGCTAACTTCGCTCCCTGCAAGGATTTCCCGTTCGCCGCGGGCTTCCACGTCGCCGGTCAAAAGAAAGGTGCGGCCGTAAAGCGCAAGCAGCATCACGATGCTATGGTCATTTTGTTTTTTGGCCGCAAGGAAGGAAACCGACGCATCTTTGGCTGCCTGGGCCGGATCGGCCGGACGGAAGGGATACAGGATGTGCAGGTCCGAAAACGCGTCCGGCTTCCAGGTCATGCCTGCCGAGGCCGCATACACCGGAATGCCGCGCCGCCGCGCCTCCCGGAACAAACCGGCGGCCAGATCGGAATCTGCTGCCAGGGTGCCGTTCCAGACGATGGCGCGGACCGGCAGGCTGCGGATGATGGCCGCAGCGCCGCCGATGTGATCCGCATCCAGGTGGGTCAGAACAAGCGCATCCAATGCGCGGACTCCCCGCTGTTTCAAAAGCGGCACGAGCAGTTTCCGCCCCACCTCGTAAGGGTCCCGGCGCTCTTTCCATTCCTCGCCCGGCTTTCGGAAAAGAAGCCGGCCGCCCGCATCTACCAGCACGTGCCGGCCTGTGCCGGTGCGGATCAGCACCGCATCGCCCTGCCCAACGTCCAGAAACTGCACATACGCGCTGCGGTCCAAAAAGGCGGGCTGATAGCCCCAAATCCACCACACCGACCATAGCGCGACGAGCAGCGCGGCGCCGGCGGCGCGCGAGCCAAGCGCGATGCCGGCCGACCGCCCGGGCGCCTGCAATGGAACCGTGTCCTCTCCCGCGGCCAGTTGCGCCAGAAACCGCTCCGCCCGGAGCCGGTCATTCCGGCGCTTCAAAAGCCACATGGTCCATCCGGTCAGCAGATAGGCGGCCATCACCCAGAGCTTGCCGGTTTGCGGCAGAATGAGCGCCAGGGACATGTCGCGGTTTAGCCAGAAAACGATCTCTTCCGTCAGGCGATTGATTTGCGAAGCCCCTTCGGCCGGAAGCCGGCCCAGCGGCAGCCAGACGGCGCCCAGCATGACGGACGCCATGCCCAGCGGCAGCACCGCAAAGCTGATGACCGGCACGAGCACCAGATTGGCCGGCAGCGACAGGAGATGAAACCCGTGAAAATAATAGGCGGTCAGCGGAACGGAAACGAGCTGGGCGGTGACGCCGACGGCGGCGGCGTCCCTGAGCCAGCGGGGGCGCACAAAGGAAAGGGTCTCCCGCATCACCGGCGTAAAAAGCAAAAGCCCGGCCGTTACCGCAAAAGACAGTTGAAACCCGATGTCCTCCACCGCAAACGGATTCCAGGCCGTCATGGCGACGGCAGCGGCCGACAAAAGATGCAGGCCGTCCTTCAATAGATGCCTCCTGGCCAGCGCCAGCGCGACGATGCCCATCAGGCAGGCCCGCACGACGGAAGGCGAAGCGCCCGTAACCAGCATGTACGCGGGCAAAACGGCCATCGCCGCATCCATCGCCCGCTCCCGCGTCAAGCCGCACAGCGCGCCCAAACGCAGGATTAGCCACACGACGACGGCCACATGCAGGCCCGAAATGGCGAGTATGTGCGTCAGGCCGAGCCGGGCGTACGCGTCGTACAAATCCGGGTCCAGTTCGTCCCGGATTCCCGCCGTGAGCCCCTTCATATAACCGGCGTCACCATTCGGGTACAGCCGATCCGTCAGCCGGCTGATGCTAAGGCGCATATCGTCTGCCAGCCGCAAAGGGATCATATGCCAGGGAACGGGCGCGTTCTCCAGGCGCACGCTGCCTGTCCCTTCGGCTTCCCAAATCCAGTAAATCCCCTGTTTTTCCAGGTAGCGTCGATAATCGAAAACGCCGAAATTGCCCGCATCGGCCGGCCGTTCCGGCAAGCCGGCGACGGTCAGCCGGTCGCCCCGCCGCCAAGCGGCGGCCACCGCCTGCTCTTCTTCCGCTTTAAGCCGGATGCGGACGAGGACCGTTTCGCGAATTGCGGCGTCCGTATCGCCCAAAGACGCATCGCGCGCCACAAGCCGGTCAGCTTTCAATTTGAAGCGAACCAGATCCCCGTCCACATCCGGCGGCGACGCCACCCAGCCGGTGATCTCCGCGCCGGCCGGCATACCGCGCTTTTCGATCCGCTCGGACAAGTCCGATGCTCTCATCCGCTCCAGCACCGTCCGCTCCGCCAGCGCGATCAGCAGGGCGGCGGCGCAAAGGACCGCCAGCGCCGCGGACAGGCGGCCGGACAAGACGCATCCTGCCAAAGCAAGAAGAACGCCGCCCACCGCGATCCACTGGAGCCCTTCGGACGCAAACAGCGGCGGCGCGGCCATGCCGCCCATCCAGAAAACGGCCGCCGCCACCAGCGGCCTTTGCTTCAGTCCCATGGCGTCAATCCTCCTTGCGGCAA
>ERZ795043.238-NODE-238-length-62154-cov-37.013752_pt1 | contig 62154 bp, 65 predicted proteins | sample MGYA00375127_ERZ795043 | MGnify/ENA primary metagenome ERZ795043 (study PRJEB30172, sample SAMN05518447) | compost metagenome | isolation source: Feedstock adapted compost from Newby Island compost facility, Milpitas, CA | place: USA:Newby Island compost facility... | reverse complement strand
TGTACGAGCAGATTGCGATTGAGACGGAACAGCGCATGAAGGGCGATTTGCTGGACGATCTGCTGGAAAATCTCGCGGACTCTGCTTACGCCATGAGGCGCCACGCCGTTCTGGGGCATCACTTGAACCAGCCCCATTACGTGTTCGTGTTTCAGGTGGAACACCAGGATCTTTCCCGCGATCTGGATCACGACATGCTCGGGAGCCGGATCAAGAAAATCAAGGACCTTTTGGTGGAGCAGGTGGAATTTGCGGGTTTCCAGCTTTTGGTCTCCACCAAGTTTGACCGCGTCCATGCGCTGATTCCCGAAGCGTTTTTCCAGAAAACAAACCGTAAGCTCAAAGATTTCGGCCAGTTCCTGGTTTCGCAGTTGCAGCAGCCGGGCAGCCCGATGCGGATTCTGCTTGGCATCAGCAACCGCTGCTCGGACATTGCCGAGCTGCACCCCGGCTACAAGGAAACGATCAAGGCCATCGAAATCGCCAAGCTGAAGCACAAAAGCGATTCGGTGATCCTGGCGTCGGATCTTGGCCACCTGTCGATATTGCTGGACGCCCGCCGGCCGGAGGAGCTGGAAAGGTACGCGGACAAGCTTTTGAGCGCCCTGGACCGGTACGACAAGCAATATTCCACCGAATTCATGAAGACGCTTTATTATTACATTTACAACGAATGCAACCTGTACAAAACGGCGCGTTTCCTGAACGTTTCCATCAGCGGCATGCGCTACCGCCTGAACCGGATCAAGGATTTGATCCAGATTGATCTCAACAACGCATCGGCCCGTTTTGAAGTGCAGATGGCGCTGGAAATCTACCTGATTCTGGGCAAAATCGCGCTGTAGGTTCTTCCGGTGAACGCCGAAGGGCTGTCCCGATGGCCATAGATTGGCCTGAAAGGGACAGCCCTTTTGAATTGCCGCTATTTTGCGTCTGCCTCATGGCGCGATTTCGCGCGCTTACGTATTCTCAGGCGCGCTCAGGCAGCTTTTCAAACGGTTGACGTCACGGATGACGATCGTTTTGTTTTCCACGCTGATGATGTTTTCCTTTTTCCACTTTTGGAACGTCTTGTTGACCGTGATGCGCGTCAGGCCGGTGAAATTGGCCAGGTCCGTCTGCTTGACGGTGATCCGGTTGTGCCCGGCCGTTTCCGCCAGCTTGAGCAGCGCGTGAGCAATGAGCTGTTCGGCGGATGTGAGCAGCCTGGTTTCCACCAGAATGTTCAGCTTGACCAGCAAGGAATTCAAGATGAGCGTCAGCGGCATGTCGTTTTGTTTGACCATTTCCTTGAAACGCTCTTTGGTAAAGTAGTAGAGAACCGCATCTTCGGCCGCGACGGCGGTGGAGATGTACGGTTCTCCGATCAGCGCCAGCTCGCCGAAGATATGGCCTTTGCCGCGAAAATCAAGGTTCAGCTCGTCTCCTGCGGGGGAACAGGTGTAAATTTTGACCAGTCCTTTTTCCACGTAATAAAAGCCGCTTCCCAGTTCCCCCTGGCGGTAAATGACCGTGTTTTTTCGCACGAACTGCCGCTGGCCATTTTTCAGAAAGGCGGACAGATCTTCGGGTGAGCGAATGGGTGCTTGCATCCGGAGGACCTCCTTGTAAAAACTTGGCAGCAATAACGTTTCGGCTTTGCGTTAAGACCCCGGATTTTAAGCCATTTTAACATATCCGGAGGAAAATGAAAACGGTTACTCCATTAGGTCCGAAATGACCCGCCTTATAAGACGGAGATTGTCAAAACGTTCGATTACGAGTACTAGTCTGGGCCGGAACGCGCCGGTCAAAAACGGCCGAAAGTGTAAATTACTTTACATTTGGTATTGCATAAATGCGCTTTCATAAAAATGATAGAGAACTTATACCCAAATCCGGGCATGGAAGGAGGGATGAACTTGTCTCGTACCGCTGGGAAGTCAAGCCAATCGTTTTATTATTTGCGCCCGGGAGCGGATTATGAGCCGTTCGAACTGCCGCAGGAAAATCCATTTCCCGCTTATTTCATTCCGCTGACGAAGCGGCAAGAGCAGCGGGCGGCCCGCTGGTTGTCCAAGGGGTTCATCATCTCGATGAGAGATCATGGTTTTATCGTCCCCAAGCGTCCGCAGGACATCATCGCCTATTGCCGTCAGCCGCATACGTTTTACAACTATGAAGGCTTGCGTTCCAGCGGACTGAACCTGATTTTCGACAACTTTATGGATGGCATCAGCCTGATCACCTCCAAGCAGGGAGGGAAATGGGAGGATGCGATTGCCAATTTGGGCATTCGGCTGTGCGATTTGGAGAAGCAGGAAGGGTTTACTTTGGTGCGCTCTGCCCGCGATCTGGATCGCCTGCTGGAATCCAGGGAGGAAATTGGCATCCTGGCCAGCATGGAGACGTCCACGGCCATCGAGAACGAGCTGGACCGGATTGACATGTTGTACGGCTTCGGCATCCGCTGCATGGGCATCACGTACAACAACGCCAACACCCTCGGTTGCGGGCTCTCGGAAGAACACGACGGCGGCCTGACCGCGTTTGGGCGCAAGGCAGTGAAGCGAATGAACGATCTCGGGATCGTCATTGACATTTCCCACTGCGGGCCGAAAACCGCCATGGACGTCGTCCGCGCGAGCGAGCATCCGGTGCTCATCACCCACACCGGGGCCAAGGGCCTGTGGAATTCGCCGCGCATGGCGGCGGATGAGCTTCTGCAAGCCGTGGCGGAAAAAGGCGGCGTTATCGGCGTGTGCGCCGCGCCCAACACGACGCTGCGCGGGGATGGCAACGCGCATACCATCGAGGACGTGATGGCCCATTTCCAATACATCGTCGATCTGGTTGGCATCGATCACGTCGGGATCGGCTCGGACACGTTCTACGGCGACCATGTGGCCTTGCAACATGCCTTTGATACCCGGCTCATGCTGTCCGATTCTCATGGCGATGTGCCCGAAGGAGCCGTAACCCACGTGATCGGCGCCGAAAATCCCAATGAAGCGACGGCAAACATCGTGCGCTGGCTGATCAAGCACCGCTATTCGGATGCTGACATCGAAAAGGTGCTCTCACTGAACGTGCTGCGTGTGTTAAGACAGGTTCTATAAAAGAAGGTTCACGAGAATCCTCCAAATATTAAATGTTAAGGGGAATTTTGCAGTGAAAAAGAAGACTTTACTTATGCTCATTATGGCGTTGGCAGTGGTCATGATGGCGGCTTGTTCTTCCAACGGAACATCTTCATCCGGCGCATCCGGCAGTGACGATGCCGCCGGAGGTACGGGCGCGCAAACGATCGTGGTCAATGCGGTCAGCTTTTTGCCGAAGGATGATCCTTTGACGGCGACCATTCACGAGTGGATCCGGATGGTCGAAGAAGCGACGGGCGGCCAGGTGAAAATTAACTGGCGCGGCGGCGCCGATATTATTCCGCCGGGCGAACAGGCCAATGCGGTGCAGACCGGGGTCATCGATCTCATTTTCAATCATACCGGCCAATATGAATCGCAAAACCGCGCCGTGTCGGCATTGCCGCTGTCCCGCCTGACTCCGTGGGAAGAAAGGGAAAACGGGTTTTTTGATGCGATGGTGGAGGCCCACAGAAAAATCGACATGGTGTATCTTGGCCGCTGGCTGAACACGTCACCCCGCATATGGCTGAAAGAGCCCATTGAAAAGATGGATGATTTGAAAGGCAAGAAAATCCGGGCTACCGGCAACTACACCCGTTTCTTTGACAGCTTGGGCATCAATTCGGTCATTATAGACCCCAGCGAAGTCTACACTTCGCTTCAAACCGGAGTGGTGGAAGGTTTCGTCTATGGCGGCTTGCAAGGTCCGCGCCAAAATGGCTGGACAGACTCCACCAAGTACGTTCTGGACCATCCGTTCTGGAACCAAAACGTGACCATTGTGATGAACCCGGCCAAGTGGGATTCCATTTCCCCGGAAAATCAAAAGGCGATTCTGGATGCGACGGCAGAGTATGAACGTTATATGGTGGAGTATTATAACGCGGAAAGTGAAAAAGAACGGGCGGAGCTGGAAAAGATCGGCGTGAAGTTCATCCGGTTCTCCGATGAGGAAGCCGAGAAGTTCGTGAACCAAGCGTACGATGTGGAATGGGAGTATCTGAAAACCCACATTCCCGATCAAGTGGAGAAGCTGCGCGCTCTGACCGAAAAATGAGAAGGATTGACGCGAAATGGCGCAACGGAATCAGAAGCCGAATTGGTTCGACCGTTTGCTGAACATTTGCCTGGCGCTGGTTAACGCGATGCTTTGCCTGCTCATGATCATCGTCATTGCGGATGTGCTCATGACTCAAGTTTTCCAAACGCCTTTGAAATGGGCGCACGAAGTTTCCGAATATGTCCTCGCCTTCATCGTGTTTCTTGGCGCCGGATGGCTAATGCGTGAAGAAGGGCATTTGAGGTTCGATATGGTGCTGAACCGGCTCTCATCCAAGTGGAGAGCCGCGCTGGAATTTTTCGTGTCGGTTGTCATGTTGCTTGTTTCCATCGTGGTGATTTGGGCCGGGATTGCCATCTGCGTCAGCCTGTATCAACGGGGGGCGCTCACGGAATCGGTGCTTCAATGGCCAAGGTGGATTCTGATTTCTTCAGTCCCGCTGGGCTTTTTGATTTTGGCGCTGCAGCTCATCCGTCGCTCTGTCCGCTTTTGGAAGGATTGGATATCCTGGAGCGGCCGAAATTTGTCCAGCGTGGACCAAGCTAAGGATAATGGGGCTTAACGTATGGAATGGTGGACGGTTTTGCCGCTGATTTTTGGCGCGCTGATGGTGCTGTTTTTGCTCGGGATCCCGATAGTCTATTCATTCTTGATCATTAATGTTGCCGGAGCGTTCCTGCTATGGGGCGGCCAAGCGGGGCTCCAGCAACTGCCGCTCAACATGTTCAAGTCGGTTTCCCTGTTTTCGCTGCTTGCGATTCCGATGTTTCTGTTCATGGGGGAAATCATGTTTCGGACAGGCATCGGCACGCAAGTGTTTGAGGCGCTCGGAAAATGGATGGGCAAGCTGCCCGGCCGATTAAGTATTCTGGCGGTGGGCAGCGGCACCTTGTTTGCGGTGCTGTGCGGTTCCAGCGTGGCTTCGACTTCCCTCCTGGGTTCGTTATTGGTGCCGGAAATGGACAAAAAAGGCTATAAGCCCGCCATGTCCGTCGGCCCCATTGTGGGCAGCGCAGGGCTCGCGATTTTGATTCCGCCGACGGCGCTGGGCGTATTGATGGCGACTTTGGCCGGCATTCCGGTCGGGAAATTTCTGATCGCCATCGTGATTCCGGGCATTCTCCTGGCCGCCATCTTTCTGGTGTACATTATCATTCGCTGCGCGCTGCAGCCGCATCTGGCACCGGCGTATGAGGTGCATAAGTACTCCTTCAAGGAGAAACTTGTCGATTTTCTGAAATATATTTTTCCGCTGGGATTTATCGTATTTCTCGTGCTGGGAGTGGTGATGCTGGGGATTGCTACTCCTACCCAGGCGGCGGTGCTCGGCGCGGCAGGCACGATGGTGATGGCGCTATGTTACCGCAAGCTGTCCTGGAAACTGCTGAGGCAGTCGCTGACGGGGACGGCCAGGATGACGGTCATGATTTTGATGATCATGGTCGGTTCCACCACGTTCAGCCAAATCCTGAGCTATACGGGCGTCACGCAAGGTTTGGTGACCACGGTTATGGGTCTGGATTTGACACCGACGACGCTGATTATTTGCATTCAGCTGATCCTTATCGTCCTTGGTTGTTTCCTTGAACCGCTGTCCATCATGATGATGACGCTGCCCGTGGTGATGCCCATCGTCCATGCGCTCAAGCTTGACCCGATCTGGTTTTGCGTCATTTTCCTGATCAACATGCAGATGGCCACGATGACCCCGCCTTTTGGGATGGATCTGTTTGCGATGAAGGCGGCGGCGCCGCATTACAAGATGAAAACGATCTACAAAGCCATTTTTCCTTTCATTCTGATGAATCTGCTCCTGATTGCGCTGCTCATTGCGTTTCCGTCCCTGGCCACCTGGTTGACCGGTTTTATTCGGACCTGAACCTTATAAAGATAAAGCGGAATTTCACTGCTGTTTACGCTTTCATCATTTCAGCACAAAACTGTAAACTGGTTTACCGAGGATGTTCTCGGATTACCGCATAATGAAGACAAACGGACTAAAAAGGAGGCAATCTGAGACATGCTCAAAGCCGAAGACAACAAGCTGCTTACAAGCACAAACAAAGGCACGCCAATGGGGGAACTGTTTCGGCGATACTGGATTCCGGTGGTGACCTCCAGGGAACTGGTGGCCGACGGCCGGCCTGTGCGGGTGAAACTGCTCGGTGAAGACCTGGTCGCGTTCCGCGATTCGAACGGCAGAGTTGGCCTTGTGGATGAATGGTGTCCGCACCGCAGAACGTCGCTGGCCATCGGGATCAATTCGGGCTGCGGCCTCACCTGCATTTATCACGGCTGGAAGTTCGACGTGGACGGCAACTGCGTCGATCTGCCGTCGGAGCCGAAGGACAGCAAGATGAAAGACAACGTCAAGCTGAAATCGTATCCGGTCAAGGAAGTCAGCGGCATCGTGTGGGGCTATCTGGGAGATCCGAACAACGTTCCGCCGTTCCCGGAATTTTACTGGATGACGCTGCCCGAGGACCACATCATTTCCGAACGGGTGTGGCAGGAGTGCAACTACCTGCAGGTCATGGAAAACGACATTGACTACGTCCATGCCGCGTTCCTGCACCGGGCACACCAGGACCAAACCCTCGATGAAGGGATCATCAGCAGCGATCTCGGCATCAGCCCGAGCCATCCGCTCTGCAAAAACCCGCCGGTCAAACAGGCTGTCGAATCGACGAAATACGGAAAGCGCTGCATCGGCGTGGGCGAAGCGGACGAAAACAATTATGCGTTCATGGAAATTCACTACATTTTCCCGTTCTACACGTACCCGCCCCGCATGAAAGGGGAGGACGGCATGTGGCACGCCTTCATCCCGCGCGACGACTACAGCACCTGGAGCTGGGACGTGCAGTTTTCCCACGACAAACCGATCAACGCCAAAGCCCAGATGGAGCGCCGCGGGCTGCTGCTTGACAGCGAACACCGCAAGCTGCGCAACCGGAGCAACAACTACGAGCAGGACCGCGAGCTGATGATCAGCGGCAACTATTCGGGCATCCGGGGCATCGCCAACCAGGACCACGCGGTGACGGAACTGATGGGCCCGATCGTGGACCGCTCCAAGGAAATCCTGGGCACCAGCGACCTGCCGATCATCCAGGTGCGCCGCATGCTGCTGGAGCAGGTCAAAGCGTTCCAGGAAGGCAAAAAAGAGCTGCAGCATGACCAGTATCCTTTGCGCGAACTGTACAGCTGCGGCAAAGTGGACGACAGAAGCAAGCACTGGTCGGAGGCGATTCCGCTCAACCCGGTGTTTGCCGTGGAAGACGACGGCAAGAGAAAGTTTGATTTGACGGTGGAGACCTGATTTCCCGTTTTCATTAAAAATTCTGTTGCAAGCAAAAAAACGGAGGCCGCTTATAGCGCTGCGGCCTCCGTTCTCTTTGCAAAGGTAAGCTTATACGTTCCGTTTGTCCTGCAAAAAACGTCAGCGTCCGGATTCGGCATCGCCGCTTGTCCGTCTTTTTTCGTTCGCATACGCCTCTATCCCGTCCAGAATGCGTTCCAGACCGAAATCAAAATCGATTTCTTCCCCGCTTTCGTCCACTTTCTCGCCGGTGTACACCCCCGACATGATTAGCGGATGCAAATGAGGAAAACGGTCCGGCGTGACCAGTTCTTTCAGCGCGGCGCCATAGGCCGCAACGCGCGCGCTCATGTCAGCGTCGCCTTGCGCGATGCGGTCCAGATCCCGCCGGATGATGCCGGCTGAGCGCGCATAGCTCGTAAGCAGCAGGATGATGTTCATCTTCTCGAAATCATGGAGCGGAAAATCTTTCAGCGCGCCCAATAGCCAGTCCACATAACGCAGGCTGCCCGGCGTGGCGGGGACACCATAGACGGGGATATCCGTAAACCAGGGGTGCTGCCTGATGATGCGGACGCTGATCCGGAAATACTCGCGGATCATTTCTCGCCAGTCCCCAAGCTCGTCATGCGCGGGGAGCGGGACTTCGCTGACGGCCTCCTGCATCAGAATGAGCAGGTCATCCTTGCTCGGGATGTACCGATAGAGTGACATGGCCGTAAAGCCGAGGGACTCCGCCACTTTGCCCATGGAGACGGCGGAAAGTCCCTCCCGGTCGGCGATGGCGACGGCCGCGTCAACGATTTGCCTGACGCTCAGTTCCCGTTTCGGCCCCCGCTGCGGCCGCTTCTCCAGCCCCCAGCTTAGCGCAATGCCGGCAGGAAGCATCATGTTTTCCCCGGACCGGTGCTGCATCCCTTAGTCCCTCCAGAAAATGTTGAAAATCTCTATTGCCTTCTAACTGTATACGTTATATACTGTGTATGCAATAAACAGTTTATATTATATACAGTAAGGAGGATGTCCATGCCGCAGGCGGCGATTGAAATCTCGGGCGTCCGCAAGTCATACGGCGGCCAGCCTGTGCTGAAGGGCGTTGGCCTGACGGTTCCGGCTGGTGCCATTCTGGCCTTGCTGGGGCCCAACGGCGCCGGCAAAACAACGCTTGTCCGCATCCTTTCCACCCTCGTCAAGCCGGATGCGGGGACGGTGCGGGTAGCCGGATTCGATGCTGTCACCGAACCGGGCAAGGTCAGGCAAAGGATCAGTCTGACCGGCCAGTTTGCCGCGGTGGACGAAGTGCTGACCGCCGCGGAAAACCTGCGTATGATGGGCCGCCTCGCGGGCCTGACCGCCGCTGAAGCCCGCCTGCGCGCGGATGAGCTGCTGGAGCGGTTCGGCCTTACGTACGCGGCGCACCGACAGGTCAGGACGTTTTCCGGCGGCATGCGCCGGAGGCTGGATCTGGCCATCAGCCTGATGTCCGAACGTGCCGTTCTGTTTCTGGATGAGCCGACCACGGGGCTGGATGCGGGCAGCCGGCGGGTGCTGTGGGACATCGTCAGGGAACTTTCCGGAAAAGGCGTGACGGTGCTCTTGACGACGCAGTATCTGGAGGAAGCCGAGCAACTGGCGGACCGCATCGCCGTGCTGAACGGCGGACGGATTACGGCGCTGGGTACGGCAGAGGAGCTGAAGTCGCGGATCGGGAGCGACGTTATCGAGGTGACGGACAAAAACGGCGAGATTTTGCGGGAGATTCCGACCAGCGGCACGCTGCGGGATGTGAAACGGGTATTGGACGTTCTGGAAGAGGCGATGCCGGCCGGCGTCCGGGTCCGCATCCGCCGTCCCACGATGGATGATGTGTTTCTGGCGCTGACGATGTCCGGACATAAGGAGGAGCTGTCACATGGGGGAGCGGAGTGAAGCGTGGCGGATGCCTTCCATGTGGGCGACCGCTGCCGTTTTCATCGGCAGGAGCCTGCGCCACAGCGTGCGCAATGTGGAAGCGCTGGTGATGGCCGTCATGCTGCCGGTCATGCTGATGTTGATGTTTACCTACGTCTTCGGGGGCGCCCTCGATCCGGACGGGAATTACCGGAACTATATCAATTATGTCGTGCCGGGCATTATCCTGCTTTGCGCCGGGTTCGGTTCGTCCGGCACCGCGGTGGAAGTGGCCCTCGACATGACGGGCGGGATTATGGACCGGTTCCGGACGATGCCTATTCGGAGCAAGCTGGTCATCGCAGGCCATGTGGCGGCCAGCCTGGCCCGCAATTTTACGGCCACGGCCATCGTCATTGCCCTTGCGCTTGCGATGGGGTTCCGGCCGAACGCGGGACTGCCTGAATGGATCGGGGCGGCGCTGATCCTCATGCTCTTCATCCTGGCCATCACGTGGCTGTATGCCGCCATCGGTATCGTGGCCGGCACGCCCTCCGCCGCCAGCGGGTACGGTTTTGTGTTATTGTTTTTGCCTTATTTGTCCAGCGCCTTTGTGCGGACGGACACGATGCCGGATTGGCTGCAATGGATCGCGGAAAACCAGCCGATCACCCCGATCGTCGAGTCGCTCCGCGGGCTGCTCATCGGAGATCCCGTCGGGGATCACGCGTGGAAAGCGGTCGTTTGGTGCCTTTTTATCCTGCTCGGCGCCTATCTGTGGGCTTCGTATGCGTTTCGCCGCAAGGGACGCCGTTAATTCGCCCGCTGCGGGGAGGCAAGCGGCTGCTTTGGCGGTGGCGCGAATGTCCGCAGGTGTTTGGCCATATGTTCCCGACGATCACGGACAGGGGAGACGCTTAGCGATTGGTTTCTCTAACGGACATGGCGGACGCTTAGAAGCCCAAAATGGCGATTTGAAAATTTTAACGGACATGGGAGACCCTAAAAGACCCAAAAAGCGGGAGAATGACGGAAAAATTCGCTCTAAGGGTTTCTCATGTCCGTTATCAATCCGAAAAGCCCCCAAATTGGTTCTAAGCGTCGCGTATGTCCGTAAGAATTTTGCGCGGGAAAAGCTGTGCTGAACTTATGCTGCGCCTGGCCTCATCGGCCGGGCGTTCGTTTTTATTTGGCTTTGGAAATAAGGAGAAACAAGATTTAATGTAATTAAACATTACATATACTGTACTATGAATCATATATGTAATGTTTTTGTAACATATTAAAGGTATTTATAGGCTTAATATGTAATATTATTTGACACTATATTTGCAAAATCATTATAATCGCAATAGCGAACGATACGAAAACCAAAAAAGAAAAACGTTCGCAAGATTGGATGGGAGTGGAGAGTGGATGAGGGTGAAGAGAAAAAGAAAGCGGTCCGGACTGCTGATTTTCCTGTTGGGGGTGAGTCTGGTCGTTTCGGCCTGCTCGTCCGGTTCCGGAACCGGTTCGGGCTCCGGTTCGGAGGCGTCTCCTTCGGCGGCGCAGCCGTCCGGTTCGTCGGGCGACACGATCAAGGTGGGCATTCTGCACAGCTTAAGCGGCACGATGGCCATCAGCGAAGTGTCCGTGCATGACGCTGAACTCCTGGCCATCAAAGAAATTAACGAAGCCGGCGGCGTGCTCGGCAAAAAGATCGAACCGATCATCGAAGACGGCGCGTCCGACTGGCCAACTTTCGCGGAAAAAGCGCGGAAGCTGATTTCCAGCGAAAAGGTGGCGACGGTGTTCGGCGGATGGACGTCCGCCAGCCGGAAAGCGATGCTGCCGGTATTCGAAGAGCTGAACGGCCTGCTCTGGTATCCGGTGCAGTACGAGGGGCTGGAGCAATCGCCGAACATTATGTACACCGGCGCGACGACGAACCAGCAAATCGTCCCGTCCGTCACGTGGCTGCTGGAAAACCGCGGCAAGAAATTTTTCCTGCTCGGCTCCGACTACGTGTTCCCGCGAACCGCCAACAAGATCATCAAGGCGCAGCTGGCGTCCGAAGGCGGGGAAGTGGTCGGCGAAGAGTACACGCCGCTCGGACATACCGACTACAGCACGATCATCAGCAAGATCAAGGCCGCACAGCCGGACGTCATCTATAACACGCTGAACGGCGACAGCAACGTGGCGTTCTTCAAGCAATTGAAAGACGCAGGGATTACCGCCGCTGACATCACGGTGCTGTCGGTGTCCGTGGCGGAAGAGGAAGTGCGCGGCATCGGGCCGGAAGTGCTGGCCGGACACCTCGTCGCCTGGAACTACTACCAAACGACGGACACGGAAGCCAACAAAAAATTCGTGGCAGCCTACAAAGCCGCCTACGGCGAAAACCGCGTCACCAGCGACCCGATCGAAGCGGGCTACGTCGCCGTCTACCTGTGGGCGAAAGCCGTGGAGAAGGCCGGCACCACCGACGTGGATGCGGTGAAAAAGGCCGCGGCCGGGCTCACGCTGGATGCGCCGGGCGGGCTGTACACCATCGACGGCGAAACGCAGCACCTGTACAAAACGGTGCGAATCGGCGAAATCCAGCCCGACGGCATGATTAAGGAACTGTGGAGCACGCCGGAGCCGGTGAAGCCGGACCCGTATCTGAAAGGGTACGACTGGGCGGCCGGATTGAGCGAATAATCCGGCCAGCGGCCATCAGGCGAAGGAAAGGGGATATGCAAATGGCGGCGGCGGAACCTCCGCTGCCCTTTTTCCTATGCGGACCGACAAGGGGAGGGAAAGCCGTTGGAGGTTTGGCTGCTGCAGCTTTTCAACGCTGTCAGCGTGAGCTCGATCCTGCTTCTCGTGGCGCTGGGGCTTGCCGTGACGTTCGGGCTGATGAACGTCATCAACATGGCCCACGGGGAACTGATCATGATCGGCGCCTATGCCGCCTACGTCACGCAGAATCTCTTTTTGGCCCATGCGCCGAAGGAGATGTTTGACTGGTATTTCGTCCTATCGCTGCCGCTTTCGTTTGCCGCCGCCGCGCTGGTGGGGCTCCTGATGGAGACGTGCCTGATCCGCTTTCTGTACGGCCGGCCGCTGGACAGTTTGCTCGCCACCTGGGGCGTGGGGATGATCCTGCAGCAGGCGGCGCGCAGCATCTTCGGCGCGCCGAACGTGGCGGTGACGAGCCCGTCGTGGCTGAACGGCGGGCTGGAAATCAGCCCGGGCCTGGTGCTGACCTACAAGCGTCTGTTCATCATCGCGCTTGTGATCGTCGTTCTTGCGGCCATGTATTTGTACATTTACAAATCGCGCGCCGGCCGCAGCATGCGGGCGGTCATGCAAAACCGCGACATGGCCGCATCCCTGGGCGTCTCCACGCGCAAGGTGGATATGACCTCGTTTGCCATCGGATCCGGCATTGCGGGCTTGGCGGGCTGCGCGCTGACCTTGCTGGGCCCCATCGGCCCTTCGCTCGGCACCTATTACATCGTCGACGCCTTCATGGTGGTCGTGCTGGGCGGCGTCGGCAAGCTGATCGGCACGGTGTTCGGCGCCCTCGGCATCGGTGTCGCGGGAACGTTCTTCGAATCGTGGACGACGGCTTCCGTGGGCAAGGTGCTCGTGTTCGCCCTCGTCGTGGCGTTCCTGCAATGGCGTCCCCGCGGCTTTGTCGCGATGAAAACCCGGGCGCTGGACGGCCAGTGAGAAGGAGGAGGGGAGAGAATGCCCGAAATGCGCAGGGCGGTTCCAGGCAAATGGGCGCTCATCGGTTATGGGGCTGCCGTCATTCTGCTTCTTTTGGCCCCGCTGGTTCTGTCCGATTTCCGGCTCAACCTGCTGGCCAAGTTTCTCGCGCTTGCCATCGTGGCGCTGGGCATTGACCTGCTTTGGGGCTACACGGGCATTTTGAGCCTCGGGCAGGGCGTGTTCTTCGGCCTCGGCGCCTACTGCATGGCCATGTACCTGAAGCTGGAAGCGACGGGCGGCAAGCTGCCGGATTTTATGGAATGGAGCGGCATCAGCGAGCTTCCGGGGTACTGGGTGCCTTTCAGCAACTTCTTCTTTGCCATGCTGGCGGCGGTGCTCCTGCCGGCGTTGGTGGCTTTTGCGCTGGGCTGGTTTACGTTCCGCAACCGGGTGCGCGGCGTCTATTTCACGATCCTGACCCAGGCCCTCGTCATCATCACGGTGACGCTGTTTGTCGGCCAGCAAGGGTACACGGGCGGCACCAACGGCATCACGTCGTTCAAGACGGTGCTCGGCTATTCACTCAAGGACCCGAATGTGAAGCTGGCGTTGTACTACATCACGGCTGCGGCGCTCATCGGCGCTTTTCTCCTCTGCCGCTGGATCGTGTCCACCCGGCTCGGCCGCGTGCTGGAAGCGATCCGGGAAGGGGAAAACCGGGTGCGGTTTTTCGGGTTTAACCCGGCCATGTACCAGTCGTTCGCCTTTGCGCTGTCCGCCGCCCTGGCGGGGCTGGCGGGCATGCTGTTCGTGTTTCACGTCGGCATCATTTCCCCGTCGATGATGGGCATCGTGCCCTCCATTGAAATGGTGCTCTGGGTGGCCGCCGGCGGTAGGGGAACGCTGATCGGGGCGGTCATCGGCGCGCTGGCGCTGAACTGGTCGAAGAGCCTGATCAGCGAAGCGTATCCGGATATCTGGCTCATTTTCCTCGGGGCGCTCTTCATTGCCGTCGTGGTGCTTTTGCCGCGGGGGCTGGCCGGACTGTTTCAGGATCTCGGTGAAAAAATCGGAAAGAGGGTGAGTGCGCGTGGAAAAACAGCCCTGGGTGCTGTCATGCCGGAAAGTGAGCGTCAGCTTTGACGGGTTTTATGCGCTGCGCGAGATGGATTTTACGCTGCGGAAGGGCGAGCTCCGGTTTCTGATCGGGCCGAACGGGGCCGGCAAAACGACGCTGCTCGATGCCATCTGCGGCAAGGTGAAGCCGACGGACGGCAAGGTGCTGTATCGACAGGATGACGTCGTGACGGATCTGACCCGGCTGAGCGAGCACCGCATCGCTTCTTGCGGCATCGGGCGCAAGTTTCAGGCGCCTTCCGTGTTCACGGCGCTGACCGTTTGGGAAAACATGGAGATTGCGCTGAAACAGGACCGCCGCGTGCGCAAGGTGCTGTTTGCCAGGTTGGGCGGCGAGGACCGGGACCGGATGATCTCGGTGCTTGCGCTGATCGGCCTGAAAGACAAAGTCCGCTGGAAAGCGGGGGCGCTGTCCCACGGGGAGAAGCAGTGGCTCGAGCTCGGGATGCTGCTTCTTTCGGACCCGCAGGTGCTTTTGCTGGATGAGCCGGTGGCCGGCATGACCGATGAGGAAACGGAAAAAACGGGCCTTCTGCTGCAGGAAATCAACGCCCACCGGTCGATCGTCGTCGTGGAGCACGATATGGATTTCGTGCGGCGGTTCTCCTCGAAGGTGACGGTGATGCACGAAGGCACGCTGCTGACGGAAGGCACGATGGCCGAGGTGCAAAGAAACGAGAAAGTCGCCGAAGTGTACTTGGGCAAAATGGCGGGGTGAAATGCGTGTGCTGACCGTTGAAGGAGTGGAAGCGGGATACGGAGAGAGCATGGTGGTGCGGAACGTCGGCTTTACTTTGCGGCCGGGCCGGGTCACTTGCCTCATGGGCCGCAACGGGGTCGGCAAGACGACGCTCCTGAAAACCATCATGGGCATTGTGAAAGCGAAAAAAGGTTCCATCCGGCTGGAAGGCAGGGAACTGGCGGGGAAAATGCCGTCTTTGCGCGCCCGCCTCGGCATCGGCTATGTGCCCCAGGGGCGGGAGATTTTTCCCCAGCTTACGGTGGAGGAAAACGTGCTTCTCGGGCTTGAGGCCAGGCCGGATCTGGCGAAAAAGGGAGTCGTGCCGCAGGAAATTTACGAACGCTTTCCGGCGCTTTACGAAATGCGCAAGCGAAGCGGCGGCGATCTGAGCGGCGGCCAGCAGCAGCAGCTGGCGTTCGCACGGGCGCTCGTGGCGCGCCCCAAAATCCTGCTGCTCGATGAGCCGACGGAAGGCATCCAGCCGAACATCGTCCAGGACATCGGCCGGCTGATCCGGGAACTGCGCGAGCAGGGGATGGCGGTTTTGCTCGTGGAGCAGAGCGTGCTGTTTGCGCGGAAAACGGCGGACGAATTTTTGGTGCTGGACAAAGGCACGATCGTCGCGCAAGGGGACATCGGCGAGCTGGACGACCAGATCATCCGCCGGCACTTGTCGGTGTAGAGGTGAGGGTATGTACCTGACGGAGAGAGAGAAAGAAAAGCTGCTCATCACGCTGGCGGCCGATGTGGCGCGGCGGCGCCTGGCGCGGGGGCTGAAGCTGAACGTGCCGGAGGCGACGGCGCTGATTGCTTCCGAAATTATGGAGGGTGCAAGGGACGGTTTGACGGTGGCGGAACTGATGCATTTGGGAACGAAGGTGCTTACCCGGGACCAGGTGATGGAGGGTGTGGCGGAGATCGTGCAGGAAGTGCAGGTGGAAGCGACGTTTCCGGACGGAACGAAGCTGGTGACGGTGCACGCGCCAATCCGATAACGGCTCCAAAAGGAGGTATGCTGTGATGCTGATACCGGGGGAGATTCGGGCCGCGCCGGGGGAAATCACGCTCAATGAGGGCAGGCGGACGGAAACGGTCCTGGTGGTGAACACCGGCGACCGCCCCGTGCAGGTGGGCTCCCACGCGCATTTTTTTGAAGTGAACCGCGCGCTGCGCTTCGAGCGGGAGAAGGCGTTCGGCATGCGGCTCGACATCCCGTCGGGCACGGCGGTCCGTTTCGAGCCGGGCGAAGAAAAGCCCGTGGCGCTGGTGGCTTTTGGCGGCAGACAGGAAGCGTATGGCATGAACGGCATCGCCTCCGGCAAGGCGCAGGCGGGATGCCCATTGCCGGAAGAGGTGCGCCGCCGGCTTGAGGCATGGGAGGGCGCAAAAACATGATCAAAATGAGCCGAGCCGCCTACGCCGGCATGTTCGGGCCCACCGTGGGAGATGCCGTAAGGCTCGCGGATACCGGGCTGTGGGCGGTGATCGAAAAAGATTACACGGTGTACGGGGATGAAATCAAGTTCGGCGGCGGCAAAACGATCCGCGACGGCATGGGACAGTCGAGCCGAGCGACCCGCAAAAGCGACCGGATGCTGGATACGGTGATCACCAACGCCGTCATTATTGACCATTGGGGCATCGTGAAGGGAGACATCGGCATTCGCGACGGGATCATCGTCGGCATCGGCAAGGCGGGCAATCCCGACATCATGGACGGCGTCACCCCCGGCCTTATCGTCGGCGCATCCACGGAAGTGATCGCCGGCGAGGGCCGGATTGTGACGGCGGGCGGCATCGACAGCCACGTCCATTTCATTTGCCCGCAGCAAATCGGCGAAGCGCTGGCTTCCGGCATCACGACGATGATCGGCGGCGGCACGGGGCCGGCGACGGGCACCAACGCCACAACGGTGACGCCGGGCGCCTGGCATATGCACCGCATGCTGGAAGCGGCCGAGGCGTTTCCGATGAATTTGGGTTTCCTGGGCAAGGGCAACAGCGCTTTCCCGGACCCGCTCCGGGAGCAAATTGAAGCGGGCGCCATCGGGCTGAAACTCCATGAAGACTGGGGGACGACGCCGGCGGCCATCGACACTTGCCTGACCGTGGCCGACGAGTATGACGTGCAGGTTGCGATCCACACCGACACGCTGAACGAATCCGGCTTTGTGGAGGACACCATCGCCGCCATCGGCGGCAGGACGATTCACACGTACCATACGGAAGGCGCGGGCGGGGGACACGCGCCGGACATCATCAAGATTGCGTCCTATCCGAACGTGCTGCCTTCCTCGACCAATCCGACGCGCCCCTACACCATCAACACCATTGAGGAGCATCTCGACATGCTGATGGTGTGCCACCATTTGGACAGCAAGATCCCGGAAGACGTTGCCTTCGCCGACTCGCGGATCCGGCCGGAGACGATCGCGGCGGAAGACATTTTGCACGACCGGGGCGTCATCAGCATGATTTCCTCGGACTCGCAGGCGATGGGCCGCGTCGGCGAGGTGATCATCCGCACGTGGCAGACGGCGGACAAGATGAGGCGGCAGCTTGGCCCGCTCGCCGGCGACGGCGAAGGCGGCGACAACGCCCGGATCAAGCGCTATGTGGCCAAATACACGATCAACCCGGCCATCGCTCACGGCATTTCCCATCTCGTCGGTTCGGTGGAGCCCGGCAAGCTGGCGGATCTCGTCATCTGGTCTCCGGCCTTTTTCGGCGTCAAGCCGGATCTCGTGCTCAAGGGCGGCGGCATCGCGTGGGCGCAGATGGGCGATCCGAACGCCTCCATTCCGACGCCGCAGCCGGTGTGGGGCCGGCCGATGTTCGGCGCCTTCGGCCGGATGCTTTGCACGACCAGCGTCACGTTCATTTCCCGGGCGGCCTATGACGCCGGCATTCACCTGAAGCTCGGTCTGCAAAAACGGGTGGAGCCCGTCCAAAACTGCCGCGGCATCGGAAAGCGGGACATGATCCACAACGGCGAGACGCCCCATATCGAGGTCAATCCGGAGACCTACGAAGTGCGCGTGGACGGAGAGCTCATCACGTGCGAGCCGGCGAAGGAACTGCCCATGGCGCAGAGGTATTTCCTGTTTTGAACTGGGCTTACGTACAGCTTCTTGATTCCGCCCTGCCCATCGGCGGATTCTCCCATTCCTTCGGCCTGGAGACGGCGGTGCAGTGGGGAGCGGTGCGGAACGCGGAAGACGTGCGCGCCTACATCCTGGCGATGCTTTATCACCTGTGGGCGCCGATGGATCTGGCCGCCGTCAAGGCGGTGTATCGGTATGGCGGCGCCTGGGGCGATTGGGACCGGGTATGGCGTCTTGATGAGCGGCTGCATGCGGCGCGCCTTGCGCAAGAGACGCGGGAAGGCGTGCTGAAGATGGGGCGGAGGCTCATCAAGCTGGCGCAGGCGATGCATCCTTCCTTGCCCCTGGAGCCGCTTGAGCGGGCGGTCCGGGAAGGGCGCTGTACCGGGGCGCATCCGACGGCGCACGGATATGTCGCCTTTCATTTGGGCGCCAGCGAAGACGAAGCGGCGGAAGGTTATCTGTACGCGTGCGCGGCGATGGCGGTGAACACGGCGCTTCGGCTGATGGCGATGGGGCAGACGGAAGCGCAGGCGGTCTTTGCGTCCGTATTGCCGCATCTTTCGGAAGCGTGGGCGCGCGTGAAGGAAGACGACCCGGAGGCGTTCTATGCGGCGGCTCCGGCGGCGGAACTTTACATGATGGGCCATGAGCGGCTTTATTCGCGGCTTTTTATGTCCTGATGAAAGCATACGAAAGGGGAGGAGTCGGCATGTGTCAAGGTCAGCATCATCACCATCATCAAGAGGAATGGGCTCCGGCGGCCGTGCTGGAGGCGCGGCCAATGCGCATCGGCATCGGCGGTCCCGTCGGTTCGGGCAAAACGGCGCTGGTGGAAAACCTGGCCCGCCGGCTGAAGGACAAATACAGCCTGGGCGTCATCACCAACGACATTTATACGAAGGAAGACGCCCGCATTCTCGTCAGCACGGGGGTGCTGCCGGAGGAGCGAATCATCGGCGTGGAAACCGGCGGCTGCCCCCATACGGCGGTGCGGGAGGACGCGTCGATGAACTTTGCGGCGATTGAGGAGCTGACGGACCGTTTTCCGGACCTGGACATCATCTTCATCGAAAGCGGCGGAGACAACCTGGCGGCGGCCTTTTCCCCGGAACTGGCCGACCGGTTCCTTTACATCATCGATGTCGCGCAAGGGGAGAAAATTCCGCGCAAGGGCGGCCCCGGCATCATCCGGTCGGATTATCTCGTCATCAACAAGATTGATTTGGCGCCGTACGTGCGCGCCAGCCTGAAAGTGATGGAGGAAGATGCGATAAAAATGCGCGGCGGCCGTCCGTACGTGTTCACGAACATGTTTACCGGCGAAGGGCTGGATGAGCTCGCCGGCTGGATTGAACGGCAATATGAGGACATCCGGGCTGCGCGCTGAGTTTTGCCTGCGGGACGGCCGGACGGCGCTGGCGGATACGTATTTTACGGCGCCGCTGAAGCTGGCCAAGCCGTTCCCGGATCTCGCCACCGGCGGACTTGCCGTTACGGTGATGGATGCCTCGCCGGGGATGATGGACGGCGACCGGTATGTGATGGAGTGGCGGATCGGGCCGGGCGCCAGCGCGGCGGTGACAACGCAAGGCTATGGGCGGGTGCATCCGTGCCCGCGGGACGGGGCCAGCCAGTCGGTGCGCATTTTCGTCGGCGAGGGCGCCTCGCTCGTATACGCGCCGCAGCCGGCCATGCTGTATGCGGACGCCGCGTTTAAAGGAAGCCTGACGGCGGAGCTCTCATCCGGAGCTTCGCTAATCATTTTGGATACCCTGTGCGCGGGCCGCGTCCATTACGGCGGCGAAGCCTTTCGGTACCGGCTGTATGAAAACGAGCTGACCGTCATCGCGCAGGGCAAAACGGCTCTGGCCAGCCGGGTGCGGTTTGCGCCGGGGGAGCAGATGCTGCGCTTGCCGGGCGTGTTTGAGCGGGACACGCACGTGGGCGCGCTTTACGGCTTCGGGCCGTTTGCGGGCCGGGCGGCGGCGGAAGCCCTTTGGGCTCGGGCCGAAAAGCGCTCTGGCGTCCGCTGCGGCGTCACCGTGCTGGCGGCGGGCGGTGTGGCCGCCGCCGTTCTCGGCCGCTCGGCTTGGGAAGTGCATGAGACGCTCATGGCCATGGGCCGCGCCTTGGCCGCGTTTGCCGCCGCCCATGCGCCAGGAGAGGGGGCGCCTTTGACGTGGCCCGCAAACGGGTGAGACACAGCTGTTAACGGTGAAAGGATGATTTCATGGATTTCAGTTTACTGACTTTGTTGGCGCTGGGCGGAGCCCTCGGGGTCAAACATGCGATGGAGCCCGATCATGTGGTGGCGGTCTCCGCGATAGCAAGCAAGAGCAACAAGCTTTGGCGCGCTTCATTGGCGGGGGCGTTCTGGGGCATCGGGCATACCGCCACGCTGTTTGCGGTGGGCATGTTCCTCATTGTCACCAAAGCGGAGATTCCGGAAAAGTGGGCGATGCTGCTGGAATTTTGCGTCGGCGTCATGATCGTGTTTCTCGGCGTCCGCTGCCTGGCGGACGCGATGAGTAGTGACCGAAGGTCTCCTTCCGTCCGCGCCGGGCGCGGCATTTCCTACCGGGACACGATGCTCGTCGGCGTTCTGCACGGCTTCGCCGGCAGCGCGGCGATGGTGCTTCTGACGATGTCCCTCATGGAACACATTTGGCAGGGCGCGTTGTTTATATTGGTGTTCGGTGCCGGGACCGCCGCCGGCATGCTCCTGGCCACGACGCTGATCGGGCTGCCGTTTGTGATGTCCGCCGGCAAGGCCAGGCTGAACCGGATTTTGGTCGGATTTGCCGGCACGTTCAGCGTTCTGTTCGGATTGTATTATATGTATAATATAGGTATTTACGAAGGTTTGCTGACGCAATGGCTGCCGTAAGGCCGAGGTTTGACGGGCAGGGGGGAGAAAGCAAAAGGACATGACGAAGCCTTGCATCGGGGTCTTGCCTCTTTATGACGACAAACTGGAAAGCTACTGGATGCTGCCGGGTTACATGAAGGCGGTCGAGGCGGCGGGCGGCATTCCGGTGATGCTGCCGCTCACCGCCGACGAGGCGATCATCGCTGCGCTGGCGGACCGTTTTGACGGCTTCCTCTTTACCGGCGGGCACGATGTGCATCCTCGGCTGTACGGGGAAGAAAAAGGTCCGCTGTGCAAGGACATTTGCGAAGAGCGGGATACGCTGGAATATGCGCTTTTTCATCGGGTTTTGGAGAGGGACAAGCCGATTTTCGGCATTTGCCGCGGGCTGCAAATGATCAACGTGGCGCTGGGCGGTTCGCTTTATCAGGATCTGCCGGAAGAGCGGCCGTCGGCTGTGCGGGTGAAGCATTTGCAGGAAAAGCCGTACGACCGCCCCGTCCACCGGGTCGCCATTGCAGCGGACAGCCCGCTTTGCCGGCTTTGGGGCGCGGATGCGGTGATGGTCAACAGCTCCCATCATCAGGGAATCAAGCGCCTGGCGGAGGACCTAAAGCCGATGGCCTTTGCGGATGACGGGCTGATCGAGGCGGTATATATGCCGGATAAGACGTTTGTATGGGCGGTGCAATGGCATCCGGAGTTGATGCACGTGACGGACGGGTTGCAATTCCGGCTGTTTTTGGAATTTGTCAGCCATTGCAAACGGGGAAAGCCGTTTTCCCGATCCTGACCGCAAAAAATGCGGTTTTCCCGCCGCATGACTTTCAGCTTTTGCGGTAGCTTTTGGGGGACGGTTGCTTTTTCTTCAAATCATCATATATTATGGAGTCACACAGTGAGCGTACCATCAGGCGGCAGCGGCGTGTGTCCCGGGATTTGCGCGGAAATGTCCGTTCCGCGCAAAGCCGATTTGATTTTTGAAAGCGCCACCAAAATGGAATCAGGCATGAAAGGAGCGTGCCCCTCACTTGAGCCGAACCGTCAAAGCCGACAGCCTGGAATTCCGCGACTTGGTGCACATCAATCCCCGCAACGGGATCATTACGCTCAACAACCGCAGGATGATCCTGATCTCGGTGGAGGCCATGGGCATTTTGCGGCGGGATCTGGTCAGCACGCTGGGCATGGATCGCGCCAAAGGCTTTCTGATGCGTTACGGCTGGGCCAACGGATATAAAGACGGGGAAGCCATCGAGAAGATGTTTCCTTGGGAATCGCGGCGGGAGCTGCTTCTTTCCGGCCCGGCACTGCATACGTCGGAAGGCATCGTCACGGTGGAAACCGAAGTGCTGGAAATGACCGAAAACAGCATCTATTTTGCGGGATATTGGCGCAACTCCTACGAGGCTGCGGAGCATATCCGCCATTTCGGCTGCGCCGAACATCCGATCTGCTGGACGCTGGTCGGCTACGCCAGCGGGTTCATCACCCGGACGTTCGGCAAGCCGGCGCTGGTCAAGGAAACCCATTGCATCGGCAAAAAGGATCCTTACTGCTATTTTGTCGCCCGAACCGTGGAGGACTGGCCGGAGGAAGAACGGGGAGATCTGAAATATTACGAGGCGGAATCCCTGGCTTCGGAACTGGACCGGGCCTATCAGGAAATCTATGAGCTGAACCGCAGCACGCTGCGCTCCCAGGAAATCCGGGAGGAGCTGTCCAAGCTCATGCTGGAAGGCAAGAGTCTGCAGTGCATGGCCGAGTACCTGTCGTCCGTCACGGGCAAAAGCATCGTGATCAAGCGCAAAAATATGGAAGACGTGTTCGAGGCGGCATACATTCCTGAGCATCGCAGCCACGGGCAGCATCACGCCATGGCTTCCTGCGCCGTGTTCGAGCTGAAAGCGGGCAACACGCTGCTCGGCACGATGCATGTCATCGGTGACGGGCCGCTGGGCTTGCAGGAGCGCCTGATTATGGAGCAGGCCGCCAACGTGTTCACCATCCAGATGTTCCATCAGTTTTCCATCGCCCGGTCCACGTGGAAACTGAAAGAAGATTTTCTGGAAGAGGCGCTAAACGGCCGCACGGACGAAGCGACGCTGCGCAAGCGGGCCCTGATCCTGGACATTCCGCTGGCGGACATCGCGAGGGTGGCGGCGGTCAAGGTGCAGCCCCAAGAAGAAATCGAGAGCGTCTGGAGCCTGATCAGCCTGAAATATCCGAAGCTGGACGCCTTTGTCCGGAACGATGCGATTGTGATCATGCAGCCGAGGGAGCCGGCATCGTCCAAACATGCGCTGCCCGATGAACCGGAACTTCTGAAAACCATCGGAGAGAAGTTCCGCAAGGCGAAAATCTACATCGGTTCCGGCAGACGGGTACAGACCCTGTCCGACCTGGGCAAAAGCTACAATGATGCGGTGAAAATCGCGGAGTTTCTGCAGTTTGTCTCGCCCGGCAGCAATGCCAGCGCATCCTTCGAGCAGCTGGAACCGATCATGCTATTGATCGGCGGAACCAATCAGGAGGAGCTGCTGTCGTTCTGCAGGAGAATGATCGGCAAACTCGTTTCCCATGACATGTCTTGCGACAGCAACCTTTTGCCCACGCTCAAAACCTATCTCTCATGCAACAGCAATCTCAAGCAAGCCGCCCACAAGCTGCATCTGTCCATTGCCGGGCTGCGCTACCGCCTGCAACGCATAGAGGAACTGTGCGGCATCGACTTGAATGATGCCACCCAACGTTTCAACTGCTATCTCGCCATCCAAATCTATTACGCGATGCAGATGATCGGAAAAAACGTCCTCCAGTAAGCCATTCCAACGCCATTCTCCCACTACAAAAAGCGAAAGTCAGCGGACTTTTTTCCCTGTTTTTTTGCAGCTTTCAACGCTGAATCGGGATGTTAATATAAAACTGAACTTTCAAGAAAGCGCTTTTAGTAAGCGCTTATATTTACAAAAAAGAAGGGAGATGGTGTTAATGGCAGTTGATGAGCAAAAAACACTCCGAAAACCGCTTACCGGGGCGGAATACCTGGAAAGCCTCAATGACGGCCGGGAGCTGTGGCTGCATGGAGAAAAGGTGAAAGATCCCGTCAACCACCCGGCATTCCGCAACTCGGCCAGATCCATTGCCCGCCTGTATGACGCCCTGCATGACCCCAAATATAAGGACGTGCTGACGGCGCCGACGGATACGGGAACGGGCACCTATACGCAACGATTTTTCAAGGCCTTCCGCAGCCCGGAAGAATTGCCGGCGGCCCGCGACGCCATCGCGCAATGGGCGCGCCTGACTTACGGACAAATGGGACGGACGCCGGACTACAAAGGTTCGTTCCTGGGCACGCTGGGCGGCAACCCGGAATATTACGCGCCCTTTGAGGAAAATGCGAAATTCTGGTACAAGGAAGCGCAAGAGAAGGTCTGGTTCTTCAACCACGCCATCATCAACCCGCCGGTGGACCGCCATAAACCGATCTCGGAAGTGGGCGACGTGTTCGTCCATGTGGAGAAAGAAACGGACGCAGGCATCGTGGTCAGCGGCGCGAAAATGGTGGCGACGGGTTCGACGCTCTGCCACTACAACTTCGTAGCCCACTACGGTGCGCCGATTGACAAGGAAGAGTTCGCGCTGGTGTTCGTGGCGCCGATGAACATCCCCGGCGTCAAGCTCATCTGCCGTCAATCGTACGAATTGAACGCGGCCGTCATGGGCAGCCCGTTCGATTATCCGCTGTCGAGCCGCTTCGACGAAAACGACACGGTGCTTATTTTCGACAAAGCCCTGATTCCTTGGGAGAACGTGCTGATCTACCGCAACGTGGAGAAAGCCAACAACTTCTTCCCGATCAGCGGCTTCCTGCACCGGTTCACGTTCCATGGCGTCACGCGCCTGGCCGTCAAACTGGACTTCCTGTGCGGCCTGCTCCTGAAGGCCGTTCGGTCCACGGGCGTCAACAACTTCCGCGGCGTTCAGGCCGGCGTCGGCGAAGTGATCGCCTGGAGAAACCTGTTCTGGGCCATCAGCGATGCCATGGCGAAGTCGCCGCAGCCGGGCCCCAACGGCACGCTGCTGCCCAACCTGCAATACGGCTTGGCCTATCGCGTGTTCATGACCTACGGCTGGCCGAAAGTGTTGGAGATCATCCAGCACCTCATCGCCGGATCGCTGATCGTGTATCCGTCCAGCCCGGAAGATTTCAAGAATCCGGAACTGCGGCCGTTCATCGACAAGATTTACCGCGGCTCCAACGAATTCGACGCCCTGAACAAGATGAAGCTGACCAAGCTGCTCTGGGACGCCATCGGCACCGAATACGGCGGCCGGCATGAGCTCTATGAACGGAACTATTCGGGCAACCAGGACAACATCCGCATCGAAAACCTGATCGTCGCCACGATGACGGGGGATGCGGAACAGTTCGAAAAGCTTGCTCAGCAATGCATGGACGATTACGACCTGAACGGCTGGGTGGACGACACCTGGGTCAACCCGCATGATGTGAGCAAGATTCTGAAATCGTAAAAGAAATCCCAAAACAAAATTAAGGGCATTACCCGCCGGAGTGATGCCCATGCTTTTGTGGACAAAGCCCCGTTTTTCGGGGCTTTCACTTTGTTTCTTGCCTTTTCGGTGAAAAGTGAATGGATGCCGGCGTGATGCCGCGCCAAAAGATTTTTGGGGCAGCCTCCTTTTTGTGTTGGGTTTGCGTTTCCCAAAAGGCCATTTGGCTATTCTTCTTGCGGTTTGTACAGGGGAAACTGCAAAGTCACGGTCGTGCCGGTGGAATCGGATGAGATGTCGATGGTGCCGTTCATGTCGTGGACGATCTGCTTGCAAATGAAGAGGCCCAGCCCGGTGCCTTTGGGTTTGGTGGTGAAAAACGGGGTGAACAGTTTGCCGAGTATTTCCTGGGGAATGCCGGGACCGGAATCCTTGATCATGATGATCAGATGATCGGAGGTGTAGGTGTCCCGAATGTTCAGGCTGCCTCCTTCATCCATCGCTTCGATGGCGTTTTTGCACACGTTCAGGATCACCTGCTTGAGCAGGCCAAGATCCGCCAGGATGCGCGGGGATTTGGAATTGACCTGCAGCGACACCTGAATGCTTTTCAGGTTGGCGTCCACCATCACCAGCGGCAAAATTTCCTGCCACAGCGTCCAGATCGCCACTTCCTCGTATTTGGTCTCCCGCGGCTTGCGCAGCCACAGCATCTCCGACACCAGGTGATTGATGCGGGACAGTTCCGCGAGAATGAGGTCCACATATTGCGCTTCTTTTTCAATGCCGTGGCGCTCCAGCGCCTCGCCGATGAGCTGCACGAAGCCTTTGATGGCCGTCAGCGGATTGCGGATTTCGTGGGCAACGCCGGCGGCCAGCTGCCCCAGCGCCGAGTTCAGTTCCGACACCTGCAGCAGCTTTTCCAGTTTTTTGCGTTCCGTGATGTCCATGACCGTGCCGACGATGCCGGTGATTTGCCCTTGCTCGCAAAAAGGGGCCAGGGAAAACATCAGCTCCCGGTCTTCGTCCCACTTGTATTCAAAGCGCATCGACTCGCCTTGCAGCACTTTATCGAAATAAGGCCGGATGCCGTCGATCTGCCCGGCGGAAAAAATGTCTTCGGGCGTTTTGCCGTAAATGTCTTCCGTCGTAATGGACAGCAACTGGGCGATTTTGCCTTCGGACATGGCGAACGTCAGCCGCCCGTCCGGCTCCCGGACCAGTTTGAACACCATGTTGTCCATCGCCTGCATCGTCTGGCGCAGGTCGCTTTTTAAGCTGGATTTCAGTTCCTCTTCCTTTTTTATGCGTTCGGTGATATCCCAACCGGCCATCAAAATGCAGTAGACGCCGAGCAGATTCACCGTCCGGGCGTTTACGAGATAGATGCCATGCTGCTCGCCCTGCCGGATGCGCAAGGTGAATTCCATGTTCTCGGCGCGGCCGTCCCGGTTTAACGTTTTTTTCATTTCCAGATACTGTTGAGGGTTGACAAACAGATTCAGATCGGTAATCGCCCGTCCCACGAGCTGTTCTTTCCGCATTTGCAAAAGTTTAAGCAGGCTGTCGCTGGCAAACACGACCCTGCTGTCGGAATATGTGGTGACCAGAACCCAGTTGGATCCCATGGACAATATCCGGTTCAGGAATTCCAGGATGAGTTCCGGATTTTTTTTGCGGTAAAACTCCCATTCGAAGCGGTCGATAATGTCGAGCATATGGGCTCCCCCAGCGATGATATGTCGTTTGCTTGACAATAATGTAACAGATCTTCGCGGGGATTGTTGTCGATTCTTGTAATCTGCCCGCAGATTGGAAAAGGTCTCTCTAGCCGCGGCTTCTTTTTTGGGCCTTGCCCGCATAAGCATGTGACAGCGCGGCCGAAGGACGAACCGGCCCGCAAGATTGCTGGGCTCATCGGGAGGGACGTCTATGCGGCGCAGGTGGGGAAGAACGTTTCCTTTCGCGAAAAAGTGGACGGCGCCCAAGCCTATTCCCCGCAGGTGGGGGAGCCCCCGGTGGCTGCCGAAAGCGCCGTCCCCTTCCGGAGGGAAGGCGCCGAAAGAATGGCCGCTGCGCAAGAAGAAAAGACTATTGCGCAGGAAACATGCGCTTCTGCTGCTTTTCGCGCTTCTTGCGATATTGATCGTTCAGACGATCGTGTTTTTCGACAAAAAACTGCGGGAACCGCTGATGTTTTTGGCGCAGGTGCGGGTCAAGCAGATGGCGACGGAAGCGATAAATGCCGCCATCACCCAGGAGCTGGCGTCCACCGCCGACGCGGGCAAGATGATTCAGTGGAAGACGGACCAAAGCGGCAAGGTATTGGGGTTTCTGATCGATTTCAAGGAACAGATGCGCCTGACTTCCCGTACGGTGCAGATCGTGGACCGCGTGCTGAAGGAAAAAGAAGCGGTGCCCGATCACATTCCGATCGGGCACGCGCTGGAAAGTCCGCTGATTTCGGCCATCGGGCCGAAGGTGGCGGTGACGTTTCACCCGGTAAGCGCGGTGAAGGCCGAAGTCGGCACCCGGCAGACGGAAACGGGCATTAATATGGTGCTGATTGAAGTGTTTATCCGAATCCGCACCGAGATTGCGGTGGTCATTCCGTTCGACAAGGCGCCGGATGTGCTGGAGACCGAAATTCCGCTCTCTTATGCGCTGGTCGTTGGCAACGTACCCATGTACTACTATGACGGGAAAGGCAATCCGGTGGGCAGCACCGCGCAGCATGCGCCGCCCATCGTGCTGCCGGCGCCGGAAAAACAAGAGCAGGAGCATTAAGCGAGAGTAGTTATTTGGCGGCGCGCAGCGCCCTTTTTTCTTCCCGCTCCCATTGCTTGAGCAGGGGGTACGGGTCAAAGGCCCACTCGACAAGCCCCCGGTCCCGGTAAATGCCGTAATGCAAATGGGGCGGGAATTTGCCCTGGGTGCCCGGCTTGCCGTAGCCGGAGCTGCCGACCCAGCCGATAACCTGGCCCGGCCGCACGACATCGCCGGGCTTCAGCGACTTGTCAAAGCCTTGCAAGTGCGCGTAATAATGGTAGAGGTTATCCAGATCCCGGATGCCGACGCGCCATCCGCCGTATTTGTTCCAGCCCATCGCTTCGATGATGCCGTAGGTGGTGCTGCGCACCGGGACGCCATAGGGCGCAAAGATGTCCGTCCCTTCATGGATGCGGTAACCGCCCCAGCCGCGGCCGTCTCCCCACGTGCTGCGGTACGAGTAGTTGGAACCCGGCGGCAGCGGAAAGACGTGGCGGTTCAGATCGGCATTGGGAAACGCGCGCAAAATTTTGACAAACTGCAGGACGCGCTGCACGGCCCGGGCATTCTGGTAATATTCCCACAGGCCGATGGCGAAGTCATCCTGCTCGGTGCCGAATGCCCTCACCCGGCTGGCCACCGTGTAGAGGAGGTCCATGTCCGAGTTCCGGTCGGCCCGCCCGTCGCCGGAGCCGTCGCGTCCGATGCCGCCGAAGAAGCGGATTGACACGGGGTTGGTGTCCTCCGGGTCGGGGTTGAAGATCCCGGCCCAGCGATGTTCAGGGATGTAAACGCCCGTCAGGGCGTCCTTGCGAATCGGCCTGGCTTTGGGAAGCGCGCGGCTGAGTGAGCGCTCATACCGGTCGATGGCCGCCACTTCCTCCCAGGGCAAGCCGGTTTTGCGGCTGACCTGTTCATAGAGCTGCCGCCGCTTTTTTTCCGTTTCCGAAAGGGTGGGCTGCTCTTTCCCCTTTTCCTTTTCCGCCTCCGCGGCAAAGGTATGGGGGGGCAATGCGGCCACCAGCAACGTCAGGATCAGGCAGGCGGCAAGCAAGCGTGTGATCCGGGTTCGCGCCGGTGATTTGCGTGCAGGCCTTTGCGGCACGGGTCCGTTCTCTCCTTTGCCTAATCATTTTTGGTGAAGTTTGTGCCGGAACAAAAGAGGGCGGCGAGTTTTTTCTCCGTATGTATCTTTTGCGGAGGCCGGACCGGATATGTGAGGCGCCGGCGTCCGGCGGCCCGCGTTTATTGTTTGGAACTGGCCTCTGGATTATAATAAGGGCAGAAAGAGGGGAACGCCGATGACTGCGGGCGCAAGGCCCAAAAAGCCGGAATGGCTGAAGATCAGGCTGGATACGGGAGAAAATTACCGGGAAATCAAAAACTTGATGCGTTCCGGCTCGCTGCATACGGTGTGCGAGGAAGCCCGCTGTCCGAACATATACGAATGCTGGGCAAACCGGACGGCCACCTTTATGATTTTGGGCGACATCTGCACCCGGGCGTGCCGTTTTTGCGCCGTGAAGACGGGCATGCCGACGGAACTGGATTTGCGGGAGCCCGAACGGGTGGCGGAAGCGGCGGCGAAAATGGGCCTCAAGCATTGCGTGGTCACCTCGGTCGCCCGCGATGATCTGGCGGATGGCGGCGCCTCGATTTTCGCCGAGACGATCCGGGCGATTCGCCGCAAACTGCCGCTTTGCAGCGTGGAAGTGCTCATCCCGGATTTTCAGGGAAACTGGGATGCGCTGAAAATCGTCATGGACGCCAAGCCGGACATTTTGAACCATAATGTCGAAACCGTCGAAAGGCTGTCGGACCGGATCAGAGCCCGCGCGAAATATCGCAGGTCCCTGGAACTTTTGCGCCAGGCCAAGCTCATGAGACCGGAAATTCCGACCAAATCGGGCCTGATGCTCGGCGTCGGCGAGACGCTGGAAGAAGTTTTGCAGACGATGGACGATTTGCGGGCGGTGGACTGCAACATATTGACGCTGGGACAGTACCTGCAGCCTTCTCCCTCGCATCTGGAAGTGGCGCGTTACGTGCATCCGGATGAATTTGCTTACCTGAAAGCGGAAGGGTTGGCTCGCGGTTTTTCCCATGTGGAATCCGGCCCGTTTGTCCGCAGTTCGTACCATGCCCACGAGCAGGTGCGATCCGCGGCCGAGAGCGCCGGGAAAGCGTAAACCGGGAGGAAAAATCGTGGTTTTTTTGGTTGGCAAAAACGCCTATACGCTGGCTTACGAGCACAAAAACGGATGGAACCCGGAAGCGTTCCGGGAACGATACAGCGAAATCCTCGACAGGTATGACTATATCGTGGGCGACTGGGGCTACAACCAGCTCCGCCTGCGAGGCTTTTTCAAGGAAGGCCATCCCCGCGCGCCCAAGGACGCCATTATCACAAGCCTGATGGACTATATCCAAGAATACTGCAATTTTGGCTGCGCTTATTTTGTTTTGGCTAAAATCGACCCCGAATCCGTGCCGCCGGGCACGCCGGATCTTCTGGCGGGCAGGGACAACCCGCTGAGCGGGCTGGATCCCGAAACGGCGGCGGCTTCCGCCTATCAGAACGGCGTATTGATGCGGTGGCCGATCAAGGAACGCAGCGGCGGGCCCGTCTGGACGCCCGGCGCGGCGGCCGTGGCCAGGGCGGTGGCGGAAGCGGAAAGGCAGAAGATGCTGCAGGCGCAAGCGGCGCAAAAATCCGGCGAAGCGCGCGGTGCCGGCCAGGGGTATTCCCAGGGCGCGGGCGGCAAAGCTTCGGCGCGGAGCGGCTCCGGCGGCGCCGGCAAAGCGCAAGGGGGCTCCGCCGGCGGACAAGCTGAACCGCGCGGGAAGCAGAAGAACAAGGGAGCGCGTTCGGGACAAGCCGAGCGTCATCGGGCGGCTGACAATAAAGCCGGAGAAGGATGGCGCCGGACGCAGGATCCGGATCGCAACGACCGGTTGCAAGAGGAAAGCGGAAGCTCAAACGGCGCAGGCGCCGCGGAAACGCGGACCGGCGGCCCGGAAGGGCGCTCCGGCGGCTCCGGCAAAAGCGGCGGCCGTTGGCACAAGCACCGGCGGAAATCCCACAAGCACCGGCAGCCGGAAACCGCGCGCGGAGAACCTGACCAGCGGTAAGGCGCGCGTCGGGCGAGGTTATAAAAAACAATCCGCTGCAAATCATGCAGCGGATTGTTTTTTCGGCAAAACATCAGGTGCCAAAGTGCACCTCATTTTGTCGATTCGTACGTTTGGGGGATGGCTCGGGTGCTAATGTGCACTTCATTCCGTTGAAAAAACGATTTTTGGGGTCAATCAGTCCAAATCAAGAGCACTTTGGCACTTGAGTCTGCTATATCGGCTGTTTTTGGCACTCTTCGGGTGCATTTTGGCACTTGAGCTTAGAGAGCGGTTGAAATTCGGTATTGCACTTTGGCACTTAAGCTCGGAGAGGCGGGATTTAAATTCAGTTTGTTAAGATTCCGGCTCCGATGGCGAGCCGATGAAGGCTTCCCGCACCCGCGTCCAGAACGGGTATGGCCGGTAACGGGCGAAGGTGATTTTTTCGTTCGATACCCGGCAGGTGAATTTCTTGGCGCCCTGGATGCGCATAATCAGGTGATCGATGCCGACGAACAGCTCTTCCCGGGCATCCGGCACAATGTCGCAATGATGGTGTTTCGGCAATATGATGGAGGAGCCCAGCGTACGGTAGACCCGGTTGTTGATGGAGGCGATTTCCGCGATCTGGATGCACTCGATCGACGGGTGGATGACGGCGCCGCCCAAGCTTTTGTTGTAGCCGGTGCTGCCGGAAGGCGTGGAGATGACGATGCCGTCGCCGCGGAACATTTCAAACAGCTCATCGTTGATGTGGAGCGCGGCCACCAGCGTGCCGTCGGCCGTTTTGAGCGTAAACTCGTTCAAGGCCAGGCGGGTTTCCACGCCGTTTTCCGAGATGATATCCACCTGAAGCAGCGGATAACGCACCAGATTCGGCGGCCGGGTGGCGATCAGCTCGGCCAGTTCTTCGAGCTCGTCTTTCTGCCAGTCGGCATAAAAGCCGAGATGGCCCGTATGGATGCCGACGAAGGCCACTTGCCGGATCCGCTCGGAAAAGCGGTGAAACGCCTGCAGCATGGTGCCGTCTCCGCCGATGGACAGCACGATCTCCGGCGCGTTGTCATCCCGGATAAGCCCGCGTGCTTCCGCCAGCCGGTGGAACTTTTCGGCAAGCTCCGCCGACAATGAATCTCCCCGTTCAATAAGCGCGTATTTCAACGCCAAATGCTCCTTTGTGCCGGGACCAACCCCCAATATTCTCTTCATCGATCATAAACAATTCTTATCGGGAACTCAATCCTCGCCGCAAAGTCCGTTCCGCAAAAGCGCTCAGGCGCGAGGCGGGCGGATGCGGCGGATCAGCCGCAGCGCGCCCCCGCAAAACGCGATGGCGAGCAGCGTCACGGCGGCCGTGGCCAGCGGCCACAGCAAGAAGCTGCCGGCGGAAGCGGCCGACGAAGGCAGCCAGGCGCCAAGCGCGTCAGCGGATAATGGACGGAAAAAGGGCCAGACCAGATACGCGATGATCGCCGCCACAATGCCATGCAGGAAGCGGAAACGGGCAAAGCGGCCGTATCGCCAGGGCACCCGGCTCATCAGCCCGGCCACCTGGGCGTGGACGGACAAACCGGCCCACGACAGGACGAAAGCTGCCGCCGCCAGGCGGTCTTCGAGCGGCAGCAAGCCTTCGGCTCCCGAGGCCTGGGCCGCGGCTCGGGAACCCAGCGTCACTTCAAAGGCGCCTTGCAGAAAAGCGGGGTAAAGGCCCTGCGGCATGCCGGCCAAATGCAGAAACGCCGCCACAAGATGCCTGAAAAATTCGAGAGCGCCGCTGGCCAGCAGCAAATCCAGCGCGGCGGAGAAAAAGACGACAAGCCCGCCCACAATCACCATGAGCCCCAGCGACGAGGAGACGGCCTGCTGCAGCATGACGCCGAACGGCCGGCCGTCCGCCTGGCGAGCCCGGCGCATGGCTTCCAGGGCGGCTTTCCAGCGCCCGCGGCCGGGCCGCCGCGCCCCATTAGGTGAATCATCCGTGAACGCTTCGGGGGCACCCTCGGGAAGAGATTCCGGCGCATCTTGAAATTCCCGGCCGTCCCGCCGCCAGCGTCCCAGAAAGCCTAGCAGCATGGCGCCGCCGTAATGGGCGATGGCCAGCACGGGCAGGGCTTCGGGCCGCCCGAAAAAGCCGACGCCCACCGCCCCGATGAGAAAAATGGGGTCCGAAGTGGTGGTGATTTCCACCAGCCGCTGCCCCTCCGCCGGATTAACCAGCCTCTGTTCGATCAGCCTGGAGGTCAGCCGCGCGCCGACCGGATAGCCCGACGCAAAACCCATCGCCACGACGAAGCCGCCCGCGCCGGGCAGCCGAAACAGCGGCCGCATCAGCGGGTCGAGCAGCGTGCCCGCAAAATGTACCACGCCAAAACCGAGCAGCAATTCGGAAAGGACAAAAAACGGAAAGAGCGCGGGAAACAGCACTTCCCACCAGACCGCAAGGCCGCGGGCGGAAGCCTGCAGCGCGGCGTGGGGCTGCGCCAGCGCCATGCCGAGAACAAAAAGGCTCGATGCGCCCAACGCCAGCGCGGCGAAGTTTCCGATCGGCGCCTCTTTGGGCGGGGTGCGACGTGAACGGATGCGCACAATACCCCTCCATTACAGCCAGCCTTGTCCATGTGTCCATGTATATGAGGCGCGGGTCTTTGTTATGAGCGAAGGATTTTTTTGTCGCTTTTCGCAGAAAAATTTTCAAATATGGTATAATAAGATGATACAAAATGGCGGAGATAGGTCTAGAATCCCGAATCGGATAGGGATGAAATTATCGGGACAGGATGATGCCGGGCCCGGCCCATATAAGCTATTGGAGGCATGCCATGCACGAACATCAGACGCTTTATGAGGCGATTGGCGGAGCTCCGGCGGTGCGGAGCATTGTGGAGCGTTTTTATCCGAAGGTTAAGGCGGACCCGCTCCTTGGCCCCATTTTCCCGGAGGACATACGTCCGGTCATGGAGAAGCAGTATCTTTTTCTCACCCAGTTTCTGGGCGGACCACCGCTGTATTCGGAAAAATACGGGCATCCCATGATGCGGGCGCGCCATCTGCCCTTTCCGGTCACCCCGGCCCGCGCGAAGGCGTGGCTGGATTGCATGGCTCGCGCGCTGGCGGAAACCGATATTCCCGAACCGCTGCAGGCCCTGGTCCTGGAGAGGTTGTCCGGTCCGGCCTATCATTTCGTCAACCGTGAAGACGAGCCATAAGGCGCCAGACGGGAAAAGAGCCAAAGGAGGTGCGATCCGTGAATCCGCTTTACCAGATCAAGGTCAAATGCCCCTGCTGCGAACAGGAATTCCAAACTTCCCGCGTCCGTCCGAGCCTGAAGCGGGCGGTGCGGAGCGACTCGGACTTTTGCTCCTATTTTAAGGACGTTAACCCCGACTACTACGTGGTCCGCGTATGTCCGTATTGCGGGTTTGCGTTTACGGAAAATTTCAGGGAGTATCTGACGCCGAAGCAAAAACAGGACTACTACGAAAAAATCGGCGTTCACTGGAAAGTGAAAGATTACGGCGGGGAAAGAACCGAGGCTGAGGCGCTGGAGTGCTACAAAAGGGCCCTGCTGGCCGCGCAGACGACCGGCCAGAACATCCGCGTCATCGCCGGCATTTTGCATCACATCGCATGGATTTATCGCTATCAGGGCAACAAGGAGCAGGAAGACCGGTTTCTGGCTTACGCGCTGGATGCGTACATAAAAGTGTTTGAGGAAGAACGTTCCGGCAGCAACGCGCGGCTGATGTATCTGATCGGCGAACTGAACCGTCGGCTTGGCAACTACCATGAAGCCGTGCGCTGGTTTGGACGAGTCATCCGTGACAAAAGCATCATGGATGCCGGCATGATCCGGGCATCCCGCGAAATGTGGCAGCTCATCCGGCAAGAGATGACGGGCAAAGGGCAAGAACTGCCGGAGGAAATGAAAGAAGAACGCATTTGAAAATGACATCTGACGCAGGGCGGGAAACAACCCCGCCTATTTTTTATCCGGAAAATAGCGTAAAAATTTAGAAATCTATGACAAAAGTAGTTGAAAATTCTTCCTGATGCGCGTATACTGTGAATACTGCGACAAAAGTACCAATAAATGGACAAAAAAAGTACATGATAAACAAAAGGAGGTAAATATTTGATGCTAGAGGAGCAACTTTCTTTGGCGCGTCAGGTGACTTTGGCCCTAGAGAAGCTCAGCCCGGAGCTCATCGGCATGTCGGCAGGCACCATCGTGTTTCAGGTTCGCAACGACGAGATCGGAAAATTCGGCATCCGCCATCTGCCGATGGACTGCGGAGAGGCAAAGCCCGACCCGGAGGGCATGACCAGCCGGCAGGTCGACCAGTTGCGGCAAATGGCGGTGCAGGCGCTCAGGCACAAGAAAGGCTGGACCCACGGAGAGATTGCCTACGATTTCGTGCTGCGGAACGGCAAGGTGCATCTCAGCGTGCAGTTCGAATCAAACTATAACATGGCCAACCTCCTGATTCGCAGGGCGGCGCAGCGCCAGGCGCGGCGCGGGGCGTCCAACGCGTAAATGTCGGCATACATACGGTTATGCGGTCCGGCTGCCCATTGGCGGGCAGCCGGTTAGTGTAAAATCTTCGTGGGTGTAGGAATTGGAAAAAGCGGACATAGAAAAAGAGCTTCTCCCTTGGTAAAGTGATGTTTGTCCACAACACACCAAGAAGGAGGAAGCTCCTGTGAGCAACATTACCACAACAATGCCGACAATGAAAGAGATTGAGCAATGGATATTTCGGAAAATGCAGGAGGAATTCGCTCGTGCGATGAAGCAAGTGCTGGAGGTACTGGATCAGCAGATCCTGGAGCAACGGGACCGAGAGCGTTATCGAGTAAAGGACGAGCGTGAAACAAGCGTCAACACGGTGTTTGGGAACGTGCGCTTCAAACGGAGATTGTACTGTGACCGTAGAAGCGGCAAACACGTGTATCTGCTGGATCAGCTGTTGCAATTCAAAGGGCGAGGGAAAGTCAGTCCGCATCTGGAAGAGACAGCAATCGCATTCGCGAGCCAAGGACCGTCGTACCGGGACAGCGCTAAGCGGCTGGAGCAGCTCCTGGGATACAATGTGCTGAGCCACCAAGCGATCAGGGAAAAACTGATTGAGCGTGCGGAACAGCCGATGTCTGAGGTGAAGCGACGCCCAGCGCGAGTATTGTTCGTGGAAGTGGATGGGCTATACACGAAGCTGCAGCGGAGCAAGAAGCGTGGGATGGAGAACGCAATCGCTGTCGTACACGAAGGCTGGGAGAAGAGCGGCAAGCGAGTGCGGCTGAAGAATAAACAGCATTACCTGCATACGAGCGGCGGCAACTTCTGGGAAGGGTTCGGGGACTTTCTGGTGGAGCGTTACGAAATCGACGAGAACACGTGGCTTGTGGTGAACGGAGACGGCGCGGGGTGGATCGGGGAATGTACATCCTACTTTCACCAATGCCTGTACATGCTGGACCGCTTTCATGTGGCGCGTGATTTGAAACGTTTTGTCGGACATTTACCGAAGGTGTGGGAGACCGTGAGACGGTCGCTGGCCAAACAGGACGCAGCCGCGCTTATAGCGGCCTTAGAAAGCGTAGCGGAGCAAGAGATAGCGGAAGAGAACCGGAAGGATTGGAAGCAGTATAAAAGCTATCTGAAGCGGCACGAGAAGCATTTGGACGACTACCGAAAAACACTCCAGGTGAAGGGGATCGACACAAGCGGTATGCGCCCGATGGGAAGCGCGGAATCGCAGATGCGCATATTCGCCAAGCGGACGAAGCGTGGCGGGTACAGTTGGAGTGAGCGAGGCGTCAGGGCGATGCTGTGGACAATGATGAGGATTAAAGAAGCCGGCATGGTTGTAAGAACGGTTGAAGGACATGCGAGTATGCAAGCAACGTCACAACAGCCAATAAACATGCGGCAATTGCTCAAGAACGTGACGCAACCAGTCAAGGGTTGTATCGCTGGAATGATTCGCATGCTGCAAGGACCGAAGCAAAGCAGCACAACGGGTATGGCACTCAAAGCTCTTCGCGGATAATGGCAAAAAATTCTGACAAATCACTTTTATTTGATGAAAGAACGAAGCAAAGCGCTTACAAGGAAGAGGTTTCCTTTGGGGTTCGCGTTCCAAGCATCTTAAATGACTGCCCACGCTAGCTTGACACTGACGGGCAGCCGGCACCATTTGACTTCAGGAACGGAAAACGTTAAGCTTTACCATAGCAATCATGTTTGGCTTAAATAAGGCAATCGGCTGTGAACGGGAAGAGTAAGCGCGGGCGAAGCGCTTCAGAGAGCCGGTGGATGCTGCGAACCGGCGCGCACCCTCGCCGAATGGGCCCGGGAGCCGGGAGTGAGAAAGGCTTGCGTCGCAAGCCGCAAACTCTCCGCATGTTCCGCGTTAAGGAACGCAAGAGGTCAGGCCTGGCGGCCGGCGGCACCGCACGGATGCCGCGCAAGATGCGCGCCGGAAAGCAGGCCTGGCGAAGAAGGGTGGCACCACGGCTTCCCCGTCCCTTGCGGGCGGGGGAGTTTTTTCATTTTGGTTCAATTTTTCAGCCAATGAGTTTCGATAAGGAAAGGACAGATGCGAATGACCAGCAAAAAAAGGATTTTGTCCGGCATTCAGCCGAGCGGGCAGCTGACGCTGGGCAACTACATCGGCGCGTTGAAGCAGTTTGTGGCATTGCAACATGATTATGAATGCTATTACACCATCGTCGACCTGCACGCCATCACCGTGCCGCAGGACCCGGCCGATTTGCACGAGCAATGCGAATCGGTGGCGGCGCTCTTCGTCGCCGTCGGGCTGGACCCGAATAAGGCCGCCATTTTCCTGCAATCCCATGTGCCGGCCCACGCGGAGCTCGGCTGGATCATGACGACCCTGTCCTATATGGGCGAGCTGGAACGGATGACCCAGTTCAAGGACAAGGCGGCCGGCAGGGAGGCGGTCGGCGCCGGGCTGTTTGTCTATCCTTCGCTGATGGCGGCGGACATCCTGCTGTATCAGGCCCATCTCGTGCCGGTGGGGGCCGACCAGAAGCAGCATCTGGAGCTGACCCGCGACCTGGCCGAGCGGTTCAACCGCCGCTACGGAGAAACGTTCGTTATCCCCGAGCCGATGATCCCCGAGGTGGGCGCCCGCATCATGTCGCTGGATGACGCCAGCAAAAAGATGAGCAAGAGCAACCCGAATCCCGGCAGTTACATTGCGCTGCTCGACCCGCCGGACGTCATCCGCAAAAAAATTGCCCGCGCCAAAACGGACATGGGCAAGGAAATCATTTACGATCCCGAGAAAAAACCGGAAATCAGCAATCTGATGACCATTTTCTCCCAGTGCACCGGGAAAACGCTCAAGGAGATAGAAGCGGCGTACGAAGGGGTGGGCTACGGGGCCTTCAAGAAGGACTTGGCCGAGGCAGTGGTGGAACTCCTGGCTCCGATCCAGGCCCGTTACGCGGAAATCCGCGCCTCCGGCGAGCTGCGGCAAATTTTGAAAGAGGGCGCCCGCCGCGCAGCGGAAGTTGCGGACGCCACCTTGCGGGAAGTGAAGCGGGTCATGGGCTTCGTGCTGCCCGACTGAGGCTTATCGGTCACGATTGGGGAGAACGTTTCGACCGGCTGCGCGCTTTGACGACGAATCCGGCGCCGATCGTTGCGAACGTCAGGATGAAAAACACGAGCGCCAGCCATAAATTGTAACTCAGGCTGACGGCCGTGGCGATCATCAGGACGGCGGCAACAACGGCAAAAAGCAGCGAAGCGGACTTGCTCATTTTTCACAACCTCCGGGCACATATTTTTCTTCGCGGCCAGCATACTAAAACTGCAAGCTTGCAACCACTATCCCAAGGCGAAAGGAGACTTCACATGGCACAATCTCGCGGCAGCCGGAATCAGGTGCTGGTTCCCCAAGCGCGCGCCGGCCTGAACAGCATGAAAATGGAAGCGGCCCAGCAGCTTGGGGTGCAAATTCCGGCGGATGGTTACTACGGTAACGTGACGGCTCGCGAAACAGGCAGTCTTGGCGGTTACATTACGAAAAACCTGGTCGCCATGGCGGAACAACAGCTCTCTGGCGGTTTTCGCCGGTAACCGTCAAGACGCCTTCGGGCGTCCGGTACCGAAAGCCCGGGGGAATCCCCGGGCTTTTAATCCTGATGCGTTTCCTTTCGCATCTAATCATGATCTAATCATGAAGAAATGCCGCCCGCTCGTCAAGGTTTGGGAGGGGGGAGGGAACGGATTTATGATCATTTTTTGCGAATATACTATTTTGGATACATACCGGAGCGATTTTTTGGCGTGGGCTGACCGCAATGCCGATTTGTGGCGGAGGGCGGAGTGGCTGGAAAGCACCGACCAGCCGGGCGTGTTTGTGGAAATCTGGCGTGCCGGGGACGAAGCGGAGGCAAGCCGCATAAAAAAAGAGCGCCGGGAAGGGCGCTCCAAATGGCGCGAAATGGATAGCTGGGTCCGGGGCGGACAGGAGGGGTACAAGCTTTGGACGTTCGCAAGCTTAAGAAAGGGCTGACCGCCCGGATCCCTCAGCCTTTTAGCGGGTGGCACCCGAACCGGCGCCAAAAGGCAAGGAGTAGTTGAGCGGCTCGTCAAAGGTAATGTAATCCAGGTTGATCGTGAGCAGCAGATACCGCCGGCCGGTGGCCGGGTCGCTGATGATGATGTGGTCCCTTCCGGCGGCTTCAAGCACACCCTTGAAGATTTTCGCGTTCCATTCGCTGTTGTTTTCAAACGTCATGTAAATCGTGGCCACTTTTCCAAGGTTCATGCGCAAAATGTTTTCGACGTAGGATTCCTCCTGGGTTGGAGGCAAAATGGCGCCGCCGGGCGTCATGGGAAGGCCGCTGGCCACGAGCGGCGGTTTGACTCCGGGTGTCACCCCCGCGCCGGGGATCAAGCCGGCACCCGGAACGCCGGGCATGCCGGCGCCCGCCATAGGCGCCATGGTTCCGGCGCCGAAGCCGGGCATTTGGGCTCCGCCATAGGGCGGTGTCATCATGCTGTGCATCGCCAGTATCTTCCTCCTTTGCGATTTTGCTCGTCAGTACACCCGCGGGCAGTCCTGCTGGCTGGGCGCAAAGAAACAATGGTTTTTGTACCGGCCTGTGTGACGTTGATTGTACCAAGTGGGGGGGCAGTCGCCGGTGGGCCGGAAAAACCAGAGCGCGTTGGTGGCGGGATGCTGCCTTTCCCCGTTGACCGCCCGGCGGGCGAGCCGGGTGTCCCGTTCCCGCGGCTTCTGGTAAAAGTAAGGTTTTTGCACGGCTTCAAACCCGCCGGGAGACTGGAAAACCATGTCCCGGATCGTGCGGATGTTTTTGAAATCGAGACAGTTGCACCGCACGCGGTTGACGCCGACGTTGCCAACCATGAGCATGCCGAGTTCGCCTTCGCCTTCGGCTTCTGCCCGCATCAGCCTGCCGAGGAGCTCGATATCCTTTTGGTTAGCTTTGACGACGGCCAGAATAGAGGCCCCCTTTCCATGGGCTGACGTCGCATTACAGTGTCAGTGTATTTCGCCTGGGCGCGTTTGGTGACTCGCCTAAGGGGTCTTTTTGCGGGCCGGCGGTCTTTTCGGCGAGGCAGCCAACGATGTCGATTTGTTGAACTTGGCAGCCCGAACATTGTCTTTGCGCCGCATAAGGGGTATGATGAATTGGAAAGCGTCTGTCCCTTCGAACAAGGAGGCATCACGTGTTAAAAGATCTCATCGCCATCACGAAACCGGGCATCATCAGGCTGAACTTGCTGGCCGCATTCGGCGGATTCTGGGTGGCGTCCAAATGGCAATTTGACGCCGAGGACATATGGCTGCTGGTCTGGATGCTGGCGGGGGCCGCACTGACCATGGCATCTTCGTGCGTTTTCAACAATTATCTTGACCGGGATTTGGATAGCAAGATGGCCCGGACCCGCCACCGGGCGCTGCCGCAAGAGCGCCTGTCACCCACCTTTGTGCTGGTGTACGGAACGATCCTGGGCATTGCCGGATTGGCCATTTTGTATTTTCTTGTAAATCCGCTTTCTTTCTGGCTGGGCGCCCTCGGCATGTTTGTGTATGTGGTGGTTTACACCATGTGGCTGAAGCGGCGTTCCACCTGGTGCACGGCCGTCGGCGCGATTTCCGGCGCCATGCCGCCGGTCATCGGCTACTGCGCGGTGACGGGCAAGATTGACATCGGCGCGTGGCTGCTCTTTGCGCTGCTGTTTTTGTGGCAGCCGCCCCATTTTTGGTCGCTGGCCATCCGCCGCGTCGAAGAGTATGCGGCTGCCGGTTTCCGCATGCTGCCTGCGGTGAAGGGAATTGCCCGTACCAAATGGCAGATGCTGCCGTACATTGCCTTGCTGATTCCGACGTCCGTCCTGATTTATGTTTACGGTTACGCGGGGATTTATTTTCTGATCATATCGCTTGCAGCTTCCGGCGCTTGGCTTTTCCACGCCCTATCCGGCTTGCGCGCGAAAGATGACGACAAATGGGCCAAAACGGACTTTGTTTTGTCCATCAACTACCTGATGGTGACTTTCCTGGTACTGATCCTGAATACAAGCGGGGTGTCATGATTTTTATGGTGCAGGATAACGAGCAATTGAACGGGCAAGCCGGCGGTCAGCCTGGCCAAGATGACCGGCAGGCGAAGCCGCAGGGCGCATCCAAAAGCAAGCGTTACGTTTTTCCGCTGATCGTGCTGGCCGTTTGCGTGGCCCTTGCGGCCTATCTTTACTGGAACCAGAATGCGGCGGCGAAGTACGAGAAAGGCGCCGATTTTTCCTATCTGGACGTGGACGGCAACACCGTGACGCTCGAAAATACGAACGGCGCCGTGCGTTTGCTTTATTTCTTCTTCTCCTATTGTCCGGACGTCTGTCCGCCGAGCACGTTCATTTTGTCCCAGGTCCAGGATGAGCTCAAAAAGGAAGGCTTGTTCGGCGACAAGGTGAAGTTCCTGCAGGTGACCATCGACCCGGAAAGGGATACGCCGGAGCGGCTGAAGGAGTACGCCGCCATGTACGACGCCGATTTGACGGGCTGGAAATTCCTGCGCGGCGACGAGAAAGAAACCGCCGAGCTGGCCGGCAAGTACAAGATCATGGTGATCAAGGACAAGGATGGCAACTTCGGGCACTCGAACCTGTTTGTGCTGCTGGACAAAAAAGGCCGCATCCGCGAATGGATTTCCGCCAACGACTTTATTTTGTACGGGGAGAAAAACCGTCCCGTCAGCGACCTCGTGAACAAAATCAAGGCGCTGGTGTAATGCGCGGCAAAACCAAAAAGACGCTATTTGCGACAAAGCGAAAGGTTGTCACAAATAGCGTCTTTGCTTTCAGACACCATTTCAGCCGAATTTTCCGTGATCGTACGGCGGGCAAAGGTCTTCGGGATAAACGATGTATTCGTCAAGCCCGGCTTTTTCGAGCTGCTGGATCAGGTATTCCTCGGGGGTTCCTTCCACGCCTCGGTAGCCCCTGCGCGTATAGATATGCTCGGCGTCGGGAAACACCTCCGACAGCATGCCCCGGATGCGCCGGCCGGACCGGTCGTTGTCCAGGAACAGATAAACCGGCCGGCTGCCGACCAGCCTGCGGAGCGCATTGAGCCGCCGGTCGTTCAATGTGCCGTGGGTGCAATAGATCGCAATGTCGGACGATAGCACGCGGGACAACCGGAGTTTGTCCTTCTTGCCTTCCACGATGATGACGGCATCCATGCTGCGTTCACCCCCATGTGGCGGCATTGGCCGTTGCGTTGGGTCCCTTGATTGATATTTTAACATGTATTCGGGAAAAAGGGGTCAGGCAGCGAATGCCAGGCGCGCTTCAGGCGCGGGGCAGGGCGGCGGTGCCATGCCAGCCCCGGCGGTAGGCCTGCCGGGGATAAAGCAGCAGCATCGCGGTCATCAGCACCAGAAAAGCAAGAAAAAAGGGCGAGACGTGGTCCCTTAGCGCGCCGGCGGCCACGGGGCCGAGAAACGAACCGATGGACAGGCAAATGGACATGACGGAAAACGTTCGGCCGTACCGGGAGGCGCCGCTGAGCTGCAAGAGCAGTGAGGTCATGGCCGGAAACAGGATGCCTTTGGCCATGCCAAGGGCAAAAAGGATGGCCGCCAGCGGCAGCGGCCAATCCATGGCCATGGCGTAATAGCTGGAAGCCAGCAAGGTGAGGCCGCCGATGGTGCGGACGTAGGGCAAATAGCGGTTGAGAAACATCATGCTCAGCGTGACAAGGGCGCCGAGGCTGATGACCGAAAACAGGATGCCGACGGTCAGCACCTCATCGCTTGTTTTTGCCCGCAAGGGCAGCTCAAAGGAGAGAATTCCCTGCGCGCAAGCCAGCGCCATCGGCAGCGCGAACACGATCCACGGAAATTTGCCCGCCTCCGCCGGGACGGACGAAGCTTTGCCGTTTCCGGCCGGGGCCGGGACCGGCGCCGCTTTTTCCGCAAGCGGTTTTTCCGGCTTTCCTTGCATTGGCGTCTCTTTTTTCGGCTCGCGGATGAAGAACAAGGAAGCGATGCCGGTGACGAGCAGAATCCATCCGAGCAAGGCGAAGGAAGCCTTAAAACCGATGGTGGCCGCCAGATACGCCCCCGCCGCCGGCGAGACGACCGAGGCGACCGTGTTGACCATGCCGTTGCCGGCCATCAGCTTGCCCTGCTGGAAATGACTGCGGGCCAGACGGGCGAGAAGCGCCATGCAGGCCGGCGACAGAAACGCCAGCACAAAGCCGCTGACGGACCTTATGTATAGCAGCTCCCACGGGTCGGTCACGCGGGCCTGGAGAATGAGCAGCACGCCGGCTCCCGCCATGCTGGCGGCGATGAACAGGCGGCTGCCGTATCGGTCCACCCAGATGCCCGCCAGCAAATTGCCGGGCAAATGGGTGAGGGCGTACATGCCCATGACGAGGCCGATAAACGACGGAGCGGCGCCAAGGGAAACGGCAAAGGGCGTCAGAATCGGGTACTGCGCATGCAAATCGAAAAAAGCGATGAACAGAAAGAAATAGAGCCAAACGGCCGTCCTCAAGTCTACAACCTCCCTTGTCCGCATTCGCGGCTTATCCTACTTGTACGTATGTGAGGGGAGGGTTATGCCCCGCGTTTACTGGGCCGGCGGCGGTAAGTTATAATGAGAAGGATGCCGGATGCCGGCGCGTTATTGGCGCCAAGCCTTAAGAAGCGGCATTCGGAAGGGGGGCTTGAGCATGTGGCGTCCCGAATCTTGGACCATGGAAGCGTGGACGCAATTTTTGCAGGAAAACTGGGTGGTCGTCGTGCTGGCCATCGTCGTCATTTTGATTGTGATCAAAGTTGTCAAAACCGTGCTCAAATGGGTGCTGGTGGCGGCGATTGCGCTGGGGCTGATCGCATATGGGGGCTCCAGCATCGAGAAATTGTCCGACCTCACGACCCAGATTGAGGCAACTACGAAGGATGCGATCTTGCGGGCGGCGCTGGATGAGGCGGCCAAAGCGGAATACGTGCGGGATGAGGGCGGCCGCTATGTGATCAAAACGCCCAATCTGGAACTGTCCGGCACCGTCGGCGGCGATGAGGTCACGATCAAGTTCCGGGGCGTGCCGGCCGGCACCTGGAAAATCGAGGGTCCCATCCGGACGCTGATCGAACAGGCTCAGACGACGGCGCAGACGTAACCGGACCTGAACGTGCGGCTCACGCGGACCAGGAACACGGCAGCCGGAAAACATCGGGAACCCATCAGCAAAGAACAGCCGTGACGGGGGAGGGCCGAAAAAAGTGAACCATCCCAAAACCGAAGAAGAGCAAAAAAGGGAACTGCGCAACCGGCGCAACTTCAGCTTCCGCCTGAACGTGTTTTTTTTCGTCACCTTTTTCGTCTTTTCGGTGCTCATCGTGCGGCTGGCCATTTTGCAGTTCGTGGAAGGTCCGGAGCTCACGGCAAAGGGGCGGGACATCGGCACCGCGGAGGTGTGGATTCCGCCGATCCGCGGAAACATATACGATGCCACGGGCTATCCGATCGCGTATTCGATTTCCACCCAGTCGCTGTATTTTACGCTGGAGCCCGGCATGAAAGAGGAAGAGGGACGGGATCTGGCCCGGCGCCTCGTGGAAGTGTTTGACCGCTACGGGGACCCGTCCAAAAAGCTGACGGCCGAGCAAGTTTTCTCCTACATGGACTTTGGCGGCAGGGTGCACATGCCTTATCAGCCCCGGCGCATCAAATCGGGGCTGACGAAAGAGGAGATCGCCTATTTTTCCGAAAACCGGCAGCAGTTCAGAGGCATCGAAATTGTGGAGGAGAACATCCGGCAATACAGCCCGGAACGCATCGCGGTGCAGCTCGTCGGCTATATGAAGCAGTTCAAGGGCGCCACGTCGCTGGACAAATACAAGGACATCAATAAACAGAACAATGATCCGACGCTGAAATACCTGGACTCCGAAGAGGTCGGTTTTGACGGTCTGGAGCTCATGTACCAGGATGAGCTGCGCGGCCGCAACGGCCTGAAGCTGTATCCGGTGAACAACCAGAGCCGCATCGTCGGCCCCATGGAACTGACGAAGCCGGTGAAGGGCTACAATCTGTACCTGACGATCCACAAGGATGTGCAGCTGGCCACGCAGAAAGCCATCATGGATCATCTGGAATTCATGAAAAACGCGCCGCCTACCAGCACCTATTATGACGGGAGGAACGCGACGACAGGCTATGCCGTCGCCATGGAAGTGAAAACCGGCAAAGTGATTGCCATGGCCAGCATGCCGGATTACGACCCGAACTTGTGGCAGGGCGGCATCAGCCAGAAGGATTACGACGAAGTCCGGTTTTTCGTCAGCAACGGCGCCATCCGGGAAGTCCAGGCGCCATATGCCGACGACAAGGAGCGGATGAAGCATCCTTCGTCCCTCGTGTACCTGGGTTCGACGCAGAAACCGCTGACGATTCTGGTCGGCCTGGCGGAAAAACTGATTACGCCAAACACCAGATGGAACGATCCCGGATATTTTGCCTTCGGCCGAAAAGGTCATGAAACAAGGGTGAACAACGCCGGGCGGGCGGCCAACGGCGTTCTGACGCCGGCCTCGGCCATCGCCAGATCGTCCAACGCCTTTATGGCGGCCAACATCGGCAACGCCCTGTACATGCGTGACGGCGAGAAAGGCGTTGAAATCTGGGACAGTTACATGAAACAGTTCGGTCTGGGAGTGACCACCGGCAGCGGCCTGCCGGGCGAATCCAAGGGAGATGTGAACTATTTCAAAGAGATGATATCCGGCAGCGCCCAGTCGGCGCTGATCTACGCTTCCTTCGGCCAGCAGGGCCGCTACACGGCGCTTCAGCTGGCGCAATATGCGGCCACATTGGCCAACCGCGGCGTGCGGATGAAACCGCAGTTTGTCAACGAAATCCGGGATGCGGACGGCAATCTCGTGCAGGCCTTCCAGCCGGAGGTGCTCAACACCGTCAGTTTCCCCGAGGAATACTGGCGCGTCGTGGAGCAGGGCATGGCCAATGTGCCGGTGCGGGGATTTGAGGGCTTCCCGTACAAGTTCTTGCGCAAAACCGGCACGTCGGAGCAGGATGTCGGCGGCCGGCGGGTCGAAAACGGGGTCTTCATCGCCTATGCGCCCGCCGAAGACCCGGTGCTGGCCGTTGCGGTCGTCGTGCCGGAAGGCGGCTTCGGCGGCTGGGCGGCGGCCCCGATTGCGCGCAAAATCTTTGACGCCTATGACGAGTACATCGGCCTTACGGGCACGCCGCGCAAACCGGCTTCCTCCGAAGTTCGGATTCTGGAGGAGACGACGGTCAGCCCGTAGGAGGATGGCCAATCCGCCCCAAACCGGGGCGGTTTTTTCCTTCGTGTGATACAATAACGGGAAATGGCGGCGCGTCCCGGTTGGACGGAAAGGAGAGGATCGCAAGTGGCGCGTTTTCGTCTGCTGGCGCTGGATCTGGACGGGACTTTGCTGAATGACCGCGGGGAAATCAGCCCCGCCAATGCGGAATGGGTGCGCCGTGCGCAAGAAGCCGGCATCACCGTCATGGTATCCACGGGCCGGGGCTTTCACACCGCGCTGCCGTATGCGCTGCAGATCGGCGAAGACAGCCCGATGGTGACGGCCAACGGCGGGGAAATCTGGCGCCGGCCCCACGATCTTCTGCGGCGCGTGCCTCTGCCGTCCGAGACGGTGGCGGAGCTTTACCGGCTGGCGGCGCGGCATGAGGAGGTCTGGTTCTGGGCATACGCGGCGCAAGGGCTGTTTAACCGTAACAATTGGACGGAGGACGTGCACGCCTGCGAGTGGCTGAAATTCGGCTATTATACGGAAGACCGCGGTATTCTGGACCGGATTCGCGAGGAACTGGTCTCCTGGGGCGGCCTTGAGATTACCAATTCCCATCCGAACAATCTGGAAGTCAACGCCGCCGGCGTGTCCAAAGCCGCCGCCATCGAAGAGGTATGCCGGCTCATCGGCTGCAGCCTGGCGGAGGCCGCGGCCATCGGAGACAGCCTGAACGACATCTCCGCCATCCGCGCCTGCGGCCTTGGCATCGCGATGAAAAACGCGCAGGATGAGGTCAAGGCGGCGGCGGATGCGGTGACGGACAGCAACAACGAGGACGGGGTGGCCCGCGCGATCCGCGAATTCATTTTAAATTGAACCGAAGGCGGGAAAACGGATGGAAGTCGTCGGCTGGGCGGCAGTCATCGCCCTGTTTGCCATCGGGATGGCCGGCGCGGTGTTTCCCGTGCTGCCGGGTGCCCTGGCCATTTTTGCGGCATTTTTCGCATACGGCCTGTTCATTTCTTTCGAACCGTTCGGCTTCTGGTTCTGGACGATTCAGACGCTGATCGTGGCGCTTTTGACCGTGGCGGATTATATCGTGAGCGCCTGGGGCGTGAAGAAGTTTGGAGGTTCAAAGGCGTCGGTGTGGGGGAGCGCCATCGGCATTCTGATCGGCCCTTTCGTCATTCCCGCCTTCGGGCTGATCATCGGGCCGCTGGCGGGGGCGCTGATCGGGGAGCTGCTGGACGGCGCGGCCAAGGGCAAGCGGATGGATGGCGCCTATTTCATGCATGGCGTCAAGGTCGCCTGGGGCTCTCTGGTCGGGTTCTTGAGCAGCACGGCGGTCAAAATCGTTTTGCAGCTGGTCATGATCATCCTGTTCGTCATTTGGGTGGTTCGGTTCGGATAAGGCTTTCTGCGTAAGGAGTCGCATGTGACGGTGAAAAAAGATTCGCTCCTCAAAGGGACGCTGATCCTGGCCCTGGCCGCGCTGACGGCGCGCGCCCTCGGCCTGTTCCAGCGCGTGCCCATCGAACATTTGCTGGGGGACCAGGGGAACCTTTATTACAGCAACGCCAACAACGTGTATCTGTTCATGCTGGTCATTGCGACGGCCGGCATTCCCAGCGCGGTCAGCAAGATGGTGTCCGAACGGTACGCGGTCGGACGGGTGCTGGAGGCGGAACGGATCTATCGGGCTTCGCTCGTGTTCGGCACCGCCGCCGGCATGATGATCACGCTCTTGCTTTTGGCGCTGGCGCCGGTCATCGCCGGGCCCATCATGAACGAGCCGGGCGCCGCGGCGTCCATCCGGGCCATCGCGCCTTCGCTGCTTCTGTTTCCGATGATCGCGATGATGCGGGGATATTTTCAGGGCCGCCAGTACATGACGGCGGGCGGCATTTCGCAGATCGTCGAGCAGATCGCCCGCGTCATCGCTTCGATCGGGCTGGCGTTTTCGCTGGCCGCGTGGGGGTTCAGCGATGAGCGGATTGCGGCCGGGGCGGCTTTTGGCAGCGTCTTTGGCAGCATCGGGGCGTTTCTCGTCATGGTCTGGTATGCCCGGAAGCTGAGGGCCGGCGAGACGCTGCCCGGAAGGCGCGGGACGGACCGGGCCGAAAGCCGGATGAGATGGCTGGACATTTACCGGGAGCTGTTCCGGCTGTCGGTGCCGGTCGTGCTCACCGCCGTTACCGTCCAGGCGATGTACATGCTGGATACGATGCTGATCAAGCCGCTTCTCGACGGGCACTTTGCGCCGGAGACGATCTACCGGTGGGGCAGCGTGCTCGGGCAGAACGCGCAGTCGTTTGCCGGCATTCCGGTCATCCTCGCGGTGGCGCTGAGCCAGTCGGTGATCCCGGTCATCTCTTCCGCCCATGCCACCGGCGACCGGGAAAGGGTGGGCAGCCAGGCGTCGCTGGCGGTGCGCATCGCGCTGTTCAGCGGCATGCCCGTGGTGCTGCTGATTTCGGTGGGCGCCTACAGCGTCAACGGCCTTTTGTTCAGTTCCGACGAAGGCAGCCCGATCGTGGCGATGCTGACCTTCGGCACGATTTTTCAGATCGCCATGCTGGTGACCAACTCCATCCTGCTGGGCATCGGCCAGCCGAGCCTGGCGATGAAGCATGCGGTGACCGGCATCTTGCTCAAAATTTTGCTCAGCTTCGCGCTGGCGCCCTGGCTTGGGGTATACGGCCTTATCGCCGCGACGACGGGCTGCTTTGCCTGGGTGCTGCTCTTTAACGTCCTCAGCCTCAAAAAAAGAACGCGCTTTCGGGTGATCGAGCGGCGCAAATGGCTGCCGTTCCTCCTCGTCGCCGCCGCCACCGCCGCCATCCTGTGGGGCGTGCAGTGGGGCGTGCTCGGGCTTTTGGACCATCTGCCCAAGCGGCTCGCTTTCTTCTTCTCGTCGGCGGCCATGGGCGCGGCGGTTATCGCGGTCTATCCGGCGCTGCTCGTTTTTTTGGGCGTGATCACCGCCGGGGATATGCAGGCATATCCGCGGCCCGTCCGCAAAATGCTGGGCCCGCTTATCCGTTTGCGCGGCGCTGCGGCCAGGGGGATGGCGGATTAAAAAATTTTGTGAACTTCCAGTTCAGGAAGGATTATCCATTTGTTTGTCGAAATCTATATTCGCCGCATTTTCATGCGGGGTGCTGTTGGATTGGACAAGAAAGGGAAGGAGATCGGACATCATGTGGGGGAAATGGGTTCACAAGTGGAAAAATCGTTTGCTCGCCGCCGCGCTGGTGGTGTTTCTGGCAGGCTGCCAGGCATCGGGCGGCGTGGATTTGAACGCGATGCTCATGAACCAATTGGACATTCGTTCCGCTGAGCAGACCGGGTCCTTGGAGCTGATCATCGACTGGAATGAGCAATACATAGAAGACAATGAGGACGCAAGACTCGCGGCGCTGGCGCAGCTTCTCAGTCATGTCAAGGTGGACATTACCAGGTCCGTGGCGGACGAGGCGGGCCGCGCCTATGCCGAGGGAACCGTCTCCTTTGGCGGCAGGCCGCCGATCGGATTCGTCCTCCGTGCGGACGAAACCAGCGTTTATATGGAAGTGGAAGGCTTCAAGCGGCCGCTTCTCATCGATTTGAGCGAGATTGCCGGAGAAGATGCGGCCTCCGCGGCGATTGCCTTTAACGGCGCTGTCGATGAAATCACGCGGGAAATGGCAAAAGCCATGGGCGCCTATTTCATCCGCCATCTGCCGAATCCGCCGGTTTTGGACATCAAGCGGGAAACCGTGACGGTCGGCGGCCGGACCGAAACGATGACGAAGGTGCATGCCGAGATCAAGGGAGACGCGCTCGGCGAGTGGCTGATCAAGTACGTGGACGCGCTTCTTGAGGATGAGGAAGGCCTCCGCGAAATGATGCGAGCCGTAACGGAAAAATTGAAGGAGCTCAATGAACTGGACGAGGCTTACATGGAAGAAGCGGGCATCCCGGATGAAGAAGCGGATGAAGCCCTGGAGGAATTGGAATACTTCGCCGATGAAGGCTTTGACGAAATTTTGCCGCTCCTTCAGGAGGCCAGAAACGGCCTTGAAATGCTGCGGCAAAGCGACCAATGGAGAATGATTTTCGACGAAGGCATCGTGCTGACCATGGACGTCTGGGTGGATGACCGGCTGCATATCCGCAAGTCGGACATGGAGCTTGTGATCGCTCCCGCCGTGCTCAAGATTCCGTTCGCGCCCCTGCACAGCGTCACCTTGCGGACATCGGAAGAATACTGGAACATTAACGGCAAGGTCGAGATTCCGCAGCTTGAAGCTATTGAAGCTATGGGCAGTGCCTGGGGCATCGAAGACCTCATGCACGTAAGCAAGTATTCACTGCTTCACATGCTGGAAGAAGATTCGGTCCTGTACGATCTGTTGAAAAACGAATTCCAAATCGACGACAGCCGGTTTTCGGTCAGCCCCTACAACTTCTACGGAACGGCGCCCTTTATCGCGGAAGACGGAACGCTGTATGTGCCGCTCCGCAATACGCTGGAAGAATTCGGCATCACGGTCGGCTATGATCATGATCGGCGGGAAATCCGGTTCTATGACGAGGGGACCGCGCAGGAATTTGTGCTTTACCTCGATTCCACCGGTGTCGTGCTCGTGAACGGTGAAGAGGTGCCGCTCAGCCGGCCGCTCGTCATAAACGACGGCTACTCGTACATGGTTGCCGGCGACCTGTTCCAGTTGCTCCGCGCCGTATACACGTATGAAAAGGATGAATATGACGACGTATGGGTGAACGTGGAGCGGGATCTGTAAGCCGACGGAGCCCCTTTCGGCTTGACGCGCGGGCATGAGAAGGCGTAAGATGACTAGACATGGAGCTTCAGGAGGCATCGCGACATGCAGAAAGTGAAGGACGTGCAAACGTTCCGCGAACTGACGGGACAGAATGAGCTGACGGTGGCCGTGTTCAAGGCTTCCTGGTGCAAGGACTGCCATTTCATTGAGCCTTTCATGCCCAGTGTGGAAGCCGCTTATGCGGGGAAAATCCGGTTTATCGAAGTGGACCGCGACGAGATGGCCGAGCTGTGCGAGGAACTTCACATATTTGGCATTCCCAGCTTTATCGCCTACCGGGGCGGAAAGGAGCTCGTCCGCTTTGTGAGCAAGCTAAGGAAAACGCGGGAAGAAATCGAGCATTTTCTGAACCGCGCCGTGGAAGTGTCCGAAGCGCTGCCGGCCTGATGTCCGGCCGCCAGTCCGGCAAGGACTGCCTGGCGCCTGGCGAATCGCGTTCGCAGGGCGCCAGGCAGCCTTTTTTTGTTGCCGGATGCCGAAAAATGCCAGATACGCGGAACAAAGTTCATGGTTTTTACATAGTTTTGCGCACAGGGGTTCGATATAATAAAATTTGGGCCTGTTCATGCGCCTATTACACGGGAAATTGGGGATGAGCATGAATCTGAAGCGCTACCGGCTGCTGACACTGGTGAACACCATTCTGATGTTCATCGTGCTGGTTGCGGGTGTCATCGTCACCAACACCGAGTCGGGCGAAGGATGCGGCGCGGATTGGCCGCTGTGCCACGGCAGATTCCTCCCCGAATGGACGGTCGAATCCGTTATCGAGTATACCCACCGCCTGGTGACGGGCATTGCCGGCATTTTTGTGGTGGTCGTCTTTTTTGCAACCCTGCTTTGGAAGCCGGCCAGACACAAGGAAGCTGTCTGGTACGCTTGCCTGATCGCGTTTTTTACCGTGCTTCAGTCGGCTCTTGGGGCTGCAGCGGTGCTGTGGCCACAGTCGGATGAAGTGATGGCTTTGCATTTTGGCATTTCGCTTTTTGCTTTCACGAGCACGTGGCTGTTATACGCCTTCGCGGACCGTTGGGCGCGAAGCGGCGTTCCGCAAATGGCGGGACTGGGCGTTTCGCCGTTATCTTCAGCCGTATTTCGGTTTGCGGTCGTGCTGATCGTCTATTGTTACATTGTCATCTACCTTGGCGCCTACATCCGCCATACGGGAACGGGCGGCGCCTGCGTGGGCTGGCCGCTCTGCAACGGACAGCTCCTGCCCCCGCTGGAGGGCGCAGTGGGCATTGCCATGACGCATCGTCTGGCGGCTGCCCTCATGCTGATTTTGGTCATCGCGCTGACGGTTTTCGTTCGCAAAAGATTCAAGGCGGAAACCGAAACTGCCAAGCTGGCCGCGCGTATCTTGTGGCTAATGGTCTTGCAGATCCTGAGCGGCGGGCTGCTTGCGCTGACGATGAGCCATCCGGACCTTTACGTTTACACGGAACTGATTCATACGATCGTCATTTCCGTTTTGTTTACGGTTCTCTGCCTGCTGGCGCTCCATACGTGGCCCCGGTCCGCCGGCAAGCCCTGACGCGGACGGGACCGGCAAAAATGCCCCTCAAGCAGGGGCTTTTTGCTTAAGCGCGGCGTTTCTTTCCGGCCGCGCGGAAAGGTTGAGCCCATCGGCAGCCATGCGCTAAAATATGAATGATAATTCATTAACCTTGCGAATGATAAAGCAAGCCTCAGCCTCACGTTTTCGTTATGCTTGCGGCTATGGTTGTCATAAGCCATAAGGAAAGGAGGCGGGATCATTTGCTGAGGGGCAAGACCGCCTTGGTGACGGGCAGCGCCAAGGGACTGGGCCGCAAGACGGCTCTGGAACTGGCGGCCTGCGGATGCAATGTCGCCCTGAATTATGTCAAAAGCCGCGAGGAAGCGGAAGCGGCCGCAGCGGAAATCAGGGCCATGGGGCGAAAAGCGGTGGCCATCGGCGCGGACATTTCGCGAATCGAGGAAGCGGATCGTCTTGTGACCGAAGTGGAGCGGCAGCTCGGCGAGGTCGACATTCTGATCAACAATGCCGGACCTTTTATCCGGGAGCGCAAGCTGTTTGCCGACTACACCCGGGAAGAGATCCTGCATTTGCTGAACGGAAACCTGCTCGGCGCCATGCTGCTTGATCATCGTGTGCTGCCGGGCATGCGCCGGAAGAACTGGGGAAGGATCATCCATTTCGGTTTCGGTCATGCCGGCGAAGCCAGGTCCTGGCCGCATCGCGCGGTTTACGCCGCCGCCAAGGTGGGGCTGGTATCCTTTACGAAGACGCTGGCTGCGGAAGAAGCGGCCAACGGGATCACCGTGAACATGGTTTGTCCGGGGGACATTCGGGGCGATAACAAGGAGAAAAACATTGCGGACGTGGCGGGCATGCGGGATGAAGAATCCCCGCGCAGGCCCGGCACCGGACAGGACGTGGCGCGGATCATTACGTTTCTGTGCCTGCCGGAATCGGATTTTATCACCGGCAGCATCCTCGATGTTTCCGGCGGCCTCGACCCGATTCGCGTAAACCCCATAAAACCGTAAAAGGTCCCGCGCCATGGCAGGACCTTCCGAACAAAATGGCGGAAAACGCGCGATCAGAACACTTGCACAACTTCCTTGATGCCTTCCACTTCTTCGAGGAGGGCGCGTTCAATACCGGCTTTCAGCGTGATCGTCGAACTCGGGCAGCTGCCGCAGGCGCCCATGAGGCGCAGTTTGACGACGCCGTCTTCCACGTCCACCAATTCCACGTCGCCGCCGTCCCGTTGCAGGAAGGGGCGCAGTTTATCCAATACCTCGAGCACTTCATCGTACATGGAGGAGCTTTGTACGTTGTCGCTCACGGTTTATCACTCCTTTCTTAAGCTATTATAGTACATTTCGGTGCGAATTCAAAACGGCATTTCATACGCATCTTAGCATCCCACAGAAAGGACAAAAGGAAATGCACATTGTGGAATTTTGTGCCAGCAACCGTCATCACGGAACCGACGCCATCCTGGAAGAGTTGGAGAAGAAACCCGATATAGAGACCATTGAATACGGATGCATGGGAAACTGCAAACAGTGCATGATGAAGCCTTTTGTCAAGGTCAACGGAGAATACGTCGCGGCGGACAATCCGCAAGCGCTGCGGGAACGGATCGAGGAGGCCTTGCATAAAAAAGAGGCGGAATTTTCCGCCCTTGAAAAACTGCTTGAAAAGCTGTGACCGCAAGACGGCCCGGCCAGACCGGGCAGTCTGTCGTTTTGCCGGTTTTTAGCCGAAGTGGCGCTTGCTGAGCCACAGCACGCCGCTTTTCAGAACCCGCGGCACCCGCCCGATGATGGGCGTGGATCCCATCAGGCCGAAGCCCGATTTTTTGCCGAGGGAACCGAGCACGCCTTTGAGCTTGATTCGCGGCAGCGTGATTTCCTTGCCTTCCAGCCGCGCCAGAATCACTTGGGCCACCTGATGGCCCATGGCTTCCGCCAGCTGCGCGCTCGGGGAGAAATCAATGGAGGCGCAGTCGCCGATGACAAACACGTTCCGGTACGCCGGCAGCTCATGCCACTCGTTGACCAGCAGACGGCCCTGCTGATCCTTGGGCAAGTTCATCCGCTGGACCAGTTCCACCGGCTGGATCCCCGCGGTCCATACGGTGACGTCCGTGCGGATTTTTTCGTCGCCGTTGTGCACCACGCCGGGTTCGATGCGCGAAACCTGCGATCCGGGACGCATCTCCACGTCATGTTCGCGGAACCAGGTGGCCACGTAATTTTGCAGCTTGGCCGGGAACCGGCTCAAGATGCTGCTGCCGCGATCCAGGATCCGGATGTTCAGATCCGGCCGGCTTTCCCTGAGCTCGGCCGCCACCTCGACGCCGCTTAATCCTCCGCCGATGATCGTCACCTGGCCGCCCGGCCGCACATCGTTGAGTTCAAGATAGGTGCGGCGGGTGGCGGAGAGGGACTGAACGCTGCAGGTGTATTCCGCCGCTCCCGGTATGCCGTGATAGTTGTCCGTGCAGCCGAGGGCGATGATCAGCACGTCATACGGCAGGTTTTCATGCCCTTCCACAGACACGGTTTTGTTTTCGAAATCGACGCCCGTAACTTCCCCGTAAACGTGGGTCAGCTGCGGGTGAACGGGAAAGGGCACGCGGATCGCCGATTCCGTCACCGTGCCTGCAGCGAGGGCGTAGTATTCGGTTTTCAAGCCTTGATACGCCATGCGGTCCACCAGAAAAATGCGCAGGTCGTCCGGAAGATGGCCACCGAGCAGATGATGAATGGCGGTCAACCCTCCGTAACCTCCGCCCAATACCACCACTCTCTTCACACAAAGACCCCTTTTCTTTCTCTTTCTTGCTGTATATCTTTTGTAAAATCATTCGTATACGCGAATTTCCTTGTAGTGGGTATCCCGTTCGACAGGGATGCGGCCCGCGCCTTTGATCAGCCAGATCAGGTCTTCCCGCGTAATGCCCGCGGGAGTCAGGGCGCCGGCGGAATGGCTGATCCGTTCCCGGCCGATGGTGCCGTGGACATCGGAGGCGCCCATCGTCAGCGCCACCTGCGTTAGCTGCACGCCAATGTTGATGTAGTAAGCCTTAATGTGCGGGACGTTGTCCAGCATCAGCCGGCTGATGGCGATGGCCTTCAGGTCGTCGAACGCGGAATTGCGGCGCCGGATGCCGGCGTTGACGCTTTTCGGCTGCATGGACAGCGGAATGAACACCTGGAAGCCGCCGGTTTCATCCTGCAGGTTGCGGATGTGCAGCATATGCTGCACCCTTTCCTCGACGGATTCGAAGGCGCTGTAAAGCATCGTTGTGGGCGTGCGCAGCCCCATTTGATGCGCGATTCGGTGCACTTCCAGATATTGCTGGATACCCGCTTTGTCCACGTGCATTTTTTTGCGGTATTCCTCGGAAAGAATTTCGGCGCCGCCGCCGGTGATGGATTCGAGGCCGGCGTCGATGAGGCGCTCAAGCACTTCCCGGTAGCTCAAGCCGGAAATCCGGGAGAAGAAGTCGATCTCCGCCGCCGTATAAGCTTTGATGGTGACATTCGGGTAGCGTTTTTTGAGCGCGCGGATCGACTCCACATAATATTCGAACGGTACGTGCGGATTATGGCCGCCGACGATATGAAACTCGCGGACGTCCGGATGGATATGCTGATCGACGTATTCGAACATTTCCTCCGGCGTTAGCGTGTACGCGCCTTCTTCTCCCTGGTCCCTGCGGAAGCTGCAAAAGGCGCAGCGGGATTCGCAGACGTTGGTGAAGTACAGGCTCATCGTGTCGATGAAGTACACTTTCTTGCCGTTTTTTTTCCGGTTCACTTCATCCGCCAGCTGCCCAATCGTGAGCAGGTCGTCGGAACGATATAAAAATACGCCGTCCTCAAAGGACAGCCTTTCCCCGCTTCTTACCTTGCCGATGATTTCCTCCATGCGTTCGGCCGTGTTTGGCTGGACGAGGGTCATTGGGGTAGCCTCCTAGCGCCCGTTGGATTAATTTGTGAAAAAAAGAACTTGCATGGGTAAAGCCGGATGTATACGCTTCTCAACTAACGGACCTTAAACATTATAATCCGTTGCCGGATGCCGGGCAAGCTTGTTGCGCAAGCGGGGTATATTTTAGGGAAATTATGGAGAGAAATAATATTAAATTTGCATGAAAACATGGCCGAATGGATGATGATTTCGGCCTGGAGAAGCATAATTGAAGGATGGTGAAACGGAAAATGGAAATTTTGCCTCTCAGCGAACTGGAGCAGATGGATGAGCAAGAGAAGATCCAGACGCTGCGGCGCTACAGGGAAACCTATACCATCAAGGACTTGAGCCAGGCGTGGGGATTGTCCAATCCGATCCAATATTATATGTGGCTCAAAAAACAGCGGATTTACGATCATCTTGTGCGCAGAAACGACCGCTCGGACAGTTCCCGGGACTGGCGCGCCAGGGAAGGCGAGTCCCGCGATCCAGACCGGCGGGCGCGCGGCCTTTCCGCGGACCAGTTCCGCTATTCCCTCGACAAGGATTCGGCGGGACCGGAGCTCGCCCACGTGTTCCGCAGGCTGTCGGATTTCCTGCTGAATGAAAACGGGATGTTCCGCTGCAGGATCGAACTGAAAGCCATAGCCTCGCCCATGCCCGAAGACAAGGAATGGAAAGAAGAAGCCGGCGCTTGATGCCGGCTTTTTGCATGGGATATACTGAAGAAAACCGAGTTAGCGCCAGGGAGGCGAAAAGCCATGGTCACCATCACCGAAGCGGCCAGCGAAAAGATCCATGAACTGCTGGCGGCGGAAGGGTCTTCGAATTTGTTCCTGCGCATCGGCGTCAAGGAAGGCGGATGCAGCGGGTTCACCTACGGCATGGGGTTTGACGATGAGAAGCATGACGACGATCAGGTGTTCACGATCCGCGGCCTGACGGTGGTCATTGATCCGGAAAGCGCCAAATTCCTCGAGGGCGTGGAAATCGACTGGAAAGAAACCGCCATGGGCGGGGGATTTACGATTCATAATCCGAACGCCATCGCCACCTGCGGCTGCGGCCAGTCATTCCGCACCGCCACCCATGCGGGCAAACCGGACCCGAACGCTTGCTGAGCCAAGGTTTAGGGCGTAACGGTGATGCTCGCTCCGCGCCGGCCGTTTGGACGGCGTTTCGATAACGGAACCAAATGACCTTATTGGGCGGATTTTTACCTTATTGACACCTCTAAGGGAACCGGATGACGTTATTTGTGACAAAACCCCCGAAATTCGGACCGTTTGTCACCAATAGCGTCAACTGGTTCCCTTAAAATTTTGAAAACGCCCTTTTTTGTCCAAATAAGGTCCGTACGTTCCGTTAGCTTTTTCAACATTTTTGGGACAGCCCGGCGCGTCATCCATCCAAGAACCTGTCCCCCTTCTGGCGTACGATAGCATATAGGGGTAAAGGCGTTTCGTACCCGTTTGGGGATAGGGGGAAAGAAGATGACCGGTACCACTGTGGCGAGCAAGTGGCTTAAAACGAGGGCGCTGCTGACGGACCCGCAAATTGCGCCGCACATACCGCATACGAAACTGTTTTCCGCCGCCAATTTGCGCGAGATGCTGGCCAGGCACGGCATGGTCGTGCTGAAACCGGTGCGCGGTGGCGGCGGCCACGGCCTCATCAAAGTGACCCGGACCGGCGGCCGCTATGCGATGACATACCGGGCAAGCACGACCACATATGCCGGCTTTGGCGCTTTGCTGCGCGCCGTAAACCGGATCCGCCGGAAGAGGACGTATCTGATTCAGCAAGGCATCCATCTGGCCCAGGTGAACGGCAGGCCGATCGACTACCGCGTAAAATATGTAAAAATCGGCGGCCAGTGGCGATTTCGGGCCATGCTGGGGCGGATTGCCCGGCCGGGATTGTTCGTGACCAACGTCTGCCAGGGCGGCCGGCTCGTCTCCGCCGCCGAAGGCATCCGGCGTTCTTTGAACGCGCAAAGCGTGGCGGCCAAGAAAAACGAGATGCGGCATTTGACGAAAATTTCCACAGCCTTGTTGGAGCGGCATTTTCCGGGCTTAAGCCAGCTTGGGTACGACTACGGCATCGACCGGCACGGACACATTTGGATACTGGAAGTCAATACTCGACCGCAATAACGGCAATATATTGACAAAATTAACTATTAATTTAATTAATTAGAAATTATAAACGGATGAAAGTTTTTTATGGGGACGCGGGGTCGAAACTTGTGGATAATTTCGTCCACATTTTCCACCCTTTATTTACAAGGATTCGAGCATTTGTGCACAGATTATGCACAACATATCCCCAGTCTTTTGTGGATATTTCAACCGGTTGTGGACTGGCATTGGACATGCTATGATGCCTTACACAGCTTCCAAATTTTAGTGAAGAGGTGAAGGCAAAATGTTAGTGCAACTGTCGGACGAAATGCTTTTGGACGCTTATCGGGGGGCCGTTAAGCTGGGTCTGGACCAGGAATTTATTCGTTTGCTGAGAAACGAAATCCGGCGCCGGCGCCTGAATGCCGGACAAGGGCGGGATGGCTAATGGTTTCGCATGCTGACCGAAATGATGGTTTCGTACCCGCATGCCGGGCATACGGCCAGATGGGGACAGATCTGGTCTGTGGCTTCGGATGCCGCAACGGCGCGGGGTGTGAGTTCGTAGGGAGAGTAAGGGCCAAGCCAGTCCTCAGGACGACCTTCGTCTTTGGCGGGGGCACCGCAAGAAGGACATGAAGCTTCCAGGGGGATCATGCCATTGCATACGGGACAGAACAAAAAAGGGGCGCCTCCTTTCGGACACGTGCTGACCGCATGACCGGTTCCGAAGGTAGGGTGCCCTTTTTTGCGCCGCCGATGCGTATTTTTTCCGCCGCATGAAAACGCGCGCTTCCGGTCACAATTTTAACAAGCATACTCATGATTTTGACTGGCGGCTCGCTTGAAAAAAAAGCGGAAAATGGTATGATTCTTGTGGTATAAATGTCGCATTTCCTTTATATTCCACATCATGCCGCCTGACTTTGTGCTTTTTTTCACATAAAGATTGCGGGTTATGGCTGGCGATGTGCCGGAATGGATGGGGGACCCATGAGCAATATTCCCAAAATCGTCATCCTGGGTGCAGGATATGCAGGCCTGATGACTTCATTAAAGCTCCAAAAGGAGCTAAAATATAATGAAGCGGATGTTACCCTTGTCAACAAGCATGACTATCATTACCTGACGACCCATCTCCACATGCCTGCCGCCGGGACGGATGATCCGGAAAATGCCCGGATCAGCATCGCCAGGCTGCTCGACGAATTCAAGATCGATTTTGTCAAATCGACGGTCGTGCAAATCCGGCCGCAGGAACGCAAGATCGTGCTCGAGGACGGCAGGCTTTCGTACGATTATCTGGTCATTGCGCTGGGCGGAGAGCCGGAAACGTTCGGCATTCCCGGCTTGGCCGAACATGCGCTGAGCATCCGCAGCATCAATTCCGTGCGGCTGATCCGGGAGCATATCGAATACCAATTCGCCAAATTCAAGCGCGAACCCCACCGCACGGATTACCTGACCATCGTCGTCGGAGGCGCCGGCTTTACGGGCATCGAATTTGTCGGCGAGCTGGCGGACCGGATTCCGTGGCTGTGCAAGGAATTTGACGTGGACCCGTCCCTGGTCAAAATTTACAATATAGAAGCTGCGCCGACGGCGCTCCCCGGATTCGATCCGGAACTGGTGGCGTACGCCATGGACGTGCTGTCCAGAAAAGGCGTGACGTTCAAAATCGGGACACCGATCAAGGCCTGCACGCCGGATGGCGTGGTGATCGGGGACGGCGAAGAGATTCGCTCGCAAACGGTGATCTGGACCGGCGGCATCCGCGGCAACCGTCTTGTCGAGGAGGCCGGCTTCGAGACCGTCCGCGGGCGCGTAAAGGTGGACGAGTATATGCGTGTGCCGGGTCATGACAACGTTTTTGTATTGGGCGACAGCGCCCTCGTCTTCGGCCCCGACGGGCGGCCCCATCCGCCCACGGCCCAGCTGGCGATGCAGTCCGGCATCAACTGCGCCCACAACCTGGTGGCGCTGGTGCGCGGGCAGCCGCTCAAGCCTTTCGTTTACGAGAGCAAAGGCACGGTGGCATCGCTGGGCAAAGGGGAGGCCATCGGCATCGCCTTCGGCAAGAAATACAAAGGACGAGCTGCGGCTTGGCTGAAGAAGCTCATTGACCTGCGATACCTGTTTGTCATCGGGGGCCTTCCGCTGGTGCTCAGAAAGGGCAGGCTTTTGTAATGAGGCATTGCAGCGTGCAGGTCCGGGGCCTGTTGACCCGGGAGGAACTGGACCGTTACAACAAATTGATGGAAGTGGGCTCGTATTTGGAGTCCCAGGGACGCTATGACCTGTCCGCCATCATTCAGGCGGAAGTGGATTTGCTGATTCAGCCGGCCATTGAGCGGCTGAAAGCCAAAAGCCGGGAACGGGACCGGCTTACGCAGGAGTTTCTCGAGGAGCAGCGGCGCAAGGAATGGGAAGCCCGCATGCTCGAACTGGCGGAAGACGACGAGGATGACGAGGACTAGGCAAATCGGGATTTCAAAAGGCTGGAAGCGGAATCGCTTCCGCCTTTTTTTGTGTGCGCCCGGCATGGGCGATAACTCTAAGGTGAAAGTCCTGAA